>Ga0065721_10004339_pt1 | contig 30901 bp, 26 predicted proteins | sample Mesricmetagenome_FD_59108 | JGI IMG/M metagenome (GOLD analysis project Ga0065721, IMG submission 59108) | Mesophilic microbial community from rice straw/compost enrichment Sample: eDNA_1 v2 (version 2) | ecosystem: Engineered > Solid waste > Grass > Composting > Bioreactor | place: USA: Davis...
GGGAGAGTAGGTCGCTGCCAGGTCTATTAAAGGCAATGCCATCACAAACGATGGATCCCAATCTTCTCGACACCAACTCCCTCACGGGCCAAAAACCCGAAGCAAAATCAACGCGGGGTGGAGCAGCCCGGTAGCTCGTCAGGCTCATAACCTGAAGGCCGCAGGTTCAAATCCTGCCCCCGCAACCAATCTCTCAAAAACATAAATTCTGGATACCTTTTAAGCCCGTTATGGGGCTTTTTGCCTTTCGGCTAACCCCTCTCAGTATACGACGGGGTTTAGGCGCGGCGTGTAACGCGCTGAAACCATCTTGAGATCACCACCATGCTGCGCCTCACCGTCGCATCGAGTTTCTAGTGGATGTTCGCGCAACCTAACAGCAGTTCAAGCCGGCGGCCGGGCGCCCGCGGAAAAGGTTGCTGCCGGCGCGCGTGCGTTGCTGCAACGCAGCCGATGTTGACGCGACAGAACAGATGATCTGTAGCGCGCCGGTCATACCGGTCGCCAACTTCGATATCACATAAGGCTAAACGGCGCCGTCACCTTGAGCCGCATGCTTCGCCTCGTTAGGCTGCCCCCTCTGCCAACTGGCACGGGAGGAGCAAGGCATTGAACCGGTTCATCTTCAACACCACGGAAAGCATCATCTTTCGCGCAGGCGCGGCAGGGGAGATCGGGGACCTCTGCCGGCAGGGGCTTGGCGCTCGCGTGCTTGTTGTCACGGATGCGGGAATCCGGCGGCTGGGTCTGCTTGACCCGGCACTGGAGTCAATGAGGAAGCAAGGTGCCGAGGTCACGGTGTTCGATGCGGTGGAAGCCGATCCTTCGCTGCAGACGCTGATCAAGGCGGTGGCGGCGGGACGCGAGTTTGACGCCACCGCGGTCGTTGGTTTCGGCGGCGGGTCGTCCATGGACGTTGCCAAGCTCGTAGCGCTGCTGCTCGGCTCGGGTGAGGCGCTGGATGATGCCTGGGGTGTGGGAAATGCCAAGGGCCCGCGACTTCCGCTGGTTCTCGTGCCGACGACCGCCGGAACTGGATCTGAAGTAACCCCGGTCGCGATCATCACCGTGGGCGATGAAGAAAAACGCGGTGTCTCCAGTCCTCTCCTGCTGCCTGATGTCGCGCTGCTCGACCCTGACCTCACGCTCGGGCTTCCGCCGGCAATCACCGCGGCAACGGGCGTTGATGCCATGGTGCATGCGATCGAGGCTTTTGCCTCGATCAACCCGAACAACAATCCCTTGTCCAAGATGTTGGCCCGTGAGGCCCTGCGGCTTCTCGGCGCCCATATCGAGAAGGCTGTCCTTGATGGCCAGGACCGTGACGCGCGCGGCGCGATGCTGCTCGGTTCGATGCTGGCGGGCCAGGCCTTTGCAAATTCGCCCGTGGCGGCCGTGCATGCGCTTGCTTACCCGATCGGCGGCAGCTTCCACATTCCACATGGCTTGTCGAACGCGCTTGTGCTGCCGCATGTGCTACGCTTTAACGCGGAAGTCGCATCACAAGTCTATGCGAAGATCGCGGCGGACGCCTTTCCGTCGCTCGCAAAGGTATCCTTGAATGCCCGCTGCGGGGCCTTCATCAACGAACTTCAGCAACTCAGTGGCCGGCTTGGATTACCGCCGCGGCTGCGGGATGTTGGTATCCCTGAAGACGCGCTTCCCAAGATGGCGACCGATGCGATGAAGCAGCAGCGCCTGCTCGTCAACAATCCCCGCCCGGTCGGCGAAGAGGACGCGCTGGCGATCTATCGCGCCGCCTGGTGAGAGGAAGACCCGGCTCCGTCTCGTAAATTGGTCTATGTTGGCGTTCTTTGGTTTCCTCCGCAGCCTTCAGGCGCTAGATAAACCTCAAGCGAGCACCGGGAGTGATCATGCGCGCAGTTCTGGGTGAAGTAGAAAAGCGTCGTGCCGAGGCGCGGCTTGGCGGCGGCAAGCGCCGGATTGATGCACAACATGCCAAGGGCAAGCTGACGGCGCGCGAGCGCATTGAGGTGCTGCTGGACGAAGGCTCCTTCGAAGAGTTCGACATGTATGTCACCCACCGTGCGGTGGACTTTGGCATGGCTGAACAGAAGGTCGCTGGCGATGGCGTGGTGACCGGATGGGGCACGATCAACGGCCGCCAGGTCTATGTCTTCTCGCAGGATTTCACTGTGCTTGGCGGCTCGCTGTCTGAGACCCACGCGCAGAAGATCTGCAAGATCATGGACATGGCGGTGCGGGTCGGGGCGCCGGTGATCGGGCTCAACGATTCCGGCGGCGCGCGCATCCAGGAAGGTGTCGCCTCGCTTGCCGGTTATGCCGAAGTGTTCCGGCGCAATGCCGAAGCCTCGGGCGTCATCCCGCAGATCTCGGTGATCATGGGGCCTTGCGCCGGCGGCGCGGTTTATTCGCCTGCCATGACCGACTTCATCTTCATGGTGCGTGACAGCTCCTACATGTTCGTGACCGGTCCGGACGTGGTGAAGACGGTCACCAATGAAGTGGTTACCGCGGAAGAGCTGGGCGGCGCACGCACCCACACCCAGAAATCTTCGGTTGCCGATGCTGCCTTCGAGAATGATATCGAAGCACTGGAAGCGGTGCGCCAGCTTTTCGATTTCCTGCCGGCAAACAACCGGGCCAAGGCTCCTGTGCGTCCGTTCTACGATGATCCGGCGCGGGTCGAGAACCGTCTCGACAGCCTGATCCCGGACAGCGCCGCCAAGCCCTACGACATGAAGGAACTGATCCTGGCGATCGCCGACGAAGGTGACTTCTTCGAGATCCAGGAAGCCTACGCCAAGAACATCATCACCGGCTTCATCCGGCTCGAGGGCGAAACGATCGGTGTCGTCGCCAACCAGCCGATGGTACTGGCTGGCTGCCTCGACATCGACTCCTCGCGGAAAGCGGCCCGCTTCGTGCGCTTCTGCGATGCCTTCTCGATCCCGATCCTGACGCTCGTCGATGTCCCCGGCTTCCTGCCGGGCGTGGCGCAGGAATATGGAGGCGTCATCAAGCACGGTGCCAAACTGCTTTTCGCCTATTCGGAAGCCACCGTGCCGATGGTGACGCTGATCACCCGCAAGGCTTATGGCGGTGCGTATGACGTCATGGCGTCGAAGCATATCGGCGCCGACATCAACTACGCCTGGCCAACGGCCGAGATCGCCGTGATGGGCGCCAAGGGCGCAACCGAGATCCTTTACCGCTCTGAACTTGGTGATCCGGAAAAGATCGCCGCGCGCACCAAGGAATACGAGGAGCGGTTCGCCAATCCGTTTGTCGCCGCTGAGCGTGGCTTCATCGATGAAGTCATCATGCCGCATTCCTCGCGCCGCCGCATTGCCCGCGCCTTTGCTTCGCTCCGCAACAAGCAGGTGACGACGCACTGGAAGAAACACGATACGATTCCCTTGTAAGGGATGGAGAAGCATTCATGGCCAATCTTCCCGAGATGACCAAGCATCGCGGCTTTCCGGGCGGCATGCCGGGCACGGGCATCCAGTTCACCATCCGCCGCGCCAATCCCAAGGGTGTGACGCCACTCAAGGCCCTGCCGCGCCGCTCGCGTCCGGGCTCCAAGGAACATCTGGTCGATACGGCATTCCTGCATGCGCTCTGGCATCATTTCGGTGACGAGCCCTTTGAGCGAGGCAATCTGGATGCCGCACGGCTGAATCTTCTTTTCGGACGCGAGGTCATTCCGGCGGAGAAGGATTTCGATCCGCTGTCCTATCAGGCGCTGCTGGTCATCAACGAAAAGGTTGCGCGCCAAAGCTTCCCCGAAGCCTTTGAAGACGTGCTGGAGGTCTGAGCATGGCGATCCGCAAAATCCTCATTGCCAATCGTGGCGAAATCGCCTGCCGGGTGATCAAGACGGCAAGGAAGATGGGGATCGCAACCGTTGCGGTCTATTCCGATGCGGACCGCGATGCACTGCATGTGCGCATGGCCGACGAGGCGGTGCATATCGGTCCCGCGCCGTCGAACCAGTCCTATATCGTCATCGACAAGATCCTGGACGCCATTCGCCAGACGGGCGCGGATGCGGTGCATCCCGGTTACGGCTTCCTGTCGGAGAATGCAGCCTTTGCGCAGGCGCTGGAGAAGGAAGGCGTCGCCTTCATCGGGCCGCCGGTCAAGGCGATCGAGGCGATGGGTGACAAGATCACCTCCAAGAAGCTCGCCGCGGAAGCCGGTGTCAGCACCGTGCCGGGGCATATGGGGCTGATCGAAGATGCCGAGGAGGCGGTCAGGATTTCCGCCTCGATCGGTTATCCGGTGATGATCAAGGCGTCCGCAGGCGGCGGCGGCAAGGGCATGCGCATTGCCTGGAACGACGAGGAAGCCCGCGAAGGTTTCCAGTCATCGCGCAATGAAGCCAAGAGCTCCTTTGGTGACGACCGCATCTTCATCGAAAAATTCGTCACGCAGCCGCGCCATATCGAAATCCAGGTGCTGGGCGACCAGCACGGCAACACGCTGTACCTCGGCGAGCGCGAATGTTCGATCCAGCGGCGGAACCAGAAGGTTATCGAAGAAGCGCCATCGCCGTTCCTGGATGAGGCGACCCGCAAGGCGATGGGTGAACAGGCCGTCGCGCTTGCGAAAGCCGTTGGTTACTTCTCCGCCGGCACGGTGGAGTTCATCGTCGATGGCGAGCGCAACTTTTACTTCCTCGAAATGAACACCCGCCTGCAGGTGGAGCATCCGGTCACCGAACTCATCACCGGCATCGATCTGGTCGAACAGATGATCCGGGTTGCCGCCGGCGAGGCGCTGTCGTTTGGCCAGGCGGATGTGAAGCTCAACGGCTGGGCGATCGAAAGCCGGCTTTATGCCGAAGATCCCTATCGCAGCTTCCTGCCGTCGATCGGGCGGCTCACGCGATATCGCCCGCCGAAGGAAGGCAACTGTCCCGACGGCCAAGGGGGAGAGGTCATCGTTCGCAACGACACCGGCGTCTTCGAGGGCGGCGAGATCTCGATGTATTACGACCCGATGATCGCCAAGCTCTGCACCTGGGCCGAAAACCGCACGGCGGCGATCGATGCCATGGGCCGGGCGCTTGATGATTTCGAAGTCGAAGGGATTGGCCATAACCTGCCATTCCTGTCGGCCGTCATGCACCAGGAACGCTTCCGCTCCGGAAAGCTTACCACCGCCTATATCGCCGAAGAGTTTCCAGACGGCTTTTCCGGTGTTTCGGTGGACGAGGCGGCGGGGCGCAAGCTGGCGGCCATCGCCGTGTTCGCCAACCAAGCGATCCAGGAACGGGCGGTGCAGATCTCCGGCACCGTCGGCAACCACCGTCGGGTCGTCGGCAAGGATTGGGTGGTAACGCTCGCAGGCTCCGAGCAGGCTGTTTCGCTGGAACGTGGGCCTGCCGGCGCTGATGCCGTGTTTGCCGACGGAACGCGGATCTCGATTGGCAGCGGCTGGTTGCCGGGCCAAAGCCATGCCTCCTTCCGTGTCGGGGACGAAACGATCGGTGTGAAGATCGACCTGATCGGCTCTGCCATCCGGCTCCGCTGGCGCGGCATGGATGTCACTGCACGGGTCCGCTCGCCGCGTGTCGCCGAACTGGCGCGCCTGATGCCGGTGAAGCTGCCGCCGGACACGTCGAAGATGCTGCTTTGCCCGATGCCGGGTGTCATCACCTCGGTCGCCGTCAAGGCGGGCGACCGTGTCGAAGCGGGCCAGACGCTCGCGACCGTCGAAGCGATGAAAATGGAAAACGTGCTGAAGGCGGAAAAGCAGGGCGTCGTGAAGCACGTGGCGGCCGCAGCCGGCCAGAGCCTGGCGGTCGACGAACTGATCATGGAGTTCGAATAGAGGCGGGAAAACGCGGAAGATGCAAGGCAGCTTCCGCGCTCCGCTAACGTGAATTCCAAGCCACCGCGGAGCAATTCGCGTGTGAACAGAGGCGTACCGAGGAGCGACCGATGTCGGAGAAGACCCTGAAGGATTGGGAACAACTGGCCGAGAAGGAACTCAAGGCCTCTCCCGAGACGCTGACCTGGCACACGGCGGAAGGGATAGACATCAAGCCGCTCTATACGGCGGCTGATCTCGAAGGCGTCGATCATCTCGATTCGTTACCGGGCATGAAGCCTTTCGTGCGCGGCCCGCGCGCTACCATGTATGCGGGCCGGCCCTGGACGATCCGCCAATATGCCGGCTTCTCCACGGCGCAGGAATCGAACGCTTTCTACCGGCGGAACCTCGCAGCGGGGCAAAAGGGCCTTTCGGTCGCCTTCGACCTTGCCACCCATCGCGGTTATGATTCCGACCATCCCCGCGTCGAAGGTGATGTCGGCAAGGCCGGCGTGGCGATCGACTCGGTCGAGGACATGAAGATCCTGTTCGACGGCATCCCGCTGAAGGAGATGTCGGTGTCGATGACCATGAATGGCGCGGTCATCCCGATCCTCGCCTCCTTCATCGTGGCCGGTGAGGAACAGGGTTGTTCGCGGGCCGAGCTCTCCGGCACCATCCAGAACGACATCCTCAAGGAGTTCATGGTCCGCAACACCTATATCTATCCGCCCGAACCTTCGATGCGGATCGTCGCCGACATCATCGAATATACGGCAAAGGAAATGCCTCGCTTCAACTCCATCTCGATCTCCGGCTACCATATGCAGGAGGCGGGTGCGACGCTGGTGCAGGAACTGGCCTTCACACTGGCTGACGGGCGCGAATATGTGCGCGCGGCGCTCGCCAAGGGGCTGAATGTTGATGACTTCGCCGGCCGGCTGTCCTTCTTCTTTGCGATCGGCATGAACTTCTTCATGGAAGCGGCAAAGCTGCGCGCCGCGCGCCTCCTTTGGGCGCGGATCATGGAAGAGTTCAAGCCGCAGAAGCCCGGCTCGCTGATGCTGCGCACGCACTGCCAGACCTCCGGCGTCTCGCTGCAGGAGCAGGATCCCTACAACAACGTCATCCGCACCGCTTATGAAGCGATGTCCGCGGTGCTCGGAGGCACGCAGTCGCTGCATACCAATGCGCTCGATGAAGCCATGGCCCTGCCAACTGATTTCTCTGCTCGTATCGCCCGCAACACGCAGCTCATCCTGCAGCACGAGACCGGCGTCACAAAGGTCGTTGATCCGCTCGCTGGCTCCTATTACGTCGAGAGCCTCACAAAGGAGCTCGCCGACAAGGCCTGGGCGCTGATCGAGGAAGTGGAGGCCATGGGCGGCATGACCAAGGCCGTGGCCGAAGGCTTGCCGAAGCGTCTGATTGAAGAGGCCGCGACGCTGCGCCAGGCGAAGGTCGACCGCGGCGAGGAGATCATCGTCGGCGTCAACAAGTACCGGCTGGAAAACGAAGAGCCGATCGACATTCTGGCGATCGACAATACCGCGGTCCGCAATGCCCAGATCAAGCGGCTCGAGGAAGTTCGCAGGCAGCGTGATCCGAAGCGCGTCGCGGCAGCACTCTCCGTTCTTGAACAGGCAGCGGAAACCGGCGAGGGAAATCTGCTGGAAGTCGCAATCGAGGCAGCACGCGCCCGCGCCACGGTCGGGGAGATTTCCGATGCCATGCGCCAGGCCTTCGGCAGTCACTCCGCCCAGCCGACGGTGGTGGGCGATATCTACGGCACGGCCTACGAGGACGATCCGGAATACCAGACGATCGTGAGCCGGCTGAAGACTTACAGTACCGCATCCAGCAAACCGAAGGTCATGGTCGCCAAGCTCGGCCAGGACGGTCACGACCGCGGCGCCAAGGTCATTGCTTCGGCTTTCGGCGACATCGGTTTTGAGGTTCTGGCCGGTCCCCTGTTCCAGACGCCGGAAGAGGCGGCTGACCTTGCCATCCGCGAACAGGTGCAGGTGGTCGGCATGTCCTCGCTCGCCGCTGGCCACAAGACGTTGGCACCCCAGCTTGTCGAGGCACTGAAGGCCCGAGGCGCCGGTCACATCATTGTCGTGGTCGGTGGTGTCATCCCGCGGCAGGATTACGATTACCTGCTGCAAAATGGCGTCGCCGCCGTTTTCGGTCCCGGCACCAATGTGCTCGATGCCGCAAACTCGATCATCGATATCCTCGAAGGCAAGCGACGCAATATCTGAGCGTTGGCGCCCGCAGCTAGATCTTGAGCAGCCTGCGGGCGTTTTCCTTGAGGATCAGCGGGCGAGCCTCGTCCTTGATCGCGATGCCAGCAAAGTCTGAGAGCCAGCGATCCGGCGTGATCGCCGGCCAGTCGGAGCCGAACAGCATCTTATGCTTCAGCAGCGAATTGGCGTACTGCACGAGGATCGGCGGGAAATATTTCGGCGACCACCCGGACATGTCGATATAGACGTTCGGCTTGTGGGTGGCGACCGACAACGCCTCTTCCTGCCAGGGGAAGGAAGGATGCGCTAGGATGATCGGCATGTCGGGGAAGTCAGCCGCGACATCGTCCAAGTAGATCGGGTTTGAATATTTGAGCCGCATGTTCATGCCGCCGCGCATGCCGGCACCGACCCCTGTCTGGCCGGTGTGGAAGAGCGTGATCGCGCCTTCTTCGGCAATCGCTTCGTAAAGCGGGTAGGCCATCCTGTCGTTCGGGTAGAAGGCCTGCATGGTGGGGTGGAACTTGAAACCCTTGACCCCAAACTCCCGCACCAGGCGGCGCGCCTCGCGGGCACCCATCTTGCCCTTGGCCGGATCGATCGAGGCAAAGGGGATCATGATGTCGCTGTTTTCAGCGGCGATCATCGCCACCTCTTCATTGTTGTAGCGGCGAAAGCCGGTCTCGCGTTCGGCATCGACCGGGAAGATAACGCAGCCGATCTTGCGTTCCCGGTAGTAGACGGCTGTCTCGTTTACCGTCGGCAGCATGCCCTTGTGGCCGGCCGGGTTCTTGAAATATTTGGCCATGCCGGCCTGGAAGTCGTCATAACCATCGTCGCGCGGCCCGCAGCACGGCTCCTCGGCATGGGTATGGATGTCGATCGCGATCAGCTCGTCGATGTTCAAGATGGCTCCTCCCGGCTGGTTTCAGTTCAGTCCGACAATCTTCCTGAGCAGCAAGGTCAGCTGCTTCTGTTCGGCCGATGAAAGGTTGTTGCCGACAGCATCCTCGAAATCGAAGAACCATTCTGCGGCTTTTTCCACCCGCGCCGCCGCTTCCGGCGTCAGCGTGATCTCGACCGCGCGACGGTCTTCATCCGGCACACGTCGCGTCACCAGGCCTCGGTCCTCAAAACCGCGGATCAGCTTCGTCATGTGGGCCCGCTTGATCATCAGCCGCTGGCCGAGCACGCTCTGGCGGATGCCGGGATTGCGGGAGATGACCCAAAGCACTGAAAACTCGCCGGGCTTCAGGTCCTTGTCGCCAAGCGTCTCGAAGAAGCGCTCATAGACCTTCAACTGGGCCATGCGCAGAAGGAAACCAAGCGCCGAGTCCAATCGTCCCAGATCTACGTCATCTGCCACTCGGACCGGCATATCCATCTTCGCATGCTCCTCAACTTGAACCAGGCGCCTTCAGGCGCGCAGCGCGCTTCTCGAGGAAGGCGCGCAGGCGCTCTTCTGCCTCAGGGCTCGTCGCAGTGAAAGAGGAGATGAAGGATTCAACGAACAGGCCGTCCTCCTTCGCCATGTCCTGGATGCGCGGCAGCGCATTGATGACAGCGTAGTTCGAGATTTCGGCGTTGCTGGCCGCAGCTTCCGCCAGCTGGTGCGCCTTTTCGCGCGCCTGGCCGGCATCAACGATGTACTGCACCAGGTTCCAGCGCTCCGCCTCTTCGGCGGAAGCAACGCGGCCGGTCAGCATCATGTCGGTCATGCGGGCCGTGCCAGTGAGGCGTGCCACGCGCACGGAGCCGCCACCGCCGACAAAGATGCCGCGCTGGCCTTCGGGAAGCGCAAAGAAAGCAGACTTTTCCGCAACGCGTATATGGGTGGATGCCGCAAGCTCAAGGCCGCCGCCAACAACAGCGCCATGCAGCGCGGAAATCCACGGGATCGTGCCATGCTCGATGCCGGCAAACACCGCATGCCAGCGCCGTGAGCCACGAACGCCTTCAATCGGTGTCTTCTTCACGTGTTCGGCAAGGTCCAGCCCAGCGCAGAAGTGATCGCCGTGGCCAAATAGAACAACGGCCTTTGCCTCGGCTTCCGCACGTGTCACGGCTTCGGCGATCATCTCGATGAAGCGGTCGCTGATCGCGTTGCGCTTTTCCGGACGGTTGAGGCCGATATGCGCGATCTTGCCGCGGAGTTCATAGGTGACGAAGCTGGTTGCCGCCTGATCGGCCATGGTTGGTGTCTCCTCCGAAAAGAGCAGGCTTCGAGAAAGAAGCGGTTTGCCCGCCCTCTTGGTCCTTTGGCGGCCGCTCCCATCGGCCACCTGAAGTGATTGATCGTTTACAGAGAGATTGTTTCTTTGTAAACAAAATTTGGGAGCTGAGGATGCTGCATCTGGGAGGATGGTATGGCTGGCAAAGCCGTGCGTGATGTAAAGCTATGGTCGCCAACCGTGCGATGGGAGGAGCGGCCGAATGGCGAATTCGTCATCTGGCGCGAAGATCCGTTGGGGCCTTATCCCGACAAGATGAACGAGCGCCTTCTGCACTGGGCAAGGGTGGCGCCAGACCGGACCTGGATGGCAGACCGCGAGGGTACCGGCGAGTGGCGCAAGGTGAGCTACCGCGAAGCGGTCGATGCCGTCGAACGGATTGCGCAATTCCTGCTCGATCTTGGCCTGTCAGCGGAAAACCCGCTGGTCATCCTCTCCGAAAACTCGATCGAACACGCCTTGATGGCGCTGGGCGCCCAGCATGTCGGCATTCCTTCCGCAGCGGTGGCCCCGACCTACGCCACGATCTCCGCAGACTTCGGCAAGCTCCACGACATTGCGCGTCAGATCACGCCTGGTCTCGTCTTTGCAGACGACGCGGCCGCCTTCCGCAAGGCGGTTGATACGGCATTTGGCGCTGACATTCCGTTCGCGGCGATGCGCAACATCCCGGACGACCGCGCGCAGATGTTCAGCTTCGATGAAATCCTGAAGACCAAGCCCACGGATGCCGTGACTGCCGCCTTCGATGCCGTTGGGCCCGACACCGTCGCGAAATTTCTCTTCACCTCCGGCACGACGGGTTCGCCGAAGGCGGTCATCCAGACGCAACGCATGCTATGTTCGAACCAGGAACAGGTGGCGGATTGTTACGCCTATTTCCGCGACGAGCCACCGATCCTGGTAGATTGGGCGCCTTGGAACCACACGGCTGCAGGCAGCAAGTGCTTCAACCTCGTCATCTACAACGGCGGCACCTACTATATCGACCGCGGCAAGCCATCGCCGGCGCTGATCGGCCAGACCATCGCCAACCTGCGCGACGTCGCGCCCACCTGGTACTTCAACGTGCCGGCCGGCTACGAGATGCTGATCCAGGCGATGCGCGAGGATGAAGCGCTTCGCAAGAACTTCTTCAAGGACCTGAAGATGCTGATGTATGCCGGTGCCGGCATGGCCCAGCATACGTGGGACGCGTTGCTCGAGCTCTCGGAGATGACGATCGGTGAGCATGTGCCGCTCGCAACCGGCATCGGATCGACGGAAACCGCGCCGTTTGCGCTGTTCTGCACCGATCCGCAGGACAAGCCGGGCAATATCGGTATTCCGGGCCAGGGCGTCATCATGAAGCTCGTGCCGATCGACGAGAAATACGAGCTGCGCCTGAAGGGACCAAACGTCACCCCCGGTTACTGGCGCAACGAAAAGCTGACGCGCGAAGCCTTCGATGACGAAGGGTTCTATCGCATCGGCGACGCGGTGAAGTTTGCGGTACCTTACGATCCTCGACAGGGCTTCTATTTCGATGGCCGTATTGCCGAGAATTTCAAGCTGCAGACCGGTACCTGGGTCGCGGTCGGCGTATTGCGCGCCCAGATCGTCAACCAGTTCGGCGGATTGATCCGTGACGCGGTGATTACCGGCGAAAATCGCGCCGAGCTCGGGGCACTGGCGGTGCCGTTTATGCCGGCGCTGCGCAAGCTCTTGGGCGGTGCGGATGACCTGACGGACGAGCAGGTGGTTGCACATCCCCAGGTCCGCGCGGCGATCGCCGAGCGCCTGAAGGAACACCAGGCACAATCGAGCGGCTCGGCAACCCGCGTGATGCGCATCATGCTGATGACCGACCCGCTGCGCTTCGAAAAGGGCGAGATCACGGACAAGGGATCCATCAACCAGCGGGCGGTTCTGGCGCATCGCGGGGATCTGGTGGAGGCGCTTTATGCCGATGTGCAGGGCGTCATCAAGGTCGGAAAGGAACTGGCGGCATGAAGATAGAAGGTTCGAGCGCGCTCGTGACCGGTGGCGGATCCGGGCTGGGAGAGGCGACGGCACGGCTCCTGGCCAGTCGCGGCGCCGTCGTCCATATCTTCGACAGGAACAAGGAGGCGGCCGAAAAGGTGGCGGCCGAGATCGGCGGCGTGGCGCTCGCGGGTGACGTGGCGAGTGAAGATGATGCATCGTCTGCTCTGGATGCCGCGGCAAAGGCCGGCGACGGCCTGCGGATTCTCGTCAATTGCGCAGGCATCGCCACCGCTGGCCGCATCCTCGGTCGCGAAGGGCCGCTGCCGCTCGCGGAATTCGAGAAGGCGATCCGCGTCAACCTGATCGGCACCTTCAACATGATGCGGCTTGGCGCGGAGCGCATGGCGCAGGCTCCGGAGCGCGAAGACAAGGCGCGCGGCGTCATCATCAACACGGCATCGGTAGCGGCCTTCGAAGGCCAGATCGGTCAGGCTGCCTATTCGGCGTCCAAGGGCGGCATCGTCTCGCTCGGGCTGCCGGCGGCACGCGAGTTCTCCCGCTTCGGCATCCGGGTCAACACCATCGCGCCGGGCCTGTTCTTTACGCCGCTGCTCAAGGCCCTGCCCCAGGAGGCGCAGGACAGTCTGGCGGTTGCCATCCCCTATCCGGCCCGACTGGGGGATCCCGCAGAGTTTGCCGAGACGGTGCGCTTCCTGGTCGAGAACAGTTACGTGAACGGCGAGGTGATCCGCCTCGACGGGGCGCTCCGGATGCAGCCGAAGTAGTCCCATGTCGTTTGCAGATCAGGCACGGCGGACGCTTGATATCCTGGCCCTGACGCCAGGATATCAGGCGTTGAAGGCACTTCGCAGCGATTGCGACGACGAAACGGTTGCGGCGATCCTCGAAGAGGCAGCGTCCTTTGCCGAAGGTGTACTGGCGCCGCTGAACACGATCGGCGATCGCATCGGCGCGAGCGTCGTGGATGGTCGGGTCAGGACACCGGATGGGTTCGCAGACGCATTCCGGCGTTATGGCGAAGCTGGCTGGCTTGGGATGGATGTCGCCGATCATCTGGGCGGCCAGGCCTTGCCACTGACGCTGCATGCCGCCTGTGCTCCACTTTTCGAACGGGCCTGCGTGGCGCTGATGATGGCTGCCGGGTCCACGCGCGCGGCGGCACATCTTCTCACCGAAGCGGCCGACGAGGCGGTGGCGGGCGAGTGGGTGCCGAAACTTGCATCCGGCGAATGGGCGGCGACGATCTGCATCTCCGAGCCCGACGCCGGTTCCGATGTCGGGCGTCTGCGCACCCGGGCAAAAAGGCAGGGCGACCAGTGGCTGGTCTGCGGCCAGAAGATCTGGATCTCGTTTGGTGACCACGACACGGCAGGCCGCATCGGCCATTGCCTCTTGGCGCGCACCGATGATGCGCCGGGCACCCGCGGGATCAGCCTGTTCCTCGTGCCGAACCATATCGACGGTGTGGCGAACGGCATCACGCTGGAGCGCATCGAGGAGAAGATGGGCTTGCACGGCTCGCCTACTTGCGCGCTCCGGTTCGAGAACGCTCGCGGCATCTTGATCGGGCAGGAGGGGCGCGGGCTGCCGCAGCTCTTTACCATGATCGAACTGATGCGGCTGCTGACCGGCTGCCAGGGCCTGGGACTTGCATCGGCAGCTATCGATGTTGCCGAAACCTATGCCGCTGACCGCAAGCAGGGCGGTCGCCCAGACCAGCCGCCGGTGCCGATCAATACGCATCCGGATGTGAAGCGTCAGCTATGGGAAATGCGGGTGGCAACAGAAGTGGTGCGCGCGGCGGTGCTTGAGATCGCCACCGCCATGGATCTCGCCAAGCTCAAACAGGATGAGGAACTCGATCACTTCATCGGCTGGATGCTGCCGCTCATCAAGAACTTCGGCGCTGATCTTGGCTTCACGGTCGCGAGTGGCGCGATGCAGGTGCTCGGCGGGGCGGGCTACACGCGTGACTGGCCGCTCGAACAATATCTGCGCGATGCGCGGATCATGACGATCTATGAGGGCACGACCGGCATGCAGGCGCTCGACCTTCTGACGCGTCGGCTCTGGCGCGACGACGGCAAGGGGCTTTCGGTCTTTCTAAAACGGGCACGGGCCGAGGTTGCGTCAGCCGGGGAGGGCGAGATTGTGCAGGCGGTTTTGGCGCTTCTCGATGAATTCGAACAGCTGAGCGGGCGAATGAAGGCTATGCAGTCCGATGCCGATGCCGCGCTTTGGCGGGCCGACGCCTATATGCGCGCTGCCTGGGCGGCGGTCTCGGCCTGGATGGCGCTGCGCCTCGGCTTGCGGGAGGCGGTGCCGTTCTACACCGCCCAGTTCACCTACCAGAGCCTGCGCTGCCGCTGATCAGGCAGCCTTCACGAAGCGCTCGGAGAGCGGTTTGCGATGGTAAAGCGGGACGCGCTTGAGCATCTCCAGCGCAAAGAGCCGGGCGTTCTGGCGGGCCTTGTCGAGGTTGCTGACGCGGGCTTCGTCCATTGTGTAGAGCGTGCCGCCAATATCGAAGATGTCGCGGAAGGCGGCACGTTCGATGATCGGCGTGTTGAGCACGTCGACATTGCGTTCGGCGAGCAGCATCTTGACGGCAAGCAGCGCACGGGTCGTCACCATCGAGTTGACGCGGGTCAGCACGACGGAATGCGGAACCCGAAGGTTCGCCTTGTCTTCCAGGTAGCGCAGCAGTTCCAGCACGTTCGCTCCGCCCTGGGCATCCATGGCGCAACCCTGGATCGGGATCAGCACATGGTCGGACATTCCGATTGCCTTGGCGAGCAGCGGGCTCTGGGCACCTGGCAGGTCGAGCACGAAATAATCCGTCCGGTGCCGGTTCTCAGAGATATGGCGGTCGATGGAACTCGCGGTGACATAGGAAATCACGTGGAGGTTCGGGTTCGGCGGCGAGAGCATATGCCAGCGGCTGATCCAGTATTGAGGATCGGCGTCGAGAATGGTGACGCGATACCCCTGCTCAACGAGTTCCGTTGCAAGCAGGAGCACGGCAGTGGTCTTGCCTGCTCCGCCCTTGGTGTTGGCAAAGGTAATGACTGGCATCTTTGTTTCCTGTCCGGTTGCGAGCATCGATCGCTCTCACCGCACCCTCATGATGCGTCGGGGCGGATTTTTGCCAGGCAGGGTTAACGGGCGGTAAAGATGCCGGTGGCAGATCTTACCGACGACGATCTGCCGCAAGGATCTCCCGGGTAATCTGCTCGAGCGGTACGATCTTGTCGACGCCGCCGTGGGCGATTGCTTCCTTCGGCATCCCGAAGACGACCGAGGTCGCCTCGTCCTGCGCCACGGTATAGGCGCCGGCCTGGTGCATCTCGTTCATGCCGCGCGCGCCGTCATCACCCATGCCGGTCATGATGACGCCCATGGCGTTGGCGCCGGCAGAGCGGGCGGCAGAACGGAACAGCACATCGACAGAGGGTCTGTGGCGGCTGACCAGCGGGCCGGCACGGACGGACACCTCGTAGCGTGCGCCGCGGCGCTCCAGCAGCATGTGCTTGTCGCCCGGCGCGATCAGCACATGGCCGCGAAGAACCGGATCGCCGTCCTGTGCTTCCTTCACTTCCACCTCACAAAGCCCGTTGAGGCGCTTGGCAAAGGCGGCGGTGAACTTTTCCGGCATGTGCTGAACGATGACGATGCCGGGGGAATTCGCCGGAAGCGCCTCCAGCATTTCGCGAAGTGCCTCGGTACCGCCGGTCGACGCGCCGACGCAGACCACCATCTCGGTGGTCTTGGCCATGGCGCCGATCTTCGGCGGAGGCAGCACGGCGTCGGCCGTCAGCTTGGTGTTGATGGTGCCGTCGGCGACGCGGGACGCGCGCAGCTTGCTCACCCGTGCCCGGGCGGCTGATTTGACCACCGTACGGATGCGTTCCCCGGATTCGGCAAGATGGTCGGCGGCGCCAATCTTCGGCTTGAGGATGATATCGACCGCGCCCGCTTCGAGCGCCTGCATCAGCGTTTCCGACCCGCTTTCGGTCAGCGACGAGCACATCACCACCGGAATTGGATGCTGCACCATCAGCTTGCGCAGGAAGGTGATCCCATCCATCTGCGGCATCTCGACATCAAGCGTGATGACGTCCGGGATCTGCTCCTTGATCTTGCGGGCAGCCATGAAGGGATCGGTCGCGGCCCCCATGACTTCAATCTCGGGATCGGCCGAAAGGACCGCCGTCAATGTCTGCCGTACGCTCGCAGAATCGTCGATGATGAGGACGCGAATTTTCTGGGACATGTTATCAGATCCGTTTGAACACGGTGTTCGCGACCTGCTTGATCGGGAGATCAAAGCCGGTCGCGGTTTCGGAATGCCCGATGAACAGGTAACCGCCGGGCAGGAGGTTGTCGCAAAGCCTTGAAAGCACATGGTTCTGCGTCGGCTTGTCGAAGTAGATGAGCACGTTGCGGCAGAAGATCAGGTGCTGCGGCTCACCGACCGGATATTTGTCATCCATCAGGTTGAGCCGCGCAAAACCGACCTTCGACCGCAGTGTCGGATGGATACGCATTTCGCTGCGTCGCTTGTCGGCCGGCTTCATCACATATTTGCGCATCATCTCGGTGGGCACCGGGGCCAGGATATCGCTCTGGTAGATGCCACGCTGCGCCTTTTGCAGCACGTCGGTCGAGAGATCCGTTGCGAGAATGAAATAATCCCGGTCCGGCGCGTGCGCGCCCATATATTCGTTCAGCACCATCGCCATCGTATAGGGCTCCGCGCCGGTGGAGCAGGCCGAGCTCCAGGTGCGGATGCGGCGGTCGCCGAAACTCGCCACGATATCCGGCAGGGCCGACTGGATCATGTATTCGAAATGCTTCGGCTCGCGGAAGAAGTCGGTCTTGTTGGTGGTGACGGCATCGATCAGGAAGATTGACTCGCTTTCCAGCCCACCCTGCTTGAACAGGTAGTCGCAGTAGCTGTCGAAGCTCGGCAGGCCCGTGACCCTCAGGCGGCGGCGCAGCCGACCCTCAAGCATCGTCATCTTCGTGTGCGGCATCTTGATGCCGCTGTAATCGTAGATGTATTTCGCAAGCAGGTCGAAATTGCGCTTGCTCAGCTGGTCATCCAGCGACTGGCTCCTGACTGCCATGTTCATGGGGCACCCCGTAAGGAAGACTTGGCGGTTGGGCGATGGCTCATGGAGGCGTCACGCAACGCGCGCAGGCGTTTCAAGACTCGCCAATGCCGAGCCTGAATCGGAGAAGAGCCGCGCGAGATCGATGATGACAACAAAGCCGCTTTCCCGCCGCACCACGCCGGCGATGTAGTCCGAGCGCCAGCGGACGCCGATATCCGGCGCCGTCTCAACCTGGCTGCGGTAGAATGGCACGACCTCGTAAACCCGATCTGCGACAAGGCCTAGGGCCAGCACGCGGTCGGCCACCGGAACGTCGAGCACCAGGATGCGTGTATGCGGCGTCTTTTCGGTCCGCGTCATGCCGAGCCGCAGCCGAAGGTCGATCACCGGAACACCATGTCCACGCACGTCGCGCAGGCCAAGCAGGTAATCGGGCCCATGCGGGATCTTGAACGGCTCTTCATGGTCGAGAATTTCGCGCACCACCTCGACAGGCACGGCGAAGATTTCCTCTCCAAGGCTGAAGGTCACGAACTGTGCTTCGGAAGATGAACTTGCCATCACGCGGCCTCCTCGGGTATCCGGTATCTAGGTTGGACTGGCAGCGCCGAGCTTAACGAAGCCCAGCGCCGCCATGGCCGATTCAGGCGCTTTCGCGGAAGTCTGCGTCGTCTGCGTCCGGGCCACCCATCGAGAGGTCGAGCGCAAAACCTTTGACGCGCTGCTGCTGTGCCGCAACGGAATTGAGGTTCGAGCGCGGTGCCGTCGGGCGCTGGGCCGGCTTGGCGGTAGGCTGGTGGCTGAATGTTGCCGGAGCACGCTTTGCCTGCTTCTTGGCGCCGGACTGGTCGACCCGGAAGAAGGCGATCGACGCCTGCAGTTCTTCTGCCTGGGATGCCAGCTCTTCCGAGGTGGACGACATTTCTTCCGAGGCGCTGGCGTTCTGCTGGGTAACCTTGTCGAGCTGCTGGATCGCTTCATTGATCTGGCTCGCACCGATATCCTGCTCGCGACAGGCGGCCGAGATTTCGGAGACAAGCTCTGCCGTCTTCTGGATGTCTGGAACCAGCCGGTTTAGCATTTCGCCGGCTTCGGTGGCCACCTGGACAGTGTCGCCCGAGAGCGCGCTGATTTCCGCAGCGGCGGCCTGTGAGCGCTCAGCGAGCTTGCGAACTTCCGATGCGACGACTGCAAAGCCCTTGCCATGTTCGCCGGCACGTGCGGCTTCAACGGCAGCGTTCAGGGCGAGCAGGTCGGTCTGGCGGGCGATTTCCTGCACGATCGAGATCTTCTCGGCGATCACCCGCATCGCGGTAACGGCGCGGCTCACGGCTTCGCCGGAAGCTTCAGCATCCTTGGAAGACTGGCGTGCGATCTTCTCGGTCTGGGCCGCGTTGTCTGCGTTCTGCTTGATGTTGGCGGCCATCTCTTCCATCGAAGCAGAGGCTTCCTCGGCGGCAGACGCCTGTTCGGTTGCACCCTGCGACAGGGTTTCCGAGCTTGCCGAGAGTTCCTGGCTGCCCGAAGACACGTTGTCGGAGGCCGACAGGGCATCCGTGACGACGCCACGCAGGCGCTCGATCATGGTGTTGACGTAGCCCAAGAGTTCGCCGATCTCGTCCTTGCTGGTGATCGTCGCGAAGCGCGTCAGATCGCCTTCGGCAACATTCTGCACGGCCGCGACGGCATTGCGAAGGCCACGGTTGATCGACAGCGCGATCCAAAAAGCCGCAATGATGGCAATCAGAACGGCCACGCCGGCGACCGCGATCATGATCATGCGGGTCTGCTCGTAGGCGATGTCTCCAGCCTCCTCGGCTTCGACCAGACGCGTTTCTTCAAGCTTCACGATCTCGGACAGGAGGGCGTCGATGTCGTTGGTGACGACACGCGCTTCATTGTTGGAGATGTTGATCGCGGACGAGGTGTCGCCGGAAAGCATGTAGGCGCGGATGCGGTCGTCCTGCTTGCGGAACTCGGCGGTCAGGCCGGCGAGACGTGCCCAGTTCTTCTTGCCTTCCTCGGTGGCAAGCGCCTCAACTGACTTGAACATCTGGTCGAAGTTGACGCGGGCGTTGTCGCTCTTGGCGATATATTCCTGCTTTTCCTGGCCGGTCGTGGACATCAGCAGGTTCTTCTGCTGGCGTGTCTGCTGCAGCTGCTCGCTGTTCAGGCTCTGTGCAAACTTCAGCCGTTCGACAGGCCCTGTGAGCACATGCTCGAGCGTGTCGTTGATCTGGCTCAGGCTGAGAATGCCGTAGCCGGCCGTTCCCACCAGCATGAGAATGACGAAGCCGAAGGCGAGGGCCAGCTTCATTTTGATCGAGGCGCGCATTTTACGTCTCCAATAAATGGCTATTCAACCGTGCGTGTTCGCGGTCGCGGAACGGTCATGTTGTGCAGAAAATATGACCTGGAGATTGGGGATGATGATGAACTCACTTCCCCGCTTGACCAGGCAGTCGATAAAGTCGGGCCGCCAGCGCATGCCGACACTGGGAGGCGGTTCGCCTGCAGCGCGGGACAGCGTGGTGACCTCGTGCACCTTGTCGGTGCGGATCCCGGCGAGCACGGGCTCGCCGTCGATCGGGATTTCGATGACGATGATCCGGCTATCAATCGTCGGTTTGGTCGCATCCATGCCAAAGGCGAGCCGGATGTCGGCAAGCGGAATGACCTTGCCGCGGAAGTTGATGACGCTGCCGACGAAGGCCTTCGCGCCCGGCACCGTCGTTTCCGGCAGGAGATCGAGGATTTCCTGCACGATGAAGGCTTCCAGTGCGAACATCTCGCCGGCGATGTCGAAGGTGAGGACTTCGAGTTCTTCGCGGCCGTTCCAGATATTCTCGGAGATCTTGCTGACCGCTTCCATCATCCCGCCGCGCGCAGATGCGCCTCCTGTTGTTGTCCCTCGGCCACCAGGTGTCCGACGTCGAGGATCAACGCCACGTCACCATCGCCGAGGATGGTCGCACCCGAGAAGGTTGCCACGTCGTGATGCAGCTTCGACATGGCCTTGATGACGGTCTGATGGTCACCAATGATCTGGTCGACCACGAGGCCGACGCGTTCCGACCCGGTCGATATGACGACGACCTTCTGGAAGGGGTCCGGCTTGGTGCCGGTGCGGAAGAGATCTCGCAGGCGCAGGAAGGGCACGAGGCTGTCTCGGAGCGAGATGAAGCTGCGGCCGCGCGAACGCATGTCTTCCTCGATTGAAAGCTCGAGGCATTCTTCGACCGCCGAAAGCGGGATGACGTAGCGGCCGGTGCCGACACGCACGAGCAGGCCGTCGATGATGGCAAGCGTCAGCGGGATCGCCAGCGAGATCTCCGAGCCCTCACCCGGATGGCTGGCGACGTTGATCGTACCGCGAAGCGCGTCGATCGTCCGCTTCACCACATCCATGCCGACACCACGGCCGGATAGGTTGGTCACGGTCTGGGCGGTGGAGAAGCCCGGTTGGAAGATCAGTTGGTAGAGTTCCTGGTCGGTCAGGTTGGCATTCGGCTGGATAAGCCCGGAGGATTCGGCCTTGGCGCGAACGCGATCCTTGTTGATACCGCGGCCGTCGTCCTTGATGGTGATGATGACTTCGCCGGCCTGCTGGCGTGCCGAAAGCAGGATGCGTCCGGCTTGCGTCTTGCCGGCAGCGAGCCGCTCTTCCGGCGTCTCCAGGCCGTGGTCGCAGGAGTTGCGGACCAGGTGCACGAGCGGATCGGCCAGGCGCTCGATGACGCTCTTGTCGACTTCCGTCGTTTCACCCTCGGTGATGAGTTCGATCGTCTTGCCGGTCTCGTTGGCAAGGTCGTGCACCAGGCGGCGGAAGCGGCTGAACAGATGTGCCACCGGCACCATCCGCAGAACCATCATCGTGTCGCGCAACTCGCCCGAAAGGCGCTCGACGTCTTCGGAGACAGCGCGCAGCTGCAGGTCGCCGCTGCCGCCCGCAAGCTGTGAGAGCCGTGACTGGGCAATCACCAACTCGCCGACGCGGTCCATCAGCTCGTCTAGCTTCTCGGCCGGCACGCGAACGTTTTCGGCAGCCTTGTTCGGCTTGTTATCGGCCGGCGCCGCCGGGGCAGGGGCGGCCACCTTTGGGGCAACTGCTTCCGGTTGGGCAGCTTTGGGAGCCTCTACAGGTGCTTGAGCGGCGGCCTCAGGTGCTTCCGGGTTTATTTCCGTCACCTCGAGCTGCATCTCGTCCATGACAAAGATGAAGACGTCATCAATGGCCGAGCGCGGCTGCGTCGTCAGGAGTTCGACCTCCCAGGAAAGGTAAAGGTCGGTCGGCGCCAGAAGATCGAGTGCCGGAATGGCGGAGCGGTCGGCCACGATCCGGCACTCGCCGAGGTCGCGCAACTCGTCCAGCAGCGGCAGCGGGTTGGTGCCGTTCGCCATCGCGTTCTGCGGCAGGCTGAAGCGGATCTTGAAGAGGGTGCGGTTATCTGTCTTTGCGGCAGCAGGGGCGGCGGCAGGCATGCCTGTTCCGTCAACGGCTGCGCGAAGGTTGGTCAGGAGACGTTCGCTCTGCGCCTCGTGATCGCCGTTCGGCGTCTCCACCAGCGCGCGCATGTGGTCCTTGGCTTCAAGGACGGCGGTGACAAGCGCATGCGTTGCTGGGACCTCGCCCTTGCGCACGCGGTCAAAAGCCGTTTCGCAATGGTGGGTAAAGGCTGCGAGGGCCTCGAAGCCGAACATGGCACCGGAGCCCTTGAGGGTGTGAAGGCCGCGGAAAACTGCGTCCACCTGATCCTTGTCGCCAAGGTTTACATTGAGGTCGAGAAGACCCGCCTCGATCTGTTCCAGAAGCTCGGCCGCTTCCGTTCTGAAAACCGCGATAGGATCAGGAAAGCTCATCTACCGAGAACCTTCCGGACGATCTTGACCAGGCTTTCCGGGTCGAAGGGCTTGGTGAGCCAGCCGGTGGCGCCGGCAGCCTTCGCCTGCTGCTTGATCTCGTTGTCCGACTCGGTTGTGAGGAAGATCACCGCCACGCCCATGTGCGCCGGCATCTTGCGCAGTTCGCGGATCATCGTCAGGCCGTCCATGTTCGGCATGTTGAGATCGGTGACGATCAGGTCGAACTGGCCGGCGTTGAGCTTGGCAATGCCATCCATGCCATCGACAGCTTCTGTGACCTGATAACCGGCATTGCTCAGCGCCACGCGGGTGGTGAGACGGATGCTGGCGGAATCGTCGACGGTGAGGATCGTGGCGCTCATTGTATTACCTCTTGGTGGAGCCAGAACTGCTGGTCGGCAGCGGAAAAGCCTTCCAGGAGGCCGCTGCGTTGCAAGACATCGAGCGTCGGACCACTGGCGGGGCTGGCGAGCGCAAGATGTTTTCCGGCTGTGTTTGCGTAGATTCGGGCCGCTTCCATGACCTGCAGGAAGCTGATGTCCACCTGGCCGTCTTCCGGCAGTTCGATGGTGGTGGACGTGTTCTTGTCGATGAATTGCAGCATCTCCTGCTGCACAGCTGAAATTGCCCGCACTGTCAGGTTCTGCGGCAGTTGCAGCACGGCATCTTGATTGTCGGAAACTGGCATTAACTGCTCTCGAGCAAATTCGAAAAGGCTGAAATAGCTATGTGAATCTCGGCTTTGCGTGCTTAACGAGGGGTTAAATAGTTCCAGCCACTTTTCGTGAAGCAGTAATGACATGCGGATTCTCACAGTCTCCGCGCATCCGAAAATTAACTACGAGTTTCATTTTAGCAGGGGTGTTCGGCAGCCATTAACGTCTGCGCCCGCAGTTTCCTCCTCGCGTGTGACAGAGCCGGGAAACCTCCAGCTCCCAGCTGTCACGATCCAGAAGAAGAGGCGAGGTCATCGCCGTCGCGAGCAGGAAGAAGGCCCAGCGGGCTGAAAGGTGATACGAAGTGGCTCTCAGGGCACCCATTTTTGAATTTGCGGAAGCAGCCGCGGATGTCTCTCCCTTTGTCGATCGTCTCGAGACGGCACGGTCGCGCATCGAAGAACGGTTTCTTGACGGGGGTGCAGCCCTTCTTTCCATCCTGGACGTCCTGAACAAGCTTACCAATGCACTAGACCAGCTCACCGGGTCGCTGGACGAGACCACTGCCAATGCCACCATGGCGGAGCTGAAAAGCACGGTCGAAAGCCTGTCGCAGCTGACCACCTTCGAATCGGACCGCCAGGCTGGCTTTGCCGAAATCGCCAGGACCGAGCGCAAGCTGCAGCCGCATATCGAGGTGATGCAGGAAACGCTGCGCTACCTGCGCACGTTTGCGGTGACGGCGAAGATCACCGGCGCCGGCATTTCCGACTTTGCGGGTTTTGCCGAGGAAATCCTGGAGCGCATCCAGGAAGGAAGCCGCCAGGTCAACGAGTTCGCCCGCAAGCTCTCGACGCTGGGGCAGGGGCTCGGACCCGTGATGAGCAAGGGCAAGACGATCCTTGCAAGCTACGAGGAGACGGTCCCGCAGATCGTTGAAGGCCTGTCGACGGGTGCCGCCGAGATCGGCAACCATCGCAAGCTTCTGGTGGAGCGGGCGGCCCGCGTTCGTGGCGTCGCAGGCGGTATCCAGTCCAAGCTCGCCGCAACCCTTTCGGCGATGCAGGTGGGCGACATCACACGCCAGCGCATCGAGCACTGCCAGTCGAGCTTCCAGCTCCTGGAGGAATATCTTGCCTCACCCGCCGGTGCCGAGTTGACGCCGGAACAGGCAAGCAGCCTCTCGAACATCATTCGCAACCTGGTGTTCCTGCAGCTCGACGCAACGATCGTGGACTTCGAACGCGATACGTCGAAAATCGTCTCCACTGTCGCGAGCTTCAAGGCCGACCTTGCCGAGATCGAAGTCCTGCGCGCCGACATGGCGAGCGGCGGCGACACGCAGAACGACAATGCCATCCGCCAGCTCGAACACGGCGTTGCCGCCGCCCGAGGTGCCGTGCGCGAGATCGAGGAAGTCGCTCGGGAAGCAGGTGTCCTGAGCCGCTCTACGGCCGAAACCGCCGTCGACCTGCTGAACGGTATCGGCATCATCCGCGCCGTGCGCACCGACATTCATTACATGGCGCTCAATACCAACCTTCGCTGCGGCAAGATCGGCGAAGAAGGCAAGGCGATCAACGTCGTCACCGCCGAGCTGCGCAACTTCGCCGCCCAGCTGGATGAGACCGCAGAAAAGATCCTCGCCGAGCTGCAGGCGCTGGAAACCGCGTCCAACAAGCTCGTTGCCGCTCAGTCGGGGCAGGTTGAGGGTTCACTCGACGGCCGCCTTGAAAAGGCAATCAACAACATCCGTGCCGTGGGCGACCGCATGGATGCGCAGATGCTGGAGCTTGGCGAACAAAGTTCAGTCGCCGTGCGGGAAATGGACGTTTCGCTCGCCCGGCTGAACTTCAAGGCCGAACTCGGCGAGGTCCTGCGCCACTGTGCCGACGAGATGATGCTCGATGATGAGCCGGTCCAGGTGCCGGGCATCGAGGATGCGCTGGCAGACCTCGGTGGCCAGATCGTCAAGCTCTACACCATGGTATCCGAACGCGAACTTCATTCCGACGTTCTGGGGACACCTGCGCCGGTGGAAACCGCGGTTGTGGCCGCCGTGATGACGGACGACGATATCGAAGACGCCCTGTTCTAAAGCCCGCAGTCGCCTGACGCCGGGCTTCCGCTCGCTCGGCTCAGACCGGTGACGTCAGCCCGTATCTTTGGGCAAGCCTTGCGAACGCATCCTGGGTGGCCGGGTCGAGCGGGATGCCTTGTCGGTCCCGTTCTTCCGCCACAAGCCATTCCCGATCACCGGGTGCCATCACCTTCGAGCCTTCGCGGGCGGGCGACGTGCGCAGCACCTCGAGATACCGCCGCATGCCGGCCTCGAACACATCGTCCGGCACGAAGGCCCCGGGCTTCATCGCCATCACGAAGGCGCCAAGCCCGCGGGGTGTCGCAAAATCCAGGCCGTTCATCGGCAAGAGGTCGAAGCTGAGCTGCATGCCGGACAGGACCGCGCTCAGGATCTCCACGAGCCCCGCCAGTCCCGCGCCCTTGAAGCCGAACTCGCCGCCGAGCGGCGCGAGCATCTCCACCAGTGTCGGATCCTTGATGTCCTCGCCATTCGCATCCGAGGCGACACCATCCGGCAGTTCCCGACCAAGGCTCTGGTAAAGCTTGACGCGGTTATAGGGGATGGCGCTTGTCGCCATGTCGAACAGCCATGGGTGCTGGCCCGGCACGGGTGCCGCAAAGGAAATCGGATTGGTGCCATGGAAGCGCATCGCACCATCGTGCAGCCGCACGAAGCTGTCGGAATTGCAGAACGCCAGTCCGATATAGCCGCGCTGCGAGGCATGCAGCGCATAGGCGCCGGCCGCCCCGAAATGCGAACTGTTGCGGATTGAAACGGCGCCGATGCCGCATGTCTCGGCAAGCTCCATCGCCCGGTCCATGGCACGATAGGCCGCAAGCGCTCCATGACCATGGTCGGCGTCGAGCGACGCCACCGCACCAAAGGACTGGCTGATCTTGATGTTAGGGCGGGCGCTGACCCGCCCGCCGGAGATCGCGGCGATGTAGTGGTCAAGCAGCCGAACNCCGTGGCTGTCAACGCCGAGNCGCGACCCATGCATCATCGCNCTGGTTGCCGCATCGGCCGTCGCCTCATCGGCNCCGGCGGCGGCAAAAGCATTGCGGCAGAATCGCTCCACTTCGCCCGCCGGGGCANAGGCCACATCATCGTCGGCCTGCATCGCAGTCATGGTGTTGCACCTCCCTCGCCAGACCGTACGACAGGGTTTCTACGCTAACCTGAAAATAGGGTTTGGCAAGCGGTTGCCGCGGTGCGAACTGGCCCAAAATGCGCGCCTTTCGACGCGCTTGCTGTCGCTTGCGGCCGGTCCGGGCGGCATTTCCGCCTTGACCTTTGAGGCCGGCTGAGCCATTTGGACCGCCTTTACTTGATGTGGCGCTTGGTCCGGGACGAACCCCGACGGCGCCCTGGAAGAGAAACACGATGACCAAGGCTACCTCCTCGGCGCCCTCCCAGCGCATGCTTCGCGTTGGCGAACAGGTTCGCGCCGCCATCACCCAGGTCCTGCAGCGCGGCGAAGTGCGCGACGACCTGATCGAAAAGACCGTGATCTCCGTGTCCGAAGTGCGTATGTCGCCGGACCTGAAGATCGCCACCGCTTACGTCACGCCGCTCGGCCTGTCGGACCACACGGCGGTCATAGAGGCGCTGAACCGCAATGCGAAATTCATCCGCGGCCGCCTCGGCGGCCAGCTCCGGCAGATGAAGTACATGCCGGAAGTGCGCTTCCGCGACGATACGAGCTTCGACAACTACAAGAAGATCGACGATCTGCTCCGCTCGCCCGAGGTTCAGCGGGATATCGCCGCAGACGACCAGACTGAAGAATAACAAGAGATAGCATGTCCAAACCACGCAAACCCAAGGGCCGGCCGGTTTCCGGCTGGCTGATCCTCGACAAGCCGTTGGATTTCGGCTCAACGGAAGCCGTGTCGAAGATCAAGTGGCTCTTCAACGCACAAAAGGCCGGACACGCTGGCACGCTCGACCCGCTCGCCTCCGGCATGCTGCCGATCGCGCTGGGTGACGCCACCAAGACGGTTCCTTATGTCATGGACGGCCGCAAGATCTATGAATTTGCTGTCACCTGGGGCGAAGAGCGCTCCACCGACGACCTTGAAGGCGAAGTGACCGCAAGCTCCGAGAAGCGCCCGACGGAAGACGACATTCGTGCGCTGCTGCCGAACTATACCGGCACAATCAACCAGATTCCCCCGCAGTTCTCCGCAATCAAGATCGCCGGCGAACGCGCCTATGATCTTGCCCGCGATGGCGAGACGGTCGAGATCCCCTCACGCGAGGTGGAGATCTTCCGGCTGACGTTGCTCGGCGTTGATGCCGACAAGGCACATTTCGAAGTCGAATGCGGCAAGGGCACCTATGTGCGTGCGCTCGCCCGCGATTTTGGCCGCGACCTCGGTTGCTACGGCCACATTTCCGAACTCCGCCGCACCTTCGTGGCACCGTTTGCGGAAGAAAAGATGGTGCCGCTCGCGGATCTCGTTGCTCTCGAAGAGATCGAGGATCGTGATGAACGGCTTGCTGCACTCGACGAGTTCCTGATCGATACGGCCGAGGCCTTGTCCAGCCTGCCGCATCTGCCGGTCACGGAGGACCAGGCCCACCGCATCCGAATGGGCAATCCGGTCATCGTGCGGGGTCGCGACGCGCTCGTGGCAGAGTCGGAAGCCTATGCCACCTCGCGCGGCAAGCTGATCGCGATCGGCGAAATCGGCCAGGGCGAGTTCCGTCCGAAACGCGTCTTCGCCTGAATACAGGGCCCGCGCTTTGCCTTGGCGAAGCGGCGGGCCTTTCCTTTTGGTGAAAACTCGTTTATACGCCGCGCCAGCACTCGCTCCCGAAATGGGGCACGTTGCTTTCATGGCCTAAGCTGGACGACATCCCGGCTTGAGGCGTCCCTTACTCCTCTTCCATAGAAAGGATCGTCCGATGTCGATCACTGCAGAGCGCAAGGCAGCTCTTATCAAGGAATACGCGACCGCCGAAGGCGACACCGGTTCCCCCGAAGTTCAGGTTGCAATCCTCACGGAGCGCATCAACAACCTGACCGAACACTTCAAGGACCACAAGAAGGACAACCACTCCCGTCGTGGTCTTCTGACGCTGGTTTCGAGCCGCCGCTCGCTTCTTGACTACCTCAAGAAGAAGGACGAAGGCCGTTACACGAAGCTGATCACCAGCCTCGGTATTCGCCGCTAACAAATTCCGGCGGGCCTGGAAACAGCGCCCGCCGGTCTCTTTCCGGGTGTCATGAATTTGATCGCCCTGGACATGCTTCTGCCGCGTATCTCTGATGAAACATGGCGGAAAAGGGCGGGACCGGATGGGCCGGCGCCGTCAACAACCACTGGCCTCTCATGGGGCAGGATTGCTGGATGCTTTAGACCTTAGCCTGGATTCTCAGGCTTTGGTCAGGTTCTCGGATAGAGAACCTCATCGAAGAAGAAGCCTCTCGTTGTCTTGCCCGTGATTGAGTCACAAATCGCGTGCCCCGCGCCTGCGCCGCAACCGGCGACGCGCGAGTGCCGCATCGAAGGACAAGATATGTTCAATACTCATTCCGTTGAAATCGAATGGGCCGGCCGCCCGTTGAAGCTGGAAACGGGCAAGATCGCCCGTCAGGCTGACGGCGCCGTGCTGGCGACCTATGGTGAAACCGTTGTTCTCGCCACCGTTGTTTCGGCCAAGTCGCCGAAGCCGGGCCAGGACTTCTTCCCGCTCACCGTCAACTACCAGGAAAAGACGTACGCAGCCGGCAAGATCCCAGGCGGCTACTTCAAGCGCGAAGGCCGTCCGTCGGAAAACGAAACGCTCGTTTCCCGCCTGATCGACCGCCCGATCCGCCCGCTTTTCCCGGAAGGCTACAAGAACGACACGCAGGTTGTCGTGACCGTTGTCCAGCATGACCTGGAAAATAACCCGGACGTTCTGGCCATGGTTGCCACCTCGGCAGCGCTGACCCTTTCCGGCGTTCCATTCATGGGCCCGGTTGGCGGCGCACGCGTCGGCTACATCAATGGCGAATACGTCCTCAACCCGCATCTCGACGAGATGGACGAGTCGACGCTCGACCTCGTTGTTGCCGGCACCCAGGACGCCGTCCTGATGGTTGAGTCCGAAGCGAAGGAACTCAACGAAGACGTCATGCTTGGCGCCGTCATGTTCGGCCATCGCGGCTTCCAGCCGGTGATCGACGCGATCATCAAGCTCGCCGAAGTGGCTGCCAAGGAACCGCGCGAATTCCAGCCGGAAGACTATTCCGAACTGGAAGCCGAGATGCTCAAGCATTTCGAAGCTGAACTGCGCGAAGCCTACAAGATCACCCAGAAGGCTGATCGCTACGCTGCCGTTGACGCCGTGAAGGCAAAGGTCAAGGCCCACTTCCTGCCGGAAGAAGGCGAAGCCAAGTACACCGCTGAAGAAGTTGGTGCGATCTTCAAGCACCTGCAGGCCAAGATCGTTCGCTGGAACATCCTCGACACCAAGAGCCGCATCGACGGCCGTGACCTCGAAACCGTTCGCCCGATCGTTGCTGAAGTTGGCATCCTGCCGCGCACGCACGGTTCAGCGCTGTTTACCCGCGGCGAAACGCAGGCGATCGTTGTTGCCACCCTCGGCACCGGCGAAGACGAACAGTATGTCGACAGCCTGACGGGCATGTACAAGGAGCAGTTCATGCTCCACTACAACTTCCCGCCTTACTCTGTAGGCGAAACCGGCCGCATGGGTTCCCCGGGCCGTCGCGAAATCGGTCACGGCAAGCTCGCATGGCGTGCGATCCACCCGATGCTGCCGACGCCTGAGCAGTTCCCCTACACGCTGCGCGTGGTCTCGGAGATCACCGAGTCGAATGGCTCGTCCTCGATGGCAACGGTTTGCGGCACCTCGCTCGCTCTCATGGACGCTGGCGTTCCGCTCGCAAAGCCTGTTGCCGGTATCGCCATGGGCCTCATCCTCGAAGGTGACCGTTTCGCGGTTCTCTCCGACATCCTCGGCGACGAAGACCACCTCGGCGACATGGACTTCAAGGTAGCAGGTACGGCCGACGGCATCACCTCGCTGCAGATGGACATCAAGATCGCCGGTATCACCGAAGAGATCATGAAGGTCGCGCTCAGCCAGGCACAGGGTGGTCGCAAGCACATCCTCGGCGAGATGGCCAATGCCATCACCGAAAGCCGCGGCCAGCTCGGCGAGTTCGCTCCTCGCATCGAAGTGATGAACATCCCGGTCGACAAGATCCGTGAAGTCATCGGTTCGGGCGGCAAGGTTATCCGCGAAATCGTCGAAAAGACCGGCGCCAAGATCAACATCGAAGACGACGGCACCGTGAAGATCGCCTCCTCGTCCGGCAAGGAAATCGAAGCAGCCCGCAAGTGGATCCACTCGATCGTTGCCGAGCCGGAAGTTGGTGCCATCTACGAAGGTACCGTTGTGAAGACCGCGGACTTCGGCGCCTTCGTCAACTTCTTCGGCGCCCGCGACGGCCTCGTCCACATCTCGCAACTTGCTTCCGAGCGCGTGGCCAAGACCTCGGACGTCGTCAAGGAAGGCGACAAGGTTTGGGTCAAGCTGATGGGCTTCGATGAGCGTGGCAAGGTTCGCCTGTCCATGAAGGTTGTTGACCAGGCCACCGGCCAGGAAATCCCGCAGGAAAAGAAAGAGAAGAAGGCTGACGGCGAAGCCGCCGAGTAAGCTTCCTTCCTCCTTCAAGAGTAACGAGGCGCGGGAGCTTTATTCCCGCGCCTTTTCTGTATCCGCCAAGATCGCTCGATACCGCCACAAGCCCGCTACCAGTCCGCAAGAGAGACACCATGAGCCGCGACGCGCTGAAAACCCTCTTCCACCCCTTCGCCATCGATGCCGTGCCTGTGCCTGGGGCTGGTGAGCGGGTTCTTTTCCTGGGCGCAGAAGGTGGCCAGGCGCTTCC
>Ga0065721_10049589_pt1 | contig 30867 bp, 26 predicted proteins | sample Mesricmetagenome_FD_59108 | JGI IMG/M metagenome (GOLD analysis project Ga0065721, IMG submission 59108) | Mesophilic microbial community from rice straw/compost enrichment Sample: eDNA_1 v2 (version 2) | ecosystem: Engineered > Solid waste > Grass > Composting > Bioreactor | place: USA: Davis...
CCTCGGCCTTCAACTCCCGCGCCGCGCCAAAATCATCGAAAATGTAGTGCCGAAAATCGCGTGAAAATCCCCGCCAACCCGCATGGTTGCGATATCGGCCTCTTCAAACTGCGGAACTCGGGCTAAATTTCAGGGTCAGACCGGAGGCCGACCCTCCGCGTCGTGTGGGAGTTCACGCTTCGGCGTGTCTTTTCCTCGTTCCGACTTCCGCGTTTTCCCCTCCCCCCTCCTTGCGTCGGCGCCTCCGGGGCATTCGGGATTTTGCGCTTGCGGGAAGGGACCCCAGCAGAGAACCTGCCGAACGGATTGGCGCGGCTTCCCGTGGGGCTTGGCACCTTGGAAAATGCGCGCAATCCGTGGGGCGCCGTCAGGTATCCGACTGTGATTCCCGCGGGCATCCGAAATCAACCGCGCCCGGTTGGCGAAATTGGCAGACGCGCCAGACTTAGGATCTGGTGGAGCAATCCATGGGGGTTCAAGTCCCTCACCGGGCACTTTTCCCACACGCCGAAGCGTGAATTTCCATGAAACGGAGGGTCTGCCGCCAGCCTGACCCTGAATTATGGGCGTCCTTCCTCCAAGCGCCGTCCCCGCAAAACGGCCCCCTCGGTTTCCGACCGGGCAATGATCGAAAACGGTCAACTACCGATAATCCCCCCGGCGGCATCCGCGGGCGTCGCGCGACGTCCGGCCCTTACAGACTGCCCATGTAACGGGCGAGGTACGTCGAGAAGCGGGCCTGTTGGTTGCGTTCCGGCGGCTGGGTCACCACGAAGATCTCCGATCCGACGACCTTTTCCTCCCTGGCATTCCAGAGCAGCACACAGACGGCCGGCGTGCCCGGAGGGATTTGGGCCTCCACGGCGGCGCTCTGCTCAGGGGTGAGCCCCAGAGTGCGGACGGCCAGAAGCGGCGAGGCGCTTCTCTTGAATTTGGACGTCTCCTCGGCGCTCCAGCGGCTCATCATGGCCGTGGCGCGGGTCTTCCCGAGCAAAATCTGTTCCTCGGTGGCGGTCACCGTCGCGACCGCCAGGTCCGGCAGGACTTTCTTTTGGGAGGCCGTCGTTTCGCAACCCGCCGTCAGCAGAGCGGCGACCAGAAGCAGAACGAAGGAGTGGCGACTCATCAGGGAGAACCGACGTATTGGGTCATGTAGGTGTCAAAGCGGGCCGGTTCGCCCGGCGTGGGCAGCTTCAGCACGGCATAACAGTTTGTGCCCACCACCTCGCGCGTCTGCGTGTCCCAGATCATCACGCAATACACCTTGCGGGGCGCGCTGCCTCCGGGAGCGCCATAGGGGCCGGACCGCTTCGCCATGTTGCGGCGGATCTGTTTCATCTGCTCGGGATTCGGATCCTCGGTGCGCACGGCCAGATAACGAATGCCCCCGTCTTTCAACGCCTTCTTTTCGGCGGGGGTCAATCGGTCGAAAAACGCCGCGGCCCGTTGATCGGCAATCCGGATCTGCCGGGCGGTGGCCTGATAGGCGCCCACCGCCAGGTCATTAACCCAAGTGAGCAGCCTACCGGTCGTCATGCAGCCCGCAAGCAGCAGGACGCCGGTCAGAAGCCCGGTCCGCAACAGGGTTTTCATGGCCCCCGAAGCTTACAGCCTCGAGATGAGAAGTTCACGCTGGAAAATCAACTCCTTCGGCAGGCTTGAGTAGAGCTTGAAAAACAGCTCGTCCTGCATGAGCAGTTCCCTCCGCCATTCCTCGGGGTCGATGCGCTGCAGCTCGGCGAATTTTTCCGGCGTGATCTCGTTCTCCAAGCCCTCCATGTCGAGGTCCTCGTATTGGGGCACCCAGCCGATGGAGGTTTCGAGGGCATGCGCTCCGAATCCGCAGCGCTGCACGATCCATTTGAGGACACGCATGTTGTCGCCGAAGCCGGGCCAGAGGAATTTGCCGTCGGCCCCCTTGCGGAACCAGTTCACGTGAAAGATGCGGGGCAGGTGTTTGACCTTGCCGCGCATTTCCAGCCAGTGGGCGAAGTAGTCGCCCATGTTGTATCCGCAGAAGGGCAGCATGGCCATCGGATCGCGGCGCACCTGTCCGATGGTGCCGGCGGCGGCGGCGGTCATTTCCGACCCCATCGTCGCGCCCAGATAGACGCCGTGGATCCAGTTGAAAGCCTGGAAAATGAGGGGCATGGTCGTGGCGCGCCGTCCGCCGAAGATCATCGCACTCACCCGCACGCCCTCGGGATTTTCCCAGTCCTTGTCGATGATCGGACAGTTCTTCGCCGGCGCGGTGAAACGGCTGTTCGGGTGGCTGGAAAGCACCGGTTTGCCGTCGGCGTCCTTCCGGCCCGGGGTCCAATCGCGGCCCTTCCAGTCGATGAGGTGGGCCGGCGGCTCGGGGGTCATTCCCTCCCACCACACATCGCCGTCGTCCGTGAGCGCCACGTTGGTGAAAATGGTGTCCTTGCGGGCCGAGTCCATCGCCATGGGGTTGCTCTCATAGGAGGTCCCCGGGGCCACTCCGAAGAAACCGGCTTCCGGGTTGATGGCATGCAGCCAGCCGTCGGGCCCGGGTTTGATCCAGGCGATGTCGTCGCCGATGCAGGTGACCTCCCAGCCCTGCTCCTTGAGCTCCTTCGGCGGGATGAGCATGGCAAAATTGGTCTTGCCGCAGGCGCTGGGAAACGCGGCCGTCACGTAGGTCTTGCTGCCGTCGGGCGCCTTCACCGCGAGGATGAGCATGTGTTCGGCCATCCAGCCCTCGTCGCGGCCCATCACCGATGCGATGCGCAGGGCGAAGCATTTTTTGCCCAGCAGGGCGTTGCCGCCGTAGCCGGAGCCGTAGCTCATGATGAGACGCTCCTCGGGGAAGTGGGTGATGTAGGTGTTTTCCGGATCGCAGGGCCAGGCGACATCCGGACGGCCGTCGAGGGGATACCCGACGGAATGGACGCATTTGACGAAGCTGTCCGGACCGGAAATGTGATCCCACACCCGGGCCCCCATGTGGGTCATGATGCGCATGCTGGCCACGACATAGGGACTGTCGGAAATCTCGATGCCGTATTGGGAGATCGGCGAGCCGATGGGACCCATGCAGAAGGGAATCACGTAGAGCGTCCGTCCCTTCATGCAGCCCTTGAAAAGCCCCTCAAGGCGGGTCTTCATGACGCGGGGATCCTCCCAGTTGTTGGTCGGGCCGGCATCCTTCGGGGACCGCGAGCAAATGAAGGTGCGCTGCTCCACGCGGGCGACATCCCGCGGGTCGCTGCGCACCAGGAGCGAATTGGGGCGCTTTTCGGGATTGAGCCAGAGGCCGGCCCCGGAATCGACGATGCTCTGGCGCATGAGCCGGTCTTCTTCTTCCGATCCGTCACACCAGAAAATGGCGTCCGGTCGGGTGAGGTCGGCGATGGATTTCACCCACTCGAGAACAGCGGGATTGGCGGGACGGTTCTGCCCCAGGGAGGAGGATGTTTTCATGAAAATTCCGATTCGGGTTGGTTGGAGAATGTCCCCCTTTCTAGCAGGGCCATTGCCGGCAGGGCCATGCAAAAAGCGCAATTCGCCGCGCCGAATCTTTCCTTGTTTCGGCGCCATCCCGGAGTACAGTAGAAAAAGGTAAAGGCGATGTTCTCCGAACGTTATGAGCACAACGGGCCGATCACGTGGATGGGCCGCGTTCCCGTTTATCTCGCCACCGTTCTGGCCGCGGTGCAGTTCGTTTCCATGGTGGTCACCGCCCTTCTGCTCGGAGTCATCAAGAGCGGCGGAACCGGCAGTGTCGGCGCGGCCGCCCTTTACAATGCGCTCATCTTTGAATCGGGCGCGGTTTTCGCCTGGGAACTCTGGCGATTCGTCACCTACGCGTTTGTCAATCCGCCGGACTTCTTTTTTGTCTTCCAGCTGTTTTTCTTTGCGTGGTTCGGATCGGAGGTTGAAAAATTTCTCGGGCGGAAGGGTTTTGCGATCCTCTGCATCCTGCTCCTTCTGGCGACGCCGGCCCTGCTGACCGCGCTGGCCTTGCTGGACATTCCGAGCATCTATGTCGGCGCCGGTCTGATCAATCTGGCGGTGTTTCTTTCGTTCTGCATGATCTACCCGCGGGCGCAGATCTTCTGGGGTCTCGAGGCCCGCTGGCTGGGATTGATCCTCGCGGTCGTGAATTCCCTCATCCTCATCGCGCAGAGCCCGTGGTCGCACCTGGCGGCGCTGTGGTGGGGCATTGCGGTGGCGGCGCTTTGGCTGCGTTTTGAAGGCGTGGACAATGTGCGGTTCCCCTCGGTGGGCGACTACTTCCGCCGCAAGCACTCCGAGCGCAAACTCCGGGCGGTGCCGGGCGCGAAAAAGCTTCCCGAGGCCGAGACAGTCCACGATTCCATCGATCCGATCCTGGAAAAAATCGCCCGGCAGGGCATCGGCAGCCTGTCGCGCAGCGAGAGGGAGAAGCTGGAGCGGGCCCGGGCCGCCCTGCTGGAGAAGGAGCGCGGACATTGAGCTCCGAGCCTCCTCCTGACACGCCGCGTCACGATTCCTCGGGCATGCCGCTGCCGAGCCTGACGGATTCGTGTTACGTCAACACGATGGTCCATTTTTACCGCGGCGAGCTGGGCCGCATCATGGTCTGGCGGCAGCGCCTGGACGTGACGACCACGTGGGCCATCACCGCCACGACCTCGATCATCACCGTCGCCTTTTCGTTTCAGAACATTCCGCACATCGTCTTTTTCTTCAATCTGGCCTTCGTGTGGATGCTGCTGTGGATCGAGGCGCGCCGGTATCGGTTTTACGACGCCTTTCGCGGACGGGTGCGCATGCTGGAGTCCCATTTTCTTGTGCCCATGATCTCGCAGAGCCGGAACCTGCTCGACGGCGAATGGCGCCGTCTGGTCTGTGAGGATCTCATTCTCCCCTCCTTCAAAATCAGCAAACTCGAGGCCGTGGCCCGCCGGCTGAAACGCAACTACGTCTTCATTTTCACCATCATCATGGTGGCCTGGACCCTCAAAATCTTCCTGCATGCCGACGCGCCCATCGCCTCCTTCGCCGACTTTTACGAGGCCCTGGCCGTCGATGCCCTGCCCTCCTGGTTTGCCTGCCTCGTCTATTTCGGCACGGTCTTCATTGTCATCGGTCTCATGATTTACGTCTCCCGCAAGACCTCCGAGGAGGTCAGTGAATTCAGCCCGAGCAACAGCTCCCTCTGGCGCATATGAGCGACGTTTCCCGGCTGAGAGAAATTGTGGCCCGGCTGCGCGCGCCGGACGGATGTCCCTGGGACCGCGAACAGACGCACGAGAGTCTGCGCGCGGCCCTCGTCGAGGAATGCTACGAGGCCGTCGAGGCGATCGAAAAAGCCGACGACGCCAATCTGCGCGAAGAACTGGGGGATCTTTTGCTTCATGTCGTCATGCACGCCCACATGGCGGGCGAGCGCCAGGCGTTTTCCTTCGAGGAGGTCGTGGAGGGCATCTGCGAAAAACTCATCCGCCGCCATCCCCATGTGTTCGGCGATGCCTCGGCCGGGGACTCGAAGGAGGTGCTGCGCCAGTGGGAACAGATCAAGCGGGCCGAGAAGGGGGAACGCGCGTCCATCATGGACGGGCTGCCCGCCGGACTGCCCGCCCTGCTGCGCGCGCAGAACGCCCAGAAAAAGGCGGCCCGCGTCGGATTCGACTGGGACGACGCCGGCGGCGTGCTGGCCAAGCTCGAGGAGGAGATTGCGGAACTGAAGGACGCCATTGCCTCGGGCGACGCCCGTCACACCGAGGAGGAGATCGGCGATCTGTTTTTCACCATGGTCAATCTGGCCCGCAAGCTGCAGGTGGACGGGGAGACCGCGCTGGCGGGGGCGACGCGGAAATTCATCGCGCGTTTTCGCGAGATCGAGGCCGCCGTCACGGCCCGCGGCGGCCGGATCGAGGAAACCTCGCCGGACGAACTGAACGCCCTTTGGGACGAAGCCAAGCGCAACGGACATTGAGCCCCTTCGCCGTTCTCAATCCCGGAGGCCGCGATCCGGCCCGGACGTTTCCCGAAGGCGCGGGATCCCCGCAGGATCCCGGGCATCCGCCGGTCAACTACCACGCCTACGCCGCCTGTTGCCGCGGGGGATTTTACCGGAAGGTGTCCGAAATCCCGGACGAAACCCGTGCGGTTTTGCTGCTGTTGCGGCGCAACGGTCTGGGGGAGGCACTCAGGGCCCTTCGCCATCTCAGGCAAAGCGGACGCCGGGTCTTTTTGTCCTGGAAGGAATCGGGGCTTCACCAGGTGGCCGAGGCTCTGGCGGACGCCGGACGGCACGACCTTTTTCGCGTCCTTTGCCGCGAAGCCGACGGGTTCCTTTCCAGCACGCCCGACCTGGTTCCGCTCTACCGGGCGGCGGGCTGCAAAACGGGAGCCTTCCTTCCGACGCCCTATCCGGTGGACGTCGAGGCCTGGGATTTTTCGCGTCCCCCCGAAGAGCGGAGGGGCATCTTCATCGGGACGCGTGAATTTTCCGTGCCCTCGCGGAACCATTTGCTCGCCGTTTCCATCGCCTGCACGCTCGGACCGGTCACGGTCATCAACACCGACGGCCGGGCCGGCGAGCGCCTGCTGCGCAGCATTTCCCGGGAAATCCGCATTTTCAACGGCCCCCTGCCCTATCCCGAATACCTGCGCCTGATGGCCTCGCATCGTCTCGTGTTCCAACTGGACCGCAGCGCCGTGCCCGGCCAGGTGGCGGGCGACGCCCTGCTGGCCCGCGTGCCCTGTGTCGGCGGCGACGGCGCGGTGGATCGGCTCGCGTTTGAACCCCTCTCCGGCCCGCAGGTCGACGCCGCGGCCCGCGCGCAGGAACTGCTCTCCGACGACCAGGCCTATCGGCGTGAGATCGAACGGAGTCAGCACGCCGCGTTGGAACGGCTGAGTTTCGGCGTGGTGGCCGGACAGATCGCCGAATTCATCGGGTAAAACGGCGCCCCGGCCGCATCACGGGCCCGGTGCCGCTTCCTCCCTCGGACCCCCCGGCTCCCCGGGGGTGCGCGAAGACGTTACAAAACGCGTCCGATCCGCGCGACGGCTTCGTCGATTTCCGCCGGAGTGACATTGAGCGGAGGCAGCAGCCGCACCACCCGCTCGCCGGCCGGAATGGTGAGCAGTCCCTCCGCCATGAGAGCCTTGACGACATCGAGGGCCTTGAGGTCCCCGGCCAGGTCGATGCCGATCATGAGACCGACGGCCCGCACCTCGCGAATCTTCGGGCTCCGGAGGCCCAACAGGCCGTCGCGGAGCTGCGTCCCGAGCCGGGCCGCCCCCTCGATCAGGCGGTCGCGATCAATAATCTCGAGCACCCTGAGCGCGGCGGCGCACGACACCGGATTTCCCCCGTAGGTGGTGCCATGGGTGCCCGGTCCCAGCAGGTCCGAGAGTCCCCGCGAGGACGAGGCCCAGAACGCTCCGAGCGGAAAACCGTTGGCAATGCCCTTGGCCCAGCTGACGCCATCGGGAACCACTTCGGGCGCGAGACTCTTCCATCCGCACCAGTTTCCGGTCCGGCCGAGTCCGCATTGGATTTCGTCGAAAAGCAACAGCAGATTGTGGGCATCACACAGCTCCCGCAGGCCCCGGAGGAATTCCCCGCTGGCGATATGGATGCCGCCTTCGCCCTGCACGGGCTCGACGAGGATGGCGGCGGTTTTCGGCCCAATGGCCGCACGCACCGCATCAAGATCGCCGTGGGGCAGGTGGACAAATCCCTCGAGGAGGGGCGCAAACCCCTTCTTCACCTTCTCCTGACCCGTCGCCGAGATGCCCGCCATGGTGCGACCGTGGAAGGAATTCTGGAAGGTCAGGATTTCGTAACGCCCGGTCCCGCTGCCGAACTTCCTGGTGAGTTTGATCAGGCCCTCGTTGGCCTCGGCGCCGCTGTTGCAAAAAAACACCTTCCCCGGACCCGCAATTTCCACGAGCCGTCTGGCGAGCAGGGCCTGCGGTTCGGTGCGGTAGAGATTCGACGTGTGCACCAGTGTGGACGCCTGGCGCGTGACCGCCTCCGTCACCTCCGGATGCGCGTGCCCCAGCGAGCACACCGCAATGCCGGCGCCGAAATCGAGGTATTCGCGGCCCGCAAAATCCCAAACACGCGCGCCCTGTCCCCGGGCGATGTCCAGATCAAACCGACCGTAAGTCGGCATCACATAATCCGCGTAGAGAGAAGAGAGAGCGCTCATGGAAAACCCGGAGAAAACACCGCGGCAGGCGGATTGTAAAAAACATTTCACCGCCGGACCGGCCTCTTTTTGGGGCTCGAGAAAAACAAAGGCCCCGCGCGGCCACAGCGGCCCGCGGAGCCTTCGGAAACCCGTCCGGCGGGGATCGCCGGGCGTGTCTGTTGATGTTTTACCGCACCACGCGTCCGGATCCGGAGCCCTTCATGAGGGCCTCGACCTCGGCGCGGGATGTGAAATTCACGTCGCCGACGATCGAGTGGCACAGGCAGGACGCCGCCACGGCAAAGGCGATGGCCTGCTCCGGCGCGCTGAGTTCCGGCGTGTTGAGCGCAAAGATGAGTCCGGCGCCGAAGGAATCCCCGCCTCCCACGCGGTCGACGATGTTCCGGATCTGATAGGGTTCGTAGGTGCCGTTCCGCAGCGGGGCGAAGAAGGACTTGTCCTGGGCGACATCATAAAGCATCGCCCCCCAGTTGTTGTGCGAGGCGGAAATGCTCTCGCGCAGCGTGACGGCCACCTTCGAGATGTTGGGGAACTGCTTCACGATTTCCTTCGCCACGGCCGGATACTGGTCGATGGCGAGTTTGCCGGACTCCACATCCGTCTCGGCGGCGTGGATGCCGAGCACGTCGGCCGCGTCCTCCTCGTTGGCGATCAGGGTGTCGACGTAGGGAAGAATGGAACGCATGGTCTTTTCGGCCAGCGCCCGGGAATCCGTGCCGGGCTCCCAGTTCCAGAGCTTCTTGCGGAAATTCAGATCACAAGACACCGTGAGTCCCTTTTCCTTGGCCGCCTTCACCGCGTGCAGCGCGGCCGCGGCGGAGGTTGGCGACAGGGCCGGTGTGATGCCGGTGGTGTGCAGCCAGCCCGCCCCGTCAAAAATCCGGTCCCAGGCGTATTCCTCGGGCTTGGAAAGGCTCACCGAGGAGTGGGAGCGGTCATAAATGACATTGCTCGGACGCTGATTCGCGCCGTTTTCGAAGAAATACAATCCGAGGCGGCCCTGTTTCGTGCGGAGGATGCAGGACGTGTCGACTCCGAGTCCGGTCAGGAATCCCACACAGCAATCGGCGATCGTGTTCTGCGGCAGGGCCGTGACAAAACGGGCCTTCGCCCCCAGCTGGGCCAGGGAGGCGGCCACATTGGCCTCGGCACCGCCGAAGGTCAGATTGAGCGGTCCGGGCAGCGCCTGACGGAAACGCAGGACACCCTCCGGCGCGAACCGGCCCATGACTTCTCCAAAGGTAACGATGGTTTTCATTGTTTGCGTGTGGATTTGATGATTTGCACGGCCTCCGCGGCGAGGGCGGTGATCTTGTCCCACTCGCCGGCCCTGATGAGATCACGCGGGGCCAGCCAGGAACCGCCGAGGGCCGCAACATGGGCGTCCGCGAGATAGGTCGCCATGTTTTTCGCGTTGAGTCCGCCGAGCGGAACAAACTTCACCCCGAGGTGCGCATAGGGCGCCGCCATGGCCTTGAGATAGGCCAGGCCGCCGGACGGTTCGGCCGGGAAAAACTTGAGGAGCCGGCAGCCGTGCTCGAGGGACACCTCGATGTCACTCGGCGTCACCACGCCGGGAGCAAAGGAAAGCCCCGCCTCGCGGGCCGCCGCGAGCACACGCGGATTCACCCCGGGCGAAACCCCGAAGGCCGCGTTGGCCTCGACCACCTGTTTCACCTGCCCGGTGGTGAGGATCGTTCCCACCCCGGCCAGCATGTCCGGAACCCCGGCGCGAATGGCCTTCAGCGCGTCCAGTGCGGCCGGTGTGCGCAAGGTGAGTTCCATGGCATTGACGCCGCCGGCCAGCAGGGCCCTGGCCAGGGGAACGGCGTCCTCCGCACGGTCGACGACCAGCACGGCGATGATGCCACAGGATTCGATGCGTTGGGCAAGTTGGGGATCAAAGGCGGGAGACATGACGGCAAATTAAAATGGAGACGGTCGTGGTGTCGAGACGGCTGCCGGAACAGGCACCCCGCCCCACCCGTCCGCCGTTCCGGAGGACGAAACGGGGACGGAGGGAAAGGCGTGCGCCCGGCAAGTTCCTCAGGCGGCGAGTTCCGGAAGTTCCAGCCAGCGGCGTTCCTCGCTGCTCTTGAGGCCGTATTCCGCAAGCTGCACGCCCTTGGCACCTTCGAGGAGCGTCCAGCGGAACGGCTCGTCGAGGACCACGTGACGCAGGAAAAGCTCCCACTGGATCTTGAAGGCGTTGTCGTAAACCTCCTGGTCCGGCACCTTGGCCCAGCCTTCGAAGAAATTGATCGGCTGCGGAATGTCGGGATTCCAGACCGGTTTCGGCGTGTTGCCGTAGTGCTGGATCCACACGTCGCGCAATCCCACCACGGCGCTGCCCTTGGTGCCGTCGACCTGCATGGTCAGGAGGTCGTCGCGGCGGACGCGGACGTTCCACGAGGAATTGAAGTGGGCGATGATGCCGTTCTCCAGTTCGAACGTCGCGTAGGCCGAATCGTCCGCGGTGCATTTGTAGGGTTTGCCCTGCTCGTCCACGCGCTCCGGAATGTGGGTCACCGCGAGGCAGGACACCTTCTTCACTTCGCCGAAGAGATTGTCGATCACGTAACGCCAGTGGCAGAGCATGTCGACCACCATGCCGCCGCCGTCCTCCTTGCGGTAGTTCCAGCTCGGACGCTGGGCCGGGATGGTGTGGCCCTCGAAAACCCAGTAGCCGAACTCGCCGCGGACGCTGAGGATCTCGCCGAAAAAGCCGTTTTCCTTCAGGCGCATGAACTTCACAAGTCCGGGAAGCCACAACTTGTCCTGCACCACGCCGTTTTTCACCCCGGCCTCACGGCAGATCTTGTACAACTCGTAGGCGTCCTTCGTGGTGATCGCGGTGGGTTTTTCGCAATAGACGTGCTTGCCGGCCTCGGCGGCCTTTTTGACGGCGTCGTAGCGAAGGAGGGTGCTCTGCGCGTCGAAATAAACCGAATACGCCGGATCCTTCAGAACGCTGTCGAGGTCGGTGGTCCAGTTCTTGACCGACGTGCGTTCGCAAAGCTGTTTCAGCTTCACTTCGTTGCGTCCGACGAGGACGGCTTCGGGCATGATGACTTCCGTCGGGCTGATCTTGACGCCGCCCTGTTTGATGATGGCATCAATCGACCGGATGAGGTGCTGGTTGGTGCCCATGCGTCCGGTGACGCCGTTCATGATGATGCCGACTTTGTGAATCTTCATTGGTTCTGAGTCCTGAGTTTAAGAATTGGGTCTTTGGGTTTCGGGTGGTCGTTTCACTCGGCACTCGCCGGAGGCGTGGTGCACTGCGGTTGGGCGCCTTCGGGAAGCGGCGGGGTGTCGCCGACTCCGGCGCGCGGCAGCGTGCCGGCGAGTTCCTGACGCCAGTGGGCGACGTCCCCGGCGGGTCCGTAGCAATAGATCATGCGCAGCGGGGTGTCGCCGATGTTGGTGAGCTGGTGAAAAACCCCGGGCGGAATGTACACCGCCTGGCCGGATGTGATGGTCTGCCGTTCCGTGCCGAGGCACATTTCCCCGGTGCCCTCGATCACGAAGTACACCTCCTCCTGCTCCTGATTGTGCCAGGGAACCTGACCGCCGTTCGGATCGAGCGTGACATTGCCCATGGCAAAGTTCCTGGCCTGGATGGGGGCGGCTCCGCCGACGATGTTCTGGGTTCTGCGGCGCGCCGGATAGCGGCGTCCTTCGATTTGGGAAAGATCGGAAATGATCATGGTTTCGGGATGTTGAAGGGGTTTCAGCGTTTGTCCGACACGCCTCCGAAGAAGGTGTAATAGGGTTTGTTTTCGATGATGCGCTGGAGATAGAGCGCGAGCTCGCGGGCGTGGTAATCGCCCCACATGGACGACTCGCCACGCGGGATCTTGCTGCCGGGCGGAATGTAATCCCAGCCGTTCGGGCGGTGATAAATCGAGTGCAGAATGAGTCCCTGATGGTTGGGATCCGTGGAAAGATACGGTTCGGCCAGCACCGTGTTGGCGACGGTGAGCCCGGCCTGCCAGTACCGCGTGCCGCGCGTGTCGCCCTTCTGCGTGAGATACCGTCCCAGACGGAGAAGCCCCTGGGCGGCAATGGCCGCGGCGGAACTGTCCACGGGCTCAAAGTCGTTTTCGATCATCGCGGGTTTGTCGCGGTAGTCGCCGAGGTGGTGCAGTCCGGGCGCGCCGGTGTCCCAGTAGGGGATCCCGTCGGCGGGGGTTTCCGCAATGTAGTGGTCACAGGTCGCCAGGGCCGGCTTGAGGAGAAGTTCCTCGACGGCGGCGCGGCCTCCGAAGGGCTCGAGTTCGCTGTCGTCCAGGGTGGCGATCCATTCGAGCTGTTCGGGGTAGCCGGTGATGATCCAGGCCTGCCCTCGCGTCCATGTGGTGAACGGAGAGTAGCCCTGCTGGGAGTTCGGACAGCGGTAGTTTCCGTCGTTGAGATTGAAGATGCTCTCATGCGCGGTGCGGCCGCGTTCGTCATAGGCATCGCGTCCCTCGCCGTAGAAAACCGCGTAGTCCGACGTGGTCTTGGCGTGCTGGAGCAGCCGGTCGAGCAGGGAGATGCGCAGGTCCCTTTCGCCCATGAGGACATGGCCGAGGGAATGGGAGACCGCCAGCGCGCGCAGCGAACGGATGGTGTCGGCGAAGAGGGAGTGCGGGCCGTTGAAGGAATAGATGTACCCTCCGCCTCCGGCAATGCGGGTCCAGCGGGACGCCTGCACCGCGCCGGTGCACTTGAGCGCGAGTTCGTAAAAATCCCTTTCTCCGGCACTAAACGGAATGCGTCCCTCCACCATGAGCCGGAGCAGGTTCCCGTAGGTGGAGACGTTGTTGAACCCGTGGTCATGCACGCCGATGTGCGTGATGTGGTGCGCCATGCGCTCCCGGGTGCGGTCGCGGCCGATGGCGAGGAATTTTTCCTCGCTCGTGGCGTCATATTGCAGGATCGCCGAACCGTACACAAAACCCTGGGTCCATTCGGTCCATCCGCGGGCGGTGTATTTTCCGGCCACGGTGAAAACCGGCGTGGCATCGCCGGGTTTTTCCGCGGCGTCAATGGAGAGGATCTTCGGGGCGGAGGCCTCCCAGAGCTTCCGGATTTTGGGAGCGAGGTCGGCGGGCTGAATCGTCGGATTGATCTTGATCATGCGTGGACAGGGAAAAGGGTTACAGGCGGCGGAGATGGAACCCGCCGTCAATGTTGATGACATCCCCCTGGGAGAAGGGGAAATGCCCGGCCAGGATGGCTTCCACGGCGCGGCCCACGTCGGACGGCGTGCCCCATCGTTTCTGGGGAACGATGCCCTCGGCGAGGAGCTTGTCGTATTTTTCCTTCACGCCGGCGGTCATGTCGGTGGCCATGATGCCGGGACGGAGTTCGAGCACCTGCACGCCCTCCGCGGCGAGGCGGACGGACCAAAGCTGCGAGGCCATGGCCAGGCCGGCCTTGGAAATGCAGTACTCGCCGCGATTGACCGAGGCCGTGTTGGCGGAGAGGGAACTGACAAAAATCAGCTTGTAGCCGGTGGAAAGCCGCGAAGCGCCGGGATGGGCCAGCCAGTGACGGGCCGCGAGTTGGGAAAGAAAATAGGGGCCCTTGAGGTTCACCGCGATCACCTCGTCGAAGATGTCCTCGGTGGCCTCGAGGATGTCGGCCCGCACGCGCGGGGCGATGCCGGCGTTGTTGACCAGGGCGTCCAGGTGACCGAAGGCCTCCAGGGTCTGATCGAAGATCCGCCGGCGGTCGGCGGCCACGCCGACATTGCCGCCCACGATGGCAAACTTCTGGTCCGCGACGGACGCGAGCTTGCGGCAGGCTTCCGCCGTTTCCTCGGCGGCGCGTTGATTGTTGGCGTAGTGAATGGCCACGCTGTAGCCACCGGCGGCCAGGGATTCGGCAACTCCGCGGCCCAGACCGCGGCTGGAGCCCGTGACAAGAACAACAGGAGGAAGTGACATCGGGGGACATCCTAGCAGCCGGGCGCAATTTCCGTTATGACGCCGCCGGCAATTATTAGCACAAAAACGACTTTATTTTTGTCTTTAGCCGTCCGAGGCTGGGCCCCATCGTCCCTTGAAACACTACCGTCCGCTTCTCCTTCAGGAACTCGACGTGCGCCTGCCCGGCGTGCGCATCCGCCGCCTGCGTCTGAACCGTCACCTTCCGGAGGTCGACCAACTGGCGCGGCACGCCCACGCCTTTTCGCAGATCCTGTGTTATCTCAGCGGTCGGGGGCGCATGTCCGTGGCGGGGCGGGAGCAGGAAACCGGTCCGGGTTCGGTGATCTTCCTTCCGCCGCACTGCGAGCACAGTTTCCGGGAAACCACGGGACGGCGGCCGTTGTGTCTTGTGCTTGACCTCGACTGGCGCGGCGCGGTGAAGCGCGGCCCCTCCCTCGGCCGCCTGACCCAGGCGGAGTCGACCGAAATCCGGCGGGAACTGGCGGAGATCACACGCCTTTCCGATCCGACCCATCCCTCGAGCCGCCTGCTGGTGGCAGGGGTTGTTCTGCGGATCCTCGACACGCTGCTGCGCGGACTGGACCTTTTGCCCGCACGCACCGGCGACCTGCCCGCGTTTGTCCACCAGTTCGACCGGGAACTGCGGAAAGCCGAGGAACCGCTGCCCGCCATCACCGCCATCGCCGCGCGGATGGGGTATCAGACGGACTATCTCAACCGCATTTTCAAAAAGGCGACCGGCCAGACGCTGCGGGAATACCGCGATGCGCGCGTCATCAAAAAAGCCCGGCGCCTGCTCCGGGAAAACCGCCGGGTGAAGGACGTCTGCGCCGCCCTGGGATTTCTCGATCAGAATTATTTCTCCCGGTGGTTTCGCAAATACACCGGCGTCCAACCGCGGGAGTGGGCTGCGTCGGTTTCCGCCGAGCGCGCCTCCCCACCGGACAAAACGTCCTACACAAAAACATCCTCGCCCTGATCCCGGCCGGCCTTGCGGCGGAGGCGGAAGATGTGGGCGGGACGGGTGTGGGGGTTGAGAGAGATGAAATTGCGCGAACCGGTCCAGAAAAATTTCTCGCCGGTGAGCAAGTCCTCCACCTGGTAGGTTTCGGTCTCCCCGATGCCGAACTCCTGCAGCGGCACGTGCACGAAGGCGGTCTGCGGATACACCGGATCGACCGTGATGGCGCAGAGGATGACGTTGTCCTGGGCGGCGGTCGCCTTGCTGAAAAAGAGGATATTGTCGTTTTCCGCGGGGTGAAACCGCAGATTCGTGTACTCCTGGAGCGCGCGGTTGGCGCGGCGGACGGCGTTGAGCCGCGCGATGTAATCCTTGATGTTTCCGGGCGCGTTCCAGTCGCGACCCTTGAACTGGTATTTTTCGGAATCGAGGTATTCCTCCTTGCCGGGGATGGCGGCATTTTCGCAGAGCTCGAAGCCGCTGTAGATGCCGTACACCGGCGAAAGGGTGGCGGCGAGGGCGGCCCGGATGAGGAAGCCCGGCCGGCCGCTCTGCTGCAGGAACCAGGGCAGGATGTCCGGGGTGTTGGTGAAGAAGTTCGCCCGGAAATAATCCTTCATCTCCGTCTGCGTCAGCTCGGTGAGGTATTCCGTGAGCTCGTATTTCGTGTTGCGCCAGGTGAAGTAGGTGTAACTCTGGGTGAAACCGGCCTTGGCCAACACCTGCATCATTTTGGGCCGCGTGAACGCCTCGCTGAGGAAAATCGCATCCGGAAACTCCCCGTGGATCTCGGCGATGAGCCACTCCCAGAAGGAGACCGGTTTGGTGTGCGGATTGTCGACGCGGAAAATGCGCACCCCCTGCCGGCACCAGAAGGCAATCACGTCGCGCATCTCGGCCCAGAGGTTTTTCCAGTCGGGATTGTGGAAGTTCAGCGGATAAACATCCTCGTATTTCTTGGGGGGATTCTCGGCGTATTTGATCGTACCGTCCGGCCGCTTGAAAAACCACTCCGGATGATCCTCCACATAGGGGTGGTCCGGCGAGCAGTTGATGGCAAAGTCGATCGCCACCTCCATGCCGCGGGCCTTGATTTCTCCGACCAGCCAGCGGAAGTCCTCCAGCGTGCCGAGTTCCGGGGCGACATCCTTGTGTCCGCCGCCGTTGACACCCTGGCGGCGGTTGCCGATGGCGTAGGGCACCCCGGGGTCGCCGGGTTCGCATTTCAGCGAATTGTTCCGTCCCTTCCGGTTGGTCTCGCCGATGGGGTGAATGGGCGGAAAATAAATGACATCAAATCCCATCGCCTTCGCGTCCTCCACGCGTTCGAGGCAGTCCCGAAACGTGGATCCGCCGTCCGCCTTGCCTTCGGCGGAGCGGGGGAAAAACTCATACCACGAGGCGAACACGGCACGCTCGCGGTCGACCCAAAGCGGCAGGGCGGGTGCGTATTCGGTGGAAAGCGAGCGGTCGGTCCAGACCGTCATGAGAGCGGTCAGAAGGGGATCGGCGGCCAGCCGGCTGGTTGTCTCGGCGTCGGCCTCCTGCAGGCGGGCGGCAAAGGCCTTCAGTTTTCTGGCGTCCGGATTTTTGCCCGCCCGGGCCGCCGCCTGCGTGACCAGCGCCGCGCCCTCAAGGGCCTCGCTGCGCAGGTCGCGCAGGCCGCCCTCGAATTTCTTGCGAATCTCCTCCTGCCAGGATTTGAAGGTGTCCCCCCAGGCCTCAATCGTGTATTCCCAGGGGCCGATTTCGGTGACGGAAAAAACGCCGCGCCAGCGGTCGTTGACCAACGGGGTCATGGGCGTCTCGTGCCAGGCGGACTTCCCCTTTTTCCGCCATTTGAGCACGGCCGAAACCACGTCGTGCCCCTCCTTGAAGATGTCGGCTTCGACGACGAGATCCTGGCCTTCGGCGCGCTTGACGGCATAACGGCCGTGGTCGAGCTGCGGGGTGATGTTCTGAATGATGACAGTCTCGGCGTCGCTAAGGGTCATGGCAAAGAGTCGAGCAGGGTGACAAATTCATCGAGGCCGTCGATGCGGGCGGCCACTTCGCGCAGGGAACGGCGGGCGGCGGGAATGTGCGCCAGGAAATCCGTGCGGCCCTTCTGGATCCCGAGGAAACCATAGGCGCCCAGGGCCTGCATGAGGCGCTGCAGCGCGCAGAGGTGAAAGACGGCGTCGAAATCCTCCGCGATCTCCATGCCGGCCCGGCGGGCGATGCGCTTGTAGAATTCCAGCAGGGTCTGACGCTCGTCGTCGTGGAGGGTCACGTAGGGATCGTACAGCAACGAGGCCAGGTCGTATTGGGGCAGTCCGGGCCGCATGCCCTGAAAATCGATGAGCCAGGCCTGTCCGTCGCGGACGAGGATGTTTTGCGACTGGAAATCCCGGTGCACGAGCACACGCGGCAGCGAGGCCAGATGACGGGCGATGTTGTGAAACACCGGCAGGTCGGCGTAGCGCCGGACGGCGGGTTCCCCGAGTCCGAAATGGGCCCGCAGGCAGTTTTCAAAAAAGTATCCCTGCTCCCACAGGTAAAGCTGGTCGCTGAATTCGCGCTCCAGGCGCAGTTGCGATCCCCCCAGCCGCCGGGTGGCCGCGGTGTGCATTTTGCAGACTTCGACGAGGGAGGATTCGTACAACGGCCGGCGCACCCCCCACGGCTCCTGACGAAAGGCCCAGAGATCCTTCTCGCCGAGGTCCTGCATCCAGATGAGGCCCTCCTCGGGATCGTGGAAGTAGATTTTCGGAACGTTCACGCCGGCGGCGGCCAGAAAGAGCGCAATGTCCACATAGTGGCGGTTCTCCTCCTTCTGGCCGGAGTATTTCACCACGATCATCGACTGACCGTTTCCCGCCTGAATGCGATAGAAGCGGCGCCCGGATCCGCCTTTTTCCAAGGGCGAAACATGGAAATCCTCCCGCGCGTAATCGGGAAAGCGTTCAATGATCTGATCGATGACGGTACGCGGCAGCATGAAGAGATCCCTACAGGACACTAATTGGGCCGGATGTTCAACAGAACAAGCGGGGTCCGCTCGACGCCGCCGGCCCGGATCCGCAGGGTGAAGGTCCGTGGTTCATTGTTCCCGTTCAGAAGTCGGCGTCGCGGTGACACCCCCCGACGAACCGACCGTCCCGGACAATACAGCCCTCGAGTTGCGCGCGGGAAGCGATTTTCGCGTTTTCCCAAATCACGCAGTTCCTGAGCCGAGCCCCCTCCCCGATCTCGGCGCCGGGGCCGACGGCCACCGCCCCCTCCAGGAGGGCCCCCGGGGCCACGGACGCCGTCGGATCCACGGCCACCGGCCAGGGGCGGTCAAGGGCATAGGACAGCCGCCGGCCCCGGCACAGGAAAAGATCATGAGCCTCGAGATACGACGCCCGCGTGCCGAGGTCGAACCAGAGGCCGTCGTCCAACACCACTCCCCCGACCCCCGCCCCCTTTCGAATCAGATCGAGGAACACCGGGACGATGGAAAAAATCCGCCGAGCGGGCATGTGGGCGAAAATTTCCGGCGAGAGCACATACACCCCCGTGAAGACGAAGGCGGGTTCGTTCCGGCCGCCGATCGTCCGCCGGATATCCGTCACCCGGCCCGTTGCCGGATCGTACTGCACCTGCTGCGGACCTCCGGAACTTCGCAGACCGAGCGTGGCCGCCCGACCGGAGGCAAGGTGCGCCTCCACGAGGCGGGCCAGGGGCAGGTCGGCGAGGACGTCCCCATTGTGGACCAGGAACGGTTCATTTCCCACGAGATCCCGGATGTTGCCGATGCCCCCTCCCGTATCCAGCAACTCCGGCTCGTGACGGAAAACCACCTCGCAACCCCGATACTCCGCGCGTCCGTTTTTCCCGTTCAGGATGGCGTCGTACGTCTGCGGACGGTGATGGGTGTTCACCACAAAGCGCCGCACGCCGACGGCATGCAGGTGGTCAAACGCAAAGGTGATCAGCGGCTTGTGAACAAGGGGAACCAGCGGCTTCGGACGTTCCTCCGTCAGAGGCCGCAGCCGGGTGCCCAGGCCCGCCCCGAGGACGAAGGCCGTCCCAATGGTCACGGCCACGCGTTACGGGCGCTCGACAAGCTTGAAGTCGTCGAAATAGGCGACTCCGTCATTCGGCATCGTGAAGCTGATATCGATCAGCGCCGTGCTGGTTTCCTTCAGATCCTGCAGCTCCTTGTGGCGCAGGACGACCTTGAAATCCTTCCGCACCTCGACCCAGTTCGGGCTGCCGGAGAACTTGATCGTCTCAAAGTTTTCCTCGTGCACCTCATTGCGGCGCATGTCGACGGCTCCACGGTCGAGGACCGTCACCCGCGCCTCGCTGAGTTTCTTGAAACCCCTCCAGCCAATGAATGCCTGACCATCGCTGAACTTGCCCTTCACCTTGAAGGTGAGGGTGTAGTTGGTGTTGACCTTCAGGCGGAAGCGGTTCAACTGGCGGAAATTGAAGTACCGGGCGGGAGCGCCAAACATCTGCCGCTCCGCATCATGCCAGAACGAGGGCTGCTTAAACGTCCAGCCGGGGAAGGCCGGCGTGTAGGTGGTGGGCGGTGGCATGACCTTGTTGGGAGACGGCATGTAACCCGCCTTGAGCACGGCCTTGCCTTCCGTGGGGTTGGCGTCCTTGTCATCGTCCGCCTTGACCACGGAGATGTAGCCGTAGAAATTGCCGCGCTTCAGCCCGTAGTCGACATCCCAACCCGAGGGCATCAGGAACGGCGGGGTGCCGGCCTCTCCCTTGAGTTCCACCGGGGCGGAAAATTTCGGTTCCGTCTTGGTTCCGACATTCATGGCGATGGCCACGCGCCCGTTGGTCTTGCCGACCACGAGGTCAAAAAGTCCGTCCCCGTTGAGGTCGCCGGTCGAAACCGTGCAGATGCCGCTGAAGGACAGCGGGCTGCTGCCGCTCGCCGAACTGATGAACGACGCAAACGGCAATTCCGCCGGGGCCTGGCCCATCTTCATGGGCTCGCCCTTGTTGAGATAAACCGCGATTTTTCCGGACCGTTCCGCCACCAGCAGATCGGGATGTCCGTCGCCATTGTAATCAACAACCGTGGGGGTGAGCTGTTCGAGCCCGTCGCCGTAGGCGATGACATACCGATTGTTCTCGTCAAAGACCGGTTTCGCGCCGGAGCCCTGATTGATGAGGAGGTGGATGTTGTTGGCGGAATAGGACCCCTCACCCAAGATCAGATCCTCCTTGCCGTCGCGGTTCCAGTCCCACGTCGCCGGGGCAAAAACATTTCCCCACTTCTTGTTGGAATCCTTCATCGTGGGGATGGTCGCCCTTCCAATGTCCGCCGGCTGTCTGAAGTCGGGACGCTGGACGGAACCGGCATTGGGAATGAGCAGGATTTCGCCGATGTAATTGCCGATGATCAGATCCTTCTTGCCGCTGCGAAGGATATCCGTCGGAAAGAGCCGGGTGGCCATGCGGGCGTGGTCCGCGGCCCCTTGGGCTCCTTCCAAAATCGGATCCTTGGGATCCGTGCGGCTGAGGAAAATCCCCCCCAGGTCACCCACGGTGAACTTGGGCTCGGTGGGCGTTCCGCTGTTGAAGAAAATACGCAGATAGCTCAGCGGATCCATGGTGACGATGTCCGGCAGCTTGTCGCCGTTCATGTCCGCCACGGCCACGGAAATGGGCATGGAGGTTTCGCTGATGGCTCCGCTGGCGGTCAACACGGGAACCGCCCCCCGCTCTCCGGCCAGGAAACCGGCCTTGTCCACCCCATCCCAGAGATTTTCCCGCTGGAAGGAGGACTCAAATCCCCCGTTGCTGATGAGATTCTTGGGAGCCGCCGGCGCGGGAGCCTGGGCATGGAGGGACGTGGCGGTAAGGCTCGCAACCAGGCCGGCTATCAAATTGGGGGAGATGCGCATGTCTGTCTCAAATACGGGCTGAAATTCAGGATGTTAAATAGAAGCCCGTTTCCCGGGGCCGGACAAGAGGAAACCTGATGCCCTGAATAAAAATCTCGCCCCCCGGTCCGGCGCCGCTTTCGCTCCATTTTCCGCTCCGGTTTTCCTCACGCCGCCCGAAAATAACGCCGGATATACAGAAGAAATCCCAGCACCGGCAGAATCCAGAGCAGAATCCCCCAGGTGACAAACGCCTGCGGGAGCGCATAGGGCTCCATCGCGGCAATCTGCGCGGGGGAATACCCCATGAGGGTATACAGTTCCGAAAGGTTGTGGCGGGAATAGGTGAGAATCGACGAAATGGTGAACCCGACCATCGAAACCACCACAATCCACCAAGCCAAAATGTCACACCGGTACAGCCGCCAGGCCGCCCAGAACCAGAGCAGGGCCAAGCCGAGGCAAACCGCGGCGGCGGGAAAACCGGCCAAGAGAAACCCGAACAGGGGAACCACCGCCGTTCCCGCCACCATCGTAAAGAGCAGGCCGAAAGCCAACAGGGCGGTCCACAAGCTGACGCCCAGAACCGGCAGCGGGCAGCGATCCGTCCATCGCACCACCGGATCCCGGTGTTCACAGGTGGCACGAACGTTTTTCCCCGAATAAAAAAAGGCCCAGATCGCCGGGATGAGCACAAAAACGATCCCGGTGAATCCGGTGATGATCGTCGTGATGACTCCCAGCGTGGCAGGATCGATTTTTGCTTCCCCCGGAAGATCCCCGGAGAACGCGCTCGGGAGAACGAGCACCACCGCAATCAGGGACCCGATGCCCATCAGCAGCCATCCCCCGGAAAGGATCACCAGCAGCGCACGCGCCCAGCGGCGTGCCCGAATCGAGCCGATGCCCAGCCAGACAAAGGCCACCGCAAGCGCTCCGTAAAGGACCACCCCGGGAATCAGGCTTCGCGGATTCGCCAGCGACGGGTCCCGGGCGACCAGGGCCTGACTGGAAAGCATCAGGACGACAAAAAGCGCACAGAGCGCCCCCATCAGAATGGTCAGGATTCCGAAGACCAGCAACCCGGTCGAACGGTCCTGATGGGAGACGGATGGGGCGGGCGAATCATTCATCGGTCACAACGGTCTTGGGTCGCATCACAAAATAGAGAATACTGATTCCCGTCAGCAGGACGAGCGCAATGATCGGCGCCTTTGCCCCGGCGGAGGGGTCCGTGAGGCGGGAGTAAATCAGCCCTAGGCAGACCAGGGAACCCAGCACGGGCACGACCAGGGGCACTTCGAACGCCCCCTTTTCCTCCCCCTTGCGCAGCTTGAGGACAATGAGGGAGGCATTCATGAGTCCGAAAACAAACAGAAGCAGAAGACTGGTCGCCGAGGCCAGTTGGCTGACGTCCCCGTAAAACGCCAGGATGGCCACAATGCCGGCCAGCACCAAGATGGCCCAATGCGGGGTGTGGCGGGTGGGATGCACCGCCCCGAGAAACCGCGGCAGCAGCCCTTGGCGGGACATGCCGTAGACCAGACGCGATCCCATGATGAAGTTCATCAACGCCGTGTTGGCCACCGCAAACAGGGTGACGGCGGTGTACAGCCCCGAAGGAACCCACGGGGCCGCCACGCGGGTGACCTGTTCCATCGGGGCCCCCTTCGACGAGTCGGCCAGCGCCTCGAAGGGAACCACGGAAACTGCCGCCAGGCTCACCAGCACATAAACGACGGTGACACAACCCACGGCGAGAATGATGCCCCAGGGCATGGTCTGCCGGGGATTTTTCACCTCCTCCGCCAGGTTGAGCAGGTCTTCAAAACCCACGAAGGCATAAAAGGTCAGCACCGCACCGGTCATGACCATCGGCACCGTGAGCCCCCCGGACGCCTCCGGCGTCTTCAGGTAATCGACCTTTCCCAGATACGGCACCGCCACGGCAATGATCAAAAGCAGACCGCCCACCTCGATGACCGTGCAGAAAATGTTGAACCAGATGCTCTCGCGGATGCCGCGCAAATTCACCAGCGTGAGCACGCCGATGAACGCCAGGAAAAGAACCCAAAACGGAACGCTGTTTCCGAGGAGCGGACCGCTGTTTTCCGCAAAGACGCGACTGCCTGTCGCCATGGAGGTCAGGCCGGAGGCGGTCACCGCCAGGCCCACCACATAGGAAAGAAACCGCCATCCGTAGGCCCGGTAGGTCACATAGGCCGCACCGGCGGCCTTCGGGTACCGGGAGGCCAGCGAGGCATAGGTGAGTCCGGTCAGCAGCGCCGCAATCATCGAAACCACGAAAGCCAGCCAGACGGCGTTGCCCATGAACCCGGCGGCCTTCCCGATCGTCCCGTAGATGCCGGCGCCGACCATGTCGCCCACCCCGTACATGACGAGCGCGGCCAGCCCGATGGTCCGGACCAGCTTCGCGTTTTCCTTCCCATCGCTCATGCGCCCGCTAAGTATGCGGACGAATCATGAAAGGCACGGAAAAAAAACGCTCCGGACCCGTTCTTGTTCTCGGCATGGTTGTGCTCTCCGTCCTTGGCGCCGGGCTCACTTGGCGCAACTACATCGTCGATCACCCGAGCGCACAGGAGGCCCGGATTGTCGCCGCGGACGCGGTGCGGGCGGAGTTTTCCGCCGCGGTGGCCGCCCGCCTTGAGCCCGGCACCCGGGCCATCATTTCCTGCCGCGGCGTGCGCCGCACGGGTTATGTCGAAGCGCTCCCGCCCGGGGCATGTCCGACCACTGTCCGCCTGAAACTGCTCGAACCGTTCGAAAACCCTCCTCCGGACGCCCCCTGCGAGGTCACGGTGGATCTGACCGTTCCCCCGAAGTCCCTGGAGGAAAACGCGCCGTAAGGAGGCGGGGCGGCGTTATTTCGCCTCGGCGCGCGGCACGATCTTGACGCTCTTGATTTCGACGCGTTCCGTGGGCTTGCTGGGCTCGCCCATGCGGTTCGGCACCACGGGGGTGGCGGCCAGGGCGTCGAGAGTCTGGTCGCCCTCAATGACCTTCCCGAAGGCGGTGTATTGGCGGTCGAGATGCGGGGCGGGTCCGAACATCAGGAAAAACTGGCTGCCGGCCGAGTTGGGGTCCGCCGACCTCGCCATGGAAATCACCCCGCGGGTGTGCTTGCGGTCGTTGAACTCCGCGGGGATCTTGTACCCCGGATCCCCTGTGCCCCAGAGATCCTCCTTGGAGGGATCCTTGGTGAGCGGGTCGCCCCCCTGGGCCATGAATCCGCGAATGATGCGGTGGAAGGCCGTGCCGTCATAAAAGCCGGACTTCGCAAGCTTCTTGAAATTCTCCACCGTTTTCGGGGCGACGTCCGGCCAGAACTCCAGCACGAGCCGGCCCTTGGACGTTTCGATCACCGCCACTTCGTCGGCGGCCGGAGCCTCTTTTTCGGCCGCCGCCCAGGACAGCGGGAGAAGGAGGGAAAGAACACAAAGAAGACGTTTCATGGACCAAATTCTTCCACGCTCCCCCGCGGCTGTCACGTTTCCATTCCTCCCGGTCCGCGCCACACGCTTTCCCTTTACAATCCCCCGGCCAGTCGGGATGGTGGATTTCTCATGTCCGATATCCGCATTCTCCTGAAAACCGAAAAGGGCGACATCGAAGCCACCCTGTTCGCCTCCAAGACCCCCGTCACCGTGGCCAACTTCATCAACCTCGCCCAGCGCGGTTATTATGAAGGCGTCACCTTCCATCGCGTGATCGCCGATTTCATGATCCAGGGCGGCGACCCCACCGGCACCGGACGGGGCGGTCCGGGATACACCTTCCCCGACGAGGTGAACACCGGGCTCAAGCACGACAAACCCGGCATCCTCTCCATGGCCAACGCCGGCCCCAACACCAACGGCAGCCAGTTTTTCATCACCCATGTCCCCACCCCGTGGCTCGACGGCAAGCACACCGTCTTCGGCGAGGTGACCAAGGGCCAGGACGTGGTCAACGCCGTTCGCCAGGGTGACAAGATCGTGAAAATCGAGATTCTCGACTCCCCCAAGGAGCTCTTCGAAGCCCAGGCCGCCAACCTGTCCAAGTGGGACAGCATTCTGGATCGATAAGGACACTTGCTCTCCCGGGGATCGGTGTCCCCGCCACGCAGCCGCCGTCCGGAATATCCGGCGGCGGTTGACGGCAAATCCGGGGTTCTTGCCGGTCCCTCCAGCCTGCTTTTTAGATTGGGCCGCCTTGGATGAAACAATTTCCGCTTTTCCATGCGACTTCGACTTCCGGACAGGGGCCCAATCCGCCATCCACGGAGCCGCGTCCTGCGCGGAGCAACGAGCACCTTGCCGCACCCTAACCGAGTCCGAACACGCGGCAGCCTGAAAGCGGATCAGCGCTCTGTCGCGGGCCAACCGCTTTCCGTTGCTGTTGGGGAGACTGCTTTTTTGCTGGACGAAATCGGCGCGCATCCGACCGAGGCCGGCGAAGCGCTTCGCCGCAATCTTCCCCTCCCCAAGCGCAGACGATTTTTCGACCTGACGAGGAACTGGAAAGACATCCACCTTTTCCCCCATGCCCATTGATCTCCTCCCCGTCCCGAAAAAACTGACCCGGCTCGGCGGCCATTCCCGCTCGGAGGCTTTCCGCACGGAACTCACCCAACTCACGCGCAAGGAACCCGGCGCCTACCACCTGAGGATCGACGCCTCCGGCACCTTGATCCGCGCCGCGGACGAGGAGGGATTTTTTTACGCCGCCCAGACGCTCGCCCAGATTGACAGTCAGTTTCCCGACCGCCGTCCCTGCCTCGACATCGTCGACTGGCCGGATTTTCCGGTGCGCGGTTTTTATCATGATGTGACCCGCGGCAAGGTGCCGACGCTGGAAACCCTCCTCGAACTGGCCGACACCTGCGCGCATTACAAACTCAATCACCTCGAGCTCTACATCGAGCACACCTACGCGTTTCGCAATCATCCCGAAGTCTGGAAGGACGCCTCGCCGCTGACCGCGGACGAAATCCGCGCTCTGGACGAACATTGCGCCCGGCTCCACATCGACCTCGTGCCGTCCTTCAGCACGTTCGGGCATTTCTACACGTGGATTCACCGAAAGTTTCCGGAGCTCAACGAGCTGGAACGGGATGTGTCCGGCGATCCGTTTTCCTGGCGCGACCGCATGGCCCATTACACCCTCGATTGCCGGAATCCGCGTTCCTTTCGCCTGGTCAAGGAGCTGCTGGAGGAGGTGCTGCCGCTCTTCCGCTCGCGCCATTTCAACATCTGCTGCGACGAGACCTTTGACCTCGGCAAGGGCCGGAACAAGGCCCTGGCGGACAAAGTCGGTGTGGGCCGACTCTACGTCGATTTTCTGAAAAAAATCATGTCCGTGGTGCGAAAGGCGGGCAAGACGCCGCTCTTCTGGGGAGACGTGATCGGCGCCCACCCCGAAGTGCTTTCGGAGGTACCGCGGGATGCCATCGCCCTGGATTGGGATTATTCCCCCACCCTCCGGCGCACCAAGGCCCGGCTGATGGCGGGGGCCCGACGCGCGTTTTATGTCTGTCCGGGTGTCTCAAGTTGGAACCGCTGGCTGCCGGACTACACGACGGCCCACCAAAACATCACCGCAATGGCCAAACTCGGACGCGAGACGGGAGCCACGGGATTTCTGAACACGGACTGGGGGGATTATGGCCACATCAACACGCTCGGTCCCACCCTGCCTGGCCTGATCCTTGGCGCCTGCTGTGCATGGACGGCGACGGATCCGGGTCCTGCAAAATTCGACGCGACGGTTTCCCGACTGGCGCTCGGAGACCCCGGCGGCCGGCTGGCGGGACTGCTCCGCGCCGCGACCCACGCGGTCCGGGCCGACTGGCGCAATGTGGCCAACGACGTGCAGCGTCCGGGGAATTTCCAGGAGGACCGGTACGACCCCGTCACGGGTCTGCCGCATGAAACCTTCAAATGGCCGGCCCGCGATCACGCCGCCGCGCTGCGCAAGATCGCCGCCCTGGAAAAACGCATCTTGTCGGTTCTCTCCCGACCGCCCCTGAAAGGCTCGCTGCTGGCGGAAGAAATCGCCGTCGGTCTGCTCGGCTTGCGGACCATGGAGGAATACCATCTTCTCTGTCACCGGGGAGCCGGACGGACGAAATCGAAAGCACCGTCCGCGGCAACGGTGGAAAGCCACCTTCGCGAACTCGACCGCCGTCTGGCCGCCGTCTGGCGCAAGCGCAACAAACCGTCGGAATATTACCGCATCCGGGAGGTTTTCCGGGGTGCGGTGCGCCGATGCCGCCAGTTCGCCCGCATGGAGAAACCGACCGCAGGAAAACCCGCCCGCCGTCCCCGCGCCTCCTGACCATCCAAGGACCAATCGATCCGCGTTTCCGTCCGCGCCCGGTTCCGCTTGATCCCGACCGCGGGTTGGGTTGACATCAGGCCGAATTTTGACCGCCACTTCGCATGAACGCCGTTTCTAACTCCGCTGACGCCCCGTGGGATGCCATTGTGATCGGCGGCGGACCGGCCGGTTCCACCGCCGCCACCACCCTGGCCCGGGCGGGCCGCCGCGTGCTGGTTCTGGAAAAGGAGAAGTTCCCGCGTTTTCACGTCGGAGAATCCCTTCTGCCCTACAACCGCCGCATCTTCGACGAACTCGGCGTGTGGCCGAAGCTGGCCTCGGCGGGATTCATGGTGAAACGCGGCGCGCAGTTCCTCACCGGCAACGGAAAACACAAGGTGCGCCTCGATTTTTCCAAGGGCGCTTTCACCGCCTTTCCCCAGGCCGTTCAGGTGGAGCGCTCGAAGTTTGACCACATCCTTCTCACCCATTCGCGGGAGGCCGGCGCGGAGGTGCGCGAGGAAGCCCTCGTGCTCGAACACACCGTGACGGACGACGGCGTGACCGTCCGCTACCGCACGCCGGAAAACGGCGAGCAGACCGTCACCGGAAAGTTCCTCATCGACGCCAGCGGACTCTCCAATTTCACCGCGAACCGGGCGTCGCTGCGCGAGTTCTATCCGGACCACAAGAAGATCGCCTTTTTCCGCCACTACGGCGGCTTGGACATGCCGCAGGGCGAGGAATACGGCGACATCCTCATCATTCGCCGCAAAAACTCGTGGTTCTGGATGATTCCCCTCGAGCCCGACAAAACCAGCGTGGGATTGGTGCTGGACCGCGCGGAATTTCAGGCGATGGGCAAAAAACCGGAGGACGTCTACCAGGAAGCCATCGCCACCACCAAGGCGGTGCGGGATCGTTTTTCCCGCGCCAGGCCGCTGTGCGAGCTCAATGTGATTTCGGATTTTTCCTACCGCAACAAATCGCTCGTCTCACCGCGGCTGATCCGGATCGGTGACGCCTCCGGGTTTATCGACCCCATTTTTTCGAGCGGCGTGCTTCTGGCCATGACCAGCGGACAGCAGGGCGCGCGGGCGGTGGACGAGGCGCTCTCCCTCGGGCAGGCCATGACCGAGGGACTGCAACGCTACGAGCGCGACAACCGGCGGCGGATCGCGCAATACTGGGAATTCATCGAAAACTTCTACCGGCTGCATTTCGCGCAGCTGTTTTTCCAGCCCGACAACAAGATCGGCCTGGTCTGCGCCATCAACGCCGTGCTCGCCGGCTGCACGCAGCTTCCCTTTGCCGTTCGCTGGCGTCTGCGCGTCTTTTTCCTGCTGGTGAAGCTGAACAAATGGATTCCCGTCACCCCACGCATCGCCGTGGAGTGAAGGTGCGGGCCGCTCCGCCGACTACCGCCCCGCGGCCTTCGACTCCGCCAGGGAAATCCGCAGCGGTTTTTCCGGCCGGACGCTGACGTTCACCTCGCGCTCGTGGGTGCGCCCCCCGACGGTGACGCGGATCCGTTTCAGCGCCAGGCGGCCTTCCACCACGGACACCTCCAGCTTTCCGCCGGCCGCGGAAATCGTCCCGAAGCCCGTGGCGGCTGAGAAAAAGACCTTCATCCGGCCGGGAAGCGCGGGCGCGACATGCAGCGTCCGGTCGGGCGCCGAATAGCGGAACCCGGAAAGGGCCGCGAGCAGCGCGTAGCTCGCCATGGCGCGGGCATAATAGCTGCCGCATTCATATTCGTTCCAGGGATTGCGCACCGCTCCGTCATAACGGCTGCGCACCGCCCGCACGATCCGCAGCCCCTCCTTCACGAAACCCTCCAGGATCAGGTGCGAGGCCACCTGGTATTCGACGCCGGTCCACACCTCGTCGCTGTAGCAGAAACGCAGGGTCGGCTTTCCACCGCGCGGCCAGGTGCAAAGCACCAGGCCCGCTTCGTTGCCCAGGGCGTAACCCGGACGCTGACAGTTGGCGTGCTCGCGGAGATTGGACCGGAAGTTGTAGCGAAAGATCGAGCGGAGGGTTTTGCGGACCTTGTTCCGGTCAAGCGGCGTCTCGATGCCGTAGAGTCGCGCCATCCAGGCGCCGATCACGCCGTCGGAAAGGCAGCCCGATCCGTATTGGTATTTGGGGCCCTCCTTCTTGAGCAGTTTGATCATGGCCTTGCTGTCACGGAGCGGTCCGCGTCCGGCCACCTGCCCGGCAAACGACTTGTCGCGCAGCCCCCGGACCATGATCTTCTGCTGGAAATATTCGCCGTTGAAGAGGTGTTTCTCCATGTAACGCGCCCCGCGCTCCGCCAGCGCGCGATACCGCCGGGCATCCTTTTCCTCCCCCAGCGCGGCGGCCATCACGCCCATCGCCGACAGCGCCCCCACATAAATCGAGGAACACATGCCGTCCGGGCCCCAGAATTCGATGTCGTAGCTGTTGTGATGCGGCTCGATGAGCACGCCGAGTTCGTCGGGATCCCAGGTGCGGATGGCGTATTCCAGGCTGCGCCGGGCCAGCGGATAAAGCCGCTTCATCCACCCGGTGTCGCCGGAAATCCGCCAGTCCCGAAAAACTTTCATGATGCCGCCCAGCTGTCCGTCGGCCGCCGCATGATAGTCATGCGGAGCGGGACCGTCGGGCAGCGCGGAGCGGAAACTCACGTGTCCGCGGCCATCCATCGAACGCTCCAGTTCCTGCTCGCGCAGCGTGCGTTCGAGCTGCGGATACAGGTGAGGGAAAGCCTGGGCGTAATTCCAGACATGCGTGCACGAGCCGTGACAGCTGCCGGCTTCCACCTGACACCCCTCCCATCCCCAAAGGTTGCCGTTTTCCTGCCGTGCGACCGTCGGGGATTTCAGAATCGCCAGATTGGCCGAAACCGCATCCAGCACCTCCTTGGGCAGCGTGCTGTCGAGCAGCGCACGCTGAAACGCCACCGTGCGGGCCCGCAGGCGGTGGAAGGACCGGTGCACATGCAAGGCGACCTCACGGGCATCGCTCCATTGGGAGGCGTAGAAAAGACGCCAATGGAAGGGGCCGTGTTTTTCCCTCGCCTTCGGATCCCAGCCGATGGCTTCCGTCTGATTGGGAAAGAACCAGGTCAGGACCACGGGAATCACCAGGGACTTGCCGGGGGCGAGCCGGCCGCCCACATAAACGGAGCCGCCGTTCCGGCCCGGCGCGCCGGCGTCGAGCCGGCCGTCGTTCCTTTCAAAACGCCCCTCCTCGCATTCCTTCCAAAGCGCGCAGATCGAATCAAACCACCGTCCGCGCAACCACATCGCCTTCACCTTGGGGCGATGACCCACCACGGTGAGGCTCGCACTGCCGTGATGCTCCGAGGAGGAAGGTTCGTTGTTGTAAAGAAAGACGCCCTTTCCCGGAATCACCTCATTTCGCGAGCCCTCCGCCACGCCGAGCGTGCCGGGCGCGGGATGGGAAAGATGATAGGAAAAACGCCGCTTCGCTGTTTCAAGTGGGTGAGAGGGAGGGCAGATTAAGTTTAAGTTTACCGGCTTTGAGGTAAGCCATGAGCTGGAAGTTTCGGAAGCTGCGAAAGCCGCGCGCCATACGTTTGGCCA
>Ga0065721_10004912_pt1 | contig 30815 bp, 35 predicted proteins | sample Mesricmetagenome_FD_59108 | JGI IMG/M metagenome (GOLD analysis project Ga0065721, IMG submission 59108) | Mesophilic microbial community from rice straw/compost enrichment Sample: eDNA_1 v2 (version 2) | ecosystem: Engineered > Solid waste > Grass > Composting > Bioreactor | place: USA: Davis...
GTCGTGTGCTTCCAGATCGGCGGCTACGAGCCCTCGACCGTGGTCGATTTCGAGGTGCCCAAGAAATACAACCTGCGCCAGACCATCGCCGATACGCTGGGCGTCGGCGGCATCATGCGCGGGCTGAGGACCGTGCCGCATCTGTGGAGCATCTGCGAGGACATGCTGGAGGTGGCGCCCAACGCCATCATGCTCCAATACGTCAACCCCATGGCCATCAACACCTGGGCGATCTCGGAGAAATATCCGACGATCAGGCAGGTCGGCCTATGCCATTCCGTGCAGGGCACGGCGCATGAGCTGGCGAACGACCTCGACATTCCCTACGAGGAAATCCGCTACCGCTCGGCCGGCATCAACCACATGGCCTTCTTCCTCAATTTCGAGCACCGCCAGCCGGACGGCTCCTACAAGGACCTCTATCCCGAACTGCACCGCGCCTATCGCGAGGGCCGCGCGCCCAAGCCGGGCTGGAACCCGCGCTGCCCCAACAAGGTGCGCTACGAGATGATGACGCGGCTCGGTTATTTCGTGACCGAAAGCAGCGAGCATTTCGCCGAATACACGCCCTATTTCATCAAGGAGGGGCGCGAGGACATCATCGAGAAGTTCGGCATCCCGCTGGACGAATATCCCAAGCGCTGCGTCGAGCAGATCGCCCGCTGGAAGCAGACCTCCGAGGATTACCGGCGCGCCGACCGCATCGAGGTGAAGCCGTCCAAGGAATACGCCTCCTCCATCGTCAACTCGGTGTGGACCGGCGAGCCCTCGGTGATCTACGGCAATCTCAGGAACAACGGCGTCATCACCTCGCTGCCCGGCAATGCGGCGGTGGAGGTGCCGTGCCTGGTGGACGACAACGGTCTCCAGCCCACCTATATCGGCGACCTGCCGCCGCAGCTCACCGCGCTGATCCGCACCAATATCAACGTGCAGGAACTTACCGTGCGGGCGCTGGTCGAGGAGAACCGCGAGCACATCTATCATGCCGCCATGATGGACCCGCACACGGCCGCCGAGCTGGATCTGGACCAGATATGGAACCTCGTCGACGACCTGATCGAAGCCCATGGCACGATGTTGCCGGAATGGGCGCGGGGATCGCGGAAGCAGCAGGTGGCGTAAAAGAGCAAGCCTCGAACCAAGAGGGCGGGCGAGTGGAGGCCGGAGGGCCACGACCTCGCCCTTCGAGGCTTTGCTCCCGCAAAGCCTCGGGAACTTATTCCCCCTTGTTTCCGAACAGCTTGTTGAGCATGTCGGCCATGGGGCCGCTCTTGGGCAGGTCCGCCTGCGGCCTCGCCGGGCGGGCCTGGCGGATATGACTCCGGGCCTTGGGGGCCGGCGCTGGCCCGGCCTCGTCCTTGCCCTGCACAACCAGGGCCAGCTTGTTCATGAAGCCGTTGTCGTCGCCCTTGAGCAGCAGGGGAGCCTGCCGGCCGATCTCCTCCAGCAGGGGATCGAGCCAGGCCCTGTCGGCCTTGGCGAAGTCGCCCAACACGTGGGGGGTGACGAATTCCTTGCCCGGATGGCCGATGCCGAGCCGGACGCGCTTGTAGTCGAGCCCGATCTGCGGGTCGATGGACCGCAGCCCGTTGTGCCCGCCATTGCCGCCGCCGGTCTTGACCCGCACCTTGCCGGGGGCGAGATCGAGCTCGTCGTAGAAGACGACGATGTCCGCGGGGGAGAGCTTGTAGAAACGCGCGACCTGCTGGACGCTGTCGCCGGAGCGGTTCATGTAGGTCTGCGGCTTGAGCAGCAGCACGCGTTCGCCGCCGATGCTGCCTTCGGCCAGCAGGCCGGCATGCTTGGATTTCCAGCCCGAAATGCCATGCGCCGCCGCGATGGCGTCGACGGCCATGAAGCCGATATTGTGGCGGTTGCCGGCATATTGGGCGCCGGGATTGCCGAGGCCGACAAGCAGTTTCATGCAAGCATCCCTCGCAAAGGACTGAGGCGGCCATGGGGCCGCCTCGATAACGCTTCGCGGTGCCGCGAGGATTATTCCTCGGCGGCCTCTTCACCGCCCTCGGCGGCCTCGGCGGACTTGAGGCCCGACGGCGCCACGATGGTGGCGATGGTGAAGTCGCGGTCGGCGATCGCCGGCTTTGCGCCCTTGGGCAGGGTGACGGCGGAGATGTGGATCGAATCGCCGATGTCGGTGCCGGTGAGGTCGACGGTGATCTCTTCCGGAATCTCGTTGGCGGGAACGATCAGCTCCACGGTGTGGCGCACGACGTTGAGGGTGCCGCCGCGCTTGAGGCCGGGGCTCTTCTCCTCGTTGACGAAGGCGACGTGCACCTCGACATGCAGCGTGGCGTTGCCGGACACGCGCAGGAAGTCGATATGGACCGGCTGGTCCTTGACCACGTCGAGCTGATAGTCGCGCGGGATCACCTTGTGCACGGTGCCGTCGACGTCGAGGTCGAGGATGTGCGACTTGAAGCCGCCGGCATAGATGAACTTGAGCGCCTCGTTGAAGGCGACGGAGACGGTGACGGGGGGCTTCTTGTCACCATAGATAACAGCGGGAACACGTCCCTGACGGCGCAGTTCGCGAGCGGCCCCCTTGCCCACTCCCTCACGCGCCTGTGCCTTGAGCACTTTGGTCGCAGCCATGGAAATCATCCATTCTGGGTTGGTGTATGCCGCTACCACAACGACATACGCGCCCGTCCTCCAGGGGTGACGGGCGCTTCATGGCGGCGGGATATAGAGGAAAGACCGGCCGCGGGCAAGGGATTCTAGCCGTCCTGCAACGCGGCGCGGCGGGCGCCGAGCCAGCGGCGGACGGCCGGATCGGCGGAAAGGCCCATGGCCAGGGTCAGCGCCTCGTGCGCGCCGGCCCTGTCGCCGGTCTCGGCGAGCAGGTGGCCGCGCAGGGCCCAATAGGGCTGATAGTCCAGCATGCGCCTGTCTCCGGCCAGCGGAGCGAGGCTGGCAAGGGCCGCATGGGGGCCTTCGACTGCCGCCAGCGCGGCGGCACGATTGAGCAGCACGACGGGCGAGCCGGTCATGCCGAGAAGGATGTCGTAGAGCTGGAGGATGGCCGGCCAGTTGTCGCGGCCCGACAGCCGGCGGGCGATATGGGCGGACTGGATGGCCGCCTCGATCTGGCAGCGCCCGGTGGGGCCGCCCCGGCTGGCGGCATGCAGAAGCGCCTCGGCGGCGCCGATGGCGTCGAGGTCCCACAGGGCCGTGTCCTGCCGCTCCAGCGGCACATAGGCGCCCTCGGCATCCCGCCGGGCGGCGCGCCGGGCGTGGGAATAGAGCATCAGGGCGAGCATGCCCTTGGCTTCGGGGGCGTCGGGCAGCAGGGCGACGACGAGGCGGCCGAGCCAGATGGCCTCCTCCGCCAGCTGCCCGCCATCCTCGCCGGCGGGGTCGGTCCAGCCCTTGGCATAGGCGGCGTAGATGGCGTCGAGCACCGCGTCGAGCCGGGCGGGCAGGTCGGCGGCGTCGGGGATTTCAAAGCCGATGCCCATCTGGCCGATGCGGGTCTTGGCGCGGACGAGGCGCTGGCCCATCGTGCCGGCGGGCACCAGGAAGGCGGCGCCGATATCGGCGGCGGTGAGGCCCAGCACGGTCTGCAAAATCAGGGGGCTGCGCATGGCCGGCTCGATATGCGGATGGGCGCAGGCGAACATCAGGGCCAGGCGGCGGTCGGGAATGGCGTCCGGGGTCATGGCGATCTCGTCCAGCTCCTCGCGCATGAGCGTCAGATGGCCCTCGCCGGCCTGGCGCGTCAGCCTGCGCCGGTGCGCGTCGGCCTGGCGGCGCCGGGCCACGGTGAGCAGCCAGGCGTCGGGGTTGGCCGGAACGCCCTGTTCCGGCCAGGATTGCAGGGCGCTGGCGAAGGCTTCCGCCAGCGCGTCCTCGGCGCCCGCCACGTCGCGGGTGCGCGCGGCGAGGAAGGCCAGCAGCCGCCCATAGCTGTCGCGGGCGGCCCGTTCGGCGGCCCGGCGCGCCGCGTCGGCCATCTTCAGTAGTCGCGCCCCGGCGGTACGATGGGCCGGATCTCGACGGCACCGTATTTGCTGGCGGGGCAGAGCTCGGCCCATTCCACCGCCTTCTCGAGGCTCTCCGCCTCGATGAAGAAGTAGCCGCCGAGTTGCTCCTTGGTATCGGAGTAGGGGCCGTCGACGATGCCCGTCCGGCCGTCCCGGACCCGGACCGTGGTGGCCTTGGAGGCCGGCTCCATCCGTTCCCCGGGCGCGGCGCCCGCGGCCTTGGCGAGCGCCGCGTTGAAGGCGGCCCAGCCGGCATAGATCTCGTTCAGCCTGTCGGGATCGCCGAGGTCGTTTTCGTCGTGGTGGATCAGCAGCATGTAGCGCATAGGTCTATTCCTTCGCGGCAAAGCCGCCATCGGCACACCAGGGCGCCTCGCTGACGGAGAGGGTGTTGACGATGGGGCGAATTTCGACCGGTCCCCACTGGGCGGCGGGGCAGCGGGCCGCCCATTTGACCGCCGCGTCCATGTCCTCCGCCTCGATGATGAAGAAGCCGCCGAACTGCTCGCGGGCCTCGGCATAGGGGCCGTCCTGCACCTTGAGCGCGCCGCCTTCGTTGACGAAGCCGGCTTCGGTCTGGCGAACCTCGCCGCCTTCCATGCGCAGCGTGCGCGCCTGGGTGGTAGGGGCGAGCGCCGAGGTCGACACGAAGGCCCCCGCCTTGGTGAGCGCTTCCTGGTAGGCGTACATGGTGTCCATGGCCTTGGCCATGTCCTGGGGCGGGATGGCGGCGCCGGCGTTCTCGTCGGCATAGAGCATGAGCAGATAGCGCATGGGTCTCGTCCTTTCTTCTGGCCGCATCATAGGGCGGCACAGGGATGTCGGGCGAGGGGCGGGCGTTTCTACAGCGGCAGCGAAATTTCCGGCAACCGCCGGAGGCAGGGCGCAGGAGGCCCGGCCGGGATCAGTCGAACAGGCTCGACACGCTCTGCTCGCTGGCAGTGCGGGCCACGGCCTCGCCGATCAGCGGAGCGATGGTCATGCGCCGGATATTGGGCGCGGCCCGCGTCGCCTCCGTTTCCTCGATGGAATCGGTGACCACCAGCTCCTTGAGCTTGCTGGCGGCGATGCGCTCGGAGGCGCCCTCGGAGAGGACGCCGTGGGTGATGTAGGCCGAGACCTCCTTGGCGCCCTGCTTGAGCAGGGCCTCGGCGGCGTTGACCAGCGTGCCGCCGGAATCGACGATGTCGTCGATGAGGATGCAGGTCTGCCCCTCGACATCGCCGATGATGTTCATCACCTCCGAGACGCCGGCGCGGGGGCGGCGCTTGTCGACGATGGCCATGGTGGCGCCGATGCGGCTGGCGACGTTGCGGGCGCGGACCACGCCGCCGACATCGGGCGAGACGATCATCACGGTCTTGACGTCGTAATTGTCCCGGATGTCGCGGACCATCACCGGCGCGGCGGTGAGGTTGTCGGTGGGGATGTCGAAGAAGCCCTGGATCTGGGCGGCGTGCAGGTCGAGCGTCAGCACGCGGTTGGCGCCGGCCTCGGTGATCAGATTGGCCACCAGCTTGGCGGAAATGGGGGTGCGGGGCGCCGATTTGCGGTCCTGCCGGGCATAGCCGTAGAAGGGCAGCACGGCGGTGATCCGGCGGGCCGAGGAGCGGCGCAGCGCATCGATGAGGATGAGCAGCTCCATCAGGTTGTCATTGGCCGGATAGCTGGTGGACTGGAGGATGAACACGTCCTCGCCGCGGACGTTCTCGTGCACCTCGACATAGACTTCCTTGTCCGCGAAGCGCTTGACGGTACAGTCGGTGAGGGGAAGCTCGAGATAGCTGGCGACGGCCTGGGCCAGCGCGCGGTTGGAGTTGCCGGTCACCAGCTTCATGGGCGCGATCCTGTCTCAACCGGTCTCCTGGGTGAGACCACCAGTTTCGCGGGCACCTTTAGCGAGTCGAATCCAGACTCGCAACGCAGCAAATGGATGATCGGTAAAAAGAATCACACGAGGCCGATGACGGCGATCTGCCGGCCGGTCCGCGTGCCCCGGTGGGTGGCGTGGCGGTGGGAGAAATAGCGCTCGGGATGGGCATAGGTGCAGCGGTCGAGATTGCCGACGCCGGCGAGGCCGAGGCGCGCCGCCTCGCGCAGCAGGAAGCCCGGCAGGTCGAAATGCGGCCGGCCGCCCGGCGGCGTCGCGAAGGCGGGGCCGGCATGGGGGTGCGCGGCCAGCACATTGTCCTTGAACGCCTCGCCCACCTCGTAATTCCGGCCGCTGATGGTGGGGCCGATCTCGAGATGGATGCGGCGGCGCTGGGCGCCGAGGGCTTCCATGGCGGCGACGGTGTTGTCGAGGATGCCTTCCACCGCGCCGCGCCAGCCGGCATGGGCGGCGCCGATGACGCCGGCATGGGGATCGAGCAGCAGCAGCGGCGCGCAATCGGCGGTGAGGATGCCGAGCAGGACATCGGCGCGCCGGGTGACCAGCGCGTCGGCCTCGGTCGCGGGACCGGGCAGGGCCCCGGCCTCGACGGTGACGACGCGACTGGAATGCACCTGCCGGAGCGTCACCAGCGGGCCGCCGCCGAGGCTGTCGGCGACGATCCGCCGGTTCCGGTCGACGGCGGCAGCGTCGTCGCCCGTCGCGTAGGAGACGTTGAGGCCGGCAAATTCGCCCGTCGAGACGCCGCCCTGCCGCCCGAAGAAGCCGTGGCGGACGATGCCGGCGGCGGTGAAGGATTCTGCCTGTTCCGGTGCGACGGTCATGGCGCGAATCCGGCGGGGACAAGCCCGGGACTGTGGGCGCAGAAGGCCTTGAACAGCTCGCCCATCTGGTCCGTGCCGACGAGGCGGTCCTGTGCCGCCCGGATGGCGTCGGCGGCGCCGGGATTGGCCCCGGCCAGGGCGCGGGCGCGCTCGGCGATGCCGAGGCGCGTCAGGAATTGGCCTTGCGNGGCAAGGGGTTGGACGGCAAGGCCGGCGCCACGGGCGGNAGCGGCGAGGGNGCCGAAATCGACATGGGCGGAAAGGTCGGTGNCGCCGGGGTTTTCCAGCACGTCGGCATAGGCGTGGCGGCGCACGCCCTGGAGGGTTTCGCCGGTGCGGGTGGCGGGGTAGCCGTAGTCGATGGCGAGGATGCTACCGCCCTGTCGCGCCACGATTTTCGCCAGCCGCGACATGATTTCGGCGCCGGCGAAGCAGACCTCGATCAGGGTGTCCGGCGCGGCATCGGCCACGGCGGCGGGCATGGTTTCCGGCGGGATCGGGGTGGGGGAGAGGCCGAAGGCGCGGCGGCCGTCGACGAGGCCGACGAGGCGCTCGTGCCAGCCGTCGGGCTTGCGGACGAACTGGCGGATGGGAAGGGCGTCGAAGAACTCGTTGGCGACGACCAGCAGGGGGCCGTCCCCGACCTGCTCGAAGCTCTCAACCCATTGAGGATCATAGCTTTCCAGCTTCGCTCCCTGCTGGGCGACGAGGACGGGGCTGGTCTCGAAGAGGCGCAGGTCGAGGCCGTCGCGGAAGCCGGGGGCGCGGCAGGCGACGCGCAGGACGTCGGCCATCAGCGTGCCGCGGCCGGGCCCCAGCTCGAGCAGGGTGAAGGCCTTGGGCTCGCCCATCTGCTGCCAGAGATTGACGAGGAAAAAGCCGACAAGCTCCCCGAACATCTGGGAAATTTCCGGCGCGGTGACGAAGTCGCCGGCCGCGCCGATAGGGTCCCCGGCACGGTAGTAGCCCTTGCTGGGATGGGTGAGGCAGAGGCCCATATAGGTGGCCACCGAAATGGGTCCAGACGTGCGAATCTGGAGGTCAATCTGCTCCTCCAATGTCAGAATCGTGTTCACGTTCGGCATCTCGCGGCAATTGGTTAGCAGACTGCTATCGTTTTACGGGCGCAACGGGTTGTCGCGGCGGGACAGCGCGTAGACGACGAGAGCGAGGCCCCCGACGAGGATGGGCAGGCTCAGAATCTGGCCCATGGTGACCCAGCCAAAATAGAGATAGCCGATATGGGCATCGGGCAGGCGGACGAATTCGACGGCGATGCGGGACAGCGCGTAGCCGATGCCGAAGATGCCGGCGACGAGGCCCGGCCTGCGCAGGGCATAGAAGACGTGGGTGGCGAGGCGGATGACGAGGAAGAGCACGAGGCCCTCGAGGGCGGCCTCGTAGAGCTGGCTGGGATGGCGGGGCTCCTGCAGAGGATCGGTGGGGAAGACCACGCCCCAGGGCAGATCGGTGGGCGCGCCATAGAGCTCGGAATTGATGAAGTTGGCGATGCGCACGAGGAAGATGCCGATGGTGGCCACGGCGCCCAGCAGGTCGAGCGCCGAGAGCCAGTTGCCGTGCCGGGCGCGGGTGAAGACGATGGCCGCCAGCATGAGGCCGAGCATGCCGCCGTGATAGGACATGCCGCCGTCGAGCGTGTTGAGGATCTCGACGGGGTGCTGCGCGTAATAGGGCAGGTTGTAGAAGAGCACGTAGCCCAGCCGGCCGCCGATGACGATGGCGAGCAGGGCCCAGAAAGCGAAGTCCCAGATGTCCCTGGCCGGAAAGGGCGGGGCGCCGCGATGCCAGAGCCGCTCGTTGCGCAGCAGCAGCCAGCCATAGGCGGCGCCCAGCAGCACCCCGAACAGATAGCCCAGCGCATACCAGCGGATAGCGACAGGACCGATGGAGAAGGCGACGGGGTCGATATTGGGGAAGGGCAAGGGGCGCTCCGAGGCTCCGACCAGCTTGACGCGGCGACAACGCTCCTGCCGTACCCCGATGCTTCCCGCCATTCAAGCGGAGCGACCATTTTCACGTTGGCGGAGTTTTCCTCGGAGGGCAGTTGAGCGCCTGGGCATGGTTCAGTGCTCGTTGACGGGCCGGAACCCACCCCCAGCCAGCCATTCGAGCCTAGCGCCCATGGCCTTCTTGCTTCAAATCGCTCCACCGGAGCGATTGGCCCTCACGGGACGGCTCGAAGCCCCTCAAGGGGGGAGGGGAGCAAACAGCCGCCGATTCCGTTCGGGCGTGAACGGCGCTAGCGGATGCGAGGCCGCCAGGGTTCGTGTTCATGGGCCAGCCAGACGGCCTCGGGCTGCATCGCCAGGACGCGCCGCTGGCCTTCACTGTGCGGTTCATCGAGCTCGCCGAACCACACGGCGACATCCCCGCCCACGACGATCGGGCGGCCGGCATTCTCGATGACGACGACCTGCATGCCGGCGGTATGGCCGGGGGCAGGGACAAGCCGGAGCCCGGGGAGAAGCTCGCATTCTCCATCCACCGGGAGGTATTCGACGCCGGGAGCATCGATCCATTCGCGGATATACTCGTCCGGCCTGCTGCGCGCCCCCTCCAGTTCGCGGCGCTGGACATAGATGGGCTTGCCCGCGAAGAGATGGTTGCCGCCGCAATGGTCGGCATGCAGATGCGTGTTGACGACGATGTCGATGCTGCCCGGATCGAAGTTCTGCCGGTTCAACGGGTGAAGGCAGGGATTGAGGTCGGCTGCCAGCGGATGCAGTTCGGTCATGCCCGTATCGACCAGTATCCGCGCGTCGGGATGATCGACGACATGGGCATAGACCGGCATGCGCTCGCCTTCGACCCGGAGGTCGGCAACGAAGATCGGGGTGACGGTGACCGGGCGGGAAGCGCTCATCTTGTCGGCTCCTGGACAGGTTCGGCGGATGATGCCCGCGCGGGTCAGGGGGTGGGGGAAGGCGCCTGCGGGCGGGCTTGCGATGGGGCCGGGCCGAACAGGTCCGGCACGTTGGGCGAGGGCGTCTTGCGGGCCGCGTTCTGGGTCAGGAACGAGACGATCAGCAGCGCCAGCGCGGCCAGGGCCGGGAGGAAGCCGCCGTCGCCGGCATTGAGATGGGCCGAGATGGCCAGCAGCAGATGGAACAGCATGCCCGCATAGGCGAGGTCGCTGAGGCGAACGGAAACGCGCGAGAGGAGCGCCAGGGGCGCGGCGATCTTGGCGACGATCAGCACGGTGACGAGATAGGCCGGATAGCCGAAATGGGCGAAGCCCTCCTCGACCATGGTGCGCTGGGTGACGTAGGCCAGCGCACCACCCAGATAGACCAGGCAAAGCAGGGCGGTGCTGGCCCAATAGGCGATCTTTCCTTTAGTCATGGTCGTTCCCTCCGGAAGCGCCGTCATTGGCGCGCGTTGATGCGGGGCGGCCCGGGCCGCGCCGATGGATTGACAGTCGCAAACCGAGGCGCCGGCCCCGGCCGGCGCGGCTACGGCTCCGCCAGCAGCGCCGCGAGCTGGTCGTAGACCTGATCGAAGCCATCGGTCATGCCGCTCTCGATGGCCGCGGCCCGGGCCTCGGCACTGGCGTAGCGCATCACGATGGTCATGCGGGTGCCGGCCGGGTGCGGGCGGAGATCGGTGGTGACGGTCGTGCCGGTGGTCGTGTCCCCGTTGAAATATTCGACATGGGCCAGGTGATGCGGCGCATCGACGGCCAGGATAGGTCCCGAGAAGGCGAAGGCATTGCCATCGGCGCCGCTCCACTCATAGTAAAAGCTGCCGCCGGGCCGCAGGTCGATCTCGCAGCGCGTCATCGGGTCCAGCGAGGTCATCCATCCGGGGATCAGGGCGGGATCGGTCAGCACGCGCCAGACGCGGGCGGGCGGATGGGGGAAGCTGCGGCGGACGACGATGTCGGTGTCGCCGTCCTGGACGATCTGCAGTTGCGATGGCGCGGTCACGACGGGCTCTCCTCCGAGGGACCGGGCTCCTGCCGGTCCTGCTCGGCCAATCGGTCCAGCAGGACGTCCATTTTCTCGAACCGTTCCTCCCAGAGCGCGCGATACCGGCCGAGCCAGGTCCACAATTCGGCGACCGCCTCGGGCTTGAGGCGGCGGGGCCGGGCGGTGCCGTCGATGCGCGTTTCGATCAGCCCCGCTTCCTCCAGAACCTTGAGGTGCCGGCTGATGGCGGGCTGGCTGATGGAGAAGGGGCGGGCCAGCTCCTGCACGGTGGCCTCGCCCGCAGCCAGCCGTTCGAGCAGGGCGCGACGCACGGGATCCGAAAGGGCGGCGAAGGAAAGGTCCAACATAGCAAGTCCGTTATATGTTGTATGTATTATATAAAGAGATTGCTATATAGTCAACCGGCACGCAGGGGCGTCCTGCGGCGGGCCGTCGCATCCGGCGCCGACACTACGCCGCACTGGTCATGGCGGCCGGCCTGCCCTACATATCGAGGGACCACACAACTTGCAGAACGGACGGGCCATGAGCCAGAGCAGCAGGATTTTCGACGATCTGGGGCGCCTGATGAACGAGGCGGCCGGGGTGGCCGACGGGGTGCGGCGCGAGGTCGAGACCGTGGTGAAGGCCCAGGCCCAGCGGATCGTGAACGACATGGACCTGGTGAAGCGCGAGGATTTCGACGCGCTGCGCGAGCTGGTGCAGGTGCAGGGCGAGGAAATCGACGCGCTGCGCAAGGAGATCGCGGCGCTGCGCGGCGACGGCAAGAAGACGTCCTGACGCGGTGCGGGTCGCCGTCCTTTCCGACGTGCACGGCAATGTGCCGGCGCTCGACGCGGTGCTGGCCGACGTGGCCCGGCAGGGCGTGGACGCCACGGTGTGCCTGGGCGACCATGTGAGCGGCCCCATCGACCCGGCGGGCGCCGCCGACCGGCTGATGGCGCTGGACGGGCCGGTGATCCGCGGCAATCACGACCGCTGGCTGGTGGAGCGGGGCGAGCTGGAGCTGGACCCGGTGGACCGCTTCGCCCGGATGCGGATGAAGGCGGCGCATCTGGCCTGGCTCGAGGCCATGCCGGCGACGGCGGTGCTGGGCGGGGAAATCTTCCTGTGCCACGGCACCCCCAATAGCGACACCCAGACCTGGCTCGACGCCTATTCCTACGACCGGCAGACGACGCTGCCCGGGGAGGCGGCGGTGACGCGCGAGGCCGAGGGCATCGACTATCCGGTGCTGCTGTGCGGCCATACGCACCTGCCGCGCTCGGTGCGGCTGCGCGACGGGCGGCTGGTGGTCAATCCCGGCAGCGTGGGATTGCAGATGGTGCACGGCTCGCCCGATGCGCGCTATGCCCTGATCGAGCGGCATGCCGGCCGCTGGCTGGTGAGCCTGCGCACGGTGGAATACGACCACCACGGCGCGGCGGCCCAGGCGGCGGCCAACGGCTTCGGGGGCTGGCGCGAGGCGCTGGCCACGGGCTGGGCCGATGCGGACGGGCTGTTCTAGGGCGGGGGCGACGGCCGAACGCCTCGGCAAGCCAAAGACAGCGGATGAATGTCGATGCAACCTAGGGCGGTTCAGGGGCTGTTCGCTCCCTCTCCGGCGCACCCCTGAGGGGGAGGACGCCCGGGCGAGATTCGGCGCCGTAGATGAGCGGGGTGGAGCAACGAGCTCGAAGCGTCCAAAGGAAACGCTCTTCCTCAAAAGGGGAGAGGAGTGTCTACTTTCGACTTGCAGGGTTTGAAGTCGACCGGGACACCGTGCTGCCCCCGGGCCTGACCCGGGGGCTGCGGCGGCAGGCGCCGGATCGGGACGGTCGGGCGGGAGGATCGACGCGGCGTTAACGATCCGTTAACCGGCGCGCCGCGATCATCATCCACAAGAGAATGGCGTCCTCCGAGCCGGCCGCGTCCCCTGAATCGGCGTCGCGGTGTAGGGTTTGCGTAGGAGGACGATTCGTAAGCCGTTGAAGCGGCGCGCTTGTTCCTTCCGCGTACCCCAGCAGTGCCGGCCCTTCGGCCGAACGACCATAGCAGCGCCCCGCGAGGACGGACCCCGTCAATGACCCTGATTGAAATCGAGCCCGATCGATCGGTCCACCCGGTGGACCTCGTCGAGCACATCGCTTCGATCAACGACTGGACTTTCGAACGCCAGGACGCGGACGAGATCTCCATCTCGGTGCGCGGCGGCTGGAGCGACTACCACGTGTCGTTCAACTGGATGGAGGACCTCGAGAGCCTGCACATCGCCTGCGCCTTCGACCTCAAGGTGCCGGAGGGGCGGCGGGCCGAGATCAAGCAGTTGATCAGCCTGATCAACGAGCAGCTGTGGATCGGCCATTTCGACATCTGGCACAAGGAAGGCGTGGTGCTGTTCCGCAACTCGCACCTCCTGACCGGGGGCGCCGACGTGTCGCCGCAGCAATGCGAGGCGCTGCTGCGCTCGGCGACGGACAGCTGCGACCTCTACTACCAGGCGTTCCAGTTCGTGGTGTGGGCCGGCAAATCGGCCGCCGACGCGCTGAGCCACGTGATGTTCGAGACGGTGGGCGAGGCCTGATGGGCGGGCTGCGCAGCATCGGCCCGGTGATGCTGGTCGGCGCCGGCAAGATGGGCATCGCGCTCGCCACCGGCTGGCTGGAGGCGGGGCTGCCGCCGGCCAACCTGGTGCTGGTCGACCCCGATCCCGGCGCGGGCGCCAGGGCGCTGGCCGAGGATTACGGGCTCGCCATCCACAAGCAGGCCAGCGGGCTCATGCCGAACGTGCTGGTGCTGGCGGTGAAGCCGCAGATCATCGGGCCGGTGATGGAAGGGCTGCTGCCGGTGGTGGGGCCGCAGACGCTGGTGCTGTCCATCGCGGCGGGCATCTCGATCGCGCGGCTGAGCCAGGGGCTGGGGACCGGGCGGGTGGTGCGCACCATGCCCAACACCCCGGCGCAGATCGGCAAGGGCATCACCGGGGCCGTGGCCGGACCCGCGGCGGAGCCGCAGGACCGCGAGGCGGCCGGGGCGCTGCTGGCGGCGGCGGGGCAGGTGGCCTGGTTCGAGGCCGAGGGCGATCTCGACATCGTCACGGCGGTGTCGGGCTCGGGGCCGGCCTATGTGTTCAACCTGGTCGAGGCGCTGGCGGCCGCCGGGGTGGCCCAGGGGCTGCCCGAACCCGTCGCCATGCAATTGGCGCGGCAGACGGTGATCGGCGCGGCGGCGCTGATGGAGGCCGACCCGGCGCCGGCGGGCGTGCTGCGGCAGAACGTGACCTCTCCCAACGGCACCACGGCGGCGGCGCTGGCGGTGCTGATGGCCGATGACGGGCTGACCCCGCTGATGGAGCGGGCGGTGGCCGCGGCGCGGCGGCGCAGCGAGGAACTGGGGCGGGGGTAGGGCTCGGTGGGTGAGGGCCCCTCACCCGTCTTGCGCTGAAGCGCGATCCACCCCCTTCCCGAAGGGAGAGGGTGGCGCGCAGCGCCGGATGAGAGGCTTTCTCAGATATTGCCGGTCAGGTTGAGGCGGTCGAGGACGGGGTGGTCGGCGGGCTCGACCATGCCGACGAGGAAGCGGCGGACCAGGCTGGCGGCCTCGGGGGGGAGGGCGGCGATGGCGGCTTCGATGCGGCTGGCCTGGGTGGCCGAGAGGGTGGCGAAGAAGGCGCGGCCCTTGTCGGTGGCGTAGAGCAGGCGCTGGCGGCGGTCCGCCTCGCCGGTGCGCTGCTCGATATAGCCGTTGTCGACGAGCTGGCGCAGCACCCGGGCGAGGCTCTGCTTGGTGATCTTGAGGATGTCGAGCAGATCGGCCACCGGCATGCCGGGGCGCAGGTTGACGAAATAGAGCACCCGGTGATGGGCGCGGCCGAAACCCTGCCGCTCCAGCAGCGCGTCGGCGTCGCCGGTGAAATCCCGATAGGCGAAGAAGAACAGGCCCATGATGTCGAGCGGCAGATCGGGATGGCCGGTGACGGCAGGATTTATGTCAGTCTTATTGACATTTTTAGGATCCGCTGCCATTGTCGCTCCACAACCACCGTCGTTCCGTCTTATCCCAAAGCCGTTCTGGTTTGCCAAGGGCGGGGGCCTGGGGCATGATCGGCGGCAAGACGCGCCCCCGCTCGGGGCGGCAAAAACCTATTCGGGAGAGGATGATGGCAGGCGTGCCCATGGACCAGCGCGAAGGCTGGATCTGGTTCGATGGCGAACTGAAGCCGTGGAAGGAAGCCAAGCTGCACGTGCTGACGCACGGGCTGCACTATGCCAGCTCGGTGTTCGAGGGCGAGCGCGCCTATGGCGGGGAAATCTTCAAGTCGCGCGAGCATACCGAGCGGCTGATTCGCTCGGCGGCGACGCTGGACATGCCCTTTCCCTACAGCGTCGACGAGATCGAGGCGGCCAAGCGGCTGGTGCTGGAGAAGAACGGGCTGGTGGACGCCTATGTGCGGCCGGTGGCCTGGCGCGGCTCGGAAGAGCTGAGCGTGCCCGCCCGCAACAACACCGTGCATGTGGCGATCGCCGCCTGGGTGTGGCCGAGCTATTTCTCGGTGGAGGAGAAGCTCAAGGGCATCCGCCTCGAATGGAGCAAGTGGAAGCGCCCCTCGCCCGAGACCATCCCGTCCTCGGCCAAGGCGGCGGGCCTCTACATGATCTGCACCCTCTCCAAGGACGCGGCGATGGCGAACGGCTATGCCGACGCGCTGATGCTGGACTATCGCGGCTATGTGGCCGAGGCCACGGGCGCCAACGTGTTCTTCATCAAGGGCAAGCAGATCACGACCCCGACGCCGGACTGCTTCCTCAACGGCATCACCCGGCAGACGCTGATCGCGCTGGCCAAGGAGAACGGCTTCACCGTGACCGAGCGGCACATGCAGCCGGAGGAGCTGAGCCAGTTCGACGAATGCTTCCTGACCGGCACGGCGGCGGAAGTGACGCCGGTGAGCGAGATCGGGGACTACCGGTTCACGCCGGGCGAGGGCTGCCGGACGCTGATCGACGCCTATGCGGCGGCGGTGCAGCCCAAGCGGGCGGCGGCGGAATAGGGTTCTTTGGCATTTTGCGGATGGAAGGATGCCCGCCGCACCGGCGGGCATTTTGCTTTGGGATCAGGCCGGCACCGACCGGGTGCCGAAGACGGTCTCCCTGACGAGGCCGGTGGTGTAGCCGCGGGTATTGTGGGCGCGGGCGGCATAGGCGGGATTGGCCATGAGCGCGGCATGCAGCAGGGGCAGGTTGTAGAAGGGCACGCTGGGATAGAGGTGGTGCTCGAGGTGGTAGTTGACGTTGTGGGGCGCGAAGAAGGCGCGTTCCCAGAAAAAGGGCAGGACGGAGCGGGTACCGCCGAGCTCGTGCGAATAGTCCATGCTGCCGAAATGCTCGGCGACGCTGCGGATGTGCATGAGCAGGAAGAAGACGGTGAGATAGGGCACGACCCAGTAGAGCAGCACCTCGGTCCAGATGCCGAGCAGGGTGAACAGGGCCGCGAAGGCGAGGTAGTAGCCGAGCCGGGCCAGGCGATAGGCCAGCGGCGGCCTGGGGGCGGCGCGCAGGCGCGCGGTGATGCTGAAGATGTCGAAGATGGAGCCGACGACCACGAGATAGCTCACCAGGTCGAGCACGGCGTGCTGCCAGCTCTGGGGGAAGGTGAACTTCCGGGTGCCCAGCTTGATGACCCAGTCGGGGTCCCTGTCGGTATTGGTGTAACGGTGGTGGGCGAGGTGGTTCTGCCGGTAGCTGGCGACGGTGGACAGGATGGGCCAGGCCAGCAGCAGATCGCAGACCCAGTCGCTGAGCGGCTTGCGGCCGTCGAGGAAGCGGTAATGGGCGAAATCGTGCAGCAGCACGCCGAAGCCGTGCATGCGCCCGCCGATCACCGCGACGGCGAGCAGATAGACCAGCCAGTGCTGCGCCCATTGCGAGACGGCGATGGCGGCGAAGATGACGGCCCAGTCGAAGACGACGGCGAAGGCGGTCCGCCAGGGCTGGAGAACCGACAGCCGCCTGACGGTCGCGGCATCGAGATAGGCTTGCTGCGACATGGCGCCCCCCGTGCTGTCCCAAGGTTAACGCAAGGTTAACACAGGCGGGAAAGAGGCGCAGCCCCGCCGGTTGTCGTGTCTCGAAATTGGGTTAACGGGGGAGCTGGAGCGTTTCACGTTTCGACGGAAACGGCGTCCCGCGCTCCCTCCCCACTCGCGCAGCGCTGGCGCGCTCCCGAGCGCAGGCACTCGAGAGAGCAAACAGCCGCTGATTCCGTTCGGGCGTGAACGGCTCTATTTCCCGGACCAGCGCCGTCTCGCCGCGTCGTCGGCGGGGCGGGCCTCGACCCAGCGGGTGCCGGCGGGGGTTTCCTCCTGCTTCCAGAAGGGGGCGTCGGTCTTGAGGTAATCCATGAGGTATTGGGCGCCGTCGAAGGCGGCCTGGCGGTGGGGGGCCAGGGTCAGCACCGCCATGATGGTCTCGCCGGCGAGGACGCGGCCGTGGCGGTGGATGACGGCGGCATCGATGAGGCCGAAGCGCCGGATGGCGGCGGCGCGGATGGCGGCGATCTCGTTCTCGGCCAGCTCGGGATAGCATTCGAGCACCAGGGCGACGACCGGATCGTCGGGGCTGGAGCGGACGATGCCGGTGAAGGCGACCATGGCCCCGGCGCCGGGATGGGCCGCCTGGAAGCGGTTGGCCTCGGCGCCGGGATCGAAGGGCTCCGCCGTCACCCGGATCATGCTCAGCCTCCTGTCATCGGGGGCAGGATGGCGACCACGGCGGCGCCGGCCAGGGGCGTGTCCCAGGGGACGATGCGGGCATCGCGCGCCAGCTTGAAGATGGCGGGATTCTCCATGGCGAGATCGAGCGCCGCGTCGCGGGCGCGCAGCCAGGCGACGAGATCGGCCAGGGTCTCGACCTCGGGGGGCGGGCGCGACCTCGTCGCTGGCGCGGTTGAGGCGCTCGCGCAGCCAGGCGAAGTAGAGGATCTTCATCTGCCGACGCCGGACAGATGCGGCCAGGAGGCGCGCAGATATTGCCAGCCGGTCCACAGGGTGATGAGGCCGGCGGCCCACAGGGCGATGTCGGAGACCAGGCCGAGGCCGGGCACGATGCGTTCGAGGAGGACGATGCCGAGGGCGACGAGCTGCAGCGTGGTCTTCCACTTGGCGAGCCGGCTGACCGGCAGCACCACGGCGGTGTTGCCGAGAAATTCGCGCAGGCCGGAGACGAAGAACTCGCGGAAGAGGATGGCCACCACCGGGAACATGTCCCAGCCGGAAAAGCTGCCGTCCCAGCACAGGGCGGCGATGAGGATGCCCACCAGCAGCTTGTCGGCGATGGGATCGAGCATGCGGCCGAGATCGGAATACTGGTTCAGCGCGCGGGCGAGGAAGCCGTCGATCCAGTCGCTGCCGGCAGCCAGCACATAGAACACCAGCGCCAGGATGCGCAGGGTGATGTCGCCGTCGATCACCAGCCAGACGATGGGGAGGATCGCCAGGATGCGGGCGATGGTGATGACGTTGGGGATCAGCAGGAGCGGGTTTCGGGCCATGGCTGGAGAGAACAGGATGGCGGGCGGGGGGTCAAGGCGGTTTGCCCTCGATCCGGTGGGGGGAGGCTTCAGGGTCCCGGTCTCTTTCGCGGGGGCGCCGCCGGGGCCGAAGCAAATACTTCCCCCAGGGGGTACATTTGCGGTTGGGCGGGGTCCGGCGCCGTTGCCGAGCCGGAACCCCCACCCCCAACCCAGCCATTCGAGCCTAGCGCTCATGGCCCCGCATATTCACGCCACGGCCTGGTTGGTGGCGGCGCGGCGGCGGTCGACGGCGGCGGCGAGGGCTTCGAGGGCGGTGACGGTGGTGTCCCAGCCGATGCAGCCATCCGTGATGGACTGGCCGTAGACCAGCTCGGCGCCGGGCACGAGGTCCTGGCGGCCGGCGACGAGATTGGATTCGATCATCACCCCGATGATGCGCCGGTCGCCATTGGCGAGCTGGGCGCCGATGTCGGCGAGGACCAGGGGCTGGTTCTCCGGCTGCTTGGAGGAGTTGGCGTGGCTGGCGTCGATCATGATGGCGGGGGCGAGGCCGGCCTTCTCGGCGGCGCGGGCGGCGGCATCGACGCTGGCGGCGTCGTAGTTGGGCGCCTTGCCGCCGCGCAGGATGATGTGGCAGTCGGCATTGCCGGTCGTGGCGGCGATGGCGGAGCGCCCGTCCTTGGTGACGGCCATGAAATGGTGCGGCTGGGCGGCGGAGAGCACGGCATCGAGCGCGATCTTCACATTGCCGTCGGTGCCGTTCTTGAAGCCGACCGGGCAGGAGAGGCCGGAGGCCAGCTCGCGGTGGATCTGGCTCTCGGTGGTGCGGGCGCCGATGGCGGCCCAGGAGACGAGATCGGCGATGTATTGCGGCGTGGTCATGTCGAGGAACTCGCAGGCCGCCGGCAGGCCGAGATTGGCGATGTCGAGCAAGAGGGCGCGGGCGGTGTGCAGGCCCTGGTCGATGTCGAAGCTGCCGTCGAGCTCGGGATCGTTGATGAGGCCCTTCCAGCCCACGGTGGTGCGGGGCTTCTCGAAGTAGACGCGCATGACGAGCTCGAGCCGGTCGCCCAGCGTGTCGCGCAGGGCGACGAGGCGGCGGGCATAATCGAGGGCGGCGGCCGGATCGTGGATGGAGCAGGGACCGACGACGACGGCCAGGCGGTCGTCCTGGCCGGTGAGGATGTTGTGGAAGGCGTGGCGGGCGGCGATGACGGTGCGGGTGGCGGCATCGGTGCGCGGATGGGTGCGCATGACCTCGATGGGCGTGGTCAGCGGCTTGATCGCGGTGATGCGCAGGTCGTCGGTGGATTTGAGCATTGTCGTTGGCTTCCTCGGGAGATTTGCGGGAGGCGGCCAACAAAAAAGCCGCCTCGAAAGTCGGGCGGCTGGCTTGCGGTTCGGTCTGGTCGGTAGGGGATCAGGACGCGCGCGCATTAGCCTCCGCCGGGAGCGGATAGCTAAAGTACCAGTAGAAGGCGGCGGCGTTGATCATGGGGCGAAGGTGTAGCGGAGGCGGTGGGGGTTGTCGAGTCCCGACTTTGGTCGGGGACTCAGCCCCCGGCCCCCTGATAATTCCTGAGGCACCAGCGCCAGTGGAGGATGGCGAGAGCCACGCAAATTGGACCGGCCGCGAGGGCGGCGAGGGGCGCCCAATCGCCGAGCAGGGGGACAGGCTTGCCGAGGGCGACGGCGACAGGGACGAAGGCGAGGAAGCCGAGCGGGGCGAAGGTCAGCATCAATATCTGGAGGGGCAGGGGGAAGATGTTGAGCGGGTAGCGGGCCAGTTCCCAGAAGCCGAAGAAGATCGAGTAGAGATGCCGGGAGCGCACCCAGATCAGCGCAGAGGCGCCGATCATGGTCATGATGGCGCAGGTGACGGCGGCGGCGCTGAAGAGACCGGCAGGGAAGAAGAGCATGGTCCAGACGGACCATTGCGCACCGACCTGCGTGAGCGACCAGGCCATGAGGCACAGCGCCAGCACGATATGGCCGAAATAGCCGATATTGAGGCCGGAAAAGATCAGGTAGGTCCAGGCGCCGATGGGCTTGACCAGCACGGCGTCGAACGTGCCGAGGCGGACCTTTTCCTCGATTTCGTGGAGCTGGGTGAAGCTGAGCGAGGCGCCCAGCGCATAGGCGAGCAGGTGGAAGGCCAGCAGCAAGGCCATTTCCGGCCAGACCCAGCCGCCCAGATTGCCGAAACGGGCCAGGATGAGGCCGATGGCAGTATATATGCTGCCATAGGAGACGATCTGGCTGAGCCAGCCGAGGATCATGGCGCCGCGATATTCGAGGCGCGTGCGGATATACATGCGGACCAGATGCGGGATGACGACGAGGGCGCGCTGCATGCTTTCAGCCTCCCTGGACGATGAGGCGGTGGCGCGCCTGCGACCAGAGCCAGGCGGTAGCGAGGGCCAGGGCCGCGAGCCAGAGGAGACCGAGGCCCAGATGCAGCCAGGCGGCGTCGGGATCGAGTTTTCCGAGATAAATGGCGGCGGGGTAATAGCTGACCCAGGCGAAGGGCAGGTAGCCGAAGATGGCGGCGAGCGCCGGGGGCATGAACCAGAGCGGGATCACGGCGCCGGAAAACAGCGACATGATGCCCATGAGGAACCATTCGAGCGAAAAGGCGGTGAGCAGCCAGAAGGCGAGCAGGCCGCAGAGGCAGGCGAGGCAGAAGAGGATCAGCCAGGAGACCGCCCAATAGGCGAGGAACATCAGCGCATAAAAGGGGCTGGCCGGCGGCAGGAGGCCGACGGTGACGGCGACGATGAAGGCCACCGGCAGGACGATGGCGACGAATTCGAAGGCGAAGTGGCCGATATGGGTGGCCAGCAGCGCCGCCGGATAATGCAGGGGTTTCAGCAGATAGATGGCCACATCGCCGGTGCGCACGGCGTCGCCGATATCGTGGAGCAGGCGATTGTACTCCCAATAGAGGACGGGACCGGCGAGCAGGGCATAGGTGACCATTTCCGGCAGTGTGACGCCATCGACGCTGGCGGCGCCGGCAAAAGCGGCGGTCCAGATGGCGACGCGGGCGAAAATGCCGACGAGGTCGCCGAAGGCGCTGGCCCAGACCTGGTTGCGATAAGCGAGGCGCGACTGGAAGGCATTGGCGGTGAAGGCGGGATAGGCGGCGGCCTTCATGGCACCGCCCCGGCCAGCTTGGGCTTGTTCTGGTAGAAGGTGCGGATGACCTCCTCGATGTCGGGCTCCTCCAGCTTGACGTCCTTGAGACCGTGGCCGTGGCCGATTTCGCCAGCACGTCGAGCAGGGAGACGGATTCGTCCTCCAGCAGGTAATGCTTGGCCGCGCCCTCGTCGGCGGTGAGGGTGGCGGTGGCAAGGTTGATTGGGCCGGGATCGGTCGCAAATTCCAGCGTCAGGCGGCGGCGGGAGCCGAGCGTGCTGCGCAGATGCTTCAATTCGCCGTCGAAGAGTAGCTTGCCGTCATCGACCATGATGAGGCGCGGGCAGATTTCCTCGATATCCACGAGGTCGTGGGTGGTGAGGATGATGGTGGTGCCGCGCTCACGGTTGATCTCGGCGAGGAATTTTCGCACCGCGTCCTTGGCGACGACGTCGAGGCCGATGGTCGGCTCGTCGAGGAAGAGGATTTTGGGCTCGTGCAGCAGGGATAGGGCGATTTCGGCGCGCATGCGCTGGCCGAGGCTGAGCTGGCGGACGGGGCGGTCGAGATAGGCGCCCATGTCGAGCATGTTCGTCAGATAGGTCAGGTTGTCGGCGAAGCGGGTCTCGGGAATGTCGTAGATGTGGCGATTGAGCCCAAAACTGTCGCGCACCGGCAGGTCCCACCACAATTGGCTGCGCTGGCCGAAGACGACGCCGATCTCGGCGGCGTTGCGCAGGCGGTTGGCATGGGGCTCGCGGCCGAGCACGTCCAGCGCGCCGGCGCTGGGAGTGAGGATGCCGGTCATCATCTTGATCATGGTCGATTTGCCGGCGCCGTTGGGGCCGAGATAGCCGACCGCCTCGCCGGGCTGGATGGCGAAACTGACCCCGTCCACGGCACGGATTTCGGTATACTCGCGGGTGATGAGGCTGCTTATGGCGCCGCCGAAACCGGAACGGCGCTTGAGCTGGCGGAAGGTCTTGCCCACGCCAGTGGCGGAAATGATCGCTGACATCGGATCGGCTCCCGTTGGGGAAGGGAAGCTAGCCGATTCTCGAGGTTTGTGAACCTTTTGTGTCGCCCCGGGGGCGCGAGTTCATTCCCGCGAGAACGGGAACCCCTGTTCCATACCTGACCGCGCAAACAGAGGTTCCCGCTCGCGCGGGAATGACATTGTGGAGGGACAAACCGGTCCGGATCACGTCCGGTTGAAGTGGTCGTAGATCAGCTGGGCCATGGTGGCGGAGATGCCGGGGACGGCTTCGAGGTCGGCGAGGCTGGCGCGGCCCACGGCCTTGGCGGAGCCGAAATGGTGGAGCAGGGCGCGCTTGCGGGTGGGGCCGATGCCCTCGATCTCGTCGAGGGGGTTCTTCACCACGTCCTTCCTGCGACGGGCGCGGTGGGTGCCGATGGCGAAGCGGTGGGCCTCGTCGCGCAGGCGCTGGACGTAGTAGAGCACCGGGTCGCGATGGGGCAGCATGAAGGCCTCGCGGCCCTCCATGAAGAACTTCTCGCGGCCGGCGTCGCGCTCCTCGCCCTTGGCGATGCCGATGAAGGTGACCTCGCGGGGCAGGTTGAGCGCGGCGATGACCTCGCGCCCGGCATTGAGCTGGCCGGCGCCGCCGTCGATGAAGACGAGGTCTGGCCAGTCGGGCATGCCGGTGGCCTCGTCCTCGGCGTCGGTGTCGCTCTCGGCGGCGAGGCGGGAGAAGCGGCGGGTCAGCACCTCGCGCATCATGCCGAAATCGTCGCCGGGGGCGATGTCGGCCGATTTGATGTTGAAGGTGCGGTAGTGCTTCCTGGAGAAGCCCTCCTCGCCGGCCACGATCATGGCGCCCACGGCATTGGTGCCGGAGATGTGGGAGTTGTCGTAGACCTCGATGCGGCGGGGGACCTCCTCGAGGCCGAAGGTGTCGGCCACCCCCTCGAGGAGGGCGCGGTGGGAGGCGCCTTCGGCGAGCTGGCGGCTCAGGGCCTCGCGGGCATTGTTGAGGGCGTGGTTGACCAGGTCGCGCTTCTCGCCGCGCCTGGGCACCTCGATATGGACGCGGCGGCCGGCGCGGCTCGACAGGGCCTCCTCCATCAGGGCGTGCTCGCGCAATTCGTGGCTGACGAGGACGAGGCGGGCCGGCGTGCGGTTCTCGTAGAACTGGCCGATGAAGGCTTCCAGCACCTCGGTGTCGGAGAGGCTGGCGTCGGCGCGGGGGCGATAGGGGTAGTTGCCCCAGTTCTGCCAGGCGCGGAAGAAGAAGACCTGCACGCAGAACTGGCCGCCCTCGTGATGGATGGCGAAGACGTCGGCCTCCTCGACCGAGCGGGCGGTGGCGCCGCCCTGCGACTGGATGAGGGCGAGGGCCGAGAGGCGGTCGCGGATCATGGCGGCGCGCTCGAAATCGAGGTCCTCGGCGGCCTTGTTCATGTCGGCCTGGAGATGGCTGCGCACGGCATCGGACTTGCCGGAGAGGAACTGGCGGGCGTCCTCGACCAGCTCGGCATAGGCTTCCAGGCTGATCTCGCGGGTGCAGGGGCCGGCGCAGCGCTTGATCTGGTACTGCAGGCAGGGCCGGGTGCGGGCGGCGTAGAAGCTGTCCGAGCAGTTGCGGAGCAGGAACGCCTTCTGCAGGCTGGCGATGGTGCGGCCCACGGCGGTGGCCGAGGCGAAGGGGCCGAAATAATGGCCCTGGCGGCGGCGGGTGCCGCGATGCTTGGTGAGCTCGGGCGCCTCGTGATCGGTGGCGATGAGGATGTAGGGGAAGCTCTTGTCGTCGCGCAGCAGCACGTTGAAGCGGGGCTTGAGCCGCTTGATCATGTTGGCTTCGAGCAGCAGCGCCTCGGACTCGGTCTCGGTGCGCACGAATTCCATGCTGACGGTCGAGGCGATCATGCGCTGGAGGCGCACCTCCAGCCCCTCGGGGCGCGTGTAGTTGGTGACGCGCGCCTTGAGGTTGCGGGCCTTGCCCACATACATGACCTCCCCCGCCGCATCGAGCATGCGGTAGACGCCGGGCGCGGCGGGGAGGGTGCGCACGAAGGCGCGGATCACTTCGGGGCCGGACCGGGGGGCCGGCGGGACGGGTTCGGAATCGGTCATTTTCGGGGCGTCGGACCGCGGCGGTCCGGATATTCGAGGTGGCGGCCGCCATCGAGGGCGAGCATCTGGCCGGTCATGGAAGGGGTGCGCAGCAGGGTGAGCACCCCTTCGGCGATGGCCTCGGGATCGGCGTGCCGGCCGAGGGGCAGGGCGCGCACCGAGGCCTGGAACTGCGCCTGGCTCTGCCCGGCATGGGGCAGGACGGGGCCCGGGCCGATGGCATTGACGCGGATGGCGGGCGCCAGGGACTGGGCGAGGGTGCGGGTGGCGGTCCAGAGCACGGATTTGGAGAGGGTATAGCTGAAATAGGCCGGCGTGGGATGCAGCACCCGCTCGTCGACGATGTTGACGATGTTGCCAGGGGTTTCCGGCGGCAGTTGGGCGGCGAAGTCGCGGGCGAGGAAGACGGGCGCCTCGGCATGGATGGCGAAGTGCAGGTCCCACAGCGCCTCGTCGAGGTCGCGGGCGCTGTCGGGCTCGAAGGCGGAGGCATTGTTGACGAGGACGGTGAGCGGGCCGAAGGGCATGGCGGCGCGGGCCACCAGCCGGGCCCGCTGGACGCGGCTGGCGAGATCGGCCTTGAGGACGGCCGCCGCCCCGCCCTCGGCGCGGATGGCGGCGCGCAATGCGCGGGCGCCTTCCGCATTGGCGCGATAGTGGATGACGACGGCATGGCCGGCGCGCGCCAGTGCCCGGACGATGGCGGCGCCGATGCGGTCGCCGGCCCCGGTCACCAGGGCGACGGGGCGGGGCTGATTCGGCGGGATTGACTGCGAAGCGGACATCGGACGGACCATAGGCCGGTTGGGGCGGATTCAGCAATCGGCCCGCGGGGCGGGGGCAAAGCGTGGCCGTCCACAAGCTAGGCGGGGGTGCTGACAGGATCGGTCAGTGGCGAAGGTGCGGGGCATTCCCGGGGGGAAAGCGGGAATAACCCGGTGGGTGGGGGCGGACCGGGTGTGTGTCGACAGGCTTTCACCCTCACCCAAGGGAGAGGGGGCGATGAGGGCGGCAATAGGGTGCAACTGTCCACAGAAGCCAGGCGGGGTTGCCGAGAGAAGCGAAGGCGGGTCTTTCGCGGGGCGGCCAACAGGCGTAACCTTTCCCCATCACGGAGCGGCAGGCTTCGTGAGATTCCATGAGGGGGACTACAATGGAAGTGATCGTACCTTTGCTCGTGCAGCTCGTCGCCGGCGGTGCCGGCGGCAACGTGATCGGGCAACTCGTCAAGAACCTCAACCTGGGGACCGCCGGCAATTCCATCGTCGGCGCGATCGGCGGGCTGGCCGGCACCTGGCTGGCCGGGCTGATTCCCGGCCTCGATTCGCTGGTGGGGGCAGCCGCCGGCGCGGCGGGAACGGCCGGCGGGCTGGATCTGGGCGCGCTGGCCGGGCAGGGGGCGACGGGGCTGGTGGGCGGCGGCCTGCTGACCGCCATCGCCGGCCTCATCAAGTCGGCCGTCGCCAAGTCCTGAACCCCGGACCGAACATGGGCGTCCCGCGGCGGTGCGGCCGCGGGACGCCGCGCTCCTTCCAGCCTTCCCCACAGACATGACCACCACCCCCACGGACATGCGCGCCGACCAGATCGGCCGCGCCATCATGCTGACCCTGGTCACCATCGGCGTGTTCGGCGTGCAGGACGCCGTCGCCAAGATGCTGGTGCAGAGCTATTCGCCGTTCCAGATCACCATGATGCGCTATTGGGGCTTCGCCGCCTTCGCGCTGGCGCTGGTGCTGCGCCAGGCGCCGCTGCGGCAGGCGCTGGCCTCGCGGGCGCCGGGCTGGCAGGTGCTGCGCGGCGTGCTGCTGATGGCCGACATCTGGTTCTTCGCGCTGGCGCTGCGCACGGTGCCGCTGGGGGAATTGCAGGCCATCGTCATCGTCTATCCGCTATTGGTGACGCTGTTCGCCATTCCGCTGCTGGGCGAGAAGGTGGGGCTCTTCCGCTTCGCGGCGGTGGGGGCGGGCTTCGCCGGAGCGCTGATCATCGTGCGGCCGGGCGGGCTGCCGCTGGACTGGGGCGTGGGCTTCGCGCTGGCCTCGGCGGCGCTCTATGCGCTCTATATCGTCATCACCCGCAAGGTGAGCGCGGTGGACAGCGCGGCGACCAGCATGATGTATGCGGCGACGGTGGGGCTGGTGCTGTCGCTTGGCGTCGGCGTGTTCTTCTGGCAGCCCATGGGCTGGGCCGATCTCGCGCTGGTGACGGTGACCATGCTCACCACCTGCGCCGGGCACGGGGTGATGGTCTACGCGCTGTCGATGGCGCCGGCCAGCGTATTGCAGCCGTTCAACTATTTCTCGCTGCCCTGGGCGATCCTGCTCAGCGCCGCGGTGTTCGGGCACTGGATCGATCCGATCTCGCTGCTCGGAGCGGCGATCATCGCGGCGGCGGGCCTGGTGGTGATGGCGCGGGAGCGGCGCCGGAAGGTGGGCGTGGTGAACGCGGCGCCGGTGCCGGGGCGGGAATAGGCGCCCCGGGCTCAGGCGAAGACGCGGGCCAGCCAGACGGCGCCGGCGGCGCCGGCGGCGGTGAGCGCGGCGCCCCAGGCCATGTCGATCGCGGCGACCAGCGGGGAGAAGCCGCGCAGGGTGGAGAGATTGGTGAGGTCGTAGGTGCCGTAGGCGACGAGGCCGAGCACCGCCCCGTAGAGCAGCGCCCGCAGGACGTCGCCCTCGGCGGGCGCGGCGACCAGGACGACGATGCCGGCGACATAGCCGAGATAGAAGAGGCCGGCGACGATAAGGTCGGGCCGGGCGAGCAGCAGGCCGCCCAGCTCGCGCCGGTAGACCGAGCGGCCCACGGTGCCGAGCCAGAGGAAATCGAGCGGGAAGAAGACGAGCGCGCAGGCGAGGTAGAGGACGAGATAATTGGTCACGGCAGGTCTCCGGCGGGCCCGTTTCGGATGATACGGGCGGATGGGCCGGAAGGATCACCGCCGGTCTTGAACTCGGCGGCGGCGGTGGGCATGTGAGGACACGAGGCAAGGAGGCTGCGGATGATCTGGCTGATCGAACTGGCGCTGGTGCTGCTGCTGGTGGGCGGCGGCTGGACGCTGCTGAACCGCGGACGGCGGACCGACGAGCGCGACGCGCTGACCATGCGGCGGGTGGACGCCTATATCGAGACCATCCGGCGCGAGGCCAGCAACCGCGAACTGGCGGCGATGAGCGACACCGAGCTGCGCGACCTGCTGCATTCGGGCGCGCGCAACCTGCGGGCGGCGGAGCAGAAGAAGGGCTGGACGCTGCTGGGCGTGGCGGGGGTGACGCTGGTGACCGCGATCATCGTGGCGGCACAGGAGGGCTGGGCCGGCTTCGCGGTGGTGGCGGCGGTGGGCGCGGTGGTGACCTACGGGCTCAACGAATTCCTCGGCCGGCAGATGCGGGCGCCGCTGGAGCGGCGCGGCATCGACGTGGACCGGCTGCGGATCGAATGAGGGACGCCGCCCCGAGGGGCGGCGTCCGGTGGCGGAGGCGCCGATCAGCTGCCGACGCAGAAATAGCCGTTGGGGCCGTTGAAGCAGAAGCTGGCGCCGGGCCTGCTCGGATAGGGCGGATAGACCGGGGGCCGCGGCGGCCGCGGGTTCCAGTGGGGCGGCCGCGGCGGGCGCGGATCCCAGTGGGGCGGGCGGGGCGGCCGCGGGTTCCACGTCGGCGGACGGTCCCAATCGTCGTCCCAGCCGGGACGGCCGCTGTTGAGATAGTTGGCCGAGACCCAGCCATCGGGCCCCTGCTTTTCGACATAGCACCAGCTGCCGCGGCAATACTGGACATCGACGCGCTCGCCGCGACGCAGCGAATCCACGATCTGGTAGCCGGTGCCCGGCCCGGAGCGGACATTGACATTGTTGGTGGCGTAGGCGGGCGCGGCTGCCGCGGCTGCCGCCGTCGCCACGGTGGCCAGGACGGCAAGGCCGGAGGCCACAATCTTCCGTCTGATCGTCATGGGAGGACTCCTTTCCCTGCGGAAATTCTTGTTGAGCCGCAAGAAAACCGCATCGCGGATGAACCCAAGCTGAACGATGAATTCAGGAAACGGTTCCTCCCCGGGGAGGGGCGGATTTACCGGGGCGCGGCGATGGATATGAGCCGGCGGGCGCCGCGGCACCCCCGCCCGCATGGGAGAGTGCCCAGCTTGGATGCCTGGGCGGGATTCAGCGCCGTTGATGGTCCGGAACCCCCATCCTTGATCCCCCTTGTGGGGAGGGATCAAGGGTGGGGGTCAGAGGCGGAGGAGGTCGACGAAGCGCTTGAGGGTGGCGGCGAGCTTCTTGCGCTGGCGGGGCTTGAGCTCGCCCATCAGGGCTTCCTCGAGCTGGGCCCAGTGCTCGGCGAGGCCGTTGCGGATGCGGGCGCCGCGCTCGGTGAGGGCGATGCCGGGGGTGAGCTCGGGGCCGACGGCCTGGCGGCCGACCAGCTCGCGGCCGATGAGGCGGACGAGGCGCTGGCCGAGGGCGTCGACGGGCAGGCCCAATTCGTCGGCCAGCTCCTGCTCGGTCATGCCGGAGCGGCCGAGCGCGAACAGGACGGCGTCGTCGCCCGGCTCGAGACCCTTTTCGACAAGGGGCACCAGCAGCGCCTTGTGCGCCAGCTGACCGGCCTCGATGAGCCGGTAGAGCGCGGAGCGGGACGAGGGCTTGGACATGGGCGGAAAAATAGTCCGAACTCCTTGTGCGCGTCGATGTGGCTCGCATCCTATCGTTAATCGAAGAACGACCAAGGCCCGTTATTGTTCACCCAGCGCAGATGAGTTATGCGTCGATCGGTGTTGTTGTTCCGAACGGACGGCCATGACGCAGGACCTCGCCCGCATCCGCGCCTTCGTGCAGGTCTTCGACGCCGGCGGCTTTTCGGCCGCCGCGCGCCAGCACGGGCGATCCAAGGCGCTGCTCAGCAAGTACGTGACCGATCTCGAGGACTATCTCGGCGTGCGGCTGATGAACCGCACGACGCGCAAGCTGAGCCTGACCGAGGCGGGCGAGGCCTATTACCGGGAAGCCTCGAGCCTGTTGCAGCAGCTCGACGACCTCGACGCCACCATCGCCGACCAGACGGCCGAGCCGCGCGGGTTGCTGCGGGTGTCGGCGCCGCGCAATTTCGGGGAATCGACGCTGTCGCCGGCGATATTCGACTATCTGACCAAGCACCCCAAGGTGTCGCTGGACCTGCGGCTGGAGGACCGCTACGTCGACCTGGTCGACGAGGGGATCGACGTGGCGCTGCGCATCTCGACGCTGGCGGATTCCTCGCTGATCGCCCGCAAGATCGCCGACATGCACGTGGTGGTGGGCGGCTCGCCCGAGCTGCTCCAGCGGGTGGGCACGCCGAGCCATCCCGAGGATCTGCGGCACCTGCCCTGCATCGTGGACGTCAACCTGCAGGGACAGTCCAACTGGCGGTTCACCGAGGACGGCCGGACCATCTCGGTGCCGGTCAACGGGCCGCTGCGGGTCAATTCGCCGCTGGCGGCGCGGACGGCGGCGATCATGGGCCTCGGTTTCGTCGTATTGCCCTCCTATCTCGCCGAGCCGGCAGTGGCGCGGGGCGAGCTCGTGCCGGTGCTGGCCGGCTACCTGCCGACCGGGCAGACGCTGCAGGCGGTCTATCCGCACCGGCGGCACCTGGCCGGCAAGGTGCGGGCGCTGATCGACCATCTGGTGGCGTGGTTCCAGACCCATCCGGTTAACTAGGGGCGTTTTCTTGGTTTCGACTGCTCTCGCCACGGGATTGGCGCGGATCGCCCGCAGGCCGGGCGCGGGCTGGGCGGCGGCGATGGCCGCCGCGCTCGCCACCCTTGTCGGCCTCGCGCAGCCGGCGGCGGCGCATCCGCACATCTTCATCGACGCCCAGGTGGAGGTGGGGTTCGACGCGGCGGGGCGCATCGCCACGCTGCATCACAGCTGGACCTTCGACACCGCCTTCTCGGTGTGGATGGTGCAGGGGCTGGACGCGGACGGCGACGGCACGGTCAGCCCGGCGGAGATGCAGGAGCTGGCCGACGAGAACATGGTCGGGCTCGCCGACTACGGCTTCTATACCTATGCCGGGGACGGCATGGCGTTCACCGCCGTGGGCGACCAGGGCATGCGCTACGAAGACAACCGGGTGACGCTGGACTTCACCATCGCGGCGACCGCGCCGGAGCCGGCGGGGCCGCGCTTCGAGCTCGGAATCTACGATCCGGAATACTACGTGGCGATCAGCTTCGCCGAGGTGGCGGACGTGAGGCTGAACGGGGCGCCGGAGGGCTGCGGGGTCGAGCTGATCCCGCCCCGGCCGATGGACCCCGAGACCGAGGAGCGCCTGTACGCGCTGGGGCCGGAAGTGCTGGAGCTGCCGCCGGACCTGGCGGCGGCGATGCGCGGCACGCAGGGCATGATCGTGCTGTCCTGCGGGG
>Ga0065721_10049591_pt1 | contig 30810 bp, 34 predicted proteins | sample Mesricmetagenome_FD_59108 | JGI IMG/M metagenome (GOLD analysis project Ga0065721, IMG submission 59108) | Mesophilic microbial community from rice straw/compost enrichment Sample: eDNA_1 v2 (version 2) | ecosystem: Engineered > Solid waste > Grass > Composting > Bioreactor | place: USA: Davis...
ATCGCATCCGGCGCGCCGCGCCGGGCCACGGGCGCGGCGGCCTCGTCGTAGCCGGCCTCGGCTCGCCTTTCGGCCCAGCGGCGCGCGGCGGCGCGCAGGCTCATGAACCCATGTGCGAGGGCGCCCAGGGACACGATGCCCCAACCGGGCTCGTCGCGCCCGGGCTCGTCCGAATCGTCCCATTCGGCCTTGCGGCGTCCGCGTCCGGTCTCGACCGGCTCGTCGTGCTCGTCCGGATCGTCCCGGTCGCGGTCCTCCGCGAGGCCGAGGCCGCAGGCGGCGCTCAAGGTCAGGATCGCGATGGCCGCGAAGACGAGGCCGAGCACCGCGCTTCCCGAGCCGCTGGAAAGGCCCGTGACGGCCTTCGCGGCCGCCAGGACCGCGTCTCCCACGACGCCGCCGAGACCGGTGGGCAGGGGCCAGCGGTCGGTGGCCGGAAGGGCGCTCGCGAGTGCGGTCGCGGCTCCGGCCCCGATGACCCAGAGGGCGAGGCGCAGCTGCACCCGGCCGAGATGGCCGGATTTCATCTGTCGCCAGCCCCAGAGAGCGAAGGGCAGGAGGGCCGCGATGGAGCCGAGCCCAAGCAATTGCATGAGGAGGTCGGCCGCGATGGCGCCCGGCCAGCCGAGGAGGTTGTGGACCGGCGCGTCGGTGGCGTTGTTCAGGCTCGGGTCGTCCACCGACCAGGTCGCGAGGGCGGCTGCCACCGCGCCCGCGAGGACGAGCAGGCAAAGGCCGATCATCTCCTGGGCCCTCCGGGCCACGAAGGCCTTCAGGGCGCTGGAAAGACCGTCATAGGCTGACGAGGGGCGGCGTGCCGTGCGCATCGAAAAACCTGAATCGCAATCTCATTCCATGAAGTCGAACTGCGACAATAGGGGGAGGGGGTTAAGGGTCCTTTAACCCTAAGGCCGCGGCCTCTCCCGTTGACGCGAGAGCCGGGACGGACCAGTGTCCGGCCCATGACCAGCGGGGCATTCATTCTCAGGCGGTGGCAGCGGGCCGGCATCGTGGCCGCGCTCGCCTATGCGCTGGCGCTCCAGGCCCTGCTGTTCGCCTTCGGCGGCGCGCTTCATGCACACGATGCCCTGATCCTCGGTCCCACGGCCATCCTCTGCGGCGAGGGAAAGGGAGCGGCTCCCACGCCCGATAGGCCGGCACAGGCCCACGATGCTCTCTGCTGCGTCCTGAGCTGCGGCGTGTCCGCCACGGCCGGAGCGCTGCCGGAGGTCGCCGGGCTCGCAAGGCCGGCCGCGCTCCCCCGTCTGGTCGCATTCCTGCCGGCGGAGCCGCTCCTCGTCCGGTCGTCCGGTTTCCTGCCCGTCGGGTCGCGCGCACCGCCGCGCTTGGGTTGATCTTCCGTTCGCAGATCTTTCCCGAACCCCATCACAGGACCCGTTCCATGAAACCGACTTTTTCCATGCCGTCCCTGGCCGCGGCCGCGCTCATGCTCGCCGTTTCGCCGGCCCTCGCCCAGTCCTCCGCGTCGCCCGCAGCCGTGAAGGCCGGAACCCTGACCATCGAGCAGCCCTGGTCCCGCGCAACGCCTGCCGGCGCGCAGGTGGGCGGCGGCTATCTGCGCATCACGAATACCGGCCAGGAGCCCGACCGGCTGACCGGCGGGTCCGCCCCGGTCGCGTCGCGCATCGAGGTGCACCAGATGTCCATGGTCGACAACGTCATGCGCATGAAGGCCGTGGATGGCGGGCTGGAGATCAAGCCGGGCGAGACGGTCGAATTGAAGCCGGGCAGCTACCATCTCATGTTCATGGACCTGAAGGAGCCCCTCAAGGACGGCGAGACCGTCAAGGGGACCCTGGTCTTCGAGAAGGCCGGCTCCGTCGCGGTGGACTTTGCAGTGCGCGGCATGGGCCAGGGGACAGGCAAAGAGACGGGCCACGGCGCCGCGCCGGCGCAGCACAAGCATTAGCGCAGGAGGTTTCCATGGTTTTCAAACGGTCCATCCTTCTGCCGCTGCTGGTGTTCCTCACGGCGGCGCTTGTGCTCCTCGTCACCCTGCTGCTGATGCTGCCGGGGCCGAACTCGTCGGGAACCGCCTCGCGGGTGCCGATCGGCGGGCCGTTCCAGCTCACCGACCAGAACGGCAAGCCCTTCTCCAGCGACAGCCTGAAGGGCAAGCCCTTCGCGCTCTTCTTCGGCTTCACCCATTGCCCCGAGGTTTGCCCGACGACTCTCTACGACCTCTCCCAGGACCTCGAGGCCCTGGGCAAGGACGCGGACCGGATGAACGTCGTGTTCGTGACGGTCGATCCGGAGCAGGACACGCCGGAGCTGATGAAGACCTACCTGTCCTCCTTCGACCCGCGGATCATCGGCCTCACCGGCACGCCGGACGAGATCGCCGCCGCCGCCAAGGCCTACAGGGTCTACTACAAGAAGGTCCCGACCGAGTCCGGCTACACCATGGACCACACGGCGACGATCTTCCTGATGGACGGCCAGGGCGATTTCTCCGGCGCCTCCAACTTCCAGGAAGCCGAAGATATCCGGCGCGAGAAGCTGAGGAAGCTCGTGAAGAACGGGTGAGCCGCCGGAGCGGCGCACGATACGAAAAAAGCCCCGACCTTGCGGCCGGGGCTTTTCCTTTCGACGACCCTCTGGATGTTTTCTGTCGCCGGAAAGCTCAGTAATTGTACGCGCGCTCGCCGTGATCGGCGAGATCGAGGCCCTCGCGTTCCGCCTCGTAGGTGGCGCGCAGGCCGACCGTGAGGTCGACGATCTTGTAGAGGACGAGCGAGCCCACGCCCGTCCAGAGCAGGGTCACGACGACCGCGACAATCTGCGTCCAGACCTGGCCCGCGATGGTGTAGTCGCCGACGCCGTAGCCGCCGAGGGCGGGCGCCGCCACGATGCCGGTGCCGATGGCCCCGACGATGCCGCCGATCCCGTGGATGCCGAACACGTCGAGGGCGTCGTCGTAGCCGAGCGCGTTCTTCACCATGGTGACCGCCACGTAGCAGACCACGCCTGCCACGAGGCCGAGTACGATGGAGCCCATCGGTCCCGCGAGGCCCGCGGCCGGGGTGATCGCCACGAGGCCCGCCACGGCGCCCGACGCGATGCCGAGCAGCGAGGCCTTGCCCTTCTCGAAAGCCTCCGCGGCCGTCCAGGCGAGGCCCGCGGCGGCGGGCGCCAGGATGGTGTTGAGGAGCGCCAGCGCGGCGCCGCCGGTGGCTTCGAGGTTCGAGCCCGCATTGAAGCCGAACCAGCCGACCCACAGCAGGCAGGCGCCCACGAAGGTGAGCGTCAGGGAATGCGGCGCCAGCAGGTCGCGGCCGTAGCCGATCCGCTTGCCGACCATCAGCGCGCCGATCAGGCCCGCGACGCCCGAATTGATGTGCACCACGGTGCCGCCCGCGAAATCGAGGGCGCCGAGCTTGAAGAGATAGCCTTCCGAGAACCACACCATGTGGGCGATCGGCAGGTAGACGAAGGTCAGCCACAGGGTCGTGAACAGCATCACGGCCTTGAACGTGATGCGCTCCGCGAAGGCGCCGACGATGAGCGCCGGCGTGATCGCCGCGAAGGTGAGCTGGAAGGCCAGGAAGGTGAATTCCGGGATCGCCACGCCCTTGGTGAAGGTGTCGGCGGTGGAATCCGTCGTCACGCCGGCCAGGAAGGCCTTGGAGAACCCGCCGATGAAGGCGCCGAGCCCTCCGGATCCCGCCGTGAAGGCGAGCGAGTAGCCGTAGAGCACCCACAGGATGGCCACGAGGCTGAATACCGAGAAGACCTGCATGAGCACCGAGAGCATGTTCTTGGTGCGCACCAGCCCGCCATAGAACAGGGCGAGGCCGGGAATCGTCATGAGGATCACCAGGAGGGTCGAGACGAGCATCCAGGCGGTGTCGCCCTTGTCGATGGTCGGGGCGGGGGCGGCATCCTGGGCGAAAGCCGGGCCGAGGGTCGCGAGCGCGAGCCCGAGGCCCGGGAGAGTGGCGGAAAGGATCGAGCGTAGCTTCATCGGGTTCGGGCTCCGGACGAACGGAAAGGGGCGGGGATCACAGGGCATCGGCATCGGCCTCGCCGGTGCGGATGCGGACGGCCTTCTCGAGGGGGACGACGAAGATCTTGCCGTCGCCGATCTGGCCCGTGCGGGCCGCGAGGGTGATCTCCTCGATCACCTTCGGGACGATCTCGGTGGGCACCGCCACCTCGATCTTGACCTTGGGCAGGAAGCTCACGGCGTATTCGGCGCCGCGATAGATCTCCGTATGGCCTTTCTGCCGCCCGTAGCCTTTCACCTCGGTCACGGTGAGGCCGTGGACGCCGAGAGAGGTGAGCGCGTCGCGGACCTCCTCCAGCTTGAACGGCTTGATGACCGCCATCACGATTTTCATGGGCATAGCCCCCTTCTGGAAGCGCCCGCGCCGGCCTGAAACCCGCCCGGGGAGATGTCATGCGGACCGGCCCCGCGAGGCGGTCCCGATGGAGGGTTATGCAAGAATCGTGCCAGGGGCGGCCGGCGGGAAGGCAGGGCAGGGCGCCCGGGAGAACGCCCGGGAAAACAGGCAGACGAAGGGGCAGAAGGGCCGGTTCTTGCCTAAAAAAGAGGCAGCGGCCGACCTGCCCGATGGGAAGGCCCGGCCTTGCCATCTGGGGACGAGGCTTTAGGCTGGCCGCAAGCGTCGCCGAAGAAGACGCGGGAAACGCACCTGTTCATGTCCGCCACCGAGTCCATTCCAGCCGTCACCCTGCGCAACGTCGCCATCACCTTCGGACAGAAGGGGGAGGGCTATCGCGCCGTCTCGTCCATCGATCTCTCGGTTCGGCCCGGCGAGTTCATCGCCATCGTGGGCCCGACTGGTTGCGGCAAGTCCACGCTCCTCAACGCCTCCGCGGGGCTGCTGAAGCCCTCGGACGGGGAGGTCACGATCTTCGGCACGCCGCTCCAGGGCCTCAACCGGCGGGCCGGCTACCTCTTCCAGCAGGATGCGCTCATGCCCTGGAAGACGGCCCTGCAGAACGTCGCGGTCGCGCTGGAGCCGCAGGGCGTCGCGGCCGCCGCGGCGCGCGAGAAGGCCCGCGCCTGGCTCGGCCGCGTGGGCCTCGCGGCCTTCGTCGACCGCTATCCGCACATGCTCTCGGGCGGGCAGAGGAAGCGCGTCGCCCTGGCCCAGATGCTGATCCGCGACCCGGAGATCCTGCTCATGGACGAGCCCTTCGGGCCCCTCGACGCGCAGACGCGGCAGATCATGGGCAACCTGCTGCTCGACCTCTGGGCGGCGAACCGCAAGGCCGTTCTGTTCGTCACCCACGACCTCGAGGAGGCCATCGCTCTGGCCGACCGGGTGGTGGTGATGTCGGCGGGTCCCGCCGCGCGGATCATCGGCGACTTCCCCGTGAGGCTGCCGCGTCCGCGCGACATCGCGGAGGTGCGGCTGGAGCCGTCCTTCCACCACATCCACAAGGAGATCTGGGCCAGCCTGCGCACGGAGGTGCAGAAGGCCTACGCGCAGGGCGAGGGAGCGACACCGTGACGATCATCTGCCGTCATTCCGGGGCCGCCCCCTTGTCATTCCGGGGCGAGCATAGCGAGAGCCCGGAACCCATAGCCGCTGACAGGGCAAGATATGCCGCAGCCGCTGCCGCAGACCCTTATTCTGAGACGCTGGTGGTTATGGGTTCCGGACTTGCCTGGCGGCAATCCGGAATGACGGAGAAAACGACAGGGGAGGGGACAATATGAAACGCGCCAAGCTGCTTGCGTTCCAGATTGCCGTGGGCCTCGCGTTCCTGGTGCTCTGGCACGTGTTCACGGCCTATCCGATCCTCGCGCCCGTGAAGCAGACGCAGTTCTTCTTCTCGAACCCCATCGACGTCCTGGTCCGCGCCGGACGGGAATTCGCGACCGGCGAGATCTGGCACCATCTCGGCATCACGCTGCTCGAGACCGTGCTGGCCTTCGCGTTCGGAGCGGCGGGCGGCATCCTGTTCGGGTTCCTGTTTGCCCGCCGGGACATGCTGGCGGCCGTGTTCGATCCCTACATCAAGGCCGCGAACGCCCTGCCGCGCGTGGTGCTCGCGCCGATCTTCGCCCTGTGGTTCGGGCTCGGCATCTGGTCGAAGGTGGCGCTCGGCTTCACGCTCGTGTTCTTCATCGTGTTCTTCAACGTGTACCAGGGCGTGCGTGAGGTGAGCCCTGTGGTGCTCGCCAATGCGCGCATGCTCGGCATGAACGAGCGCCAGCTCCTGCGGCACGTCTACTGGCCGGCGGCGCTGACCTGGATGTTCTCGTCGCTCCACACCTCAGTGGGCTTCGCGCTCGTCGGTGCGGTGGTGGGCGAATATCTCGGCTCCTCGGCCGGGCTCGGCTACAAGATCCACGAGGCCGAGAGCGTGTTCGACGTGACGGGCGTCTTCGCCGGAATGCTGATCCTGTCGGTCTTCGTCATCCTCCTCGACATGGTCGTGACGGCGATCGAGCGGCGGCTCCTCGTCTGGCGCCCGGGCCCGTCGACAAGCGGGCAGGGTTGAGCAATCCTCTTCTTTCAAGAAGCACGACAAACCAGGGAGACGAACATGGAACGCCGGACATTTCTGATCGGGACGGGCGCCGCGGCCCTCGCGGCCGGCCTCGGCCGCACCGCTTTCGCGCAGGACAAGCCCGAGAAGACCAAGGTCACGCTGGGCGTCGGCGGCAAGCCGCTGCTCTACTACCTCCCGCTCACCATCGCGGAGCGCAAGGGCTTCTTCAAGGAGCAGGGGCTCGACGTCGAGATCAACGATTTCGGCGGCGGCGCCAAGTCGCTCCAGGCCCTGATCGGCGGCTCCGTGGACGTGGTCACGGGCGCCTACGAACATACCATCCGTATGCAGGCCAAGGGCCAGGACGTGCGCGCCGTCACGGAGCTCGGGCGCTTCCCGGCCATCGTGATCGCGGTGAAAAAGGACAAGGCCGGGCAGGTCAAGTCCGCGGCCGATTTCAAGGGCCTCAAGATCGGCGTCACGGCGCCGGGCTCCTCCACGGCGCTCACCACGCAATACGCCATGGTGAAGGCCGGCCTGAAGCCCACGGATGCGGCCATCATCGGCGTCGGTTCGGGCGCGAGCGCGGTCGCGGCCATGCAGAAGGGCGAGATCGACGTGATCGCCCATCTCGACCCGGTGATCTCCAAGCTCGAATCGGACGGCGACATCGCGATCCTCATCGACACGCGCACGGAGGCTGGCACCCGCGCCCTGTTCGGCGGCTCGAACCCGGCCGCGACCCTCTACACGAAGAAGGACTTCATCGACGAGAACCCCGTGACGACCCAGCGCCTCGTCAATGCCTTCATGAAGTCCCTCAAATGGCTCGCAAGCGCGAAGCCCGAGGACGTGGCCGAGGCCGTGCCGACGGAATATCACCTCGGCGACAAGCCGCTCTACATCAAGGCGGTGCAGAACTCGCTGGAGAGCTATTCCCGCACCGGCATCGTCCCGCCGGACGGCATGGCGAGCGTCATGGACATGCTGAAGACCCTCGATCCGGAGCTGAAGGACGCGAAGGTCGACCTCGCGGCCACCTTCGACGACCGCTTCGTCAAGAAGGCGGCCGGCTGAGGATACGCGGCCGTCATCGGCAGGGCGCAGGCCGGGTCACCCCGCCTGCGCCTTTTCTCATGGATCTCCTCATGGGGCGCTGCCGTCGTATTGCAGCGTCACGGTCTCGGCCAGGTAATCGATCAAGGCCCGGACCCGTGCCGGCAGGCGGCCGCCCTGGCCGACGAAGACCGCATGGATGTCCTCGGTATCGCCGGGGTTGAACCTTTCCAGCACCGGCACGAGCCGGCCCGCCGCGATGTCGGGGCCGACATGGAACCAGGCGAGGCGGGCGAGACCGACGCCCGCAAGTGCGAGCCGGCGGGAGGTTTCGCCGTCTCCCGACAGGGCATTGCCGACGGCCGGCAGGGTTCGGGCGATGCCGCCCTCCCGGAACGGCCATTCGTCGAAACTGCGGGCGAAATTGAAGCCGATCCGGTTGTGGGCTTCGAGCTCCGCCGGGGTTTCGGGCGTGCCGTGGCGCGCCAGATAGCCCGGCGCCGCGACCACCACCATCCGGCTCGTTCCGAGCTTGCGCGCCACGAGCTGCGAGGCCCTCAAGGGGCCGACCCGGATCGCCACGTCGGCCCGCTCCTCGAACAGGTCGATGACCTGATCGGTCAGGACGATGTCGAGCCGCACCTCCGGATAGCGCTCCAGGAAGTCCGGCACGAGCGGCAGCAGGTGATGGAGGCCGAAGGGCACGTTGCTGTTGACCCGCACGCGGCCCTTCGGGGCGGCCCCGACGGAGACCTCCCGTTCCGCATCGTCGATCTCGGCGAGAATCCGCTTCGCCCGCTCGAAGAAGGCGACCCCCTCCGGAGTGAGCTGCAGGCGGCGGGTCGAGCGGTGCACGAGCCGGGTGCCGAGACGTGCCTCGAGACGCGCCACGAGCTTGCTCACGGCCGAGGGGGTCATCCGCAGGCTGCGCGCGGCGGCCGAGAAGCCCGATTGCTCCACCACCCGGACGAAGACCTCCATCTCGCCGGAGCGATTGATATCGAGCCGCGCCATCGTGAATTCAACTCACAAATGATGTTCCGACCGGCACTCTAATTCAAAGCTCCCGTATCTCCTAGCTTTGCGACATCTCCTCGCAACGCTCGAACGGGAATCTGCCTTGCCTCTTGCTCTCTACACCCTGACCGCCGGGGCTTTCGCCATCGGCACCACCGAGTTCGTCATCATGGGCCTGCTGCTGCAGGTCGCCGGAGATCTCGGCGTCTCCATCGCCCTCGCGGGCCTTCTCATCTCCGGCTACGCCCTCGGCGTCACCGTCGGGGCGCCGCTCATCACGATCCTGACCCGGCGATGGCCGCGCAAGACCGTCCTGATTGCCCTGATGATCATCTTCACGATCGGCAACATCGCCTGTGCGATTGCTCCGAGCTACGGGGCCCTCATGGGCGCCCGCATCGTCACGGCGCTGGCCCACGGGACCTTCTTCGGCGTCGGCTCCGTGGTCGCGACCTCGCTCGTGGCGCCGGAGCGAAAGGCCTCGGCCATCGCCATCATGTTCACCGGCCTGACGGCCGCGACGCTTCTCGGCGTGCCCCTCGGCGCCTGGATCGGCCTGGCCCTCGGATGGCGGGCGACCTTCTGGACGGTGGCGGCCATCGGGGCTGCTGCGGCCCTGGTGCTCGCCGCCTTCGTTCCCGCCGGAACGCGCAATGAGGAGACTTCGTCGCTGCGCGACGAGATCGCCGGACTGATGCGTCTCCAGGTCGGCCTCGGCCTCGCCATGACGGTGCTCGGCTATGCGGGGGTGTTCGCGGTCTTCACCTATGTGCAGCCGATCCTGACCCGGATCACCGGCTTCTCCGAAGCCGCGGTCTCGCCCATCCTCCTGGTCTTCGGCGCAGGTCTCGCGATCGGAAATCTCGGCGGCGGCTGGCTGGCGGACAAGCGCCTGATGCCGACCCTGATCGGCACGCTCGGACTTCTGGCGCTGGTCCTCGCGCTCACGACCTTCGCGGTGCACGAGAAGACCATGGCGGTCGTCTTCATCGGCCTGCTCGGGGCTGCGGCCTTCGCGACGGTGGCGCCCCTGCAATTGCGGGTGCTGGAGAAGGCGGGCGGCGCCGGCCAGGGCCTCGCCTCGAGCCTGAACATCGCGGCCTTCAATCTCGGCAATGCGCTCGGCGCCTGGATCGGCGGCATCGTCATCGACCACGGTCCCGGGCTTGGGTCGCTGCCTCTGGTCGCCGCCCTCGTGACCCTCGCGGGCCTCGTCCTCGCGCTCGTCAGCCACTGGCTCGACCGGCGTTCCCCCGCTTCCGTTCTCTCGCATCAAGGAATCTGATCATGGAATACAGACATTTGGGACGCTCGGGCCTGCAGGTCCCGGTGCTCAGCTTCGGAGCCGGCACCTTCGGCGGAAAGGGTCCGCTCTTCGGCGCCTGGGGCGAGACCGATACGGCCGAGGCACGGCGGCTCATCGATATCTGCCTGGACGCCGGCGTCACCCTCTTCGACACGGCCGACGTCTATTCGGACGGCGCATCGGAGACCGTGCTGGGCGAGGCGATCAAGGGCCGGCGGGACAAGGTGCTCCTGTCCACCAAGACCGGCCTGCCCATGGGCGAGGGGCCGAACGAGGCCGGCTCTTCCCGCTCCCGTCTTATCCCCGCCGTGGACGCGGCCCTGAAGCGTCTCGGCACGGATTACATCGACCTCCTCCAGCTTCACGCCTTCGATGCGAAGACGCCCGTCGAGGAAGTGCTGTCGACCCTCGACGACCTCGTGCGGGCCGGCAAGATCCGCTATGTGGGCGTGTCCAATTTCGCCGGCTGGCAGCTCATGAAGTCGCTCGCGGTCGCCGACCGCTACGGCTATCCGCGCTATGTGGCGCATCAGGCCTATTACTCGCTGATCGGACGAGACTACGAATGGGAGCTGATGCCGCTCGCCCGCGACCAGGGCGTCGGCGCGGTGGTCTGGAGCCCGCTCGGCTGGGGCCGCCTCACCGGCAAGATCCGCCGCGGCGCGAAGCTGCCCGAAACGAGCCGCCTGCATCAGACCGCCGAATACGGCCCGCCCGTCGATGACGAGCATCTCTTCCGCGTCGTCGACGCTCTCGATGCGGTCGCGGACGAAACTGGAAAGACGGTGCCGCAGATCGCCCTGAACTGGCTGCTGCAGCGGCCGACCGTCTCGACCGTCGTCATCGGTGCGCGCAACGAGGAGCAGCTGCGCCAGAATCTCGGCGCGGTCGGCTGGTCGCTGACGCCGGAGCAGGTGGCGCAGCTCGATGCCGCAAGCACCGTCACGCCGGCCTATCCCTACTGGCCCTCTTACCGCCAGGCGGGCTTCGCCCGGGTCAATCCGCCGGCCGTGTAGGATGAAACCGCTGCCGCGCGGTTCTTTGAGGATCGCGCGTCAGCTGCGGTCGCGGATCAGGCCTTCCTGGGCCACGGAGGCGACCAGCGTGCCGTCCTGCCGGAAGATGAGCCCGCGCGAGAAGCCGCGGGCGCCGCCCGCATACGGGGTGTCCTGGGCGTAGAGCAGCCATTCGTCGGCCCGGAAGGGGCGGTGGAACCACAGGGCATGATCGAGACTCGCTCCCTGGATCGTCGGATCGAACACGGTCCGGCCATGCGGGATGAGCGAGGTGTCCAGCAGGGTGATGTCGGACGCATAGGCCAGCACCGCCTGATGCACGGCGGGATCGTCCGGCAGGCGGTCCGTGGCCCGGATCCACACGTGGAAAATCGGCTTTCCGGGATCGCCGGAGGTGTAGCGCTGCATCTCGACGGGGCGCATCTCGATGGGCCGCTCCCGTTCGAAATAGGTCCGCATCGGTTCCGGCATCTTCGGCAACAGTTCCGATTTCACCTCCGACTCGCTCGGCAGCGCGTCGGGCCCGGGGACTTCCGGCATCGGAGCCTGGTGCTCGAATCCATCCTCCGCGACCTGGTACGAGGCCGACATGGAAAAGATCGCCTGCCCGTGCTGGATCGCCACCACGCGCCGCGTGGTGAAGCTGCGCCCGTCGCGGATGCGGTCGACCTCGTAGATGATCGGCACCTTGGGGTCGCCCGGCAGCATGAAATAGCCGTGGAGCGAATGAGGCTGGCGCCCCTCGACGGTGCGCGTGGCGGCCACCAGCGCCTGGCCGATCACCTGCCCGCCGAAAACCCGCTGCCAACCCACTTTCGGGCTCTGGCCGCGGAACATGTTCACCTCGATGGGCTCGAGGTCGAGGATCTTGAGCAGGTTGGCGACGGCGTTGGACATCAGACACGTTCCTTCGACGGAATTCCATCCATCGGAGAGCCGGCGCAGGACGTCAAGCTTGACGCGGAGCGATCCATCGCGGACACCCGGCTTGTGCCCTAGATTCCTCTCCGGGCCCGGTCAGGAGCCTTTCAGGAGATTCCCCATGAGCGCGGATCATCCTCGCATCGTCATCGCAGGCGGCGGCCTGGCCGGTCTGTCGCTCGCCCTCGCGCTGAAGCAGGCCCTGGGCGAAGGGGTCGAGGCCGTCATGTACGACCCCGCCCTCAAGCGCGACCCGCACGGGGACAAGCGCGCCTATGCGATCGCGGCGGCGGGGCGGCGCATGCTCGAAGCCCTGGGCATCTGGAGCGGCATCGCCGATCAGGCGCAGCCCATCACCGACATGGTGATTACCGACAGTCGCCTGAACGATCCCGTGCGGCCGACCTACCTGACCTTCGGGGGCGAGGTGGAGGCGGGCGCGCCCCTCGCGCACATGATCGCGGGCGGCGCGCTGACGGCCGCGCTGGTCGAGGCCTGCCGGGAGGCCGGCGTGTCCCTGCGGCCCGCGGCGGTCGAGGGCTTCTCGGCCGATCCCGCCGGCATCGACGTGACGGCCGAGGGCCGGACCGAGCGCGCGACCCTGCTCGTGGCCGCGGATGGCGCGCGCTCGCGCCTGCGGGAGCAGGCCGGCATCTCCTGGATCGCCTGGCCCTACCGGCAATCCGCCATCGTGGCCACCATCCGCCATGCCCGCGACCATGAGGGCCGCGCGGTCGAGCATTTCCTGCCCGCCGGGCCCTTCGCGATCCTGCCCCTGAAGCCCGAGACCCTGCCCGACGGCAGCGTCCGGCACCGCTCCTCCATCGTGTGGACGGAGCGCAGCGATGCGGTGCCCCATCTCCTCGAATCCGACCCGGCGGACCTCCAGGCCGAGCTGGAGCGGCGATTCGGCCTGCAGCTCGGCGCCATTGCGTTCGAGACGAAGCCGCAGGCCTTTCCCCTCTCGTTCGGGGTGGCGCGCCGCTTCACGGCCGAGCGCCTGGCGCTCCTGGGGGATGCGGCCCACGTGATCCACCCCATCGCCGGCCAGGGCCTCAATCTCGGCCTGCACGATGCGGCTGCGCTCGCCGAGATCATCGTCGAGGCCGTGCGCCTCGGGCGCGATCCCGGCGCGGCCGACGTGCTCGACGATTACGAGCGGGCGCGGCGGGCGGACATCTCCGCCATGGGCCTGATGACCGATGGGCTCAACCGCCTGTTCTCCAACGATTTCCTGCCGGTCCGCCTGATCCGGGACCTCGGCCTCGGCCTGGTCGACCGGATGCCGTCCCTCAAGAACTTCTTCATCCGCGAGGCGGCCGGGCAGGCCGGCGGCACGCCGCCGCGGCTTCTGAAGGGCGAGGCTCTTTAAGGAGGGGGTCGCGCCCTGCAGAGCGCCCCCCTTTATCAGATAAAAGAAACATCGTAACGATTCCGGACCACACCTTCGTCCGGAATTGACATGACCAATTACTTTTTCGACGCCGCCCATCCGCTGCCTGCCCCCGGCGACGATGCGTTTCTCGAGCTTGCCGATGCCGGCACGGCCTTCATCGGGATCAACGTGACTAGCCCTGCGGGGATCGCCCTGCAGGCCGCCCTCAGGCAGCGGATCACCATCGCCGAGACCATCAAGGTCCAGGGCCATGGCCATGCCCTCGACCTGAAAGGTGCGGGCAGCAGCGTCACCAGCGAAGGCTCCATCCTGTCGGATACGGGCACCGGCATCCGGTTCACCGGAGGTGGGACCGGCACGGTGCTCAATCTCGGCACGATCACGGCCGTCACGGGCATCGAAATTCTGCCGGCCAATGCCCAGAACCCGTCCGCCGCCGACAGACTCGAACTCTACAATGCCGGGACGATCTCGGCGTCCGGCCTCGCGATCCAGGGCCAGATCGGCGCGGACCACATCGTCAATACGGGCCTCATCAAGACGAGCGCGCCCGGTCCCGATGCGGTCGCGATCGATCTCGGGAGCGGGAGTGACGTCTATGACGGCACGCGCGGCACCGTGACCGGCCGGATCGAGCTCGGGGCCGGCGACGACACCGCTTATGGGGGCGCCGGCGGCGAGGTCTTCGCGGTCGGGACCGGCAGCAACGTCGTCATGGGCGGCGCCGGAACCGACACGGTCGATTACGGGTCCGCCGCGGCCGGAATCTCCCTGAGCCTCGCGGTCTCGGCATCGCAATGGACGGGCGTCCAGCTCGACCGCGTCCTCGATGTCGAGAACATCGCCGGCAGCGCCCATGACGACAGGCTCACCGGCAGCGATGGCCAGAATACGCTCACGGGCGGGGCGGGCGAAGACATCCTGGAAGGCGGGTTCGGCAACGATGTGCTCGACGGCGGCGCCGGCCTCGACACGGCCCGCTATACGGGTTCGTCCCCGGTGACCGTCTCGCTCGGCAATTCCACGGCCCAGGACACGGGCAGCTTCGGCCTCGATACGCTGATCGGGATCGAGAGGCTGGAGAGCGGCTCGGGCGCCGACAAGCTCACGGGCAATGACGGGGACAACACCCTGTCCGGAGGCGGCGGCAGCGATACCCTGGCGGGCGGGCTCGGCAACGATCTCCTGGATGGCGGCGCCGGCGAGGATCGGGCGGTCTATTCCGGAAACCGGAGCGCCTACACGGTCACGCCGAACGCGGATGGCAGCTTCAGGATCGCCGGGCCGGAGGGTGAGGACATCCTGAAGGATGTCCGTCTCGTCCAGTTCTCAGACCAGACCATCGCGCTGGTCAACGGCGCGCCCTCGAGCCTCTCCGTCTCGACCGGGAGCGTGAACGAGAGCACCGCCCCCGGATCCACCGTCGCGACCCTGTTCGGCTCCGATCCGGATGGTGACACGCTCACCTATTCGCTGGTGTCGGACGCCGGAGGCCTCTTCGGCCTCCAGGGCGCGAGCCTCGTCCTCAAAGGCTCCCTCGACTACGAGACGGCCAGGCAGCACCAGATCGCGATCCGCGCGACCGACCCTTACGGCAAGGAACTCGTGAAGACCGTCACGTTTGCGGTGCGCAATGTGGTGGAGACGACGCCCCTCGTCCTGCGCGGCACCTCTGCCAAGGATTCGCTGGCCGGGGAGGCCGGGAACGACCGCATCTCGGGCCTCGGCCGGGACGATATCCTCTGGGGCGAGGGCGGCAACGACACCCTGACGGGCGGCGCCGGAAACGATGCGCTCATCGGCGGGGCTGGGAAGGACGTGTTCGTGCTCGACACGCGGACGAACGTCCGCAGCAACGTGGATACCGTCTACGATTTCACCCCGAAGGACGACACGTTCCACCTGTCCCGGAAGGTCTTCTCCAAGCTGCCCAAGAAGGGCGCGCTCTCCAAGAGCGCCTTCTGGACCGGCGACCACGTGCACGATGCGAGCGACCGGATCATCTACAACAAGAAGACCGGCGCGCTCTTCTACGATCCCGACGGAACCGGCCGCGCCGCCGCGATCCAGATCGCGACGCTCCAGAAGAACCTCAAGCTGACCTATCACGATTTCTTCGCGATCTGAGGCGGGATCTCACCCGGCTCACCTCCCCATGGTTGGGGATGCACTTCCTCCGTCATTCCGGGACGGCCTTTGGCCGGGCCCGGAACCCATAAACACGGCGTATCAGAAGGGAAAACCAGGATATCCGCTGCGCTCTCTCCGGCACCGTCAGTGGTTATGGGTTCCGGGCTCGCACCTAAAGGTGCGCCCCGGAATGACGGCGGAGGTGCTTCTCCCTCTCCCAAGGGAGAGGGTTGAGGTGAGCATTATCCGGATAGATCTGTAACCCCTCACCCGCCGCACTGATGTGCGTCGACCTCTCCCTCCAGGAGAGGTGAGGATAGCGCCGCGCTCCCCGTCAGGCCCGCGCCCGGGCGATGGCGGCGCGTTTCTGGTCGAGGGACAGGCCGCCCACATAGCTCTCCGGGCCCACGAGATAGGATGGCGTCGCCACGAGGCCGAGGGAATTGCCGAGCGTGAAGGCTTCCTTCATCCACTGGGCGGTGCGCTCCGTGTTCGCCGTGTCGGTCAGGCGCTGGCGGTCGCCGCCGAGGCGTTCCGCCTCGGAGAGCGCGCGCTCGCCGTCCACGGGTCCGCGCAGGCCGAACAGGGCGAGGTGGAAGGGCAGGTAGCGCTCGGGCCCGTAGAGCTGGAAATAGGCCAGAGCCGCCTTGGTGGCCGTGACCGAGGGCAGGCCGAGCACCGCGTAATTGACGAGGATATAGGTGAGATCGGGCTCCGCCTTCAGCAGGGCCGGAAGGTCCTGCGCCGAGCGTTTGCAATAGGGGCAGTTGTAGTCGAAGTACTCGACCATGATCACGTCGCCATGGGCGTGCCCGAGCTTGACCGCGGAGGGCAGGTCGAGGGTCTCGTCGAAGAGTTCCACGGGAATGCGCTCCGGCTCGGGAGCCTTCTGGGCGAGCGCGGGAACGGCGAGGCCGGACAGGGACAGGCCGGCGAGAAGGGAGCGACGGGAGAGAATCATCGGAGGCACTCACGGACGGAACGGAGCCCTCGTGCCGCCCGAACGTGACCGGAGCAAGGCCGAGCTTCCCGGTCTCACGGGCTCGTGAAGCGAATCCCATGCCGTCCGCGGGTTTCAGGACGTGAGGTGTTCCCGGATCGCCGGGATGTCCGGGACCGGACCGATCGCAAGGCGATCCCGCCGAATTCTGACCCGAAATAGTGATTGTGCCCTCTCACACAGCGGCCAATACAGGCGTACCCTTAAGAAAAAACAAGGCTCTGAACGAGCCAAGAGGGTTCTTCGAGGAGGATTTGGGATGAAAGCATCCGCACTCAGTTTCAAACTGGCAGTTCTGTTCGTCGTCGCCGGAATGGCGATGGGGATCGGGATGGCTGCGTCTCAGGACCATTCCATCATGCCGGCTCACGCCCACCTGAACCTCCTGGGGTGGGTCTCGCTGTTCCTGTTCGGCATCTATTACGAGCGGCGCCCCGCTCTCGATGCCAGCCGCCTGGCCAGGATCCAGGTCTGGCTGTGGTCGGCCGGAACGGTCCTTCTGACGGTTGCCGTTGCGGCCATCCATCTCGGCCATACGGCCATGGATCCGGTGGCCGCCGTTGCGGCGCTCATCGTGCTCGTCGCCATGCTCCTGTTCGGCTATTTCGTGTTCCGCCCCGCCGCGTCCATGGCACCGACCCCGAGCGTGGGCATCACGCCCGCCGAGTGAGCGGCGCATCTCCTCCGGGCGGCCGCCTCAGGCGTGGAGCCTGAGGCGATGGGTGACCGTGTCCTCGCCTGTCACGGGTGCGAAACCGAGGCTTTCGTAGAACGCGAAGGCTTCGGCGGGTGCACGTACGTTCAGAAGATCGAAGAACGGATGCGCGTCGGCCGCCAAGGTCTCGACGAGCCGCCGCCCCGTCCCGACGCGACGGTGATCGGGATGCACGTAGAGACGCCTGACCCGCCCGGCCCGGGGGTCGTTTCCGTAAGGATCGACATTGCGGCCGCACAGGCCGGCCAGGGTCTCGCCCGAGAAGGCACCGAGCAGGATTTCACCCGGACGGGCGAACCGGTTGCTGCCCTTCGCCCATTCCTCCCGCAGCCGCCGCACCATCCGGTATCCTTCCCGAAGGCTGATCTCCTCGAGAGCCGCGAACAGGCGGCCTTCGGGAACGACGGGACGCAGGGCGAGAATTGCAGGGCCGGGCTGCAGAAGGATTATCCTTCCTCGCCCGTCACTCCGGCGGCGTCCTGGGCCTTCAGCACGTCCGGGCGCGGCATGGAGATGATGTTGTAGCCGGAATCCACGTAGTGGATCTCGCCGGTCACGCCGCTCGACAGGTCGGAGAGCAGGTAGAGCGCCGAGCCGCCGATCTCCTCGATGGTGACCGTCCGGCGCAGGGGCGCATGGGCCTTCTGATAGGTGAACATGAGCCGGGCGTCCGAGATGCCTGCGCCCGCCAGCGTCCGCACCGGTCCGGCCGAGATGGCGTTGCAGCGGATCCCGCGGGGGCCGAGATCGGCCGCGATGTAGCGCATGCTCGCTTCCAGCGCCGCCTTGGCGACGCCCATCACGTTGTAGTTGGGCATGACCCGGGTCGAGCCGCCATAGGTGAGGGTGAGAAGGGAACCGCCGTCCCTCATCCGCTTCGCGGCGCGCTGGGCGATCTCCGTGAAGGAGAAGCAGGAGATCACCATGGTGCGCGAGAAGTTCTCGCGGGTGGTGACGTCCACATAGGAGCCCTTGAGCTGCGACTTGTCCGAGAAGCCGATGGCGTGGACCACGAAGTCGATGCTATCCCACCTCTCGTCGAGGGCTTCGAAGGCCTTGTCGACCGAGGCGATGTCCTCCACGTCGCAGGAAAGCACCAGGTCCGAACCCAGGGACTGGGCGAGCGGCGTGACCCGCTTGCCGAGGGCCTCCCCTTGATAGGTGAAGGCGAGCTCCGCCCCATGGGCCGCCAGGGTCTTGGCGATGCCCCAGGCAATGGAATGGTCGTTCGCGACACCCATGATGAGGCCGCGCTTTCCTTGCATCAGACCGGTCACACGATCCCCCTTCTGTTCGGACGTCGAACGATGGATTTGTTTATCGATAACGGAAGTCATGAATGAACTTTTATTTTATTTCGGTGATGTCGGAGTGTCTCGTCGCGAAAGGCACCGGGGCTTACCCGGGCTTCTGCGCCGAGACGTAGAGGAAGATCGCGGCGTGTTCCCGCCAGCGCCTCAGCCAGGGATGCGCCTCGGCCATCGCCTCGGTGGGGCGGGGCTCCTTGAGGCCCGTGATCGTAAAACCGGCGGACAGGAGCCCGCCGATATAGGTTTCAAGCTGCCGCGGAAAGCGCGGGACCTCGAAGAGCGGAAACCGCTCGCCGTCCGGATCGCGGCTGAAACGCCAGCGCTCCACGAAGGACGTCTGGTCGAAATACTGCCCGACGGTCAGGCCGCGCTCGCGCCCCTCCTCGTCCCGCTGCCATTGCAGGGCCGGCGTGACGAAGCAGGGATGCAGCACGCTGAAGGCGAACGGAGCGCCCGGCCTGAGAACCCGGAAGACCTCCCGCGCGGCGCCCGCGAAATCGGGGCTGTCCATGAGCGCCATGGTCGACACGGCGGCGTCGAAGGATTCCGGTTCCAGAAAGGACAGGTCCGTGAAGGAGCCGATCCGGTAGGTGATTCCGAGGGGTCGGCGCGCCTCCTCTCCCTGAGCCGCGGCGATCATCTCGGGCGACAGGTCGATCCCCGTCATGGCCGCGCCGGTGCCGGCGAAGAGGCGCGTATTGGTCCCCTCGCCGCATCCGAGATCGAGGACCTTCAGGCCGGCGAGCGGCGGCAGGAAGGCGAGGAAGTTGGGATTGTTGAAGACGTCCCGATACAGATCGCATCCGGCTCTGACCCGGTCGATCCAGGTCGGAGCGTTGCGATCCCAGGCGTCTCGAACATCCGCCTCCTCGAGCGCCATCAGGTGCCGTTCCTCATTGATAGCGGCTGAACACCAGGGTCGCGTTGGTGCCGCCGAAGCCGAAGGAGTTGGAGAGCACCGTGTCGATCTTGGCGTCGTCGATGCGGCTGCGCACGATGTTCATGTCCGCGAAGGCCGGATCGAGCTCCTCGATATGGGCGCTCTCGCAGATGAAGCGGTTGTTCATCATCAGGAGCGAATAGATCGCCTCCTGCACGCCGGTGGCGCCGAGCGAATGGCCGGTGAGCGACTTGGTGGCCGAGATCGGCGGGCACTTCTCGCCGGCGCCGAACACCTCGCGGATCGCCTCGATCTCCTTGAGGTCGCCGACCGGCGTCGAGGTGGCGTGCGGGTTGATGTAGTCGACGGGGGTCTTCACGTTCTGGAGCGCCATGCGCATGCAGCGCACGGCGCCTTCGCCCGAGGGCGCCACCATGTCGTAGCCGTCCGAGGTGGCGCCGTAGCCGACGACCTCGCCGTAGATCCGGGCGCCGCGGGCCTTGGCGCGCTCCAGCTCTTCCAGCACCAGCACGCCGGCGCCGCCAGCGATCACGAAGCCGTCGCGGTTCACGTCATAGGCGCGCGAAGCCTTGGCCGGGGTGCCGTTGTACTTGGTCGACATGGCGCCCATGGCGTCGAACAGGGACGAGAGGGACCAGTCCAGATCCTCGCAGCCGCCCGCGAACATCACGTCCTGCTTGCCCATCTGAATGAGCTCGTAGGCGTTGCCGATGCAGTGATTCGAGGTCGCGCAGGCGGACGAGATCGAATAGTTCACGCCCTTGATCTTGAACCAGGTGGCAAGGGTCGCGGAGGCCGTGGACGACATGGCCTTCGGCACCGCGAAGGGGCCGATGCGCTTGGGGCCTTTGTCGCGGGTGATGTCGGCCGCCTCCACGATGGTGCGGGTCGAGGGGCCGCCGGAGCCCATGACGATGCCGGTGCGGTCGTTGGAGATGTCGCTCTCCTCGAGCCCGGCATCGCGGATCGCCTGGTCCATGGCCACATGGTTCCAGGCCGTGCCCTTGCCGTGGAAGCGCATGGCGCGGCGGTCGACGATCTCTTCCGGATTCAGGGACGGAGCGCCGTGGACCTGGCAGCGGAAATTGTACTTCTCGTAATCCTCGGCCTTGGCGATGCCGGATTTCGCTTCCCGCAGAGAGGCCAGGACCTCCTGTGTGGTGTTGCCGATGGACGACACGATGCCCATTCCGGTGACGACGACACGCCTCATAGCGACCTCTTCCCAAGAAAAGCCGGACCGACCCCGACGCACCACACGTAAGGTCGGGCCCGCCCGATCACAACCATATCACGAAAGGCTAGCCTCCGGCCGCCTCGGTCTGGAACAGCCCGACCCGCAGGTCCTTGGCCTCGTAGATGCGACGCCCGTCTGCCTCGAGCCAGCCATCCGCGATGCCGAGGACGAGCTTCGAGCGGAAGACCCGCTTGAGGTCGACGCCGTAGACCACCTTCTTGACGGTGGGAAGCACCTGGTCGGAGAACTTCACCTCGCCGACGCCGAGCGCCCGGCCCCGGCCCGGGGAGCCGGACCAGCCCAGGAAGAAGCCAACCATCTGCCACAGGGCGTCCAGGCCCAGGCAGCCCGGCATCACCGGGTCGCCCTTGAAGTGGCAGGGAAAGAACCAGAGGTCCGGCCGGACGTCGAGTTCGGCGCGCACATGGCCCTTGCCGTGCTCGCCGCCATCCTCGCCGATGGACGTGATGCGGTCGAACATGAGCATCGGCGGAAGCGGCAGCTGCGCATTGCCGGGACCGAACATTTCTCCGCGCCCGCAGGCGAGAAGCTCCTCATAAGTAAAGCTCGACGGGCGGGCCATGCCGGATGACGATCCTTTCATCGCATTGCGAAAGCCACCCTGGGGATGGCCAGAGGCGGCGAAACGGGGTTCTGGTAGCACAGGCTTCGCCGTGCATCAAAGGGACACGGGCCTCGGAGGCGAAACTTTGCCCCCTGCGGCTCCTGTCCACGGCGGCCAACCTTGCGGCCAGGGCCTCGCTTCCCTATGATTACAGGATAGAAGCATCTTTTCTTGCAATCAGTTCCGAAGATGACCGATCCGTTGTCCGCCTACATCGAATCCACCACCGCTCCCGCCCACCGGCGGGGCTGCCCGCTCTCCGAGCTGCGGGACAAGCTGCGGCGCGTGGGCCTGCGGCCGACCCGGCAGCGGGTGTCCCTGGGCTGGCTGCTGTTCGGCAAGGGCGACCGCCACATCACGGCCGAGATGCTCTTCGACGAGGCTACCCGCGCCCGGGTGCCGGTCTCGCTGGCGACCGTCTACAACACCCTCCACCAGTTCACGGAGGCCGGTCTTCTGCGCCAGCTCGCGGTGGACGGGGCCAAGGCCTATTTCGACACGAACCCGACCGAGCACCACCATTTCTTCCTCGAGGAGGAGGGCGAACTGGTCGACATGCCCGCCATGGGCATCAGTGTCGGCGACCTGCCGGCCCCGCCCCCCGGCATGGAAGTGGCGGGCGTCGAGGTGATCGTCCGCCTGCGCCGCAAGCCCGTTTCCTGAACGAAACCTCTCCAACCCGCCGGACCGGAGCGGCTTTCGGGTTCATCTCATGCCGCTCGCCCATATCCTTCTCGCCCTGATCGTCACGGTCATCTGGGGCCTCAGCTTCGTGGTCATCAAGCTCGGGGTGGGCACCACGCCGCCCCTGCTCCTGGCTTCCTTGCGCTTTCTCTTCGCGGCCCTGCCGGCCGTGTTCCTCGTCCCCCGGCCGGCTGTCGGCTGGCGGAGCCTCGCGGCCTACGGCTTCTTCCTTGGAATCGCCCAGTTCGGGCTCCTGTTCGCGGCCATCGCGCTCGGGATGCCGGCAAGCCTCGCATCCGTGGTGATGCAGGCGCAGGTCTTCTTCACCATCCTGTTCGCGGCCCTGCTCATGGGCGAGCGCCCGGGGCGGCACCAGATCCTCGGCGGCCTCGTGGCCTGCCTCGGCCTCGCGCTCATGGCCTGGCCCCGGCTGACCGGTGGCGGTGCCGGACCGTTTCTGATGACCGTGGCGGCGGCCGCCTCCTGGGGCGTGGCCAATATCGTGTCCAAGAGGGCCGGCCGGGTCGACATGCTGGGCTACGTGGTCTGGGCGAGCCTGATCCCGCCCCTGCCGCTCCTCGCCTTCTCGCTCGTGCTCGACGGCCCCGGCCAGGTGCTCGCGGCCCTTTCGCACGTGAATGCCGGCATGATCGGCGCAGTGGCCTATCTGGCCTATCCGACGACGGTCTTCGCCTTCGCGGTCTGGAGCTTCCTGCTCTCCCGCTACCCGGCCGCGACCGTGACGCCCTTCGCGCTCCTGGTGCCGGTGGCCGGCATCCTCGGCTCCGCGCTGATTCTGGGGGAGACCATGCTCCTTCCCGAGGCGATCGGCGGCGCCGTCATCGTGCTGGGGCTTGCGATCAACGTCTTCGGGAACCGCGTGATGCGGCGGCTGCGCGCCGCGTGAGCACATCCCCTCCAAGGCAGGGCTGACATCATGACGAGCTTGGAAGCCTGGATCATCGAGCAGGGCCTGAAAGGGTCGAGCATCAGCGCGCTCCTGTCCGGCTTCGCCGAGCGCCTGACCGCCAGCGGCGTGCCGCTGGCCCGGGCCTATATCGCCCTGCCGACCGTCAACCCGACGATCCGGGTCTTCAACCACACCTGGACCCCGCAGGCCGAGACGGTGATCGAGGGCATCTCCCACGAGCGCAATCCGGAGGCCCTCGAGATCAGTCCCTTCGGCTCCATGCTGCGGGAGGGGCTGATGCAGCAGCACTGGCGGTTCGACGCGCCAGGCCCGGCGCCGTTCGCGATCTTCGACGAGATCCGCGCCCTGGGCGGGACGGATTACCTCGCCCACTTGGTCAGTTTCGAGAATGCCGGCGCGCCGGATTTGCGCGGCATCGCGATCGCCTTCTCGAGCAGCCGCGCGGGCGGGTTCAGCCCCGAGGAGGTCGCTCGCATCGGGGCCCTCATGCCGCTCCTCAGCCTCGCGGCCTATCGGATCGGCCTGTTCGACCTGACGGTCGGAATGCTCGACACCTATGTGGGCCTCTCGGCCGGGCGCCGGGTCCTCAGCGGCGAGATCCGGCGCGGCTCCGGCACCACCGTGACGGCCGCGCTGCTCTTCGCGGACCTGCGCGGCTTCACGGCGCTGACCGACCAGGCCGGCCCGCCCGTCATCGCGCGTCTGGACGAGCACCTGGAGGCCATGGCGGCGCCGGTGGTCGCGGAGGGCGGCGAGGTGCTGAAATTCCTCGGGGACGGTCTGCTGGCGGCCTTCCCGATCACCGACGAGCGGCCGCAGGAGGCGGCCTGCGCGGCGGCCGTGCGGGCCGCCCAGGTCGCCCTGCGGCGCAACGAAGCGGTCAACCGTGCCCATCCGGACGCGATGCCCCTGAGCCTCGATATCGCGCTCCACAGCGGCGACGTGTTCTACGGCAATATCGGGGCGGCGGGCCGCCTCGACTTCACGGTGATCGGCCCGGCCGTGAACGAGGTCTGCCGCATGGAGGCCCTGTGCGGCGCCATCGGCTGCACGCTCGTCATGTCGGCGGCGGTGGCGGCCGCCTGCCCGTTCCCGGTCCGGTCGCTCGGCCGCCACCGGCTCCGGGGCGTGCCGGCAGCGCGCGAGCTTTTCACCCTGGCCTGAAGGGCTCGGGATCAGACGAGCGTGACCTTGCCGGTGGCCAGGTCGTAGACGCCGCCCGCCACGAGCAGCTTCTTCTGCGCGATGCGCTCGCTCAGGATGGGCGTGGCCTTCTTCAGCCGCTCCACGTTGAGCTTCACGTTGGCGATGGTGGCGGCGGCCACGAGGTCCGACGGCTTCTCCTTCTTGGCCACCTCGACGGCGGGCTTCAGGGCACCGATCAGCTCGGGCAGGTGGCCGGGAAGCTCCAGCCCCTCGTTCACGACCCTGATCGCCGAGACCACGGCGCCGCAGCTCGTATGGCCCAGCACCAGGATCAGTGGAGCGCCGAGGAACTGGGTGCCGAATTCGAGGCTCGCCAGCCCGTCATCGTTCACGAAGTTGCCGGCCACCCGGACGACGAAGAGATCACCAGGGTTCTGATCGAACGCGAATTCCGGCGCGACGCGGGAATCGGAGCAGCTCACGATGGCGGCGATCGGGTGCTGGGACTGGGTGCGCGCCGCCCGTCCGGCCGAAAAGTCCTTCTGCTCCGGGGCATTGGCCACGTAGCGGGCATTGCCGTCCATGATGCGCTTGAGGGCGTCCTCGCCGCTGATGGCGTTCTGCGGTGAAGCCTGCGCGAAGGCGTCGCCGGCCGTCAGGGTGAAGCCGGACGCCAAGGCCATGCCGGCGCCGGCCATGAGAAGGCCGCGGCGGGAAAGATGCGGGACCGAGCCCGCCGAACACTTGTCACACATGATGGGACCTCTGGATGAAAAAGGGCGGCCGGAGCCGTGCCGTCCGGGAAGGGGGCACTGATTCCCTTGCGGCAGATCCACTTTCGGAGGTACCTCTTTAGGAGCAAAGTCCAAAACTTGCAGGGATCGCCGACGGCGCGTCCCGACCGGGCCGTCGCAACGCGCGAGAGGGATCGAGGGGGCGAACCATGGGCCAGAGAATCCCGGGTGGCCATGCGGCAGCGGCGGCCGATTCCCCCTACGAGAACGCCATCCGGTTCTGCGTGGACGCCATCCTGCGGATGCATTGGGGCGAGAAGCTGATCAACAAGATCTTCGGGCGCGCCACCCAGTCCCATGCGGCCGGGCTCGCGGTCATCATGCATTACGAGGCCCTGGAGGGGCGGGGACGCCGGCCGACCCTGGCCCTGGTCCAGGCGCAGATGGGAAAGGCCCGGACGCTCGCGGCCTTCTTCGGGCTTCTGCGCCTTGCGGGCTTCATCCGGGTCGAGGTCGATCCGGCGGACCGGCGCCTGCAATATCTGGTGCCGGCCGCGCCCCTGATTCAGGGCCTGAAGACCTGGATCCTCCACCATGTCCGCTGCAGCGAAATCATGGGTTTCGTCCCACCGGGCTTCACGGCCCGCGCCCGCAGGGACGAGGCTTTGTTCGGCGCCTTCATCGCCCGGGCCCGCCCGCTCCTGGAGCGCACCCACACGCCGCCCGAAAGCGCCGCGAGCTGGACATGGATCGACAGCCTGGATTGCGGCGACCGGATCGGTCTCCTGCTCCTGCGCGGGCATTATGCGGCGGCCGCGGCCGGGGAGGCCTGGTTTGCGTTCAACAGCCGGGAGGTCGCCGCGAATCTCGGCATCTCCCATTCGCATGTCCGGAACGTGCTCAACCGGGCGGAGGCAAAGGGCCTGCTGCGGCAGGACCGCCGCCGCAACGGCATCGCCCTCTCGGAGACCTTCGTCGAGGGAGCCAGAGCCTGGTTCACCCTGTTCTGGGGATGGGTCGCCGAGGCCGTAGAGGCAACGCAGGCCTCGCTGGCCTCGCAGGCCTCCCTGCCGGTCGCCCCTGAGGGACTTGCGGTCGATCCGGCCCATCTCCCGCCGGTGCGGGACGCGGCCTGGAACAGAGACCAGGCCCGCCCCCTGCCTTAGGACATCGTGCGGACTTGAAGGGCCGCGTCAGCGAATCAGCCCGAAGCCCACCACCGCGTAGGCGATGAGGAAGATCGCCACGAAATAGTTGAGGAAGCGCGGCGCCACGATGGACGCGACCCCGAGGATCAGGGCCAGCAGGGGCAGGATGTTCTTGAGGCTGAAGGAGACGGTCATGAAGGGCTCTCTTGAGGGCTTTCGGCGGAAACGGGTCTTCGAGCCCGCTTATTCGACTTTCTCGTTGGGGTAGACGCCCCAGAGCTTGTCCTGCTGGACATAGCCGTCCACGTCGCGGGCGCGCTCCATCACGACCACCACCCGGCACCAGGCGCCGTCGCAGCTCTTGATGTTGACGATCACGCCGGGCTGGAGCTGGGCGGCGGTGCCGTTCCTGTCGCTCGGGCCGTCCCGCAGGGGAACCGGCGGGGCGTCGCCCTTGGCCCAGGGCATCACGAGGGCCGTGCGCCGACCGGACAGGAGGGAGTGGAGGACCCAGCCCTCCGTGCCCTCCGAATCGCGGATGCGCCGCCAGGTCTCGTATTCGGCCACGATCTCGACCGGCAGGCCGGCCCGCTGGAACACCCAGGCGGTGCGGTGGTCCTTCGAGGGGCCTTCGCGCAGGTTCACCCGGTCCGTCTTGAGGCTCACGTAGCGGGGCACGGGCAGCCCGGTGCCGAGTCGCCCGCCGGGCGGCTGCTGTTGCTGCGCGAGAGCCGACGGAGCGCCGAAGGCGAGCAAGGCAAGAAGGAGAAGGGTCCTGCGCATGATGTCCTCACGTCGGGTTTGGTCTCGGATCGGGCCTCTGGTAGAGAAGCGTGACGGGCCCCGCCACGCGGCGGCTCGTCGCCTTAAGTGGCTGAAACAGAGTTAAGGGAGCGTGAAGGCGCCCGAACTCTGGCGGTTTTTCGAGCGGTGGGGGCTTTGCGAGCCGATGAGAAAGAGACCAGTCGTCGTCGTCACCCGCCGGTTGCCCGATGTGATCGAGACGCGCATGCGCGAGCTCTTCGACACCCGCCTCAACCTGGAGGACGAGCCCCTGTCCCCGGAGGCCCTCGCGGACGCGATGGCGGCGGCCGATGTCCTCGTGCCCACCGTGACGGACGAGATCGACGAGGCCCTGCTGGCGAAGGCCGGGCCGAATCTCAAGCTCATCGCCAATTTCGGCAACGGGGTCGACAATATCGACGTGCAGGCGGCCATCGCGCGGGGAATCACCGTCACCAACACGCCCGGCGTCCTGACCGAGGACACGGCCGACATGACCATGGCGCTGATTCTCGCGGTGGCCCGGCGCCTCCCCGAAGGGGCGCGCGTCATCCCGGAGGGGAAATGGGCCGGCTGGTCACCGACCTGGATGCTCGGGCGGCGCATCACCGGCAAGCGCCTCGGCATCGTCGGCATGGGCCGCATCGGCCAGGCGCTGGCGCGGCGCGCCAAGGCCTTCGGCCTGTCGATCCACTATCACAATCGCCGCCACGTGGCGCCCAAGATCGAGGCGGAGCTCGAGGCGACCTATTGGGAATCCCTCGACCAGATGCTGGCCCGCATGGACATCGTCTCGGTCAATTGCCCGCACACGCCGGCCACCTACCACCTGCTCTCGGCCCGCCGCCTCAAGCTGATGCGGCCGGATGCCATCCTGGTGAACACCGCCCGCGGCGAGGTGATCGACGAGGCGGCGCTCACGCGGCTCATCGAGGCGGGCGCCATCGCGGGCGCGGGCCTCGACGTGTTCGAGGAGGAGCCGGCCGTCAATCCGCGCCTCGTGCGCCTCGCCAAGCAGGGCAAGGTGGTGCTCCTGCCGCATATGGGCTCGGCGACCCACGAGGGACGCATCGCCATGGGCGAGAAGGTAATCGTCAACATCCGCTCCTTCATCGACGGCCACAAGCCGCCGGACCGGGTGCTGCCCAGCATGCTGTGACGGCGCCGGAGGCGCGGGTCCGGCCCGGTTTCCCGGGCCGAAGCCGTCAGGCGGAATGTCAGGCCTTCACGAGAGCGTGAAGCTCATGGAGATCTCGGCGTTGAGCACCTTCGAGACCGGGCAGTTCTTCTCGGCCGCGCGGGCGAGCTCCTCGAACTTGGCGCGGTCGATCCCCGGCACCTTGGCGTCGAGGGTGAGAACGGATTTCGAGATCTTGAAGCCCTCGCCCTCCTTGTCGATGGAGACGGCAGCCTCGGTGGCAAGCTCGGTCGGCGTGAAGCCGGCGCCCTGGAGCTGGAAGGCCAGGGCCATGGTGAAGCAGCCCGCATGGGCGGCCGCGATCAGCTCCTCCGGATTCGTGCCCTTCTCGTTCTCGAAACGGGTCTTGAACGAATAGGGCGTGCTCGACAGAACGCCGGAATCCGTGGAGAGATTGCCGGTGCCGTCCCGGCCCGTGCCCTGCCATACGGCCCTTGCCTTGCGATTCATCATGATCTCCTTCGCGGGTTGCACGCTCTCATCTAGGACGCTTTGCTCAAGGCTCCAGCCCGGCCGAGGAGGGCAAGCATGATGGGTCTGCGCGCCAAGTTCCACCCTCGTCTCCTCATGGCGCTCCTGATCGGGACCGCCGTGGCCCTCATCCTGTCGGCGATCGGCCGTCCTTCCCTGAACTCGCGGATCCTGATCGGCTGGGATGCGGGCGTCGTCGCCTATCTGGCGACGGTCGGCCTCATGGCGTTCCGCTCCTCCATCGGCCAGATGCGGCGGCGCGCCAGCCTGGAGGACGAGGGCGCCCTCGCGACCCTGGTCCTGACCCTCTCGGCCGCTATCGCGAGCCTTGCGGCCATCGCGGTGGAACTGCAGGGAACCGACGGCAGCGAGAACACGGCCTTCCGTCTCTCGGTCGCAGGCGTCACGATCATCTGCTCCTGGTTCTTCGTGCACATGATCTTCGCGGTCCATTACGCGCACGAATTCTATGGCGACGAGGGCGAGCGGGGCGGGCTCCAGTTCCCGCAGACCCCGGAACCGGACTACTGGGACTTCATGTATTACGCCTTCAATCTCGGGGCGGCCGCGCAGACCTCAGACGTGCTCGTGGTGTCCAAGCGCATGCGCCGCCTGACGCTGGCGCACACCATCCTGTCCTTCCTGTTCAACACCACCGTCCTGGCGCTCGCCGTGAATGTGGGCGCGGGCCTGATCTGAAGGATTTGAGCCTCTTTTCACGCAAAACCAGGGCCGATCCTGCGTCCGATGCTCTAGCCCTCGTCCTCATCGCGCTCCCCATCGACGATGCGGCGCGCGATATCGAACGAAAAGCCCGCCCGGGCCAGGGCCGCGAGGTCCTTGTCCCGGTAGGGCGCGCGCTCGCCGGGCCGGAAGGGGCCGAGCCTGCGGCGGCGGGCCAGCGCCCGGGCGGCCTGCTCCTCCTGGGCCTGCGGATCCTCCTCGTCGTCCCGGCCCGCGAGGGCGGCCGCGATGGTCTCCCGGTCGACGCCCTTGAGGGAGAGCTTCGCCCGGATGGCCCGGGCCGAGCCGCCGCGCCGGCGCAAGGTGGCGACCCGGGCCTGGGCATAGCGGGCATCGTCCAGGAGCCCGGCGCGCAGGCATTTCGCCACCACCTCGTCGATGGTCTCGTAAAACTCCGCCGGGTCCTCGCCGCGCAGGCGGCAGCGCGTCTCGACCTTCCGGCGCAGCACCCGGCGCAGATTCTCGGCCGAGGAGGCATAGCGCTCGAGATAGGTCATGGCGGCGCGCTGGAGATAAGCGGGCGTGACCCGGCGCGGCGGCTTGCGGTCGGGCTTCGGGGAATCGCTCATGGCGGCGACGAGGTCTCGCCGGGCTTCTCGACCCGGCCGCGCCGCTGCAATTGCAGCGCCACGAACCAGCACAGGGACGCCCAGGCGGCGCCCATGGCCCAGCCGCCCAGCACGTCGCTCGGCCAGTGCACGCCGAGATAGATCCGGCTCGCGCCCACGAGCAGGGTCGTGACCACCGCGAGGCCCATGATGAAGGCCTTGATGCGCCGCCTCTCCAGCACGCGGGCCAGGAGCGCGCCCAGGGTCAGGTAGGTGACGGCCGAGAGCATGGCGTGGCCGCTGGGAAAGCTCGCCGTATAGACCTGGGTGGCATGGGGCACGAGCTCCGGCCGCGGACGCTCGAAGCCCATCTTGAGCCCGGTCGAGAGCAGGGTCCCGCCGATCACCGCCACCGCGAGGAGCATTGCCGCCCCGCGCTTGCCCGCCATGAGCAGGCAGATCGCCACGGAGGCGGTCACAAGGGTCAGGATGGTGTAGCCGCCGAGCCCGGTGATGTCCCGGGCGGTCTCCTCGAGCCAGCGCGGGCCGATCGGGTCGGCGAGGTTGTCCGGGTTGCGCAGGGCCAGGAGGATGGCGCTGTCGATGGCGTGGGTCTCGCCCTCGAAGACTTCCCCGGCGAGGACGATGAAGATCCAGGCGAAGAGCCCGCACCCGGCCAGGGAGAGCAGGGGACCGATTTCATTGAGGCGCAGGCGAAGCCAGAGGCGCCCGGCAGGGGTCAGGAGAGCATGCATCGCGTGAAGATAAGGATGCGGCCCCGCTCTGGCGAGGGTGTTCCGGCATGGGCCCCGAATCACACCGTCGAGGCTGCCGGACGAAGACGCGGGAGCGGCCGGCAGAACTCGGGGAACCGGCGGAGCAAGTCCCGGCTGTCTGGGAAGTCGAAGGGCATGCGGGCACCGCCTCAAGACGCTCACGATGCTGCGATTCGCCCGTTTCTTCCTGGAAATTGCGGAACGACTGCTGCGGTAAGACGTTCGACAGCCCAGGAAGGAGTTTGCCATGCGTCATTTCTACTTGGCTCTTGCCACGACATTGGCTCTTGGAACCGCGGCCGTTCCGGCCTCCGCAGCCGAGATCCCGGCGGCGTCGAGCCGGGTTGCCGCGCCGCTCGCGGCCCTCGAGAAGGGCGATCTGCAGACGAGCTACGCTCAATGGCGCGGCCGCTATTACGGCCATCGGGGCTGGTATGGGCGCCCAGGCTATTATGGCCCGCGCTACTATGGCCCGCGCTACGGCTACTACGGGCGTCCCTATTACCGCCGTGACTATGGTGCGGCGGC
>Ga0065721_10004340_pt1 | contig 30779 bp, 24 predicted proteins | sample Mesricmetagenome_FD_59108 | JGI IMG/M metagenome (GOLD analysis project Ga0065721, IMG submission 59108) | Mesophilic microbial community from rice straw/compost enrichment Sample: eDNA_1 v2 (version 2) | ecosystem: Engineered > Solid waste > Grass > Composting > Bioreactor | place: USA: Davis...
CCGCAGCCGGTCCGGGCTCTGCGGCGTCGGGGGGCGTGGATCCTTCGTCGGCTCCTGCGCCGACCAGACGCAACCCCGGGCGGATCGTCGACTTCTAAGAGGAGCGTGAAAGCGATGGCGCTGAGCGTGCATAAGTTCATGCCGGAGACGAGGGTCGAAGGGCCGGGCGTCCGCGCTTGCCTGCAGGTGCAGGGCTGTCCGATTCGCTGTCCGGGCTGCGCGGTTCCTTTTACGTGGCCGGACAACGGCGGTTATTCGCTAGAGGTCGAAGAGCTGGCGGATCGAATCCTGCGCGGACCGGCCGTCGAAGGGATCACGTTCCTGGGCGGCGAGCCGTTCGCCCAAGCCGGAGAGCTGGCGAAGCTGGGGAGGCTGCTCAAGCGTGAAGGGCTGTCCGTGATGACCTTCACCGGTTACCTTCTGGAAGACCTGCGGGAAGCGCGAAACCCGGATTACGACGCGCTGCTTGGCGTGACGGACCTGCTGATCGACGGCCCTTTCCAGAGAGAACGCTTGGACACGAGCCGTCCGTGGGTCGGTTCGTCCAATCAGCGGTATCATTTTCTGACGGATCGGTACGTTCATCTGCGGGAAAGGCTAACGGACATTCCGAACCGCTTGGAAGTCCGGTTATCCCCGGACGGCCGGGTGGCGGTGAACGGGTTGGCCGAGATCGAGGATCTGGAAGCTTTGTTCGGCGGATTGCTGGATCGATAAGCAAAGACCGGCGGAAGCGATTATCCGCCTCGAGATCCGCTCGATTCTTCCCGCTTGGCGAATGCGACGCCTTGGTCCGCGAGCTTCCGGTGCAGCTTCGGGATGGGGACGTTCGCGAGGGGCACGCCGTCTTCGATGGCCAAAGAAGCCGCGATACCGGCCGCCTGACCCAGGGCATAGCAAGTCGCCAGAACGCGCATGGAGGACATGGCGACATGAGTGGCGGAAATGCTGCGGCCGGCCACGATCAACCCTTCGACGCTCACGGGAAGCATGCAGCGGTACGGAATATCGTAGCCTTCCAGCTTGCGTTCGTCCGTGCTCGCTCCGCCGGTCGGATTGTGGATGTCGATCTCTTAAATAGATCTGATTCGTCTCCCTTACGCCGATCTGGCCGGGCACGTGAGACAGAATATAATTCCCGTGGTTATTCCGCTGCAGGTAGTGGGCGACGGAGAAAACCTGCCGAAGCTCTTCCTTCTCCGCGTAGTTGATATCTTCGATCTTGGCTCCGTTGCCCTTGACCCGCATCATGTTGACGAGCAGCGTGCCGTTGCCCATCCCGCCCCAATAGAGTTGGCGGCCTTGAGGCAGGTCGGCGGCCGATTCCAAGCGGAGGAACATTTCATTCCGCCGTTCAGCCCCGCAAATACTTCTCCGTCAGCACGGTCAGCAGCTGGATGCCGACTTCGTTCTCTCCGCCTTCGGGGAGGATGATGTCGGCGTATTTTTTGGAAGGCTCGATGAACGCTTCGTGCATCGGCTTCACGGTAGTCGTGTACTGCTTATGGATCGACTGGATGGACCGGCCTCGCTCCTCGATGTCCCGCAGCACTCTTCTGAGAATGCGCACGTCCGGGTCGGTGTCCACGAACACCTTGATGTCGAGCAGCGCGCGCAGCTTCTCGTCGGACAGCACGTGCAGCCCTTCGACGATCGCGATGCGGTTCGGCTTCAACTCGACGCTTTTATCCGGATAACGGCCATCGGTCGTAAAATCGTATACGGGAGCGAAGACGGCTTGTCCTTCCCGCAGCCGAGCCAGATGCTCGATGAGCAGCTCGTTGTCGAACGCGAAAGGGTGATCGTAGTTGATCGCGCGCCGTTCTTCCGGGCCGAGGTGGGAATGGTCTTTATAATAATTGTCTTGGGAGACGAACGTTACTTTATCCGCGCCAAGGCGGGCGATGACGGCTCGGGCGACCGTCGTTTTGCCGGAGCCGGTGCCGCCGGCGATTCCGATGATCAGCATGGCGATCGATACCTCCTGAGGAAGGGGGATAATGCGGACACAATATTTTAGCATAGCCGAGTAAAATTATACATGGAATGAGAGACGAGAACGTCTATCGGTTGAATGGATTTCAAGCGCGGAACGGCGTCCGTTCGAAGAACGGGCGAATGCAAATTGCTCCGAGCGGCGAAACGTGATATGATTGTCTTATTGGAACCGCGGCCTGATTCACATAGCGTAGAGGGTTATTCACTCATTTCGATAACCTTGCGCTATGTGATTTTTATTTATGGGGCATGATAGGGTCTTGTGTTCCGACGAGGCGGTTATCATCGCGGAGAATGAGGGATGACATGTATTCCCGGAAAAAACCGGTCGAAGAATTACCTAGCGAGCTGACGGCGGTCTGGATTTGCTCCGATGAGAATTGCAAAGGTTGGATGAGGGACAACTTCGCTTTCTCGTTGTCTCCGGTTTGCCCCCTGTGCCAAACCAAGATGGTCAAAGGCGAGAAGATGCTGAACGCCATCGCGAACACCGTTCCTAACTGGCGCAAATGACCCTCAAACGCCTTCCCCTTGCGATCATATAACTGCAACAAGGGTTCCCATTCCGCGGAGTAGGCATAAGGCAAGCCACCCGGTCATCGGGCTGCCGGCATTGGCTCGAACGGCATTAATTCGGCGCCTTACGCCGCATAATCGTTCGGTGCCGGGCATCTGACGACGACCAGCCCGGCTTCTTCAAGAACTTTCAAGTGCCGCGATACGGCCGGCGCCCGCGCACCGGACATCGGCTTCTCGCCGATCCGGAACGCGGGCGCTTATCTTATTACATAAAATCGATCATCGAGCGGACTTCGACTCTGCCGGGGTTTCCGGGCACGAACCGTCCGTTCTCGAGCTCGCGCGAATAAAATTCCACCGTGACGGAACGCCCCGGAATGAGGTCGAAGAAATTGTCGCTGAACGTGCCTTCATTTTCCGCGGCCAAATACACCTGCTTGGCAAGAGAGACCGCTTGCAGGGAGAAGAACGTGCGTCCGCCTTCGTCCTTGCGAGCAACCCGCAGCCCGGGCTCGCGGAGCGCCAGCTCCTTGATCGGCGCGAAAAAGCGCGTCTTCTCGTCCAGCGCCGTCCCGTCGGCGGCGACGAGCGTTGCCGTCAGCACGAGCGAGCGGGCGTCGCGGCCGCCGAGCAGCTCCGCTCTCGCCAGGCTAAGCGCCTCCTTCGCCGAATTGGCCGCGAGCGAGACGTCCTCGCTCGACTTCCACAGCGCCGCGCCGGAGAAGTCCGTCAGCCGAAGCTCCAAGGTGCCCTCGACCGGAACCGGCCGATCGGAGACGAGATGGACGCTCAGCCGCTCTTCGTCCGAGTCGCCGAAGACGACGGCGACGTCCCGGAAGCTTCGGCGAGCGTAATACTGCGTCGCTTTCCAGCGGCCGTAATAGTCCATCCCGGACCAGGAGGCGACCGGCCAGCAATCGTTCATCTGCCAATACAGCGAGCCCATGCAGTAAAACTTGCGCCNCCGGTGGGCTTCGATCGCCGTCCGCATCGCTTCCGCCTGCAGCACNTGGCTCATGTACAGGAACGAAGGNAAGTCCTTCGGCTCGGGCAAGTACATGTCCATGTACCNTTTAATGAGCTGGTTGCCTTGACCGTTCTTCTGNTGGCGCAGCATCACTTCCGAGTCGATCCGCAGGTCCGTCTCCTCCGCGTAGGAACGGACCGTCCGGTATTCCGGAAACGACTGGAAGCCGTATTCGCTCATGAAGCGGCCGACGATCCGGTTATAGTTGTCGAACGGTTCGACGTTGTGCCAGACTCCCCAATAATGCATATCCCCTTCCGTGGAGTCCGTCCGCGAGTGCTGGTCGGCGTTGCCGCTTAACGAGACTATCGGAGAAGACGGCCAATAATCGACGTCGGGGTGCAGCTCGAAGGTCGCCGAAGGCAGAATCCGGTGGAAGATCGCTTCGTAATCGCTCCATATTTTCTCGCGCTGCTCCGGAGAATACGACTTCTTCCAGCCCCATCCCAGGTTTTCGTCGAAGTGGGCCCAAGCCGCATCGATCTCGTTGTTGCCGCACCAGAGGGCGATGGACGGATGATTGCGCAGCCGCTTGATCTGCTGCCGGGCTTCCGCGCTTACGTTCTCCAGGAACGCCTCGTCGCCGGGATACATGCTGCAGGCGAACATGAAATCCTGCCAGACGAGCAGCCCGTTCTCGTCGCAGAGCTCGTAGAAAAGATCGCTCTCGTAGATGCCTCCGCCCCAGACGCGAAGCATGTTCATGTTGGAGGCGACGGCCGTCGCGATCTCGTGCCGGTAGCGTTCATCGCCGATCTCCGCGACGAAGCTGTCGAGGGGGATGTGATTGGCGCCTTTGGCGAATACGGGAACGCCGTTCAGCTCGAAGCGGAAGCCCGTGCCGAATTCGTCCTTCTCCCGGACGAGTCGAATCGAGCGCAGGCCGGTCGAGACGGCCGATTCCGCGACGACGGCGTCGCTTTCCAGCAGCGCCGCCTCGAACGTATAGAGGGAGGGTTCGCCCAACCCGCGGGACCACCACAGCCGGGGGGACGCGATCTCGAGGTCCAGCTCGAGAGCATGGACGCCGGCTCCGCTTAGCCGAACGTTCGCCGTCCACTCCAGCCCGCGTCCGGCGCGAATCCTCATAAGGCCTTCCCAAGCGCCGCCGCATTCCGCTTCCGCCACCGCCGTCAATTTCGCGGACTCGGCCGTCACTTCGTTTTGCCGTATATACAAATCCCTGAATCGAACGCCCGTCCAGGCCTCGAGCCGGACGTCTTTCCAGATCCCGCTCGTGACGAAGCGCGGACCCCAATCCCAGCCGTAATGGTAAGGCGCCTTGCGCGCGAAGATGCTGACCTTCTTGTCGCCCAGCCCGCCGACGTCCGATTGATCGTTCGAAGCCGGGAGCGGATAACCGAGCTTTTCCAGCTTGGGGAGATCCTCCTGAATCGGGGAACGGAATAGAACGCTCAGCCGGTTGGCGCCGGGCTTCAGATGCGCTTTGGCATCGACGGTCCAGATGCGGAACATGTTGTCGGCGGAGAGAATCCGGCTCCCGTTCAGCGAGACGTCGGCGTACGTATCCAGTCCGTCGAACCGCAGCTCGATGCGTTCCTCTTGAAGCAGCTCGTCGGAAACCTCGAACTCCGTCTCGTATTCCCAATCCGCTTTGTCCACCCATTGGGCGTCTTTTTCGTTCGTCCCGTAAAAGGGATCGGGGATTTTGCCGTGGCGAAGAAGGTCGGTATGCACGCAGCCGGGCACCCGGGCGGTCAGCCGCTCCGTTTCTCCGTATTTGCGGAAATGCCAGCCGTCGGTCAGGGATATCTTTCTGATCATGTCGTTCTCCTTGTTGTTCGTAATGGGGTGGGGTCGTTACTTTACCGCGCCTTGCGTGAAGCCGTTGTAGATATATTTCTGCAGTGCCAGGAAAGCGACCGTCGTCGGAACCAGGATGAGCATCACCGCCGCGCAGATCGTCTCCCAATGGGAACCGAAAGGCCCCTTAAAGGCGAACAGGGACGTGGAGATCGTTCGAAGCGCGGGATCGGGCATGTACAGGAACGGAATGTAAAAATCGTTATAGATGCCGATCCCCTTGATGATCATCATCGTCACGATGGCCGGCGCCAGAAGCGGGAAGATGATCTTCGAGAAAATGGAATAGTAGGACGCGCCGTCCAGCATCGCCGACTCGTCGAGCTGTTTCGAGATGTTGTCCATGAACTGGATGAAAATGTAGATGCCGATAATGTCGGTGCCCATATATAACAGAATCGCGGATCCCATCGTATTGAACAAGCCGAGCGCATGGACGATTTTGAACAGGATGACCTGCGTCGTGACTCCCGGGATCAAGGCGGCGAACAAGAACGCGGCCATGATCGCCCCGCGGGAGAAGAAGCGGAACCGCTGCAGCACGTAAGCGATCATCGTGCCGATGATCGTGTTCCCGACGAGCGCGACGGCCATGATGATGGCCGTGTTCTTGAAGCCGGTCAGCATGTCGCCTTTCACGAAAGCCGTCCGGTAGTTCTCGAAGTTGAACCAGTTCTCGGGTGGCGTGAGGGACGTGGTCGCCATGTATTCCTCCGACGTCTTGAACGAAGCGAACAAGACGACGACCAGAGGAGCGAGCGCGCAGAAGGCTCCCAGTATCAGGGTGAAATACTTGAACGCGGAAGCCGATGCGTACTTGAGCTTAACCATCCTTTTTCTCCTCCTTGATGAAGGTTTTCTGGATGACCGTGACGAGAATGACGATCAGGAAGAGCACGACCGCCATCGCCGAGCCCAAGCCGTATTTGTTGTATCTGAACGTCGTCGTGACCGTTTGGATGACGAACGTGTTGCTGCCGTTGGAGCCTCCGGTCATAATGTACGGAATCTCGAACGGCGCGACCGATCCGCTGATGGACAGGATGAGCGTGATGGCCACGATACGTTGTATGCTCGGCAGAATAATGTACCGGAACTGGTGCCAACGATTGGCTCCGTCGATCTCCGAGGCTTCGTACAGATCGGAGGGGACCGAGGAGATCGCTCCCAGCAGGAGAATAAGGTTAAAGCCCAAGTACCTCCACACGGAAGCTCCGACCAGCGAAACGTTGATGATGTCGGGGTTGAGCAGCCAACGGGGCGGATTCGCGACTCCGAAGAAGCCGAGGATCGAATCCAGCGTGCCCTCCGGACGGAAGAAGAACAGGAAGATGAGTCCCACCGCCACGCTGTTGATCATGCTCGGGAAGAACAAGACGCCTTTCATGAAGTTCCTGCCCCGGAAGGCGAAGCTGAGAATCGTCGCGAAGTAGAGCGCGACGGCGAGCTGAACGAAGCTGCCGACGAAATAATAGATGCTGTTGAGAAAGCCTTCATAGTATCGTTCGTCCGTGAATATCGTCTTGAAGTTAGCGAAGCCAACCCAGTTATAGCTGGGGGAGAGACCGTTCCAATCCGTGAAGGCGTATCTGAACATGCCGACGACCGGCAAGTAGCCGAAGGTCAGCAGCAGCAGAATCGGAACCGCCGAGAAGGACGCGATGATGAAGATTCGCTGGGCCTTATAGCTGAGATTCGATAAACGGAACATTCCGGTACCTCCGCTGTCGTGGAATGGAGGAAGGCCATAGGGGAAAGCGCGGCCGCGCTTTCCCCCATGCCTGCCATCGCCTGCGAGGCCGTTTTATTTCTTATAGTTTTCCGGGATGAGCTTCTGCCACGATTTGTTCCATCTGTCGTCGAGGTCTTTCATGATTTCGTCGAACGTTTCCTTGCGGTTGCCGATGGCGGCTTCGATCAAGCGCGTCTTGAAGTCCGGATTGTGAATGCCGACTTCGGAATCGTTGTCGATCGCCGTAAGGACGCCGTTCAGATCGTCCGGTCCGGGCGTGGACAGCTCCATCGTGACGCCGAGATCCTGGAAGCCCTGAAGCAGCTCGGGAATTTGCAGCTGGCCGTTCTCGTCGAACTTCGCGCTGAAGCCGCCCTGGTACTTGGTCGCGTAGTCGGATTCGTCCACGACCCAGTGGATGAACGCGTTAGCCGCCTCTTTGTTTTTGCTGTGCACGTTGATGGACCAGTTGTAGTCGGCGGCCAGCGGGGCGGACAGCTTGGCGGCGTTCGTCGGGAAAGGCATGTAGCCGATGTCGTCCGGGTTAGGGCCGGCGCCTTGCATCTGCGTGATCGCCCACGAGCCGAGCACCATCGTGCCGATCTCGCCGCGGTTGATCATGCCCTTCGACGATTCCCAGTCGGTCGTCGTCGGATCTTCTTCGATCAAGCCTTGATTCGCGACGTCGTACATCAGCTTGAAAATGTCGTTGTACGGCTTGCCCGGCGCCCAAGGATTCGGATCCTCCAACACGCCGATGTTCGGGTAGTTCGGATCGCCCGACGCCGGCTGCAAGTAATCGGCCCACTGGCTGAGCGTCCAGTTGTCCTTGTAGTTCGTGTAGAGCGGGATGGCGTCCGTGTTGTCCTTGATCTTGTGCATCGCTTCCAGGAATTCGGCCGGCGTTTTGGGCATCTGGGTAATGCCCGCATCCGCGAATACCTTCTTGTTGTACACGATGCCCAGCGTGTTGATCGCCATCGGAATGCCGTAGTATTTGCCTTCGAAACGGCGTTGGTCGATCTGGGAGTACACGGTCTTGTCGGTTTCGTAGTCGCCGAGAGGTTCGAAGAAATTCGGGTAATCCTTCGGTTCGATGTTGTTCGGGATCAGCAGCACGTCGCCGTAGTCCTCGGTGTTCATTCGAATCTTGATGTTATTCTCGTAATCTTGCACCGCTTCCCATTTGACCTCGATGTCCGGATACGCTTTATTGAATTCTTCCGTAAACTCGCCTTGAAGAATATCTACGATGTCGGTTCGCTGCGTCAGGACGGTAATGGAGCCGCTCGGCTTTTGCTCGGAAGCGCCGCCTTCCGAAGCGGGAGCGCTTTCGGAGCCGGAAGGCGAAGAGCTTGCCGAAGGAGACGGGCTAGCTTTCTCGTTGTTGCCGCCGCTGCATCCGGCGAGCACCCCCGCCAAGAGAACGAGAGCTGAAGCGATCGAGAATAATTTTTTTCTCACTTACCATTTCCCCCTTAATTAGCTTATCGATTAGGTTACAAAGCGAGTATAGGGTGTCAGCGCTTTCATGTCAACCGTTTTTTTCCATGAAAAAAACCTGCTTCGCCTATTTCGCGCCGCGCGCCGGGAGCTGCGCGCGATGCGAAAAGTAAGCGGGGGAAGCAGGTTCGAATCAACGCAAATCCTTTACGGAGCCGCGATAGACGATTTTGCCTTTCACCGATACCCGGCCATGGGCGGCATGCCCGTGTTTAACCTTGTTAACGATCATCGACACCGCGGTTTTGGACATTTCCGGCATGTTGACTTCGACCGTCGTCAGGTTCGGTTCGGTGAGCGTGGCGTAGATGCCGTTGTCGAAGCCGACGACCGAGCAGTCGTCGGGCACGCGGAAGCCTTTGCGCTGCAGGGTCGAGACGAGGTGGTAGGCGATCTGGTCGCAGTTGCAGACGAAGGCGGTCGGCATGCGCTTCGGCAAGACCATGTCGATAAAATTGCCCTTCTCGTCGCGGTCGGTAATCACGTAATCCTCGTCGAACGCGAGCCGGTGCTCCAGGATCGATTTGTAATAGCCCAGGTAGCGGTCCAGAATGCTGCTGGTCGCATGGATGTTGCCGACGAAGGCGATATCCCGGTGACCGAGCCGGATCAAATAGTTCGTCAGGTCGTATACTCCGTAGAAATTGTCGGTGATGACGCTGTCCACGTCTTGTTGGTCCGTATAGAAGTCCAAGAAGACGAGCGGGGCTTCCGTCGTCAGGAACATCTCGATATATTCCCGGCTAAGCTGGCCCAGGATAATGAAGCCGTCCACTTTTTTCTCCAGATAAACCCGGGGAAGAACGAGTTGCTCTTCGTCTTCGGCGCTGAGAATATGCATGATTCCGGAATAGCCGTGCTCGTCCATGCTGATCGCCAGCGCTTGGTAGAACTGCATGTAGAAGCCCTGCGTAATGCCGGTGAATTTGGCCGGAATGATAATTCCGATATTGTAGGACAGCCCTTCCTTGATCGACCTGGCCGCGGTATTGAACCTGTATCCCATGTCCGATGCCGCTTCCTTGATCTTTTTCCGGAGTTCCTCTCCCACGCCTTCTTTGTCGTTGATGGCTTTCGATACCGTGACGCTGCTCACTCCGAGCTTGTCGGCGATATCGCGCATCGTAACGTTCTGCTTCATGGAATCTTGACCTCCGGAATCTGGTGAATCGTCGAAAGGCGAAACGAATCGTCCGTTTTGGTTTATCGATTAAGTAAAATAATGGCGATCTATAAATTAACTTTACCGAGGGAAGAGATATTTTGTCAATGGATGGACGGCGGATCTTGGTTAAGGTCATAAAGGATTTGAACATGATAACGTTATATTGTTAATGCTCATGCTAGCCGAAGAGGGGGCGATAAGCAATCTTTTTCGGCTTATCGGAGAAGTATCCTTTTCTATCGTTTGGGGAATCCTATTGCTAGATTGCGATAACGGGAGGTAACCGGATGCACGCCATGTGGAAAGGCACGATTCAAATCGCCAAAATACAAATTCCGATCAAGCTGTACGCGGCGACCGAAGACAAGGAGCTCTCTTTGAAGACCGTTCATTCGGCTTGCGGCGGGGCGGTCTCTCATTTGAAGTATTGCCAGGCTTGCGAGGAGAAGCTCGAGACGGATCACATCCGCAAGGTTTACGATTTAGGCGGAGGCCATGGCGTGGAGTTAACCGAGGAAGAAATGAAGGAGCTTACGCCCGCATCCAACAGAACGTTCCTGATCGAACAGTTCGCGGACGAAGCGGAGATTTCCCGCATCCGGTTGAAGAAGCACTATTACGTCGGGACCGACGAGCTCGGGGAAGAGACGTTCCGGCTCTTCCATGCCGGTCTGCTGCGGGCCCGAAAAATCGGACTCGGCTACATAACGCTCAGATCCGCCCAAAGCCTCGCCGCGTTATGGCCGACGGCCGACGGACTCGTGCTGTCCACGATGCTGTACGAGGACGAAATCCGGCCGATGGAGAGCATCGCCGCGCCGTCCAACCGCGTGCGGAAGCATTTGCCGGAGGACCACTTGTTCGTCTTCGAGCAGTTGATCCGCGCCATGTCCGCCGAATTCGTCGGCTCGAAATTCCCGAATTCGTACGCCGCGGCGCTCAAAGCGCTGATCGAGAATAAGATCGCCAAGCTCGCGCCGAGAGAGAAAGCGAAGGAAGCTCCTCTGTTGCCGCGCGAAACCCGTCTGGAAGACCTGCTGTCCACCTTAACGGCCAGTTTGGAGCTTGCGAAGAACGGAGCGGACGCCTTCGCGCCTCCGGAAGACCTCATGCCGCATTAATCGCCTCAAGAAGGAGCGGGAGAGCGGTATTCCGAGGGCGTTAGGCCGACGGACGCTTTGAAGACTTTGGAGAAATAATGGCGATCGGCGTAGCCGACGATCTCCGCGATGTCTTTGATCGGAATTTCCGGCCGGAGGTTCAGCAATTCCTTCGCCTTGTTTATTCTTAACTCCGTAAAATACTCCACGAACGAGCTGCCCCGGTAGATGCGGAACAGATTGCACAAGTAGGTGCTGGAGATGTCGAACTCCTCCGTTAGAGCCGTCAGGCTCAAGGGTTCCCCGAGACGCTCGGCTATGAATTGCTGGATGCGGTTGAAAAGAGCTTCGCTTTTCTTCCCGTTCGGCTGGTCCTGCGTCTTCGCCGAGGACTGGAGCCAATCCGCGAACGCCTCCCCGGCTTCGGCGAAGCCGGAGGAGGCGGACAGCAGCTCCCGGATCGCCGACTCCGTTTCCCGGCGAGCCAACGGATGCATGCGTCTTGTTTCCGTACCGACGGCATCCGCGATTCTGCGAAGGTTCATCTCGACGAAGGCCGAAGGGCAGCTTTGTTTCTCCCATTCGCCGAAGAGCCGGATTACCGCATCCCGAATGCCCGGCCAATCGCTTTTGTTCGCTTTGTACTCCAATGTTTTCTCCTGGGCGTCGCTTAACGAGGCATACGCCTCCGGCGCCGGTTCGTCGCTTTCGTCGGGCGGCAGGAGAATGCTCCGGCCGATGACCTGCCGGTTATCGAGCTTGCGCGCAAGCTTCTTCGCTTCGTCCTTCAGTCGGGTGGGATCGTCGACAGGATGCCCGACCGCGACGATCGTAAAGGCCTGCGGCTTGGAATACCGGCTGATCAGTCGTCTTCCAAGTTCGATCGACCTCTCCCGACCGTACCGCGCCAAGGTAAAAACGAAGAGGAGCCCTTGCTTGTCCGCGCCGGGTAATACCCAGACGTCCTCTTCCGGTTCCAGATGCGGATAGAGAAAATCCAAGTGCTCGGAGCCGTTGAGAAGGAGAGAGTCGTAAAGCAGCGGATTGAAATGCATGTCGCTGCAGTTCGCCGCGATCGGCCATAGCGATCCCGCGAACGCCGGATCGAGTTCCGGTTCGCCTTCCAGATAACCTTGCAGCCGACTCCGTTTCTTGCTATAGGTTTCCGCTTTCAGCTGCCGGAGCGTCTGCTTTAACACTTCCGTTACGGCACTCGGTTCGATCGGTTTGATCAAGTAGTCCGCGACCTGGGCCCGCAACGCGGTCCGGGCATAATCGAAGGAAGGATAACCGCTGACGATAACGACCTTGATCCGAGGCTTTTCCTTTCTAAGCTTTTGCGCGAAATCCAGTCCGTCCATCTCGCTCATCCGAATGTCCGTGAAGACGAGGTCGGGGTCTGCGCCGTCTACTTGGGAGAGAGCGTCCTCCGCATCGTAGCATTCCGCTACGAAATCGGCGGCGCAGCCGAGAAGGCCGCAGCAGGTTTGCACGATTTCCTTCAAGTGATAGAGGAAGATCGGCTCGTCGTCCACGAGCATGATTTTGATCGAATCGTTCATTCCTTTTCCTCCTGTAAGCCGGACGCGTTGCCCCGGAAGGTAACGATCGCCCCTCCGCCGGGACGGTTGCCGATCGAATAAGAGAAGCCCGTCCTGTCGACCAGCTTTAATCTTGCCAAAGCGCTGATTAAACCCATTCCTCCGAGCCGCAGAGCGCCCGGCGCTTCCAATCGGTTGGCTTGCAGCCGGTCCATGTATTCGTCGATTCTGCGGTGAAGCAAGCCGAGAGCCTCCTCGGAGAAGCCCTTGCCGTTATCCCGAATCTCCAACTCCCAGCGATCGAGCGCCATCGTACCGACGATTTCGATTCGCAGTTGCTTGATCTCGTTGCCGAGCCCGTGCTGCAGGCAGTTTTCCACGATCGGCTGCACGGTCAGCTTGGGCAAGTCGATCGCCAGCATCTCCGGCGGAACTTCGATCGAGTAGTCCAACCTGTGCATGTAGCGCGATTTCATGAGGTTCAGGTAGTTTTCCGTAAAATCCATTTCCGCCCGAAACGAGGCTTTCGGAGATTCGGTCGAGACGGCGTAGCGCATGAACCGGGAAAGCTTTCGGCTGATGTCGGCAACCGAAGCCGAATCCTTCTTGTCGGCCATGATCGTGATGACGCTGAGCATATTGAACAGGAAATGCGGATTGATCTGCGCCTGCAAGGTTTGGAAGTGGGACTGCAGCTGCAGTGTCCGGAATTGGACCTTTTCTTCCATCGATCTCTGAATTCGATCGTTCATTTTCTGGAACGAGCGCCGAAGCGACTCGACCTCGTTCATCTTGTATTTGTTCTCGATGTGCAGATCGTGGGCGGAATCCTCGAGCTTTACGCCGTCCATCGCCTGCTTGAGAGAGGTGATCGGGCGGCTTAGCACTTTGGCGAGCAAATAATAAAAGGCGACGGAAAAAGCGATGAGAAGGAGAACGCCGAGTATCATCACGTTGCGAAAGACGCGGAGAGGGGCGAACAGCTGCTTCTCGGGCACGACGGAGACGATCGAGAACTCGGGAAATTCCGTCGTCCGTTTAACCGCGAAGAGGTCGCGGCTTTGGACCGTAAGCTGAGCTTCTTGGCCGGAGGCCAGCCCTTCGAGGGCGGCCAACGTCGCGGCGGCTTCTTCGTTCGAACCGGCGCTCGAATAGACGACGCGGTCTTGGTGGAGAATGAAAATGCCGGCTCCCCGGATATCCTTCGTTCTCTCGAAATCGATTATCGCGTTCGGCTTGAGCACCGCCTCTAGGTAACCCAACTCGAATAGCCCCCATTGCAGCTTGCGCATAAGGGAAAAGGCGGAAGGATTTCCGCTGCCGATCAGGATGACTCCGCCTTTGGCGGAATCGGCTTCGTTCGCGAACGCGTTGCGGCTGCCGGCTATTCGGACAAGTTCCGATTCCGCCTCTTTGGCGAATAACTCTCCGTTAGCGGTATAGAGATTCAACCGGGCGATGCTCTTGTAGGCGTTGGACGAGACGAGCATGAAGTTGCCGATCGATTTCCTCGCTCGCAGGTCGACGTTCGTATTCGCGGCCTCGCTTTTGATTTTCAAGTAGTCCGCCAGGGTCGAGCGGGTATTGTCGTAGCTGTTATAGAGCTGGAACGTCATGTTGTTGAACATGTTCAATTGGGAGGAGAGGTTGCTGGCCGCGCTCCCGGTCAATTGTTCGACGCTCGTGACGATGTTGTTCTGGATGCTGTTCTTGAAGTAAAAGTACATCGGAAAGCTGATCGTCAGCATTAACGTGATCAGCGTCAACGAATAGACGAGAAAGAGCTTGGTGCGGAAGCTTCTCATGGCGGTTTCACTCTCCCCACAAGCCATCATATCAAAATATCGCCTCGAAGGCGTTTAAGATTTTCCCCCATCCGAGTGTCAAAATCGCCATTTACTCTCACGACATGAAAGGGCTATCATGGCTAAGGCAAGCACTTTTCTACTTCACGAGGGGGAAACAACATGACGAGAAAGAAAACCGGCAAGCTGCTCGCGGCGGCGACGGCGATCTCCTTGGTTACCGCTCTGACGGCATGCGGAGGCGATAGCGGCAACGACGCCGCGGCGACGGGAGGAAGCGCGAGCCCGTCGGCCGGCGCCAGCAGCGGCGCGGCTCCGGCAGAGACGGTCAAGATCAAAATCCTCGGACACTCTACTTGGTTCGTCCAAGGAATGGACGCGATTATTCCGGAAGCCAAGAAGAACGGTTTCGATCTGGTAATCGAAAAAGTACCGGAAGGCGACGATGGAGCGAACTTGATGAAGACCCGGTTCGCCACGAACGACAAGCCGGACATCCTGTTTTATCAGAGCGGTATGACGAACAACTTTGGCTTCGGAACTCCGGGCGACGTATTCGTCGCCCAGGACGACCAGCCTTGGATGGAAAACTTCGACAAGGCGGCCTGGAAAAACATGCTGGATACGCTGGAGGACGGCCACTGGTACGGAGCTCCTTACGGCGGAACCGATATGGGCGTCGTTCTCTACAATAAGAAGCTGTTCGAAGAGCTGAGCCTGCAAATTCCGACGAACATGGACGAGTTCTGGGCCGTGGCCGAGAAGATCAAAGCGGCCGGCAAGACGCCGGTCTACTTCTCCGGCCAAGACGCTTGGACGGTGCAGCTGCCCGTTCTCATCTCGAGCGCTTCTCAGCAAGGCGCGGAACTTATCCCGCTGATGAACGAGAACAAAGCGAAAATGACGGATTGGACGGACCGCAAAGTCGGCATGCAGTTTATCCAAGACGTCGTGGACAAAGGCTACGCGAACGAGGACATTCTTTCCTCCACTTACGACAACGCCCAGAAAGCGTTGGCTAGCGGGGAAGCGGGCATGTACCACATGGCCACTTGGGTCATGAACGAGATCGTCGCGAAGTATCCGGAAGGCGTCGATAACATCGGATCGTTCGTTATGCCGTTCAAAGGCGACGGACAGGATTTGGCCGCGATCTGGGCTCCCAAAGCGATGTACGTCGTCAAGGGCGAAAACCAGGACAACGCGCAACGTTTCGTAAACTGGTTTGAACAGCCGGCCGTTCAAGACGTTTTCTTCGCGAACCAAGGCGGCATCCCGGCGATCAAAGGAGTAACCAAGACCAGTCTGACGCCGGCCGAGCTCGACGCGAAGAAATACCTGGACGAAGGGAAAGCGATCGGCAACGTCCCTTACCCGTTCAAATTTAACGCGAACGTAAATCTGCCGACCTACTCCCAAGAGTTGTTCGTCAAGGGCGGCAAGACGCCGGACCAAGCGCTCGAAGCGCTGCAGAAAGACATGGAGACGGACGCGAAATCGAAAGGCGACCCGAACTTCAAATAATCATCGGAGAGGGAGTTTCTTTCGCGAGAAACTCCTTTCTTCTCTCAAGGAGCACCTATGTTAAAAAAACGATACTACTCCTATTGGCTGTTGTCTCCCGGAATGCTCGTCTTTTTCGTTTTCTTCATCGTGCCTTCCCTGATGGGCTTTTATTTCGCGTTTACCGATTTGGACGCTTCCTTTAAGGTAACCCGATTCGTCGGATTCGATAACTTCGTCACCCTTTACGATAATCCGAGCAACTTGCTCGCATTCAAGAACACGTTTATTTTCGCGGTCGTGACGACCGTTTTCAAGATCGGGCTGGGGCTGTTGCTGGCCATTCTGGCGAACCAGCGGCTGAAGAGCCGCCTGTTGCTCCGTTCGGTGCTCTTCTTTCCGGTTATCCTGAGCACGATAGCCGTAGCTATCGCCTTTAAGGCGATCTATCATCCCAGCACGGGAATCCTGAACGTCTTTTTGCGCGCCGTCGGACTCGATTCTCTCGCCATGAACTGGCTGACCGACCCGGCGCTGGTGATGTACTCTATCTCGTTCGTCGAAATTTGGAAATGGACCGGTTTTTCGATGATGCTTTTCCTCGCGGCGCTGCAATCCATGCCGCAGGAAGTCACCGAAGCCGCGAAAATAGACGGAGCGTCCTCCTGGCAGCACTTCCGCTTCATCACGCTCCCGATGCTGACCCCCGTCATGAACACCAACGTCATTCTCAGCGTCATCGGAGGCCTGAAAGTATTCGACGTGGTTTACGCGCTGACCGGAGGAGGGCCGGGCAATGCTTCCAACGTCATCAACACCGCGGTGTTCAAAGCTTTCGCGGCGGGGCGCAACGGGGAAGCCACGGCGGCGAACCTCGTGTTGTTCGTCCTCATTCTGATTGCCGTGCTGAGCTTAAATAAAGTCATCAATCGAGACGCGAGTAGGTGATTAAGATGAAAAAAGGCGTACAGGTCCTCTGGGAGCTGCTTTCCCTCGTTTGCATCGCCATTATCGGCGTTCCGCTCTATTTCGTGATCGTGAACGCCTTCAAGACGAAAGCGGAAGCCGCGGAAATGACCCTTTCCCTTCCGGGCGAATGGAATATCGCGGACAACTTCAAGGACGTATTCGCCGCGGCCCGAATTCCTCAAGCCTTTTGGAATACGTTCGTCATTACCTTGATCGGCGTCGTCTTGATCGTCGTCCTCTGTTCGGTATCGGCGTTCGTCATCCAGAGGCGGGATACGAAATTTACGAGATTTCTGACGCAGGTTCTGATCGTCGGTTTGATCCTCCCGATGATGATCATTACCACGTATTACGTCGTGGATTTCTTCGAGCTGGTTCGCACGTATACCGGCGTCGTTCTATTGTTCGTTGCGGGCAATTACGCGTTTATCACGTATTTGTATATTTCCTTCATGCACGGCATTCCGAGAGACCTGGACGAGGCGGCGATCATCGACGGCGTCGGCAAATACCGGTTGTTCTTCGGCATCATCTTTCCGTTGCTGCTCCCCGTTAACGCGTCCGTGCTCATTCTGGCTTCCATGAACATCTGGAACGACTTTACGATTCCGTTCTACTTCCTGAATTCGGCGGATCGGTATACGTTAAGCTTGCTGATTTATTTCTTCTTCGGCCAGAAGGCCGCGGACTGGAACCTTGTCTTCACGACGATCCTGGTCGTTTCCTTGCCGGTTATCCTGCTCTATCTGTTCTTGCAGCGTTATATCGTCGCGGGAATGACGTCGGGAGCCGTGAAGAGCTGATGAACGACATTCGAATCCATTCCTTCGATCTGAATACGAAGGAGACCGGTCGGTACGGGGATCCGGAAATGCAGCCGGCGGACGGTTTCCTGATCCGAATCCGCGAGCACGGTACGGAAGTTAATCTGCTGTTGGACGCGGGGAAAAAGGGGCAGGGCGAGAAGGTCATTCTTCCTTACCTGTGTTCTCAAGGGATCTCGCATTTGGATTATATGGCGCTATCCCATCCGCATCTGGATCACTTCGGGGGGATGATCGATCTCCTCCGGGAATCCGGCATTACGGTCGGGAAATTCCTTTACGCCCCTTTGGCCGACGAGGATATGCATCGAGCCCAAGACGAACGGAACTACCGGTTGTGGACGGAGTTTAAGCAAACTTTGGAGCAAGCCGCTGCGGCGGGGGGCGTTCGGACGATCGATCACCTGGACGCATGCCGACCCGGCGACCGGATCGCATTGACGCTTTCCGTCGGCTTGGATATCGTGGCCTTGCCCGATCCGTCTCTGTATGGAGAAAATGACGTCTTGAATATCAACGACATGAGCTTGGTCCTTAAGCTGCATTACGGGAGCTTCAGCGCGCTGTTTCCCGGCGATTGCGGACGGGCTCAGGCGGAGCAGATCCTTCGTTCCCCGCAACGGGAACTGATTCGGGACGTTACGTTGCTGAAAGCCTCCCATCATGGCGGAGACGAATCGACGACTCCCGAATTCACGGCCCTATGCAACAGCCGGATCGTACTCGTTCCCTGCAATTCTCTCGTCGTGGAGCATCGGCCGTCTTTCGTTCGCAACCTGCACGACTTCAGTCGAAACGGAGCCAAAATCCTCCGAGCGGACTGCCAGCGCTCCATCGAAATCGCGTCGGACGGCACCGTCGTTACTTGCCGTGCCTCGACGGACCATTACAGCGAGCATACCGCTTTTCATTTGCGCTAACCGGCGAGGGGCTTTCGAGCCCCTTATCGCCGACTAACTCGGTTATCTCTTTCTCCCGACTAACTCGGTTATCCCTTTCGCTCAGTCGAGCTTCCCACTATCCCGACGATCCCGACTATCCCGACGATCTGTCCGACTGTCCTCCGCCAGACCGTATGGCCATTATCCCCGTGAGTCAGATCGGCCTATCTGTCCACAATCACCTATGGCCATTATCCCCGTGACTCAGATCGGCCTATCTGTTCATAATCAGCTATGGCCATTATCCCCGTGACTCAGATGGGCTTATCTGTTCAAAATCAGCTATGGCCATTATCCCCGTGACTCAGATCGGCTTATCTGTTCAAAATCAGCTATGGCCATTATCCCCGTGACTCAGATCAGCCTTCTGTTCAAAATCAGCTATGGTCATTATCCCCGTATAGCTCAGATCAGCCTATCTGTCCACAATCACCTATGGCCAATATCCCCTTGGCTCAGAATTGCCCTATCTGTCCACAATCACCTATGGCCTATCCCCTTGGCTCAGAATTGCCCTATCTGTCCACAATCACCTATGGCCAATATCCCCGTAGCTCAGATCGGCTATTTTGATCAAGCGGGACATTTAAATCATAGTGGGCTTTTGTCTCTATCGGCTCAGTTCTGATCGGTGGCTCCAGTGCGCAAACAACCGAAGGCGTTGTTCTAGCGGATAATATAGTTGCGTTCGAGTAGGCATCCAGTGGTAGTTGGAGGCAATGGATTATGCAATCCTTAGCTTGATTTCGTAGGCTTCTTGCTTAATGCGTCGGACGATCATAATGGTTGAATCAACTCGCTTTTTGGAGAAGAGAGTAGTAGTTGCGTTTTCGGCGGGCGGAATGGTCTTCTCGGCGGATTAGATTAGGATAGCTGAGGGGCGTCGTTAAGACGCCATGATGGAGCAGGTTTGCAAACAGGTCGGCTGAAGAACGATTTCTGGCATTGAAACCAAAGCAAAACTGATCGAGGTACGACTGAAGGTGCTTCGAGCCGATCCCGTTAAACGTATATTTGATCCAATTCGAAACCAGAGTGCCTATGCGTAAGAGCGGCGCGTATCGATTAGGGCTGCAGCTTTGTACGACTAGCGGTACGTCTTGGACGGCCGGATCGACGTGCTTTTGTATGAAATCGTGGCCTGCTCCGCGCGTAATGCAATCATGAACGAGTTGGTGGTCGGGGACTTGTCTGATTTTGACGTGCGTAATGCTTCTATTCGGACCGATCGTTCCTCCGATAAGCAGAGGGTGCTGTTGCGGATGGCGGAATATCGTCGGGTTATACGGTCGGCCGTACATGGCGCAATTCACTCTAACTAATCCGGAAAGCAGCTCGCCGGAATTCGCCGAAGTCATTGCATGCCGAATCTTATGGCAGATTAGCCATGCGGTCTTGTAGGTCGTGCCGATCAAGGAAGCCAGCCTGGTCGCGCTAATTCCCTCCGGCCGGGCATGGAGAAACAAAGCTTTGAACCACAGCGTCAAAGGCGTTCGGCTGCATTCAAAAATAGTTCCTGCTATTAGCGAAGTTTGGCGACGGCAGGACAGACATTCGAATAGGGGCAGACGTCTCGTACGAATCACCGAGTATTGCCGATGCGCGCAACGCGGACATTCGAAGCCATCCGGCCAGCGGGCAGAGAATAACGCTTCGGCGCACTTTTCTTCGGTTGAATATTCGATTTGGAATTGTTCGAACGTCATATCGCTCATCGGCATTTTCGCACACCTTCCGAATGGGAACATTTGTTCTTATTATATAACATTTTTGGAGAAATGGCAAGTTTTTGTAAATCTGCATTAACGGACGGGTGGTTCGAAAAAAGACGGTACGTTATGAGGGACTGAGGCGAGGGGATAATGGCCAGAGAGCTCTGAGAGGTAGGTAGGTAGGTAGGTAGGTAGGTAGGTAGGTAGGTAAGCAACACACGGAGATGAGAACCCGCCTGAGGCGAGGGGATAATGGCCAGAGAGCTCTGGAAGTAGGGGAAGCAATGCAAACAAAGCAGCATGGAGATAATGACTTGTCTGAGGCGAGGGGATAATGGGCAGAGAGCATCGAGAGGGGGGAAGTGGTTGAAAACTTATCTGAGCCGATGGGATAGTAGTCGTAAGCGACGAAAAGAGCGACCGGCGCGGGGGAGTGAATACTGACGGAGACGGCGGAATAAAGCTCCCCCGATCAGCCAGGGGAGCTTTTCGGCGCTTAGCGGATTTTGTATTCGTACGTTTGATCGTTAATGGTAATAAAAGCTTGAAGGGGCTTGCCGTCGTTCTCGATTTCTTCGGGAACCTCCGCAAGGAAGACAAGGGTGCCGCTCTTTAAAGGTTCGATGCTCGTGATGTTGGTGTACGTGAAATCCGCTCCGCCTTGATCCTCGATCGTCGAAAAAGTGCCGTAATCGTACTTGCCGTCGTATTTGACGGAGACGTCGGCGAACTCGTCCGAGCTTTGGGCGGAGGTGAGAAGGCTTTTGATTTTGAGGGTGAACGCCAGGTAGGTCGTTCCGGGCTCCTTGGCCTCGTAGTAAGTATAGAAGCTGCCCGGCTTGGAAGGTTTGATCGTCTTGGCGAACTGGTGTTTGACCAGCGTCATTTCCGCGTAATCCTCGAGCGTGATCGGTTTGCTCTTTTCCACGATCAAGCCGGTTTCGACATCCGATGAAGAGGCGACGGAAGCATCTACGTCCGCATCGATCGTAATCTCTGCCGAAGCTTCGACCTCCACGATGCCCGAGTCGTCGTCGGCTTTCTCCAGCTGTTTCCTGAGATTCTCGTTTTCTTCTTTTAACGCCGCAAGCTCTTCTTTGACCAGAGCCAGGTCATCTTGGTTTCCGTTGCCGGAGGACGAGCAGCCCGCGAGCGCCAAGACGATGGCTAGCATCGCGGTAAGGAACAAGATTCTTCTCATAACGCACCTCATATGGGATATAATTCCTATGATTATAGCACTAGAGGGCGACATTTTACGAGCTTATTTTTCTAGATTCAAATCGGCCCTCGATTCGTTTCCCCGGCGGGAATGCGGATCGTCACGTTCGTGCCCTCCCCCGGCCGGCTGACGATTCGGATTCCGTATTGCTCGCCGAAGTAATACTGAATGCGTTCATGGACGTTTTTGATGCCGATATGGGTTTCGTCGAGCGTGTCGGATTGTTCGTTCAGCCGCGCCGCAAGCTCTTCCAATCGGAGCTCGTCCATGCCGACGCCGTCGTCCCGCACGGCGATGAGCAGATCTCTCCCCTCGGAGCCGGCGGAAATCTCCAACAAACCCGGACCGGATCGAGGCTCCAAGCCGTGCACGATCGCGTTCTCGATGAGCGGCTGAAGAGAAAAGTGCAGCACCTGTACGGCATCGCTGCCTTCCGCCAGTCGTTCGACGTAACGGATTTTGTCCCCGAACCTCATTTGCTGAACTTGGACGTACAGCCTCGTATGGGCCAGTTCCTCGCGCAAAGGAACGGTCTTTTTCCCCGTCTGGATATGAATCCGGAACAACCGGCCGAGCAGGCCGACCATCTCTCCGAGCTCCCGTTGTCCGCCGATCACGGCTTTCATTTGTACCGTCTCCAGCGCGTTCGCCAGAAAATGCGGGTTGATCTGGCTCTTCAGCGCTCCGAACCGGGCTACCTTTTGCTGAGCTTTGGCCATCGAAGACCTTTCGATGATGTCCTGCAGGTCTTCGGTCATTTTGCGAATGCCCTGGTAGAGTACTCCGAATTCATCTTGCCGATTGCTGCGCAGATTAACGTCGAATTGCCCCATGCCGACCAGCTTGACCTGCTTGCTCAGTTGAATGATAGGCTTGGCGACCCGCGCGTTGAGAATGTACATGAAGAGAATGGCCATTCCGAAGGAAAGGAAGGCCAGTCCCAGAATGATTTTGCGCAGGAAGCGGGCATCCTTCGTCATCTCGTCTTCCGGGATATACTGAAGCACCTTCCATCCGGAATACCGGGAGGTGACGAAGTTGACGAAGGATTTGCGGTTCGCCAGAACGGCGTAAAGCTTGCCCGTCTCTTCGGACAGTATCGTCTGAAGGCTCGGATGGTCCTCGTGAAAAGGCTTCGCCGACCCGATATGCTCGGGATCGGTCGAATAGATCAGCAGGCCGTCCCGGTCGGCGATGATAAAGTTGCGGTTGCTGTTCTCGGACAGAGATAAAATTTCGCGAAGCGAATCGAGCCGGATGTCGATCAGCATGACCCCGAGCGGCTGCCGGGTGCCGATCTTGTTGATGACCCGGGCGATGGAGATGACGGGCTCGGTCGCGTTGGTGCGATGAAAGGGCATGTGGGTGCCGAAAACGGCGATCGCTCCTTCTCTCTCGAGCGTCCGGAGGTACCACGCCTGCCGATCGAAATCGGTCGCGTCGTAATCCAAACGATTATATTTGCCGGAAATAAAAATCCGGTTGCCCGCGAACACTTGGACGCTGTCCACGTTTTTGATGGTCATCTCGATCGAGCTGGCGAGGTTCTCGACCGTATGCAAATCCGAGATCAGGCGGTTTTCCGCCGCCTCGCGGGAATCGAGCGACCAACGTTCGAGCGCTCGCTGGACTTGGCCGTCCATCGGGGCGTTGACGGTGCTTTTGTCGATGCTTTGCAAATATTGGTCGATATTGAACGATAAATTATTGAGAATGAGACTGGAGCTGTTCTGATATTCGCTTTTAACGGCTTGGGTGGAAAAATGGTAGATGATCGCCGAAGTGGCCATCAGCGGCAGCGTAACGGTCACGATAACGAGCACGAAAATCTGATGGTTGACGTGCTTCATCTGAAACATTCGGGACAGACGGTTAAAAAGCATCTCGGATCACGCCCTGAATTGGTTTCGGTAGTCGGTGGGAGACAGGTTCGTCAGGCTTTTGAACGTTTTCGCGAAGTGCTTGTAGCTCTTGTATCCGCACATCTCGCAGACATCCGACACGAGCACGTTCGGCTGCGCGAGCAATTTCTTGGCGTAACGGATGCGGATTTCAGTGACGAACGTCATGTAGTTCTTGCCGAGCTTCGTCTTGAAGAGCCGGCTAAGGTAGGACGGATTGTAGAAAAAACGGTCTGCCACCGTCTGCAGCGTGACGTCCTCGCGGATGTGCTTCACGAGAAAAGCCTCGATTCGGTCGAAAATCGCTCCGTCCCTCTGCGGGCCGGCGGAGAGCTGCTTTTCCAGGTAATCATCGCTAAGCCGGATCATTCCATCCGCGAGCCATTCGAACAGCGCGTCGAAAGAAGAGAAGTCGTCCACGCAAGCGAGCGTGAGCAACTTGTCGCTATAGACGCCTTCCACGGCGATGCCGTGAAGACGAGCGAAGCGCAGCGTCAGGCTGACCGTCTCCTGAAGGAAAGCCATCCATTGATCGGGTGCCGGGGGCGGCGAAGCTTCGGACAGTCGCAAGGCCAATCCGCCCATCAGCTTCTTCGTGCTTTCGGCATCTCCGCGTTCCAGACAGTTAAGCAGGTCGTGCTTGTCGCGGTCATTCAACAGCAGGGCGGCGGGAGCGGCCTGAAAGGTCGGTTCCATCGCCGGTCCGCCCGGGAGATCGCCGCCCTCTTCGTAGAAGAAGCGCCTGTTCGGCCGAACGTATCGGTCGTACAGGATTCTCTCCGTATGCTTCAAGAGCCGTCCGAGATCGGCCGGATTGTCCGTGACGGGACCCGCGGCCAGATAAAGGGAGCCGGCAGCCGCCGGATAGCGCTTCCAAGCAGAATCGATGCGGATCGCCGCTTCCGCGGATACCGACGCAACGCGGGAATCGTTCAAGACGGCTACCGCGAACAATTTGGAGTTCATCCGGAACGTCAGGATTTTCCGGTCGGCCGCGCCGGGATGAACGGCCGCAACGGCTTCGGCGATGCCGGCTTCCGCCCGGGCGATCCAATCCGGGATGAACGTCGCGACGGCGTCCGGCGGGGGAAGCCGGGAAACGACGAAAGGCTGGAAGACGCAGCGTTCGCTCTCGAATCCGCAGCAGAGGAGAACGTCGCGCTTGCTTAGGGGAGCCGTCTCCTCGAGCCAGCTTTTCACGCAATCGCCGTTTTGCAGCGTGCGGCCTTCCGCGGCTTCCTTTTCCAATCGGACTCGGGCCTCTTGTTCTTCCCGCTTGGCGTTTAACGCCGCGATGCATTCGGATACGGTCCCGAGGCTCTCTTCGTACACGAGAGGCTTGAGCAGAAAAGCATGAACGCCGCCAAGCCGAATGGCCGTCTGCGCGTAATTGAAGTCGTTGTATCCGGTCAGTATGATGAAAATCGTATCCGGAAGCTCCCCGCGAAGCCGCTCGATCATCTCCAGTCCGCCGAGCTCCGGCATGCGGATGTCCGTAATGACCAGGTCCGGGCGTTCGCGCAAGGCGACGGCTACGCCTTCTTGGCCGTTCTCCGCTTCGAACAAGGTGCTCACGCCGAGTTCTTCCCAAGAGAAATAGTGCTTTAATCCGGCGCGAATCAGAGGTTCGTCTTCGACGATCAGCAGTTTGTACATGGCGCGATTCCTCCGGATCCGGTTCATTTGAGGGTATTGCCATTATACTAGATGCATCCGCTACCCGACAGGGAGTGGTCAAAATACGACCCACGATGTAAAACGAGCGGGATTCTCGCGGCCTTCGAGACGAACTATGATTGGAGGCGAGAGATGAGAACGCTTCATTTCTTAAACGACCGAACGGGGGCAAAAGAAGCCATGAGAAACCGATGGTTCAAGTTAACGAGTTTGGCGTTGATCGCCGGATTGCTGGGCGCGTGCGGCAACGGCAACGGAAACGGCGGCAGCGGCGCAAGCGTCGCTCCTTCTGGAAGCGCGCCGGCAAGCAGCCAGCCAGCGGCTTCGGAATCCGCGCCGGCGGCCGAAGCGAAGCCGGTGGAGATCACCTGGTGGAACTTCCCGACCTTCCAAGCGCTGGACGGGGAAGTAGGCAAGTACGAGCAACAGATCATCGCGGCTTTTAACGAAAAGCATCCCGAAATCAAAGTCAAACTCGAGATGATCAACTTCGAGAACGGTCCCGAGAAGCTGAACGTGGCGATCGCGACCAATTCGGCTCCGGACGTCATCTACGACGCGCCGGGACGCATTATCGACTGGGGCAAGAAAAAGCTGCTCGCCCCGCTGAACGACATGGTCACGGACGAGATCAAGAACGATATCGCCCCCGCCTTCTGGACGCAATCGACGGTCGGCGATCAAATTTACATGTACCCGATCAACACGGTGCCGTTCACGATGGCGGTCAACAAGACGATCTTCGAGAAAATCGGCGCGCTCGACCTGCTGCCGCTCGATCGGCCGGGACGCACCTGGTCGGTCGCCGAATACGAGAAGGCGCTTCAAGCCGTGAAGGAAAAAGCGCCGGACGTCATCCCTTCGGGATTTTTCGCCAAGAGCCAAGCGGGCGACCAAGGCACGAGAGCCTACATCGCGAACCTCGGCAAGTCCAGCTTCCTGAACGAAGACCTGAGCGCGATCGCGATAAATACGCCCGAAGCGGGCGCGGCGCTCGACTGGATCGCCAAAGGCGTCAAAGACAAGCTCGTCGTCGACGGCTCCGCGGCGCTCGCGGCCGGCGACGTGAACGATCTTTTCCTGCAAGGCAAGCTGGCTTTCACGCTGAACTATTCGGCGGTTCTGCTCGCGCAAAACAAAACGCTCAAGAAGGTGCCGTTCGACGAGGCCCAGCTGAGCTTCCCGACGCCGGACGGTTCGGCGCCCAAGCTCGAGCCGTATCTGGGCGGCATGGCGATCTTCGACAACAAGGACGCCGATAAAATCGCCGCCTCCAAGAGGCTCATCGATTTCATCGCCAACGATCCGGAGTGGGGCAAGAAAAACCTGATCCAGACGGGCGGCCTCTCCGTGCGCAACTCGATTACCGGCCTGTACGAGGGCGAGGAGTACAAATTCGCGGAGGAAGCCCGCCGATTCATCGGCGACGCCCCGACGATCATCGACGGCTACGCCGACGTGCGGACGTTCTGGTTCCCGGCTTTGCAGAAAGTATTGCTGGGGCAAGCTTCGGGCAAGGACGCGCTGGACGAATTCGCGACCAAGGCGAACGAAGCGATGGCCAAAGCGAAAGCGGCTCTGAAATAAGCCGATCGGTCAAAGGAGGGAGTAGCGCGCGGAAGTGCGCTGCTCCTTGTTCATAAAGAGGAGAGAAGGAGTGAGGGGAGTTGCTCGCTGCGCTTCATAAGCTGAAAGGACACGCCGTGCGCGACTGGCTGATGAGCTACTTGTTCCTGTTGCCCGCGCTCGGCTTCTTCCTGCTGTTCGTCGCTTTCCCTATGGGGAAGGGCATCTACATCAGTTTTTTCGACTATAACCTGGGCGGCTTCGACTTTACCGGCTTCGACAATTACGTTCATCTGCTGAAGGACGAGACTTACCTGAAATCGATGAGAAACACCGTCGTCATCGTTCTCGTCACCGTGCCCGTCGTCATCGCGTTCTCCTTGTTCGTGGCGCTAAACATTTACAAGAGAAAAGAAGCTTCGAGGTCGTTCTTCCGCGGCGTCTTCTATCTTCCGGCCGTCTCCTCTGTCGTGAGCATCACGGTCGTCTGGGGCTGGATCTACCATCCGAACTTCGGCCTGCTCAACTACGTGACCGGGCTGCTCGGAATGGAGCCGACCTCGTGGCTGGGCGATCCGAAGACCGCCTTGACGTGCATCATCGTCGTGCTCGTCACGACGTCGGTCGGGCAGCCGATCATCCTGTACGTCGCATCGCTCGGCAACATTCCCGCCAGCTATATCGAGGCGGCGCAGATCGACCGGGCCACGCCCGGCCAAATTTTCCGGAAAATCACTTGGCCGATGCTCATGCCGACGAATCTATACATTATCGTCATCACGACGATCAACTCGTTCCAGATTTTCTCGCTCATTCAACTGCTCACCGCCGGCGGCCCTCTGTACGAGACGTCCACCGTCATGTACGGCGTTTACGAGACCGCGTTCAAGCTCGGGCGCTTCGGCCTGGCTTCCGCCATGGGCGTCATTCTGGCCGTCGTCATCGGAATCATCTCCGTCATCCAGTTCAAATACTTGGGCAGCGATGTCGAGTACTAGGAGGTCGCATCATGGGATTGTCTAAGCCTAACGCCGGCAGGTGGTTGTCGTCTTCGCTGCTGTGGCTTTCGGCCGCGCTGTTTATTTTTCCATTCTATTGGATCGTGTCGGGGGCTTTCAAAGTCCAGACCACCGCGACCCAGATTCCGCCGGAATGGTTTCCTCTCGAACCGACGCTGCAGAACTGGGAGGCGCTGTTCCGCAATCCGGTCTGGCGCTGGACGTTCAACAGCTTCGCGATCTCCCTCGGCGAGATGGTCGGCGTCTGCCTCGTCGCTTCGATGGCCGGGTACGTGCTGGCCAAAAAGGAATTCCCCGGCAGGGCGCTCGTCTTCGGGCTGCTGGTCGCCGCGATGGCGCTGCCCAAGCAAGTGATCCTCGTCCCGCTGTTCACGATGCTGGCCGACTTCGGCTGGGTGGACAAATACCAGGGCTTGATCCTGCCGGCGATCGGCTGGCCGTTCGGGGTGTTCCTGATGAAGCAGTTCGCCCAGACGATCCCCAAGGATCTGATCGAGGCCGCGAAGATCGACGGCTGCGCGGAATTCCGGCTGTTCGGCACGATTATTCTCCCGCTGCTGAAGCCCGCGATCGGAGCTCTGGCGATTTTCACGTTCATCGGAGGCTGGAACGATTACTTCAGCCAGTTAATCATCACCCGCTCGACCGACATGATGACGCTGCCGCTGGGCGTCGCGACGCTGCGGGGCGAATATACGACCGATTTCGGCCTGCTGATGGCGGGGGCGGCGCTGGCGTCCATCCCGATGATCGCCATTTTCCTCTTGTTCCAGAAAGCTTTCACGCAGGGCATTACGCTCGGGGCGGTCAAAGGTTAGGGAAGCTTCGAGGGCTATTTTGCGCTTGATAAGGGAAGATTAGGCAGACGAGAAGATGGCCGAGAGCACGGAGAGAGTGAGACGATGAGCTTCTTAGCGAAATGGGGACGAGTAAGGACGATCCGAAACCGGATTTTTTTCTCGATCCTGTTGTTTCTCGTCGTTCCCGTCATCTTGACTTTCTATTTCATGGATAAGCCGCTGGAAAGGGTGATCGAACGGAAGATCGGACTTTCCGCGCAGGATGCGTTGCACCTGATCAATGTCAACGTCGGATCGTTTTTGGAAGAGATGCTGCAATCGTCGGTCAACGTTTCGATCAATCCGGAAATCAAGGATCTGCTGAAAAACCCGGACGATTATAGCAATTACGAGAAGCTGCGCCTCAACGACAAGGTTCTGAACCGGGCGTTCAGCTCCGCTTTTACGAGCAAGTACGTCACCCTTTTCGATCTCGAGGGCAACTGGCTCAGCACCAGCTACATCGAAGAGTCCCTGCTCCGGCAATACTTGGAATCGGATTGGTACCGGGCGATGATGCAAAGGCCATTCCGGCACGTGTGGATGTTTAATTATAAAAGCCTGCTTTATAAGGACCGCAAGCCGATCATCACGTTGGCGAAAACGATTACGGATACGCAAACGACGCGGAATATCGGGATGATCGTCTTCAGCGTCGCGGAGGAAGACATTCGCAAGCATCTCGCCGGCTTGGCCGGAGAGGTGTTCCTCGTTGACCGCGACGGGACGATCGTGTCCGGCTCGGCGACGGATCGGATCGGCCAAAGCTTGTCGGAGTCGATAGACCCGCAAGCGATCGGGAGCGGCCCCCGGGGGCAGGCCATCGTGAAGAAAGAAGGGCGGAAGTGGATCGTCAACTACGATACGGTCGCCCTGAACGGGTGGAAGATCGTGCAGCTCGTCCCTTACGACACCGTGTTCAAAGAAATTTTCGCGATCCGCCGAGCGAACGTGCTTATTTTCTTGTTGATATTAACCTTGTTCACGATGATCACGCTGACGATTTCATACGGGATCTCCAAGCCGTTGAAATTGCTGAAGAAACGGATGCGGGAGCTGGAAAACAAAGGCTTCCATTCGGCGATTCCCGCGACCGGCCCTCTGGAAATCGCTTCGCTGATCGAAACCTACAACAAGATGGTCAAGGAAATCCGAGTGCTTCTGACGCGGGTGAAAGAGGAATACGAGCAGAAAGAAGAGATGCGGTTTCGGGCCCTGCAAGCCCAGATCAACCCCCACTTCATCCTCAATACCCTCAATAACATCAAGTGGATGGCTTATATTCGGAACAATCCGGAGATCGGGGACATGCTTTCGAGTTTGGGGGGAATCCTGGAAGAGAGCATCGGACGCGGGGGCAGCCTTGTCCCTCTTCGCCAGGAAATCGCGTATATCGAAAACTATTTGAGCTTGATGAAAATCAAGTATTTGGACAAGCTCGGTTACGATATCGACGTTCCGGAAGCGTGCATGGACCAGGAGGTCGTCAAAATCATGCTGCAGCCGATCGTCGAGAACAGCATCCTGCACGGCATCGATCCGCTGACCGGCAGCGGGCGCATCTCGATCGGCGCGAGGTACGAGGAGAACCGTTTCGTTCTCGTCGTGCGGGATAACGGGGTCGGCATGGCCCCCGATCGATTGGAGGGGCTTCTGCGGCAACTGCATTCCGGTCCGGAGGCCCCACCTCCTCAACGGATCGGCGTCAAAAACGTGTATGATCGGCTCAAATTCCAGTACGGGGAACGATTCGACATGCGCATTGCCAGCCGGCCGGACGAAGGGACGACCGTGGAGTTTACGCTGCCGAATCGAAAAGCGGAGGCGGATATCTCGGATGAAGCTGAAGGTGATGCTGGTTGACGACGATTTGCTCGTCCGGCTGGGAGTGAAATCCCTTATTGATTGGGAGCGGCACGATTTCGACTTTATCGGCGACGCTCCGGACGGCGAGCGGGCGTTGGAGCTGATGAAGGAGCAGGTTCCGGATATTCTGCTGACGGACATCGTCATGCCTCGCATGAACGGGTTGGAACTGATCGAAGCCGTGAAGAGCCGGTATCCGGAGACCGCTATTATCGTGCTAAGCAGCCATAACGAGTTCGATTACGTCCGGAAGGCCATGAAGCTCGGAGTAGAGGATTACTTGCTGAAGACTTCCCTTAAGCCGGCGGAGCTGTTGAATCTGCTTACGGAAGCGGCCGGCAAAATCGTCCGCGTCAAAGGACGGCCGGAATCCGGAGAACGAACGAATTCGAAGGAGACGATCAGGGCTTCCTTGGCGAGAAAGCTCTTTGCCGTGCTCAAGCCGGACGAAGACCGGCTTTCCGAACCGTCCGGAGACGGTTCGGCGGAGCTGAGGCCGGATAGCTACGTTCTTCTGATGAAAATC
>Ga0065721_10002707_pt1 | contig 30777 bp, 23 predicted proteins | sample Mesricmetagenome_FD_59108 | JGI IMG/M metagenome (GOLD analysis project Ga0065721, IMG submission 59108) | Mesophilic microbial community from rice straw/compost enrichment Sample: eDNA_1 v2 (version 2) | ecosystem: Engineered > Solid waste > Grass > Composting > Bioreactor | place: USA: Davis...
GGTTGCGTTCGATCAGGTTCAGGTAGGAGGGCGAAATGCCGAGAGCCTCGGCCATGGCGGTCTGCGTCAGGCCGCGCGCGGTGCGGATGCGGCGAATGCGCGGTCCGGCAAAGATCTTCTGATCGGCCACGGGCTTCCCTTTACACGAATTTACAGACCTGAGGCTGCAAGCCGCCAGCTCGGGGTTTACAATTTTTACAAATTTACAGTTGCTACCTGTCAAGAGCAAGACAGGATTACCCGATTTTTTCCCGGAAAACGCGGCATTTCCTCGATCTTTGTGCGACGCGATGTAAATCTAGTCACATCAACGGCGCCACCGAACTCCCAAGCCGGCCGCCGAACCTGTAACGAGCACGACACTGGAGACCGAGAATGACCGATTTTTACAATCTTGTCCCGAGCGCACCGCAGGGCCGCTTCGACGGCATCGAACGCCCCTACACCGCCGAGGACGTGCAGCGGCTTCGCGGTTCGGTCCAGATCAAGCACACGCTCGCCGAAAACGGCGCCAACCGCCTGTGGAAGCTCATCCACGAGGAAGACTTCGTCAACGCGCTCGGCGCTCTCTCCGGCAACCAGGCCATGCAGATGGTCCGCGCCGGGCTGAAGGCNATCTACCTCTCNGGCTGGCAGGTCGCNGCCGACGCCAACACGGCCTCCGCCATGTATCCCGACCAGTCGCTCTATCCGGCCAACGCCGCNCCCGAGCTCGCCAAGCGCATCAACCGCACCCTGCAGCGCGCCGACCAGATCGAGGTTTCGGAAGGCAAGGNCCTGTCGGTCGAGACCTGGTTCGCGCCGATCGTCGCCGACGCGGAAGCCGGCTTCGGCGGNCCGCTCAACGCCTTCGAGATCATGAAGGCCTTCATCGAGGCCGGCGTCGCCGGCGTCCATTTCGAGGACCAGCTCGCGTCCGAGAAGAAGTGCGGCCATCTCGGCGGCAAGGTGCTGATCCCGACCGCGGCCCACATCCGCAACCTCAATGCCGCGCGTCTTGCGGCCGACGTCATGGGCGTGCCGACGCTGATCGTCGCCCGCACCGACGCCGAGGCCGCCAAGCTGCTCACCTCCGACATCGACGAGCGCGACCAGCCCTTCGTCGATTACGACAAGGGCCGCACGGTCGAGGGCTTCTACCAGGTCAAGAACGGCATCGAGCCCTGCATCGCCCGCGCCATCGCCTATGCGCCGCATTGCGACCTGATCTGGATGGAGACCGGCAAGCCGGATCTCGAGCAGGCCCGCAAGTTCGCGGAAGCCGTGCACAAGGTCCATCCGGGCAAGAAGCTCGCCTACAATTGCTCGCCGTCGTTCAACTGGAAGAAGAACCTCGACGACGCGACGATCGCCAAGTTCCAGCGCGAGCTCGGCGCCATGGGCTACAAGTTCCAGTTCATCACGCTCGCCGGCTTCCACCAGCTCAATTACGGCATGTTCGAGCTGGCGAAGGGCTACAAGGAACGGCAGATGGCGGCCTATTCGGAGCTGCAGGAAGCGGAATTCGCGGCCGAAGCCCATGGCTACACCGCGACCAAGCACCAGCGCGAGGTCGGCACCGGCTATTTCGACGCGGTGTCGATGGCGATCACCGGCGGCCAGTCCTCGACGACGGCGATGCACGATTCGACCGAGCACGAGCAGTTCAAGCCGGCCGCGGAATGAAAAACCGGCTGCCTCGCAAGGGGCGGCCACCCTCTCCCCGTGAGGGGAACCCGAGAAGAACCCTTCAAGAACCCCGATCAAAGAGGAGAAATGCAATGGCACCCCAGACCCGAGTCAAGGAACGCGCAGAAGAGCAATCGTCGGCCATGTCGGCCGATCAGCAGGCGGCCATCCGCATGGTGGCCAACGACCTGCACCGCCTGAACCAGTCGGTTATGAGGGCCGTGGATGCGGGCGTCTCGGTGGAACTCGTGCGCTCCGCGCGCCACCACGGCGGCGACGGCAACTGGGGAGACCTCCTGATCCCGGTCATCGTCACCCAGGGTCGCTGAACCTTCTTCCCCGCTCCTTGGAGCAGACTGCCCCGTCGACGACGACGTCGACGGGGCTTTTTTCATGCCGCGATCAGGCCGTGGCGAGCGCCCGGCGCCGGGCGGCGAGCGTCAGCCGCATCAGCGCGAAGGAGATCACCGCGCAGATCGCGATCGCCGCCACCATCGGCAGCGGCGTGCCGTCGAAGAACGGACCGACGAGCACGGTCATCAGCCCGCCGGCGAACATCTGGAACATGCCGCCGAGCGAGGAGGCGAGACCGGCCGTGTCGCCGTGATCGTCCAGCGCCATCACCATGGTCGTCGGGATGACGAGGCCGAGGCAGGCATTGGCGAGGATCAGGAAAACGATCACCACCGCCAGCTGGTCGATCCCGCCGGCGACGAGCGCGGCGAGGAGCACGGTGAAGGCGAGGAAGCCCGACACCGCCCAGGTGACGACCCTGACCATGCCGAACTTCTCGCCGAGCGTCGCAGCGAACTGCGAGGCCGTGAAGAAGCCGATCGCGTTGACGGCGAAGGCCAGGCTGAAGCCGACCGGCGTCAGGCCGTAATGCTCGGTGTAGACGAACGACGCGGAGGCGAGGAAGACGAAGAAACTCGCCATGCCGAAGCCGCCGACGAAGGTCAGGCCCATGAAGATCGGATCGCCGACGAGGGTCTTCGTTCCGCTCCACAGCGTCTTGAGGCTGACAGGCACCCGGTCCTTGCGCTGCAGGGTTTCCGGCTGCACGAACAGCGTCATCAGGATCGAGACGATGCCCGCGACGACGAGCGCCATGAAGATCAGCCGCCAGTCGCCGATCGCGATCAGGCCGCTGCCGGCGAGCGGCGCAAGCATCGGCGAGATCGAGATGACGAGCATGACCAGCGCCATCAGGCGCGTCGCCGCGACGCCGGTATGCAGGTCGCGGATGATGGCGCGCGGGATGACCATCACGGCCGCACCGCCCAGCCCCTGCACGAAGCGCGAGGCGATGAAGGTCGTCATGTCCGGCGCGAAGGAACAGCCGATCGAGCCAATGATGAACAGGACGAGCCCGACGACGAGCGGACGCTTGCGACCATACATGTCGGCGAGCGGGCCGTAGAACATCTGGGCGACGCCGAAGGCGAGGAAATAGGCCGTCAACGTCATCTGGGTGGCCGAGATCGACCCGCCGAGGCTTTCACCCACCTGCGGCATGGCCGGAAGATACATGTCGATCGCAAATGGACCGACACAGGACAGGAGGCCCAGAACCAGGGCCGAACGCAGGAATCCATGCGTCATGGAGTATGCCTTTCTCAAAAACGAGGTGGGCGGGCCAGCGCCAGCGCCGGACGCCCGATCAAAGTGTGGAGGCTCGCCAAATCCGCCCGCGCACCGGAGCCGGTCAGCCGCATGCGCGCGTCACGGACGCGGCGGCTCCGGTCGGATGGGCTGCGATGAACGGGCGCGGGGCGACCGGCGATGACGCCCCGAAATCCGATGGGTCGCTAGCGGACCCGTAAGAAAGCGATAATCATCGTCCGAGCTCCTTGCTTTGGGACGTCGAGGGGAGGCATCTAGCGCCGAAGCTTCCGCAGGCCAAGACCCGATCCGGCGCAAGCGGCATCGATTTGCCGCCGGGTGTTGCAAGTTTGCCCAGCCGCGGAGCGAAAGGGCCTCAGCCGGTTTCCCGGGAGACGAAGCCGGCGAGCCGCGCCAGCGTCTGGCGACCGCCCTCGAGCGCGCGGTAGTCGTGCATCACCTTTTCGAGATCGGCGGCGCTTTCGAAGACGAGGTCGATGACGATCCGGGTGAGGTCCTGAACCGGCTCGAGCCGCACCTCGCCCTCGAATGCGATCCGGTCATCCCCTCGCCCGCCCTCCTGGCAGTAGCGGTAGCCCATTTCCGGGACGATCGCGGTATAGGTGCGGTGGTTGGGGTAATCGGCGCCGTCGGGGCCGTGCAGGACGTAGTCCCACGCGCCGCCGGCGCGGAAATCGAAGGAGCGGGTGGTCAGCGTGAAGCCGTCCGGCCCCCACCAGCGCGCCAGCGCCGCGGCGGAGGAAAAGGCCCGCCAGATCCGCTCCGGCGGGGCGGCGATCATCCGGTCGATCAGGAGGGTGCGGGACGGATCGACCCGACGCAGATAGGGCCTGTCAGTCGGCATCCCTGCCTCCTTCGGACCCTTCGCGGAGCTGCAGTTCGCCGAGATATCTTTCGAGTCGGTCGAGGCGATCGTTCCAGAGCTGCCGGTACTGGGCGAGCCAGCCCATGGCGTCCCTGAGCGGCTCCGGCTCGATGCGGCACGGCCGGTACTGGCGGTCGCGACCGCGGCTGATGAGCCCCGCCTGCTCCAGCACCTTCAGGTGCCGGGAAAAGGCGGGAAGGCTGATGTCGAACGGCGCGGCGAGTTCGTTGACCGTGCATTCCTCGCCGGCCGCCAGACGCGCCAGAACCGCCCGCCGGGTGGGGTCCGCCAAAGCGGCGAAGGTGGCGTCGAGCTGCGCCTGCTGCATCGAGAATTCCTTATTTCGAATGTCCGTTAATTAATAGAATTGCTAAGCACGTCAAACGAATTCTTGCCGGCCGCTTCGCAGAAACGAACAGGGCGCCGGGATCACCGGCGCCCTGTGGCGGAGTTGTCTCAGAGGCGGGTCAGCCGCGGCGCAACCTCAGGAGTTCGGCGCCGTTCGCGCCGATGAACGACACGCTGCGCCCGTCGCGCACGACGCGGCGGCTCGTCTCGAGCGCTTCCATGATCTTGCGCTCCGCCGCAGACTGACCCTGCTGCGAGCACATCATCCTGGTCGACATGGCGGGGCCGTGCACCTCGACGCGGCCATTGCGGACGGAGATGCGCACGCTCATGCGGTTGCAGCCGATCGTGGCCCGGACCATGCCCGTGTCGTCGACGGATAGCTGGGACCGGCGCGCGAGCTGCGAACCGAGCTGGACGAGGTAGCCGCTGTCGGCCATCACGTGGGTGATGCGGTAATTGCCGTNGAGATCGGCGAGGTCTGGGCGCTCCGGACGCGGCGGCAGCGGTCCNGCATTGTGTCCGCCACCCTGTCCGGGGCGAGAATCGGCGACTTCGACGAAGCGGAACGTCTCCCATCCCGAGACGCGGTCGGACNCGGCGGCGAGATGCGACCGGCGGCCGACGCCGGCGCGCACGAACTTGCCGTTCTCGGTCGAGCGCAGGGCCACCCTGCCGCCGCCGAGGCTGCGCGGCTCGAAGGTTTCCCAGCCGAGGATGCGCTGGCTGCCCGGCGCGAGATAGGCCTCGTCGCCGACGCCGGCACGTATGTATGTGTCCGACCGGACGTCGCGGAAGGCGACGCGGATGCCGGCGAGACTCACGCGCTCGAACCGGGTGGCGCGGCCGGCATCCGGCTCCGCGGCAGCATAGCGNCCGCCGATCACGGTGACGTAGAGCCCGGACTGGGCGGACTGGATCAGGATTTCCTCCGCCTTCGCCGCGGCCCCGGCCGCGAGGAGTAGCGCAACGGCCAAAAGGCCCCGCAGCATCGTCTTCATCGGCTGTTCTCCCTGCCTCTCGATCGACGGACCATCTATCCGGCCGGCGCCTTGAACAATCCTTGAACGCGCGGTTCAGCCGGCATTCATTCGCTCAAATGCACGACAATGTTCCGGTGAGACCGGAGACGAAGACGGCGGCCCGAAAGCCGCCGCCCGAATCCCCTGCGTCTCGTTCGCCCGTCACGCGGCGCGGAAAGCGCCGTAAGCGGTCTCCTCGTCGAGGCGGAACTGGCGGACCAGCTCCATCAGCGTGTCGGTCTCCGAGGCGAGCGCGTGCGAGGCGGCGTTGGTCTCTTCCACCATCGCGGCGTTCTGCTGGGTCATCTGATCCATCAGGTTGACCGCCGAATTCACCTCCGAGAGGCTGGCCGACTGCTCGCGGCTCGCCGTCGCCAGCATGTCGATGTGGCTGGTGATCTCGTTGATGCGCTCGTTGATGCGGGCGATGGCGGCGCCGGTCTCGTTCACGAGCGCGACGCCGGTCTTCACCTCGTCGCCGGAGCGGCTGATCAGTTCCTTGATCTCGCGGGCGGCACCCGCCGAGCGGGAAGCGAGCTCGCGCACTTCCTGGGCGACGACGGCGAAGCCGCGGCCCGCCTCGCCGGCCCGCGCCGCCTCGACGCCGGCATTGAGGGCGAGGAGGTTGGTCTGGAAGGCGATCTCGTCGATGACCGTGATGATCTGGCCGATCTTGGCCGACGCCTGCTCGATGCGGCTCATCGCGTCGACCGCGCGGGCGACGACCTCGCCCGATCTGGTGGCGTCGGTGCAGGTGGCGACGGCGAGCTGGTTGGTCTCCGCCGCGCGCTCCGAGGAGGTCTTGACGGTCGCGGCGATCTGCTCGACGGCGGCAGCCGTCTCCTCGAGCGAGGCCGCCTGCTGCTCGGTGCGGCGCGACAGGTCGTCGGCGGCCACCCGCATCTGGTTCGAGTTCATCTGGATCGACTGGGTGTTCTCGCGGATGTTGCTCAGCGCCTCGCGGATGCGCTCGACCGATTCGTTGAAGTCGATGCGCAGGTCATCGAGCGAGCCGACGAAGGGCGTGTCGATGGTCGAGACGAGGTCGCCGGCGGCGAGATTGCGCAGCGCCGTGCCGAGCGAGGAGACGGCGTGCTGGATCGCGGCGTCGGCGCGGGCCTTCTCCTCGTCCATGCGCTCGCGCTCGATGGCGGCGCGGTTGCGGGCTTCCTCGCTCTCCTCCTCGACGCGGATCTTGTCGATCGCGTTCGACTTGAAGATGTCGAGGGCGCGGGCCATCTCGCCGATCTCGTCGGCGCGGGCGGCGCCGTCGATCTCGACATTGAGATTGCCGGTGGCGACGTCGCGCATCGTGGTGACGAGGCGAAGGATCGGACCCTTGAGGGCGGCGACGAGCAGGAAGGCCGCAGCGAGGCCGAACAGGCCGGCGATCGCCGCCGCGGTCACGGTGATGCCGGTGGCGCGCTCCTTCACTTCGGCCGCGCCGTTCTGCTGGCTGTTGGCGAACTTGATGACGTCGTTCCAGGCGAGGCTGATCTGCTGGGCGGCCGAGAAGAAGGCGGCCTTGCGGGCATCGACCTTGGCGACGAGCTGGGTGGCGAGTCCGGACAGAAGGCGCAACTGGTCGATCGTGCCGGTGCCGAAGGCCTCGTCGACGACGATGCCGCCCGGAACGGTGATGACCCGGTTCATGCTCTCCTCGATCTCGGCGACCTTGTCGCCGACGAGACCGGCGGTCTCGAAGCTCGGATTGCCGAGGATCTCGACGAGGGCGACCTGGAGGTCGGCGGACACGTTGATGATGTTGCGCGATTCCGCGATGATCGACTGGTACTCGAGAATTTTCCGGTCGAGTTCGCCGAACCGCTTGGTCGCCTCGAGCGCGAGCTGCGAGCCGAGGCCCTGGAGCTGGACTCCGGCCGGGAACAGACCGTTGGCGAAGCGCTTGATCTGAACGCTCGTGGATTCGGTCGCCGCGCCGCCCTCGACGAGCTTCATGATGCCGTCGATATTGTCATGGACGGTGGAGCGCACGCTGGCGCGGTTTTCCGGAATGGCGGGCAGGAGCTGGTCCATCAGTTCCTGCATCAGGCCCATATTTTCCTTGGCGACCTCGAAGGTTTCCTCAGGCGTCGAAGCCCCGGAAATGTTGAGCGCCATCGCCATGCCCTTCTCGGCGCCGGCGCCGATCATGCCGGCGACGCGCAGCATCGACTTGGCGGTCGCCTCGTCCTCGGCGAGCTTCTTCGACACCTCGTCGGCCTTGGCGGAGACGCCGGCGCGTGACTGGCGGATGAGCTCGAGCGCCGCGTTGATGTCGGAACGGATCTGGACTTCCTCGGCATTGATGTCCCAGAGGCCGTTGACCTTCGTCCGCAGGTCCTCGGCGACGGCGCGGGCGCGGGCGAGGACTTCCGCCTCCTCCTTGCTGTCGGCCATGGCGATGACGGATTCGATCTTGGCGACCTGGGCGTCGAGGTTGACGATCACCTCGTCGCGCTTTTCCTCCGTGGCGAGCTGCAGGAACTCGTTCATGCCGGAATAGGCCTGCTGGAAGCCCGAGAGCGAATCGATGCTCGCCCCGGCGCCGTCGAGGCGCTTGCCGAGCATGGAGCCCGTATAGAGGTTGATGAACGCCAGGCCGGCAATGCCGCCGATCAGCGGTATGATGAAGACGATGACCTTCGTCTGGATGGAGAACCGCGCGAGCAATCGATCAATCAGCATGGAGGAACCCGGAAAAGCGTGTGGACGATCGCATGGCGGTCGGCGCCCCGGGTATCCCAGCATCATGCAGCACATGCGGGTATACCCCATGTGCGAACCCCCGTTGCGCGAATGATGCGGGCCGGCGGTTAACATCAGTTGAACGTGTAGAAAGGAAAGGTTGTGAACGGCGCAAGTCTACGCCCGTCGTTTCACATAGTGTTCCGAAGAAGCGGACTGTCGTTTCCACCCCGCTGCCGGACCCGGCTGGCTTCGGTTGAAATTCCGGCTATGATGCGCCCACGGAAACCTTATCGTGGTGATTTATGGCATCGGGAAGTTCGAAGAAAACGGCTTCGCCCAGGAAAACGACCAGACCCAGAAAAGAAAATCCGATCGAATCCAAGCGCGGCGTCAGGGACTGGCGCGAGACGGCCGACTGGCTGCGATACCGCGACATCGAGGATATCGAGTGCATCACGCCCGACCTTGCCGGCGTTCCGCGCGGCAAGATGATGCCGACCTCGAAATTCACCTCCAACACCTCGCTGTCGCTGCCGTCGGCAGTGTTCCGGCAGACGATCTCCGGCGAATATCCGGAAGAGACCGAGGACTTCCGCTACGACCCGCTCGACGGCGACCTGAAGCTGGTTCCCGACCTGTCGACGCTTTCCGCGGTGCCGTGGGAAACGGACCCGACGGCTCAGGTGATCTGCGACATCGAGAAGTCGAGCGGCGAGCCCGTGAGCTACACCCCGCGCAATGTCCTGAGACACGTGGTCTCGCTCTATGCGGAGCGCGGCTGGCGGCCGGTCGTGGCGCCGGAGATCGAGTTCTACCTCGTCGCCCAGCACGAGGATCCGGACTATCCGCTCCGGCCGCCGAAGGGCCGCTCGGGCCGCACCATCACCGGCGGCCAGGCCTATACGATCGCGGGGGTCAACGAGTTCGACGAGCTCGTCGACGACATCTACGACTTCTCCGAAAAGCAGGGTCTGGAGATCGACACGCTGATCCACGAGGAGGGACCGGCGCAGCTCGAGATCAACCTGAGGCACGGCGATCCGATCGAGCTCGCCGACCAGGTCTTCCTGTTCAAGCGCACGATCCGCGAGGCGGCGATCAAGCACGGCATGTACGCCACCTTCATGGCCAAGCCGATGCAGGGCGAGCCGGGCTCGGCCATGCACATCCACCAGTCGGTGGTGGACATGAAGACGGGCAAGAACATCTTCTCCAATCCGGACGGCAGCCCGAGCAAGGCCTTCTTCAACTTCATCGGCGGCATGCAGCACTTCGTGCCGCGGGCGCTGGTGATGATGGCCCCCTACGTCAATTCCTATCGCAGGCTCGCGCCGGACATGTCCTGCCCGGTCAACAATGCCTGGGGCTACGACAACCGGACGACGGCGTTCCGCGTGCCAAATTCGGAGCCGGCGGCGCGGCGGGTGGAGAACCGCCTGCCCTCCTCCGATTCCAATCCGTATCTGTCGCTCGCGGCTTCGCTCGCCTGCGGCTGGCTCGGCATGGTGCACGAGATCGTGCCCGGCGACCCGGCCGACAAGGCGGTCAACGAGGGATCGATCGACCTGCCGCGCGGCCTGCTCGAGGCGGTGTCGCTGCTCGAATCCGAACCCTATTTCAGCAAGGTGTTCGGCCAGGAATTCGTCTCCACCTATGCCGGGGTGAAGCGCGGCGAATTCGAAACCTTCATGCGCGTGATCAGCCCCTGGGAACGCGAATACCTGCTCCTGAACGTCTGAGGCCGCGGCGATGACGCACCAGAGCCCGATCGCGCCCGGCATCACCTTCTACCAGGACACGGTGCCGGAGCGGCCGGTCCATGCGCCGCTTTCCGGGGACGCAACGGCGGACGTCGCGATCATCGGCGGCGGCTTTACCGGGCTGCAAGCCGCGTTCCACCTCGCCCGCGCCGGCCGCGACGTGGTGCTGATCGAGGGCGCCCGCATCGGCGACGGCGCCTCGGGACGCAATGGCGGCCAGCTCGGCACCGGCCAGCGCACCCCGGCGGAGGAGCTCGAGGCCGAGATCGGCTACGAGCGCTCCCTGAAGCTGTTCCAGCTCGCCGAACGCGCGAAGGCGCATATCCATGCCTTCGCGCGCGAGAACGGGATCGAGACCGATTTCCGGCCGGGGCAGATCTCGGCCTCGCACAAGAAGTCCTACATCCCCGCCTATCGTGACCATGCCCGCATCCTCGCGGAGAAATACGGCTATCCGCACACGCGCTTCCTCGACCGCGACGAGATCGCCGCCAAGATCGGCTCGACGCGGTTTTACGGCGGGACGCTCGACACCGGCACGGGCCACATCAACCCGCTGAAATACGTGGTCGGCCTCGCCCGCGCGGCGGCCGGCGCCGGCGCCCGGCTGCACGAGGAGACGCGCGCGCGCTCGATCTCGTCGGCCGGCGGCAAGGTGACGATCGCGACCGACCGCGGCACCATCACCGCGAAGAACGCGCTCGTCGCCTGCAACGGCTATATAGACGGGCTCGAGCCGGTAACCGCGGCGCACGTGATGCCGCTTCGCTCCTTCATCGGCGCGACCGTGCCGCTGCCCCCCGACACGCCGGTCCTGCCCGACGGCGAATCGGTCGACGATTCCCGCTTCGTCGTGCGCTATTTCCGCAAGAGCGTGGACAACCGGCTGCTCTTTGGCGGCCGCGAGGCCTATACGGCCGACACGCCGCGCGACATCACCGCGCATATCCGCCGGCAGATCGCCGAGATCTATCCGGACCTGGCGGAGATCGAGATCACCCGTGCATGGGGCGGCTCGGTCGGCATCACCATGCCGCGGCGTCCCTTCGTGCGCGAGGTGATGCCGGGCGTGACCTCGATCGGCGGCTATTCCGGCCACGGCGTGATGCTTTCGAATTTCTGCGGCAAGCTCTATGCCGACCACCTGACCGGCGGCTCGGAGGACCTCGAAGCGTTGCGCGCGCTCGACATCCGGCCGTTTCCCGGCGGACGGCGGTTCCGCTCGCCGCTCCTCTTCCTCGCCTTGACCTGGTTCTCGCTGCGCGACCGCATTTGATCGGCGCGGGTGAGGCCATATCTTCTCTCGCGCACGCGCAGGCATAAAACGCCACGGCTGCGGCCAAATCGCACTGGCATTTTTAAATCGATTAGATTAAACGTGGGCCACTCTCGAATTGGCGGACGCAAACCATGAGCAGCCAGATCATTCCGGTCGAACCGTTCGACTATGTCGTCTTCGGCGGCACCGGCGACCTCGCCGAGCGCAAGCTCCTGCCCGCCCTCTACCATCGCCAGGTCGCCGGCCAGCTCACCGACCCGACGCGCATCATCGGCGCCTCGCGCGCCGACATGGACCATGACGGCTACCGCGAATACGCCCGCACTGCGCTGAAGGAGCACCTGAAGGCAGCGGAAATCGAGGACGGCGAGCTCAACCGTTTCCTCGCGCGGCTCTACTACGTGCCGGTCGACGCGCGATCCGACAGGGGCTGGGAAGAGCTGAAGAACCTCCTCACGGAAGGCGAAGACCGGGTGCGCGCGTTCTACTTCGCGGTCGCTCCGTCGCTCTTCGGCGACCTCGCCACGCGCATCCGCTCGAACGGGCTGGTGACGCGGGAGACCCGCATCGTCGTCGAGAAACCGATCGGCCGGGACCTCGAATCGGCCCGCGAGCTCAACAACACGATCGGCGCCGTGTTCTCGGAAGACCAGATCTTCCGCATCGACCACTATCTCGGCAAGGAGACGGTGCAGAACCTGATGGCGCTGCGCTTCGCCAATGCGCTCTACGAGCCGCTCTGGAACTCCGCCCATATCGACCATGTACAGATCACGGTGGCCGAATCCGTCGGGCTCGAGGGCCGCGCCGGCTATTACGACAAGGCGGGCGCCCTGCGCGACATGGTGCAGAACCATATCATGCAGCTCCTCTGCCTCGTCGCCATGGAAGTGCCGGCCTCGATGGCGGCCGAGAACGTGCGCGACGAGAAGCTGAAGGTGCTGCGCTCGCTGCGGCCGATCGACGTGACCAATGCCGACACGCTGACGGTGCGCGGCCAGTACAAGGCCGGCGCCTCGGCGGGCGGGCCTGTCAAAGGTTATCTCGAGGAACTCGAGGGCGGCGTCTCCTCGACCGAGACCTTCGTCGCCATCAAGGCCGAAATCGCCAACTGGCGCTGGGCCGGCGTGCCGTTCTACCTGAGGACCGGCAAGCGCATGGCGACGCGGATGTCGGAGATCGTCGTCTCGTTCAAGCCGATCCCGCATTCGATCTTCGACGCGAGCGCCGGCAGGGTGATCGCCAACCAGCTCGTCATTCGCCTTCAGCCGGACGAGGGCGTGAAGCAGTGGCTGATGATCAAGGATCCGGGCCCCGGCGGCATGCGGCTGCGCCACGTGCCGCTCGACATGAGCTTCGCGGGCTCGTTCGCGGAGCGCAATCCGGACGCCTACGAGCGCCTGCTCCTCGACGTGATCCGCTCCAACCAGACGCTGTTCATGCGCCGCGACGAGGTCGAGGCGGCCTGGGCGTGGATCGACCCGATCCTGAAAGCCTGGGCCGAGACCGGCCAGCAGGTGCAATCCTACACCGCCGGCACGTGGGGGCCGAGCCAGGCGATCGCGCTCATCGAACGGGACGGCAGGACCTGGCATGAAAGCAACTGACGCCGACCGCGCCGGGATCGACCTCCACGCCTTCGACGACCGCGCCACGCTCGCGGACACGCTCGCCGGCGACGTCGCAACCGCGCTTTCCGAAGCGATCGCCGCGCGCGGCTCGGCCAGCCTCGCCCTCTCCGGCGGGACGACGCCCGCGGCATTCCTCGAAGCGCTTTCGGGCAAGGAGATCGACTGGCCGGAGGTGACGGTGACACTCGTCGACGAACGGGTGGTGCCGCCCGACCATGAACGCTCCAATGCCGGGATGATCGCAGCGCGGCTCTTCTGCGGTCCGGCGGCGGCGGCCCGCTTCGTCCCGCTGTGGAGCGAGGGTTCCGACGATCCGGAAGTGGTCGCCGACTGGGCCGAGCGCGCGGTCGACGCGATCGCCCGGCCCTTCGACGCGGTGATCCTGGGCATGGGGCTCGACGGCCACACCGCCTCCTTCTTTCCCGGCGGCAGCGCGCTTTCCGAGGCGATCGACCCGAAAACCTCCGCCTCCGTGCTCGCCATGCGGGCGCCGGGCGCGGGCGAGCCGCGGCTGACGCTGACGCTGCCGCGCATCCTGGAAGCGCGTTTCCTCGCGCTCCATATCGAGGGGGAAGACAAGCGGCGCGTCCTCGCGGCGGCACTCGAAAAGGGACCCCAGGAGGAGATGCCGATCCGCGCCGTCATTGCGGGGGCGCCGAAGCCGCTCGCCGTCTACTGGGCGCCCTGAAACCTTGCCGGGCGGCATCCGCCCGGCCGATCGAACGAGGCCGAACATGTCCGTCGAACCCCGGATCGCCACCGTCACGCGGCGCATCATCGAGCGCTCGCGTCCGACCCGCGAAGCCTATCTTGAGCGCGTGCGCGCCGCCATCGCCGAGGGGCCGAACCGCTCCCGCCTCTCCTGCGGCAACCTCGCNCACGGCTTTGCCGCCTGCGNCGTGACCGACAAGGCCAACCTCTCCGGCGACGTGGTNCCGAATATCGGTATCATCACCGCCTATAATGACATGCTCTCGGCGCACCAGCCCTACGAGACCTATCCGGAGCTGATCCGCCGCGCGGCGCGCGAAGCGGGCGGCGTCGCCCAGGTGGCGGGCGGCGTGCCGGCCATGTGCGACGGCGTCACCCAGGGCCAGACCGGCATGGAACTGTCGCTGTTCTCGCGCGACGTCATCGCCCTGTCGGCNGCGATCGGCCTGTCGCACAACATGTTCGACGNCGCGCTCTATCTCGGCATCTGCGACAAGATCGTCCCCGGGCTGGTGATCGCCGCCCTCTCCTTCGGGCATCTTCCGGCGATCTTCGTGCCGGCGGGACCGATGACGACGGGGCTCCCCAACGACGAGAAGGCGCGCATCCGCCAACTCTATGCCGAAGGCAAGGTCGGCCGCGCCGAGCTGCTCGAATCGGAATCGAAGTCCTATCACGGACCCGGCACCTGCACCTTCTACGGCACAGCCAATTCCAACCAGATGCTGATGGAGATCATGGGCCTGCACCTGCCGGGGGCCACCTTCGTCAATCCCGGCACCCCGCTGCGGGACGCGCTGACNGCGGAAGCGGCGCGGCGCGCGCTCGCCATCACCGCGCTCGGCAACGAGTTCACGCCGATCGGCGAGATGATCGACGAGCGCTCGATCGTCAANGGCGTGGTCGGCCTGCATGCGACCGGCGGCTCGACCAANCACACGATGCACATCGTGGCGATGGCGCGGGCCGCCGGGATCGTCCTCACCTGGGAGGACATTTCCGACCTCTCGGACGCGGTGCCGCTGCTCGCCCGCGTCTATCCGAACGGGCTCGCCGACGTGAACCATTTCCACGCCGCCGGCGGCATGGGCTACCTGATCGGGCAGTTGCTCAAGGGCGGCTACCTGCACGAGGACGTGCGCACGGTCTGGGGCAAGGGGCTTTCCGCCTATGCGGTCGAGGCCGGCCTCGACCCCGACGGCGCGGTGACGCGCCGCCCCGCGCCGGAAGCGAGCGGCGACCCGAAGGTGCTCGCGGCGATCGAGGCGCCGTTCCAGCCGACGGGCGGGCTGAAGATGCTGAAGGGCAATCTCGGCAAGGCCGTCATCAAGATCTCGGCCGTGAAGCCGGACCGGCGGGTGATCGAGGCGCCGGCCCGCGTCTTCCACAGCCAGGGCGCGCTGCAGGACGCCTTCAAGGCTGGCGAGCTGACCGGCGATTTCGTCGCCGTGATCCGCTTCCAGGGACCGAAGGCGAACGGCATGCCGGAACTGCACAAGCTGACGCCCGCCCTCGGCGTGCTGCAGGATCGCGGCCAGCGCATCGCGCTGGTCACCGACGGGCGGATGTCGGGCGCCTCCGGCAAGGTGCCGGCGGCGATCCATGTCACCCCGGAGGCGAAGGACGGCGGGCCGATCGCCCGCATCCGCGACGGCGACATGATCCGCCTCGACGCGGAAACCGGGACCCTCGACGTGCTGGTCGACGCCGCGGAATTCGCGGCGCGGCCGGCGGTGACGGTCGATCTCTCCGAGAACGAGGCCGGCATCGGCCGCGAGCTCTTCGCCCGGTTCCGCGCGCTGGCCGGCGCGGCCGACCAGGGTGCGAGCGTGCTCTACTGACTTCGCTTTCACGCAATTCCGGACGCAAAGCCGCTTCGCACTTTTCCAGGAATTGCTTTTGCGACACTAAAAAAGCCGGCGGGCGACGAGGCACCGCCGGCTGATCCCGTTTGCAGGGCAGATGGCGGCGGGGCTACCGCTTGTAGGTCTTGCCGTCCGCGTCGAAGAGATGGAACTTCGCCCGGTCGGCGGCAAAGCGCACCTTCTCGCCGCGCGCCACGTCCTGATTGCCCGGCAACTTGACGATGATCGGCTCGTCCTCGGTCAGGCCCTCGACATAGAGGAGCGTGACCTCGCCGAGCTTCTCGACGAGGCCGACCGTGCCCTCGAACAGGAAATCGTCGCCGGTCGTCACCGACAGGTCCTCCGGGCGGACGCCGAAGGAGGCGGCCTTGCCGACGTCGCCTTCGGGAACCGCGACGCCGGTGTCGACCGCCTTGCCGCCCGGCAGCGAGACAAGCGCGGAGGCGCCGCCCTTCTCGATCCGCGCCGCGAGGATGTTCATCGCCGGGGACCCGATGAAGCGGGCGACGAACAGGTTCGCCGGCCGCTCGTAGAGCTCCATCGGCGCGCCCACCTGCTCGATATAGCCGCCGGACAGGACGACGATGCGGTCGGCGAGCGTCATCGCCTCGACCTGGTCGTGGGTGACGTAGATCATGGTCGTGCCCGGCATCGATTCAGACAGCTTGGCGATCTCGATGCGGGTGGCGACGCGCAGGGCGGCGTCGAGGTTCGAGAGCGGTTCGTCGAAGAGGAAGACCTTGGGATTGCGGCAGATGGCGCGGCCGATGGCGACGCGCTGGCGCTGGCCGCCGGACAGCGCCTTGGGCAGGCGATCGAGATATTTGGTAAGCTGGAGGATCTCGGCGGCGCTGCGCACCCGGCGATCGATCTCCTCCTTCGATTCCTTGGCGATGCGCATGCCGAAGGCCATGTTGTCGTAGACCGTCATGTGCGGGTAGAGCGCGTAGGACTGGAACACCATGGCGATGCCGCGCTTGGAGGGCGGCACGTCGTTGACCACCATGCCGTCGATCTCGAGCGTGCCGCCGGAAATGTCCTCGAGCCCCGCGATCATGCGCAGAAGCGTGGACTTGCCGCATCCGGACGGACCGACGAAGACGATGAACTCGCCGGCCTCGATCTGAAGATTGACCTCATGAATGACGTCGACGGCCCCATAGGACTTGCGGATGTCCGTCAGCTTCAAGCCAGCCATTTCGTTCCTCCCTCCCGTTTTTCCCGCTATCCGAGCCGCGCGAAGAACGCATCGTGCGGCGGGATGTAGATCGCCTGGTCGCGCAGCATGCCGGAATAGCCGTGATGCTCGAGCGGGGTCACCGGGCCTTCGGGCCGCGGGACCGATTCCTCCGTGTCGGCGAAGTTGAATGCGCAGAAGATCGCCTCGTTGCCGTGACGGCGGATGAAGGCGAGCACGTTCTCGTCGGAGCCGACGAACTCGATCGTCCCCTTGGCGAGGGCGACGTGCTCGCGGCGGAAGGCGAGCAGCCGGCGGTAGTGGTTGAGCATCGAGCCCTGGACGCGATCCTGCGCATCGACGGCGAGATGGCGATGCTCGGTCGGGATCGGCAGCCAGGGGCGGCCGTTGCTGAAGCCCGCCCAGTCCTCGTGCTCGGACCAGACCATCGGCGTGCGACAGCCGTCGCGGCCCTTGAAGTCCGGCCAGAACTGGATGCCGTAGGGATCGCGCAGGTCCTCGAAGGAGAGGTCGGCCTCGGTCAGGCCCAGTTCCTCGCCCTGGTAGATGCAGACCGAGCCGCGCAGCGACAGGATCAGGCCGGTCAGCATCTTCAGATACCGGTCGCGGTCGTGGACGCGCGCGCCCCACCGGGTCGCATGACGCACGACGTCGTGGTTGGAGAAGGCCCAGCACGACCAGCCCTCGGGCGCGGCCGAGAGGAAATCGCCCATCACCTTGCGCACCCGCGCCGGCGACAGGAGTTCCGAGGCGAGGAAGTCGAAGGCGTAGCACATCTGCATCTTGTCGCCGCCGGACGTGTAATCGGCGACGATCTGCAGGCCGTATTGCGCGTCGCCCACCTCGCCGACGGCGGCGATCGCCGGATACTCGTCCATCAGCGCGCGGAAGCGGCGCAGGAAGTCGAGGTTTTCGGGGCGATTCTTGTCGTAGAGATGGTTCTGGTGGTTGTAGGGATTGACCGCCGGGGCGATGGAATCGTTCCGGAGCTCAGGCGGCAGCGGCGGGTTGTCGCGCAGGTCCCTGTCGCAGAAATAGAAGTTGATCGTGTCGAGGCGGAAGCCGTCGACCTTGCGGTCGAGCCAGAAGCGGGCGACGCCGAGCACGGCGTCCTGAACCTCCGGATTGTGGAAGTTGAGGTCGGGCTGCGAGGTCAGGAAATTGTGCTGGTAATATTGCTGGCGCGTCGGATCCCAGGCCCAGGCCGAGCCGCCGAAAATCGACATCCAGTTGTTGGGCGGCGTGCCATCCGCCTTCGGGTCGGCCCAGACATACCAGTCGGCCTTCGGGTTGGTGCGGCTCTTGCGGCTCTCGACGAACCAGGGATGCTGGTCGGACGTGTGCGAGATGACGAGGTCGATCATCACGCGGATGCCGTGGCGGTGCGCCTCGTTGATGACGTGGTCGAAGTCGCCGAGCGTGCCGAACATCGAATCCACGTTCATGTAGTCGGAGACGTCGTAGCCGAAATCCTTCATCGGCGAGGTGAAAAAGGGCGAGATCCAGATGGCGTCGACGCCGAGCGAGGCGATGTAGGGCATCCGCTCGGCAATGCCGAGCAGATCGCCGACGCCGTCGCCGCTCGTGTCCTGGAAGGAGCGGGGATAGATCTGGTAGATGACCGCCCCGCGCCACCAGTCGCGGTCGGGGGGAAGCGCCGTGGATTGCATCCTGTCGGTCATGACCAGATTCATTTTCGCCTTGGGTCCTTCTTTTGTTTACTTGACGGAGCCGGCCAGGAGGCCGCGCACCAGATACCTTTGCATGGCAAAGAAGACGAGAAGCGGGACGGCGATCGAGATGAAGGCCGAGGTCGCGAGGATCTCCCAGTCGCCGCCGCGCGAGCCCATCAGGTTGACGAGCGTGCCGGTCAGGACGAGCTGGTCGTTGCCGGTGCCGAGGAAGACGAGGGCGACGAGCAGGTCGTTCCAGGTCCAGAGGAACTGGAAGATGGCGAAGGAGGCGAGCGCCGGGAAGGAGAGCGGCAGGATGATCTTGACGAAGATCTGGAAATCCGTCGCCCCGTCGACGCGGGCGTTCTCGATGATGTCGCGCGGCAGGCCCACCATGTAGTTGCGCAGGAGATAGATGGCGAGCGGCAGGCCGAAGCCGGTATGGGCAAGCCAGATGCCGAGATAGCCCTTGCCGACGCCGATCGCATTGTGGAACTGCAGGAGCGGGATGAGCGCGAGCTGCAATGGCACGACGAGAAGGCCGACGATGGCGGCGATCAGGAGCGCGCGGCCGGGAAAGCGCATCCAGGCGAGCGCGTAGGCTGCGAAGGCCGCGATCAGGATCGGGATGACGGTTGCAGGAATGGCGACCGTCAGCGTGTTGAGGAAGGCGCGGCCGACGCTCTGCCCGGTGCCCGCGCCCGAGAGCACGTTGCGATAATTGTCGATCGTGAATTCGGGCGGGGTCGTCGCCGTGGCGAAGACGCGCGGCAGGCGCCCCTCGCCGAAGCTCGACGGCCCTTTCAATTCGAAATTGCCGGAGTCGTCGACGGTGAGCGTCACGCCGTCGCCGAGTTCGGCGACCGCGCCCGGCTCGAAGGCCTCGGGCTCGCGCGAGGACGTGCCCCAGGCGCTGACGGTCACGCCCTGTCCGCCGAAGAGATTGCCGGAGATCACGTAGGCGCCGTCGCGCTGCTCCTCCTGGCCGGAGAGGCGGATCGGCGGCACCTGCCGCCTCTGCGTGCCGAGCGAGCTCCACCAGCCGCTCGTCGAGATCTGGTCGGCGGTGCGGAAGGAGGAGACGAACAGGCCGAGCGTCGGGAACACCCAGAGCGCGACGAGGAAGAGGACCGAGAGATGGACGGCCCAGGTGAGCGCGGATTTCTTGCCAGGCGACGAAGTCATGTCCCACCTCCCCTCAGCGCATTTCCTTGCGCGCGTTGTAGACGTTCCAGACGAGGATCGGCGTGACGAGCAGCATAATGACCATGGCGGCTGCCGAACCCACGCCCCAGTCGTTGGCGCGGAAGAGCTTGTCGAACATGTAGTTGGCGAGAACCTGCGTCTCCCACTGGCCATTGGTCATGGCGAGCACGATGTCGAAGACCTTGAGGACGACGATGGTGATGGTGGTCCAGACGACGACGATCGTGCCGAGGATCTGCGGCACCTTGATCTTGAAGAAGATCTGGAACGGGTTGGCGCCATCGATCACCGCGGCCTCGATCGTGTCCTCGGGAATGCCGCGCAGCGCGGCGGAGAGGATGACCATGGCGAAGCCCGCCTGGATCCAGATGAGGACCGCCATCAGGAAGAAGTTGTTCCAGAAGGGAATGGTGAGCCAGGTCTGCGGCTCGGTGCCGCCAAGGAAGAGGTAGAGGGCGTTCAGGAGGCCGATCTGGTCCTGGCCGGCGGGCCGTGCGTCGTAGATCAGCTTCCAGATCACCGAGGCGCCGACGAAGGAGATCGCCATCGGCATGAAGATCAGCGACTTGGCGATGTTGCCCCACCAGATGCGGTCGGTGAGCTGGGCCGCGAGCAGGCCGAAGCCCGTCGAAAGTGCCGGCACGACGATCAGCCACAGGATGTTGTTCTTCATCGATTCCCAGAACTTCGCCTCGCTCATCATCTGGGCGTAGTTGGCGAAGCCAACGAATTCGGAGGTGTTGCCGGGCAATTGCCGCGTCAGCGACAGCCACAGCGTGGCGAAGACCGGATAGGCGAGATAGAGGCCGAGCGCGACGATGGCCGGCATGAGGAACAGCCACGGCCGCACCATGTTGGCGCGGCTGATGTTGCGCCCCGCATTCTCCCCCTTCGGCGGGAAGATGAAGTGGTCGAGAATGAAATTGGACAGATAGAAGTAGCCAATGCATCCGCCGACGCCGATCACGATCGTCAACAGCGCTTGAAATGCCGGGTTCATGCGTCCCTCCCAGACGGCGAGCCATGACACGGCCGGGCGTTGCCGGCCGGCGGGCCCGGTTCATCCCGGGCCCGCCTTCAGCATGCGAACCTTATTTCGGCCAGGAGGCCTCCACCGTGGCGGTGATGTCGGCCGCCGACTTGCCGCCGACATAGTCGACCATGCCGGTCCAGAAGGTGCCGGCGCCAACGGCGCCCGGCATCAGGTCGGAACCGTCGAAGCGGAAGGTGTCGGCCGAGAGCAGGATCTCGCCCATCTTCTTCAGGGTCGGGTCGCCGTAGAGCTCGGTGTTGACGGACTTGAGCGGCGTCAGGAAGCTCTTCTGCGCCATCCAGATCTCGTGCGCGATCGGCGTCTTCAGGAACTCGATGAAGGCGCGCGCGGCGTCACCGTCCTTGGTGACGAAGGCGAGCGTACCGGCGCCGAGAACCGGCTTGCCGAGATCCTTCCCGGCATAGGCGGGGAAGTAGAAGAAGTCGACGTCGGTGCCGGCCTGCGTGCCTTCCGGGAAGAAGGACGGGATGAACGACGCCTGGCGGTGCATGTAGCACTGCGGCGGCGACGAGAAGAGGCCCTTGGGCGAATCGCGGAAGTCGGTCGTGGCGACCGCGCCGCGGCCGCCCGGCACGAACTTGTCCTGGATGAACCAGCCGAATTCCTCGACGGCGCCGATGACGGCGGGATCGTTGAACGGAATCTCGTGCGAGACCCACTTGTCGTAGGTTTCGGCCGGCTGGGTGCGGAGCATCAGGTCCTCGACCCAGTCGGTCGCCGGCCAGCCGGTGGCGCCGCCGGAACCGAGGCCGATGCACCACGGCGTGCCGCCGTCGGCGACGATCTTCTCGGTCAGTTCCTTCAGTTCCTCCATGGTCGTCGGCACTTCGTAGCCGGCGTCCTCGAAGTTTTCCGGCGAGTACCAGACGAGCGACTTCACGTCGATCTTGTAGGGGAAGGCGTAGAAGGCGGGATTGCCGTCCGGGCCCTTGTAGGTGCCGAGGCCGACCCAGGAGGAGCCTGCCGCATAGTTCTCCTCGAGCCAGGCCTTGGTCTCGTCGCCGAGCGGCGTGATCAGTCCCTTGGAGGCGAGGTCGGCGATGAGGCCGGGCTGCGGCAGGATGGCGATGTCGGGCGGGGAGCCCGCCTGGGTGTCGATGACGATCTGCTGCTCGTAGTTTTCAGAGGACGAGTAGTTGACGGTGATCCCCGTCGCCTCGGAGAAATAGGCAAAGACGCTCTCGGCGAGTTCCTGGTCCTCGCCGCGCCAGGGGCCGAAGATCTTCAGCGTCTGGCCTTCATGCTTGTTGGCAGCGGCGAAATCCTCGTAGCTCTTCCAGTTGAACGCGCCCTCGCCGGGCTTGAATTTCAGGTCGGCAGCCGATGCGGAGCCGAGCGCCACCACTGCTGCGGCCACGCTCGTCAAAAGCAGTCTCTTCATGGGTGTCCTCCTCCCGGTCCATGTCAGACCAAATGTCCGTGCGGAATGTTTGTCTGGCCGGCGCTTCATTTCCCAAAGCGCTTTGGCTTCTCATACAGGATTACGAGTGCTCGCCGGAGTCAAGTCGAATTCGGGAGCGATACAGGCAATGCGCGTATTTTTGCTGTGCCGCAGCATGGTTTCTACCGGGACCTGCCGCTTTTCCGCTTTCAAAGGCCGACAATGTGCGATGTAATAAGATGGCGTTAGGCGGCTGCGCTAGGGTTTGGTGCGTGCATTTTCCCAAAGCGCTTTGAGTGAGGCATCGGAGTCACCGACGTGAACCTGAAGGAATTGTCGAAGCTGCTGAACCTTTCGCAGACGACGATTTCGCGCGCGCTCAACGGCTATCCCGAAGTGAACGAGGAGACGCGCCAGCGGGTGATCCAGGCGGCGAAGGCTACCGGCTACCGTCCGAACCGCGCCGCGCAGAAGCTCGCCACCGGACGGGCCAACTCGATCGGCATGGTGATGCCGACCGGCCACGGCCGCGACACCGACATCCATTTCGCCGAATTCCTGTCGGGACTCGGCGAGGTCGCCGTCGCCCACGACGTGCAGCTCGTCATCAATCCGAGCAAGGCCGAGGACGAGGAGGTGACCTTCCGGCGGCTCGCCGCCGGCGGCAGCGTCGACGCCGTCTATGTCGGCTACATCCGCCGGCGCGATCCGCGCATCTCCCTCCTGAAATCGCTGGCGATCCCCTTCGTCGTGCACGGGCGCGCGGCCGAGGGACCGCACGACTATCCCCTGCTCGACATCGACAACGAGAGCGCCTTCCGCGACGCGGCCAACCTCCTCCTCAATCTGGGCCACCGCCGCTTCGCGATGCTCAATTCCTTCGACTACCTGACCTTCGCGATGCGGCGCGACGCAGGCGCGGCGGCGGCGCTCAACGCCTACGGGCTGTCGATCGATCCGGACCTCGTACAGCATTCGGCGATGACCGAGGAACAGGGCTATCTGGGGATGTCGCGATTCCTCGACCACCCGTCGCCGCCGACGGCGGTGCTCTCCTCCTCGATCGTGCTGGCGCTCGGGGCGGTGCGGGCGATCACGCAGCGCGGGCTGAAGATCGGCGAGGACATCTCGATCATCGCCCATGACGACGTCTTTCCCTACATCCGGCCGGAGAGCTTCCCCGTGCCGCTGACGACGACGCGCTCATCGATCAGGCTGGCAGGTATCCGCATCGCCGAGCGGCTGATCGCCGAGGCGGCCGGGCGGCCGCTGGCGCCGCAGCAGGAAATCTGGAACGTCGAGCTGATCGTGCGCGCCTCGACCGGCCCGGCGCCGGGGCGGCGGGCGGGCCGCGGCCGGCGCGGCTCCGAGGCAGCCGAATAGGCGCGCCGGAGGCAAACTTCAGAAGGACGGGACCTCGAGGCCCTCGGCACGGCAGGCGGCGATCACCGTGTTCGCCATCAGCATGGCGATGGTCATCGGCCCGACGCCCCCGGGCACCGGCGTGATCACATCCGCCACTTCCGCGCATTCGGCGAAGGCGACGTCGCCGACGAGCCGGGTCTTGCCCTCGCCGCGCTCGGGCGCGGCGATGCGGTTGATGCCGACGTCGATCACCGTCGCGCCGGNCTTCACCCAGCCCGCCTTGANCATTTCCGGCCGGCCGACCGCGACGACGAGAATGTCGGCGCCGCGGCAGACGGCGGCAAGGTCACGCGTGCGCGAATGGGCGATGGTCACCGTGGCGTTGGCGGCGAGAAGCAGCGCCGCCATCGGCTTGCCGAAGAGGTTGGAACGCCCGACGACGACCGCGCTGAGGCCGGAGAGGTCGTCGCCGTGGGTCTGGCGCACGAAGAGCATGGCGCCCGCCGGGGTGCACGAGACCAGGCCCCCCTTCAGATCGCCGGAAAAAAGCTTGCCGGCATTGACGACGTGGAGGCCGTCGACGTCCTTTTCGGGGAGGATCGACTGGATCACCGGCTCGGCGTCGAGATGGCCGGGCAGCGGCAGTTGCACGAGGATGCCGTGGATGTCCGGGTCGGCATTGAGCCGGGCGACGAGCGCCTCGAGCTCGGCCTGGCTCGTTTCCTCCGGCAGCGTGTGCTGCACCGAGTTGAAGCCGCATTCCTTGGCCATGCGGCTCTTCGACGAGACGTAGACGTGGGAGGCGGGATCATCGCCGACGATCACCACGGCGAGGCCGGGGCGCTTGCCCCTCGCCGCTTCGAAGGCGCGGGCCGCGTCCTTGACCCTGTCTATCACCGAGGCGGCCACCGCCTTGCCGTCAATCACCGTCGCCATGGATGTCTCCCGCTCTTGCCTCGTTGCGGACACTAGGCACGGGACGCCGCTCCCGTTTGCCTGTTTGCGCCCTTCTGGGACAAAAACGGTGAGAGGTAAAGGCAGGAAATCGGCGGCTCAGGCGCTCAGACGGGCGGTGCCGGCGATGCGCTCGCGCAGGCGGCGCATGTCGTCGCGGATGCGGGCGATCTCCGTCTCGTCGACGGCCGGTACAACGGTGACGGTCGCCGGCGCGGGCTGTGGTGCCGGCTCAGGCGCGGGCGTCTGCCGGGCCGGCTCGGGATAGGCGGAAACCGGATAGGGAGCCACGACCGGCTGCTGCGGCCAGACCGGCGCCGCCGGCATCATCGGAACGGGGCCGTAGGCCGTCATCACATAGCCTGTCGGTGGCGCCGGCATCACGGGCGGCGGAGCGAAATAGGGAGGCATCGGGGCTTGAGCGAAAGCCGGCGCGGGAGCCTGCACATAGACGGGGGCGACAGGAGCTGAGGCGACGGGCGCGGCCGGGGCGGCCGGCTGCCGCGCGGCAAGCGCCGCCTCGAGCGTGCGGGCATGGGCCTCGGTCATCTCGGCCATGCGCAGGGCATGGGCCTCCTCGGCGGCGGTCAAGGCGGCCTCGGCGCGGATCAGCGCCTCGCCGGCGGCAAGCGAGGCTTCGCCCGCCGGCGCGGACGCGGTGGGAACGGTCTCGGGTCTCCTGGCACGCGCCCCCGAGCCGCCGCCGGGGCCCGGATCGGGCGCGGAGGGCGGGACGATCGCCGCCGGACGGTCGGCGCGCGGCAGGCCGAAGCCATAGCGCCGCACGCTATCGACGGCGCCGAGCAAGAGCGCGATGCCGATGCCGAGCCCCGTGCCGCCCACCATGCCGGCAATCGCGACGATCTTGCGCGAGGGACCGACCGGATCGAGCGGCGGCTCGGCCGGGGAGATGACGCGGGCGGTGCGGGTCGACAGGTTGCCGCGCTCGCTCGCCTCGCGGGAACGCTTGAGGAAGGCCTCGTAGATGGCGCGGGTCGCCGCCGCCTTGCGCTCGAGTTCGCGGAGCGTGACGAGCTCGACCGAATTGTCGAGCGACTTGTTCTTGGAGACGGCGAGCTGACCCGCCAGCTCCTGCTCGGTCTGGACGGCGCGCTGCAATTCGGCCTGCGAGGAGGCGACGATGCGGCGCAGCTCGGCGCGGATCTCGTTGCGGGTCGATTCGAGCGCCGAACTTGCGGCGATGAACTGGGGATGGCGCGGCCCGAGACGGGTGGCGAGCGAATCCGTCGTCGCCTTCGCCTGCGAATATTGCTTGCGCAGNTCNATCAGAGTGCCCGACAGGAANTCNTCGGGGAAGGCGCCGACGAGCACGTCCTCGAACCTGGCCTTGGCGAGGCTGTCGGCCTTGACCTTCACCGCCACCTTCTGGGCGCGGGCGGCGGCGAGCTGGTTGGACAAAGCCAGCGTCTGCTTGTCGTCGAGAAGTTCGCCGTTGACGCCGACAAGGTCGTTCCGCGCCCGGAATTCCTCGACGGCGCGCTCGGCGGCGTTCAAATCGGCCTGCAGCGTCTCGAGCCGGGTGTCGATCGCCTCCGAGGCGCTTTCCATGAGGCCGGACTGCGCGGCACCTTCCTCGTCGAGATAGGTGTCGACGAGGGTGTTGGCGATCAGCGCCGATTTCGACGGATCGCGCGTCACCGTGCCGACATTAATGACGAAGGTGCGCGGATCGCGGGTGACCGTGATCGAATCGCGCAGCGTGCTGATCGCCTCCTGGTCTGATTCGGAGGCCGAATCCTTACCGCGGATCAGGTCCTTGATCAGGGCGATGCCGGCCGAGATACCACCGCTCGACATCGAGCCGTTGAACTCCGGATCGCGGGCAAGGCCGAGCTTGTCGACCACCTTCACGAGGACCGGCGTCGAGGTGAGAATCTGCACCTGGCTGTCGGTCAGGGCCACCATCGCCTCGGTCGAGAGCGCGGGATTGCGCAGGTCGTCTTCGGTCAGGCGCAATTCGCGCGGATCGACGAAGAGCCTGTTCTCGGCGTAGTAGCGATGCGGCGTCGACAGCGCGAGGAGGACGCCGCCGACCGCACCGAGGACGGTGGTGGTGGCGATCAGCTTCCAGTGGCGCAGCACCGAGCCAATCAGGATCGAGGGATCGAGCAGCGGCCGCTCCGGATCGCCGCCGAGGCGCGGATAGGGCGCGGGCGCCCTCTGGACCGCAATTGCCGCCGGAACCGGCTGCGGGTCGGGCGCGGCTGCGGCGATGTCCGGCTGCGGCGACGGGGCCGGTGCGCTCTCCGCATCGCCCTCGCCTTTCGTCCGGCCCAGTGCCTCGGCGATGCGTGCGCCGAGCGACGGACGAGGGCTTTTTTCTGCCGGCTCGGGCGCCGGCGCGGCAGTGTGGGGAGCGGGGTCGGGAGCGGGCTCGGCGGGACGCGCAAGGCGGGTCGAAAGCCGGGGGCTACCGGCACGCGTCGACAGGATCGAGGGGGCCGGAGCGGGGCGCGCGGCATGCTGCGCAGGCGGCTCGGCGACGCTTTCCGTGCGCGGCGGCGCGAGGTCGAGCATCGAACCTCTCCCGGGCCTTTTCCGGCTATCTGTCTCGGAATCCCTCATCGAGGCGGTCGGACCTTCGGACGCGAATTGCTGCTTCGTTAATGCAACCTATAAATTCATGGGAAACAAAAGGTTAATTTCCGGCGGCCAAAGTTAATTATTCCTTGCCACGGGATGGCCCAGTCCGGAAAACGTCCACCCCGGGGAGGACGACTAAAATTGGACCTTTCCGGCGAACGCCGGATTAACGCTTGGCAGGTTAGAACGCGATCATGACCAGCGGCTTCGATCACGAGAATGCGATCGGTTTCGGGCCCCGGCCGACGCCGGTCGCACGCCTGAAGGCGCTGGTGCGCGACAACGTCGCCCTGATCCGCGCCTATCTGTCGATGATCGGCGGCTCCGTCGGCCGGCTCGTCCTGTCGCTCGCCTATTTCATCGCCGTCGCCAACACGCTGTCGATCGCCGATTTCGGCCTGTTCGCCACGGCGTCGGCCTGCGGCATCATGCTGTCGCGGCTGCTCGCCTTCGGCTTCGTCTCGCCGCTCTACCGCATCGCAACGGTCAAGCGCCGCCTGCTCGGCACCTATACGGCGGGCTTCCTCGGCGGAGTGGTCCTGTCCCTGCCGCTGATCGCGCTCGCGGGCTACCTCACCCATCTCGTCATTTTCTCGGGCGAGATGGAGGTGGCCACCTTTGCGCGGTTCCTGATTGCCGAGATCCTGTGCTGGCGGGTGATGGAGATCGTCGTGATCGTCTCCTACGGCGTCAACCGCTTCGGCGCCGGGTCCACCCTTGTCGTCATCGCCAGCGCCTTCAAGACGGTGGCCGCCATCGCCTTCGCCGGCGCCGGCCTTGCCTCGCTCGCCTCGTGGAGCTGGTTTTATCTCGGGGCGAATGCGACCGCGGCGCTGGTCGCGATCCTGTTCTACTATCCGCGGGTGCGGCTGCGATGGTCGCCGCGGCTCTATCTCAGCCGCTGGATCGACGCGGTGTCGGTGGCGGGTGCCGAGATGCTGTTTTACGTGCAGTCCGAGCTCGACAAGGTGTTGGTCCTTTTGCTCGGCGGCCCGGAGACGGCCGGCATCTATGCGATGATCATGCGCCTCGTCGACCTGACCGCGCTGCCGGTGCGCTCGTTCCTGACGATCCTGACGCAGCGCCTGATGCGCGCGCCGGCGCTGATCGAGAGCCTGAAGACGAAGATCGGCCTCGAGCTCGCCGTCGCCGGGGTCTCGACAGCAGGGCTGCTCGCCATGGCGCTCGTCCTTCATTTCTTCCCCGGCGCCCTCGGCCGCAACGTCGCCGAGGCGACGCCGCTCCTCATCCTCGTGCTGCTGGTTCCGGCCTTCCGCAACCTCCTCGAATACCATTCCGAGCTGCTCTATGCGACCGGCCGCACGGTGGTGCGCACCCTGATCCTGGTGCTGCTCGCCACCGCCAAGGCGGGGCTGCTCGCCGCCGTCCTCGGCCTGCATGCCGACGTCGAGCTCTGGGTGGAGCTGTTGAACGGCCTGTTCCTGGCGCTGTATCTGATCTCGGGGGTCTTCACCTACGGCGCGCTCACGCGGACGGCGCGGCGGCCGATCTGATCTGTCTCAGGCCGCGACGGAATCGGAGATCGAGAAGGCGAGCCGGCGGATTTCCGAGAGCGGGTGATCGACGAAGGACTGGACGCCGATCGCCACCTGATCGTCGCCGATGCCGGCGACGAATTCCGCAAGCCCCTCCGGCGTCTGCGGAAAGGTCTCCCGGAACCAGAGCACGTGCGAGAGCGGACGGTCGGTGGCGTAGTGGCCCTGGCCGTTCAGGATCTCGTCGGCGAAACGGCCGTAGATCATGCACTCGGAAATGTCGCGCGAGGAGATGACGGCGCGCACCCACCCCTTGCCGCTGCGCTTCTCGATATGGTCGAGCAGGGCGCGCGCGGTGTCGACGCGCCAGGGCGCCATGTTGGAGATGTAGTCGTGGGCCGGACGCGGCTCGCGCGACAGGCCGAGGAGATCGCCGGCATGCGCCAGCCAGGCCAGATGACCGACCGGCGACGCGGTGGCGCCGTCATCGACCCGGAACATCCGCAGCCGCCCGTTGCGCCAGAGGGTCGAGGGATCGAAGGGCCGGACGATCACCACATCGGAATCGATCGACAGCAGCGCGTCGGCCTCGACGTGGCGTGCCATGGCGAGGCGGCGGAGCTGCTGGGCGTGCCAGCCGCGCAAAGGCAGCGAGAACGGGCTCAGCCAGACGCGCCTGCGGCCGAGGCTCAGCGGATCGGGGAAGGCGCGCAGCCAGCCGGGCAGAAGGTCAGCCTCGCTGACGATCGTGCGACGCGGGCCGGCGAGCCGCCGGAACAGGGCGACGTCGGCGCGCTCGACGAGGAGGTAATGATGCCAGTCGCCGGTGACGAAGCGGTCGATGCTCTCGCACAGGAGCTGGCAGCGATCGAAGTCCTTCACGTAGGACGCGGTCATGATCGCGGTCTTCATCGCCGTCTCCACCTGAAGGAACATGCCACGTCAGCGCGCGGCACGGGGTTCCAGCCTCGAGCCCGAATACTTGTAGCGCAGCACGCGGTAGAGGAAGACGGGATTGCCGAGGATGTAGCGCCGCCACAGCCGTCCCGGCTCCACCATCAGCCGGTAGACCCATTCGAGCCGGAGATTGCGCACGAGCTCCGGCGCACGCGGCACGACGCCGGAGACGAAATCGAACAGCGCGCCGACGCCGAAGACGAGGCGGCCATGCCCGGGGCCGATATGGGCGTCCATCCAGATCTCCTGCGCCGGACTGCCGAGCGCGACGAGCGTCACGTCCGGGTCGAAGGCGGCGAGATCGGCGAGGATGGCGCCGGTTTCCGACGGGCTGAAATAGCCGTGCGAGATCGCCCGGAACGCGTGCCACGGCGTGGCCTTTGCGAAATTGCCGACGGCGGCCTCGATCACCTCCTCGCGCGCGCCGATCAGCGCGACGCGCAGGGGCCGGGTGACGTGGACGAGAAAGGCCGGGATGACGGTCGGTGCCGTTGAGGTTCGCCGGAAAGGGGCGGCCGTGCAGGAGGCGCGAGGCGATGTCGACGCCGATGCCGTCGGGGAGCACGTCGCTGCGCGCGAGGCTGCGCCTGTAGGCCTGGTTGCCGTGGGCGATATTGGCATTGTTGGCGTTAAGGAAATTGACGAGGCGCTGCGGGCGGCCGGGCTCGAGCGCATCCTCCAGATCACGCAGAACTTCCGGCCAATCGAGGGTTTTCACCCTGATGCCGAGAATGTCGCATGTCCGGTCGTGCTCGTCGGTGCGCATGGCGCGAGATGTCTTCCTGTTCAACGGCTGTCGCGGGCGCGCCCGCGACCCCTAGCTAGCACCAATCCAACCCTCCCGCATGTCCCATCGCGGAAATGAGTTAAGGAATGCGTTAACCATTGGTTAACCATGTTTTTTCAGCGTCGAGAGCCCTGCTTCGATGCCGGAGAGAAGCCCCTCGAGCTGGCGCGCGTGGAAGGTCCGGCCGTCCCGATCGAGGTTTTCTCCCGCCCTCGCGCGAGCGACGAGATCGGCCAGCGCCGCGGCGAAATCGGCAGGATCCTCGGCGGCGAGGCAATTGTCGGGAATGCCCGCGACACCCCTCAGCGCATTCTGTGTGGCGACGGCCGGAAGACCCATCTCGAAGGTCTCGATGGTCTTCAACTGCACGCCGGTGCCGGTGCGCGAGATCAGCGGCACGACCCGCACCGAGCGCACGAAATCGCGCGCGTCGGGCACGCGTCCGAGAAGCCGCACATTGGCGGGAAGGTTGGTCGGCTGATCGCCGATGCCGCCGGCGATCGCGATCGTGAAATCCTTCGGCAGACGCGGCGCGACCTCCGCGAGGAACCAGTCGAGGCCGGCGCGGTTGGCCGCCCACGTCCAGGAGCCGATCATGCCGATGTCGTAGACCGGGGAACGGGGAGACGGCGCCGGCGG
>Ga0065721_10049592_pt1 | contig 30771 bp, 28 predicted proteins | sample Mesricmetagenome_FD_59108 | JGI IMG/M metagenome (GOLD analysis project Ga0065721, IMG submission 59108) | Mesophilic microbial community from rice straw/compost enrichment Sample: eDNA_1 v2 (version 2) | ecosystem: Engineered > Solid waste > Grass > Composting > Bioreactor | place: USA: Davis...
CGGCGGGCGGCACGGGCCTGGCCGGCCTGCCGGACCTGAAAGGACTGAAGGGCCTGAAGGACCTGAAGCAGCTCAAGGAGCTGCAGGCGCTGGCCGACCTGCCGGGCATGCCCGACCTGGGCGAGCTGCCCGGCATGGCCGGGCTTCCCGGCTGGGACGGCCTGGAGGACGGCGAGGCCGAAGCCCATGCGCACGAGGCGCCTGCCGCCCAAGGCCCGGTGCCGCCCACCATCGTCTTCCACGGCGACCGGGACGGCACCGTGCACCCGTCCAACGGCGAGCGGGCCCTGGCCGCCTGCACCGACGCCGCGGCGGCCAGCCACACCGAGCGCGGACGCAGCCCGGGCGGACGCTCCTACACGCGGCGCGTCTGGCACGACGACGCCGGACGGCCGCGCGCCGAGCACTGGGCCGTGCACGGGGCGGGCCATGCGTGGTCCGGCGGCCATCCCGGCGGCTCCTACACCGATGCCAGCGGCCCGGACGCCACGGCGGCCATGCTGCGATTCTTCGAGGCGCAGCGGCTGCGCCAAGCGAACTGAAGCCCTACAGCCAGGCAACCGCCATGTACCACGACATCAACTGGTCCAAGTCCGAAAAGAAGCTCGCGCAGCAGGTTTTCGACGCCGCCCTGAAAGCGGAGCTGGCGGAGATCGTGGAGGACTTCAAGACTCGCGCCGCCGCGACGGCCGGCATCGAGGGCGTGTGGGCAATCCAGGAGTATCTTGAAAGCAAGCGGCGCGAGATCGACCGGAAATACGACTACCGCTATTCCCAGCTGCCCCTCGTCTTCGGACGCCTGTTGCGCGAGGGCAGGATCCGCATGGAGCAGCTCGACGGGCTTTCCGGGGAGAAGCGGGAGATCATCCAAAGCATCGCGTCGCTGTGACCCAAGGAGGAGCCTTGATTTGAAGACCATCGGCCTCATCGGCGGCATGAGCTGGGAATCCACCGTGCCTTACTACCGGCTCATCAACGAGACCGTGAAGGCTCGCCTGGGCGGGCTGCACTCGGCCCGGGTGATCCTCTACAGCGTGGACTTCCACGAGATCGAGCAGCTGCAACGCGAGGGCAATTGGACCTCGGCCGGGCTGATCCTGGCCGGCGCGGCGAGGTCGCTGCAGGCCGCGGGCGCGGACTTCCTGGTGCTGTGCACGAACACCATGCACAAGGTGGCGCAGGAACTGGAGGCGGCGGTGCGCATCCCGCTGTTCCACATCGCCGACCCCGCGGGCGAGGAGATCCGCCAGGCGGGCCTGACCACGGTGGGCCTGCTGGGCACGCGCTTCACCATGGAACAGGACTTCTACAAGGAGCGGCTGCGCCAGCGCCACGGGCTGCAGGTGCGCGTGCCCGACGCGGCGGACCGCGACATCGTGCACCGCGTGATCTACGAGGAGCTGTGCCTGGGGCAGGTGCTGCCGGAGTCGCGGCGGGAGTTCCGCCGCATCATGGCCCGGATGGTGGACAACGGGGTGCAGGCCATCATCCTGGGCTGCACCGAGATCTCGCTGCTCGTGAAGCCGCAGGACGCCACCGTGCCGCTGCTGGACACCACCACGCTGCACGCGGTCAAGGCCGCGGAGCTGGCGCTGGCTTCGGAGTGAGGGCCGCACCGAGCGGGTGCATCATCGCGGCCCCTGGGGCCTGTACACAGGAAGCCATGCCGCAGCATCTCCTCGACAACATCGTCTGGCACGCCCTGTCCGGGGCGCAGCGGCGCTTTTCGGCCGGCACCGACACGGCGCGCCGCTACGCCACGGGCTTTTCTCCCATCGTGGGCTTCGCCGACCAGGAGCGGCCCGATTTCAAGGCGCTGCGGCCCTTTTGCGAGGCCGGCGAGCATTTCTATTGCGACGGCTGGTCGGGCAAGGCGCCGCCGGGCTGGCACATCGAGGCCGAAACGACCATGTTCAAGATGGTCTGGGAAGGCGAGCTGCCGCCGGCGGACGAGGCGCCCGAGGCCGTGCCGCTGGGCGCGGCGCACGCCACGCAGGCGCTGGAGCTGGCCACGCTCACGCGTCCCGGGCCCTTCGGGCCGCGCACCGTCGAGCTGGGCGAGTACTTCGGCATCTTCGAGGACGGGCGGCTGATCGCCATGGCCGGCGAGCGCATGGCCGCCGGGCCGCTGCGCGAGATCAGTGGCGTATGCACCCACCCGGACTGCCAGGGCCGCGGCTGGGCGAGGCGGTTGATGCTGAAACTGTTGCGGCGCCAGATGCGCCGTGGCGAGACGCCCTTCCTGCACGTCATGAGCGACAACCACGCCGCGCACGGGCTCTACCAGCGCATGGGCTTCAAGGACTGGAAGGAAAGCGTGGTGCGGGTGGTGGCGCCGGCGCGGTAGAGCCAGCCACTTGGATGCCGGCCCGAGGTGTGCCAGCGGCCGGAGTCAGGCTGCCGGCAAGGCCGGAACCAGGCCCAGGTGGCGCACGAAGGGGTCGAAATCTCTGTCGGAAAACAGCAGGGCGTGACCGCGCTCGATGCAGCAAGTGGCAATCAAGGTGTCCACGGTCTTGCGCACGGTGACGCCCAATGCCCGAAGAGTGCGGAAATTTCTTGCCGCCTGGATTGCCAATTCGGCTCCCACCATGTCCACGATTTCCAGCGAAGTCAGCAGCTTCCTGGCCTGATTGAAATCACGTTCGCTGGCGAAGCCCTGCAGCACCTCGGCCAGTATCAAGTCCCCAGTGGCCAGGACTTCATGGCCCAGCAACCGGTCCAGCTCATCGGCTTGCGGCGTCGGCGTACCTCGGAAGTAGTCAATCCAGACACTGGAGTCGACGAGGATCACCGGTCGGTCCTCATCGCATTCAGGTCACCTTGCCAGTCAAGCTTGCCCCGCAGCTTGCGCAGTTCCTCCTGCTGACGCAGTCGCACCAGGGTGCGGAGTCCCAGCTCCACGGCTTCACGCTTGGTCTTGGCGCCGGACAGCCGGATGGCGTCGCTGAGCAGCTTGTCGTCGATGTCGATGTTGGTGCGCATGATGTGTATCCTGGCAAGCTTTCATACACATCATAGGCGCCGCCCGCCTACATCCCCAGCCGGGCCTGCAGCCCCCGCCCGCGCAGCAGCCACTCGGCGTCGAAGCGTTCCAGCTCCTCGCGCGCCGCGTCCAGCAGCGCATCGGGCTCCAGTGCCGGCACCTTGAGCTTGCGCACGGCCGAGGGCACGGCCGTCACCAGCACCTCGTCCAGCAGCGCCACGCGGATGCCGCGGCGGGCATAGATCTCTATCAACTCTTCCCAGCACGCGCCGTCGGCCTCGAACTGGCCGATGAGCAGCACGTTGCAGCGCTTGGCGCGCATGGTGCGCAGCACCGAGGGGTAGTCGTCGCCCAGGTGCGCGCGCAGCTCGATGCGCAGCTCGTCCTCGAAGCTGAAGTCCACCAGCGCGCCCTCGCTGGGCGCCTCGCCGTCCACGCGCACGCGGCACTGCGCGCGCGCGGTGAACTGCACATGCGCGCCATCCATCTCGAACAGCGCGGGGTCGAGCTGCAGCACCGGCTCCCACCAGCGCTGCACCGGCTCGCCGTCGGGGGCCACGGCCGGCACGGTGTCCAGCGGTGTGCCGGGGCACTCCACCACCAGGCGCGGCAGCTCGCGCTCCAGCGCCTGCAGCACGCGCGACTTATGGCGCAGGTGCGCCTCGGGGATGGGGTCGCCCTCCTCCAGCGGCTCGTGCAGGCCGTAGTCCTGGTAGCGCAGCGCGATGCGCGCGGGCAGCCGTGCCTGCCAGCCGCGCACGATGGCCTCGGGCGACACGGCCGCGGCCAGCTGTGCCGGCAGCTCGGGGTTCACGCGCAGCAGCAGCTTCAGGCAGAAGTCGGGCTGCAGGAAGCGGTTCTGCAGCCGGTTCTGCTCCGGCGTGCTCGCCGGCGGGCCGAAGTGTTTATGCAGCCACTGCAGCAGCTGCGGGTGGTGGCGGCGCAGGTGCGCGTGGCGCGCGCCCATGAGCCACAGCGAGTACTCCGCGTGCACCAGCAGCACGCTCAGGGGCTGGTCCTTGAACTTGCCGTAGGGGACGAGTTCGAGCGCGGGCGCCGGCGCCTTGCGCCGCGACGGGCCCGGCCTTTCCTTGCCGGACGGCGGCGTCTCCGCGTCGAAAAGTCCTCCTTGCCGCATCAATCAAAACTCCCTGGATCCCGCTGCCCTGCTCACGCAAGGGCGGGATTGTCCCCGATGCGGGATGGCGGCCCTGGCGCGGGGTGCGGAGCGGGCGTGGAGGAAGACTGGTTTGCGGCGCGGGCACACCGCTGTCCGGGGAAAAGTGTTGGAGCCTCGGTCGTGAACTGGCCAGGTTCGACGACTACGCCGCCATCCCTGCGTAGGCAGGGACCCAGGCGGCCCCACGTCCGCACGAAGCCCAGGGGTGGCGAACCGCCGACGCCCGGTGTTCTGCCCGATCCCGCGCCCGCCGGGCTCCGGACGCCGGCCAGGCCTCAGGCCATCACGCGCCGCAGGCGCGGCTCGGCTGAGGGCGCACGGCCCGGGGACGGCCGCCGCTCGGTACTGGGTTGCAACGCCGACACGCCACTGGACGTGCCGTTGCCCGCGCCACGATAGACGGCCACGGCTTCGGCCAGCAGGCTGGCGCGGGTGTTGAGCGAGACCGCGGCGGCAGTGCTCTGCTCCACCAGCGCGGCGTTCTGCTGCGTGGTGCCGTCGAGCTCGGAAACCGCCTGGTGCACCTGCTCCAAGCCCTGGCGCTGCTGCGCCGAGGCCTCGGAGATCTCGGACACCAGCGCCGACACGCGGTTGATCTGCTCGATGATGCGGTCGATGGTGGTGCCGGCCTGCTCCACGTAGTGGCTGCCGGCGTTGACCCGCTCCACCGACTCCCCGATCAGCGCCTTGATCTCGTGCGCCGCCGTGGCCGAGCGCTGCGCCAGGGCGCGCACCTCGCCGGCCACCACTGCGAAGCCGCGGCCATGCTCGCCGGCGCGCGCCGCCTCCACCGCGGCGTTGAGCGCCAGGATGTTGGTCTGGAAGGCGATGCTGTCGATCACGCCGATGATGTCGGCGATGCGCGCGCTGTGGCGCTGGATGTCGCTCATGTGGCGGCACACCTGCTGCATCGCCTCGCCGCCCTCGGTGGCCACGGACGAAGCCTGCTCGGCGAGCCGACGCGCCTCGACGGAGGTGGCGGAGTTCTGCTGGATCGTCTGCGTGATTTCTTCCATCGACGCGGCGGTCTGCTCCAGGCTGGCCGCAGTCTGCTCGGTGCGCCCGCTGAGGTCGCTGCTGCCGGTGGCGATCTGCTCGCTGGCCACGGCCACGCCGCCCACCTGCTCGGCCACGTCGTCCACCAGCGCGCGAAGGTTGAGCCCGGACTGGTTGACGGCGCGCATGAGCAGGCCGATCTCGTCCACGCGGTTCAGCGGCGGGCTGCGCCGGGCCTCGCCGCAGGCCACCGCGTTGGCCTGCGCCAGCACCGCACGCAGCGGCGCCACCACCTGCTGCTCCAGCAGCAGGCCGCTCAGCACCATTGCGGCCACCGCCCCGCCCAGGCCCAGCCCCAGTTGCATTGCGCTGGCGCCACCGAGCACCAGCGCGGGCAGCACCGCCACCAAGAGGGCCAGCGCCATGATCAACCCCAGCCGCACCCGCAGCGGCAGGAGCTGCAGCGCGGACATCCAGACCATCACACCGCTGCGCACGACCAGGCCGTGGTGGATCTTGCGGCCCTTGGTGCGCCCTTCGCGGAAGTCGGCGTAGAGCCGCTCGGCCTCCTGGATCTGTTGCGGCGAGGCCGGCGTGCGCACCGACATGTAACCCACCACCTGCCCGTCGCGGCGCATGGGCGTGGCGCTGGCCTCCACCCAGTAGTGGTCGCCGTTCTTGCGCCGGTTCTTCACCAGCGCGGACCAGGACAGGCCAGCCTTGAGCGTGCTCCACATGTCGGCGAAGGCCGCTGGCGGCATGTCCGGGTGGCGTACCAGGTTGTGCGGCTGCCCCAGCAGCTCCCCGCGCTGGAAGCCGCTGGCCTGCACGAAGGCGGCGTTGGCATAGGTGATGCGGCCGTCGAGGTCCGTGGTGGACATCAAGGTCACGCCAGCCGGAATGGTGTATTCGCGGCCGGTGACGGGCAGATTTGTTCTCATATTGCGTTGCGTAAACCGTCAGGCAACCAATTCCAGGTTGAAAAAATCAAGAAACGCCTGCCCGGCCGCCGCACCGCCATGCCGTTTCACGGCCCCGGCAGTCACCCGGGGCCGCCTGACGGCGTGAGGAGCCAGTTTTTCCCGAGGCCGCGGCCTCACGGGCAGCGGATTTAACCAATATCAAGCAACCGGGCCGTATTTCACGGCAAGCAGGCAGTCAAACTCAGTCAGACGAATGTAAGGCGTTTTATTCCTAGCTTTCACGGGACTTACCCTCGCGCCTTGACGCACCGCAACTGAACTGCAGTCTTAGGATCAATCCAGATTGTCAGCCTGATGTAATCATCGGCGAATATTGGGATGACCCGAATAACTTTCGCAGTAGCGCCGAATTTGTCCGTAGCGCCGCGGGGCCGCATGGACGCGGCCTGCAGGGCGTGCGCAGGGACTGGACGGCGCCAGCCGTCCCACGGCCCCGCGCCCGCCTCAACGCGTCAATGCCGACTTTCGGACAGGCCGGTGGCCGGCGTCTGCGGGTTCATCGGCCGGCTCGTGCCGGAAGCGGCCGAAGGCGTGCCGTCACCGGCATTGAGCGGGGCGGTTTCAGGGTTGGTCATCTGGGCCGCGCTGGAGAGCTCATCCACGCGGCCCTCGGTGGCCCCGGTAAAGCGTGAGGGCGAGGAGGTGGCGGACGACAGGGAAACGCCGCCTTTCTTCTTCAGGTAAGCCGAGGCCGCCAGCGCGCCGACGACGACGCCGATCAGGAATCCAGGCATGGTGTTCTCCGGAAAGTGATGGGAGCCACCATCGGGCAAGGTGCATTCCCAATCCCCTGTGCCTCGGCTTGCTGCCTGCCCGCCCTTCCTGGAAAGCGGCTGGATGGCGGCGCCGGCAAATTCCACATGCGCATGGAATGCGGCGGTCCGGCGTTGGCGCAGCCGATTTGATCCACGCGAATCCGGGAAAAATTCACGGCCTGCCAAACGGTGGTGGCATTCACGGCGTGGATGCCTGCCGGTCCATGGCAATTCAGTTCGAACCTGAAAAGCCACTCAAGGTGCTTCCCAAGAATCAAGCGCCGCTCGTCACATATTCCGCCGACCCTGCAATATTTCACGAACCACGGCTTGCGCTTGAGATGAAGGCGGCTTGAATTGCCTTTCCCGGCGCGGGACCATGGGCGGACCGGTGATGTCTCACACCAGGCCGGTACCGGCACTTAAACCAGTGCGCTTATTGCGGCGGCCGTGCCGCGCCCCTCACTCCGCCACCCGCGCGAAATGCTCCAGCACCGCGCGCAGCGCGTCGGGCTCCACCGGCTTGGTCAGGTGCGCGTCGAAGCCGGCCTCGGCGGTGCGGCGGCGGTCGCTCTCGGCGCCCCAGCCGGTGAGCGCCACGAGGGCCGTGCCGGCGTGCCGCGGATCGGCGCGCAGGCGCCGCGCCACCTCGTAGCCGTCCATGCCCGGCAGGCCCAGGTCCAGCAGCACCAGCCGCGGACTGAAACCTTGCGCCTGCCGCAGCGCCTCGGCCCCGTCCGCCGCCCAGGCCACGTGCAGGCCCAGCGCCTGCAGCAGCGACACCAGCATCTCCAGCCCGTCGGGGTTGTCCTCCACCACCAGCACGCGTGGCGCACTTTCCGCGCCCTGCGGCAGCGCCTGCAGCGGCGCGCCTCGCAGCGCGCCCGCCACCGGCGCCACCTGCCGCGCCAGCGGCAGCTCGATGCTGAAGGTGCTGCCCTCGTCCAGCCCGCCGCTGTGCATGCGCACGCTGCCGCCGTGCATCTCGGTGAGCTTCTTCACCAGCGACAGCCCGATGCCCAGGCCCCCCTTGGCACGGCCGGCGCTGTGGTGCAACTGCGTGAACATCTGGAACAGCCGCCCTTGCTGCTCTGGCGGTACGCCCACGCCGTTGTCCACCACCTCCACCACGGCGCGCGCGCCGGCCGGCCAGCCCGCCAGGCGGATCTCGCCGCCATCGGGCGTGTACTTCGCGGCATTGGTGAGCAGGTTGCCGATGACCTGCACGATGCGCGCGGGGTCCGCGTCCAGCAGCACGCCCTCGTCGGGCAGTTGCAGCGTCAAGCAGTGCCGCGCGGACTCGATGGCCGGGCGCGCCGTCTCCACCGCTTCCAGCATCAGCCGGCGCAGCGGCACCTGCTCGCGCTGCAGCGCAATGAGGCCGCGGCTGATGCGCGAGACGTCCAGCAGGTCGTCGATGAGCCGCGCCATGTGCGAGGCCTGCCGGTCGATGGTGTTGTGCGCCTGCGCCTGCCGCGCGGGGTCGGTGGACAGGCGCAGCAGCGCGATCGCGTACTTGATGGGCGCCAGCGGGTTGCGCAGCTCGTGCGCCAGCGTGGCCAGGAACTCGTCCTTGTGCCGGTCCTGCTCGCGCAGCATGGCCGCGGCGCGCACGCGCTCGATGTGCGCCCAGCTGCGCTCCACGACCTCGGCCACCACCGAGATCTCCAGCGGCGTCCAGCGCCGCGGATGCGCCTGGTGCACGGCCATCATCGCCACCAGCCGCCCTTCCTTGACCAGGCCGGCGCAGATGATGGCCTTGATGCCGATGGCGTTGAACATGCGCCCGCCGCCCTCGTCGCCGAGCTCGCGGTCCACGTCGTTGACCACCAGGTGCCGGCCGCGGCGCAGGTTGGAGGTGGCCTGCGGACCGAACAAGTCCAGCGAGTACACGCCGGCGCTGCTGGGCACGCCCGGGCGTGACCAGTCGCTGCGGATGGTGAAACGGTCGTTGTCGGGCTCCACGTCGGCATAGGCGCAGCGCGTGGCGCCCAGGTGCTCGCCGAGCATGCGCGCGGTCACGGCCATGACCTCGGTGGCGTCGGTGAGCGCGCGCGTGGCCTGCCCGATGCGGTCCAGGAAGCGCAGCCGCTCCTCGCTGGCGCGCAGCGCCGCCTGCGCACGGCGCTCGGCGGTGACGTCCACGCAGGTGCCGACCCACTCGCGCACCGAGCCGTCCCGCGCCAGCACCGGCGCGCCCTGCGCCATCACCTCGCGGTACTCGCCGTCGCGCCGACGCAGCCGGTAATGCAGCAGGAACACGTCCCCGGTGGCCAGCGCCCGCTGCCAGCGCCGCAGCACCTCGGGGCGGTCGTCCGGATGCACCGCGTCGCTCCAGCCCCAGCCGCGGCAGCGGGCGAAGTCCTGGCCGGTGAAGGCGCTCCAGGACGGGTTCTCGATCTCGATGGCGCCCTCGGCGTTGGTGTGCCACACCAGCGCCGCGCTGGGCGCAGGGGCCCGGGCGTCCAGGTTTTCGTCAAAAGAAAGTTCAGAAGCCGACATGACCGTGGCGCGAAGCAATTGAGCTTCCCGCGGCCTGCCGCTGAGCCCCCGGCGTCGGCAACCGCCCTCCGGCCGGCACAGCGCAGCACGCCAGCCAGCTCCCTGCCAAGAAACTGGATCAGCAAGTCCCCAGCAGCCCCTCCAGCACTCCCGGCTCGAAATGCTGCTCCACGAATTCCGCCATCCCTTCGAACACCGCATCCAGCGCCGGCACCGTCGCGCCGAACAGCGAGTGCAGCACCGCGGGTGACTCGAACAGCCCGTGCGCGTACAGCCCCAGCACGTGGCCGCGCTGCCACCCGATGGCCTCGCCGTCCGCGTTGCGCAGCGCCACGGCGGCGCCCTCGCCCACCGCCCGCGTGCGGCCGTGGCGAATCTCGTAGCCCTCGCTCTCGACGCCGGACAGCGCCGCCCACGGCGCCTCCAGTGCCTCGAACCGCACCCGGCCCGGACGCAGCAGTTTTGCCGTGTCGAAAGTGGTTTCCAGCGGCAGCAGGTCCAGCCCCGGGCCGCTGCCGTCCACGCCATGCGGGTCGTGCAGCGCGCGGCCCAGCATCTGCAGCCCGCCGCACACGCCCAGCAGCGGCCGGCCCAGCCCGGCGTGGCGGCGGATGGGCTCGTCCAGCCCCTGCGCGCGCAGCCAGGCCAGGTCGCCGCTGGTGTGCTTGGAACCGGGCAGCACGATCCAGTCCGCGCCCGCGAGCTGCGCCGGCGTGCGCGCCCAGCTCAGGCGCACGCCGGGCAGGCGGCGCAGCGGCTGGAATTCATCCAGGTTGGAGATGCGCGGGTAGGCCACCACCGCCACCTGAATGCCCTCGCCCCGCGGCGCCTCGTCGTACAGCCCGTCCTCCTCCGGCAGGCCGTGCTCGCGCCACATCGGCAGCACCGCCACCGTGGGCACGCCGGTGAGCGCCTGCAACTGCTGTGGGCCCGGCGCCAGCAGCGAGGCATCGCCGCGGAAGCGGTTGAGCACGAAGCCGCGGATCAGCGCCCGCTCCTCGGCCGGCAGCAGCGCGTGCGTGCCATAGAGGTGGGCGAAGGCGCCGCCGCGGTCGATGTCCGTGACCAGCAGGCACGCCGCGCGCGCCGCCAGCGCGGTGCGCATGTTCACGTAGTCGCTGGCGTGCAGGTTGATCTCGGCCGGCGAGCCCGCCCCCTCGATCACCACCACGTCGTGGCTGTCCAGCAGTTCTTGCAGCGCCTGGCGCGCCGGCGGCCACAGCTGCTCGCTGCGCGAGCGCCAGGGCACGGCCATCAGGTCCGGCCGCACCTGGCCCAGCACGATCACCTGGCTGGCGGTGTCGCCTTCGGGCTTCAGCAGCACGGGATTCATGCGCACATCGGGCACCACGCCCGCGGCCAGGGCCTGGAAGTACTGCGCGCTGCCGATCTCGCCCACGCGCCCGCCCGGGCCCGGCACCACGCGGGCGTTGTTGCTCATGTTCTGTGCCTTGAAGGGTGCGACCTTCAGTCCTCGGCGCGCATACCAGCGGCACAGCGCGGTGGCGAGCCAGCTCTTGCCCGCCCCGCTGGTGGTGCCCAGCACCATCACGGCTTGTCCCAACGTTCGTCCTCTCGCGTGTGAAAGCCGCGATTGGACACGAGTCGGACCCACCCCCCGGTGCGCGGCCTCAGCGCTCCCGCCGCCGATGGCGCCGCCACATCCACACCAGCAGCGCCGCTCCAAGCAGCGCGCCCATCAGGCCCATCTGGTAGCGCTGCAGCTCGCCCAGCAGCGCCTGCGCCGCCGCGCCGAAGGCCCAGCCGATGCCGCCAATCACCACCGCCCAGATCACGGCGCCGATGCCGTTGTAGAGCGCGAAGCGCCACGCCGCCAGCGGCGAGGCGCCGATGAAGATGGGCCCCGCGATGCGCAGCCCGTAGGCGAAGCGCAGTCCGATGATCAGCGGCGCGTGCCAGCGGTCGAGCAGCACGTGCACCCGCTCGGCCTTGGCGGCCAGCTTGGGGTAGCGCGCCAGCAGCTGCGGCCCGTGCCAGCGACCGAGCCAGAAGTAAATCTGGTCGCCCACCATCGCCATCACGGTGGCCACGGCCAGCACGCCGGCGGGGCTCAGGTGGCCCTCGTGCGCGGCGAAGCCGGCCAGCACCAGCATGGTCTCGCCTTCGAGCAGGCAGCCCAGGGCCAGCATCCAGTAGCCATGGGTTTCGATCAGCGCCCACAGGTCCATCGTCTTCCTTCAGGGCCGGCGCCACGCGCGAGCAATCCTCGCGCCGGGCCCCTATGCTGGCCCGCCGTGCCTGAACACCTTCACAGGAGGACGCCATGAGCAAGGACGCCGCGCCGGCCCCCGCCGACGGCTGGACCTGGACGTTGCGCTGGCCGCCCGCCCCCGACGGCCGCTGGCTGCAGCTCGCTCCCAGCCAGCTCTGGCAGCCCATCAACCCGGGCTGGAGCTTCGGCAACCTGATCGTCAATCACGCCAATTCCTCGGCGCCCGAAGTGGAGCAGGCGGTGCTCAGCCGCGTCAGCTATGGGCGACAAATCGGCCGGCTCATGGACGCGATGCAGGCCGTGGTCGAGGCCCTGCCCCAGACCCACGAGCATCAGGCGGTACAGGACTTCCAGGCGCTGGCACGCGAGGTCGCCAAGCTCAAGCAGGAAAGCTGCACGCAGCGCATGCAGCGGCTGCGCGCCGAGCTGGAGGAGCTGCGCCGGAGCGATCCGGAAGGGTGGAAGGCGCTGGTGGAGGGGGGATGACGAAGTAGAAGGCCTACCGTTTCGCCCTCAGGCCAGGCATCCCGCGTCTACCGCAAAACCGGCGCCCGCGTGGCCGCCAGCCGCTCCACCAGGCCGGCTCCCAGCACCGGCGCATCGAAGGCCGCCATCTGCGCCGCCAGTTCCCGGGCGCGCGTCCTGAAAGCAGGCTCGCCCAGCACGCGCCGCACCGCCTTGAGCAGCGCGCGCGGCGATGGGCGGCCGGTGCGCAGGTCCAGGCCGGCGCCGCTCCAGGCCACGCGCGCGGCGATCTCCGGTTTTTCCTCGCTGCCGCCGGCCACCACCAGCGGCAGCCCGTGGGCCAGCGCCTGCTGCACGCCACCGTAGCCGCCGTTGGTCACCACCGCCGACAGCAGCGGCAGCAGCGCGGGGTACGCCACGAAGGGCGCCAGCCGGGCATTGGCCGGCGGCGCGCCGTGCAGCACCGCCGCCACGCCTTCGGGCGCCGCGGTGGCGATGACCAGCACCTCCTCCCGCGCCAGCGCGCGCAAGGCCGGGACGATCAGCTCGCGCACGTCGGTCGCCAGCGTGCCCTGTGTCACCAGCACCACCGGCCGGCCGCGCCGGTGCGACGCCTGCACCTCGGCCCACCAGGCGGGCAGCGCCGGCGGCCGGGGCGCGTCGCGCAGCCACAGCGGGCCGATGAAATGCACCTGCGGCGGCAGGTCGCCGCGCACGTACTCGAAGCCGGGCACGGTGGGCTGCAGGTAGAGCTGCGGCGGGAGCACGTCGAAGTACGTGCCCTCGCCCGGCGGCAGCCCCGCCGCCACCCGGGCGCGCCGCCAGGCCCGGTTGGTGCCGGCGAACAGCCCGCGCAGGATCAGCGCATTGAGCAGCCGGTTGCGCGAGCGGTCGCCGTCGTTGCGCGCCGGCGGCAGCGCCGATCCGAAAGGCGCCGTGTCCACGCTGGGCACGCCCAGCGCGCTCACGCCCAGGCCGGCCCAGGGCACGCCATGCCTCTCGTGCAGCAGCGCCGCGCCCAGGTGCGCCTGGTCGGCCAGCAGGGCGTCGGGGGAGAAGGCGTCGCAGGCGGCTTCCAGGTCGCGCATCTGGCGCGGCGCCGGGGCGATGAAGGCCGCATCGAGCTGCGCCTTGAGGCGGGCGATGCCGCGCCGGTGGCGCAACCCGGGGAAAGCCGCCTCGATGTCGGCGTCGTCCCAGTCGGTGTCCGGCGCCATGGGCCGGAACGCCGCGCCGCTGTCCCGCACCAGCGGCTCGAACTTGCGGCCCGTTTGCCAGGTGATGGCGTGGCCCCGCTGCGCCAGGGCGCGCACCAGCGCGGCCATCGGCCGTACGTGGCCGGTCATGGGGACGGTGGCGACGAGGAGGCGGGCCATGGCGGAGGAGTCTGCCAGCGGCGGGCGGGAGGGACGGCCCGGCCACGGCACACCGGCTGCCGCAAACTCGACCGCCATGCCCTCGCCCCAGCCTCCGCACGCGCCGGCCCGGCCGGCCGAAACCATCTCGCCCGCGCGCCAGCGCCTGGTGGGCGTCGCACTGGCGGCGGCGATCATCGGCGGCTGGCTCGCGCTGCACCTGTGGGGCGTGCTCCTCCACCGCTGGAGCGCGATCGACTGGGTGCGCGCGCCCCTGCTGATCGCACTGCAGAGCTGGCTGTCCACGGGGCTGTTCATCGTGGCGCACGACGCGATCCACGGCTCGCTGGCGCCGCACCGGCCCCGGCTCAACGCGGCCCTCGGCCAGCTGTGCGTGGGCCTGTATGCGGGCTTCCGCTTCCAGCGGCTGGCGGCCTCGCACCAGCGCCACCATGACGCGCCCGGCACGGCGGAGGACCCGGACTTCCACGCCGCCGACCCGCGCGCCTTCGTCGCCTGGCTGCGCGCCTTCTTCCTGCGCCACTTCGGATGGGCCGAGTTCGCCACCGTTACCGCCGTGCTGGTGCTGTACCTGGCGCTGGGCGCGCGGGCCTCGAACCTGATCGCCTTCTGGGGCCTGCCGGCGATCCTGTCCGCATTGCAACTCTTCACCGTAGGCACCTGGCTGCCGCACCGCCATGGCGCCGACGCCTTCGCCGATCGCCACCGCACGCGCACGCTGCATTGGCCCTGGCTGCTGTCGCTGCTGGCCTGCTACCACTTCGGGCGCCACCACGAGCACCACCTGTGGCCGCAGCTGCCGTGGTGGCGGCTGCCCTCGGTGAAGTCGCGCTGACCCCGAATCAGGCGCCACGCAGCAGGTTCGCGACGCCCAGCCCCACGAAGACCAGGAACAGCGCCCGCTGGAAGGCCGCGCCGCTGATGCGCGTTCGCACCCAGGCGCCCAGCCCCAGGCCGGCGCAGGCGGCCAGCAGCGCCAGCGCCGCATCCACGGACCACGGGTTGCCGCCGCCTGAGCTGCCCAGGCGCACGGCCAGCGCCAGCGTCGCCACGGTGAAGGACAGTCCCAGCGCCTGCACCATCTCCTCCCTGCCCAGCCGCAGGCACTGCAGCCAGGGCACCAGCGGGAGGACGAACACGGCCGTGGCGGCCGTCACGGCACCGGTGGCCGCACCCGCCACCGGCGCCACCCAGCGCGCCCGGGACGGCAGATCGGGCAGGCGCGGGCGCCACAGTCCCCACAGCCCATAGAGCACGAGCACGCCGCCCAGCAGCGCATGGGCACCGAGCCCCGCCGGTCCAGCGGCGGGCACGGGCATCGCGATCGTCACCAGCGCCAGCGCTGCCCAGGCCGGCCACAGCCTCGCGGCCAGGCGGCGCAGGTAGGGCCCGCGGCATTGCGCCACGTTGGTCGCCAGCGCCGGCACCACCAGCAGCGCGGCGGCCTCGCCGGGCGCCATCCACAGCCCCAGCAGGCTCACCGCCACCGTGGGCAGGCCCATGCCGGTGATGCCCTTGACCGCCCCGGCCACCACGAACACCAGGCCCACGGCCACGGCTTGCGAGAGATCCATTCCATTCATGCCCGGCATGCTGGCGGCGCGGGCCCCGCGGCGTCCATCTGTAAACGCGCCGCATATCCTTCGGCATCGCCGAAGGAAGCACCATGCCCGCAGCACGCCGCGTGTCGGACTACCGCATCGAACCGTTCGACCTGCGCCTCTTCGCCGCCGTGCTGGAGCTGGGCACCATCACCGCTGCGGCCGAGGCCATGAGCCTGTCGCTGGCCGCGGCCAGCGCGCGGCTCAAGGCGCTGGAGACGCTGGTCGGCACGCGGCTGCTGGAGCGTTCCAAGACCGGCGCGCTCCCCACCGCGGCGGGCCGGGCGCTGGCGCGGCACGCGCAGCGCGTGCTCGTGGAGCTGGAATCGCTGCACGTGGAGATGGCCAGCTTTGCCGGCGGCCTGCGCGGGACGGTGCGGGTGCTGTGCAACACCGCGGCCCTGTCGGAGGCGCTGCCGCCACGGCTGGGCCGCTTCCTCGCCGCGCACCCGGACATCGACATCGAGCTGCAGGAGGCTTCCAGCGCCGCCGTGCTGGACGCACTGCGGCGCGGGGTAGCGGACCTGGGCATCGCGGCCGACCACGTGGACCCTTCCGGCCTGGATGCGCGGCCCTGGCTGGCCGACCAGCTGGTGGCGCTGATGCCGGCGCGGCACGGCGATCAGCCGGTCGCGGCCGTGCGCTACGTGGAGTTGCTGGAGCAACCTTTCGTCGGCCTGCCGCGGGACAGCGGGCTCAGCCGCTTCCTGCTGCAGCAGGCCAGCCGCGCCGGGCGGGTGCCGCAGCACCGCGTGCGCGTGGGCAACTTCGACGCGATGGTGCCCATCGTGGCGGCTGGCGTCGGCGTGGCCGTGATGCCGCTGAGCGCCGCCCGGCGCCGGCAGGACGCGAGCGTGCGCATCGTGCCGCTGGCCGACGCCTGGGCGCGGCGGCGGCTGCTGGTCTGCACCGGCGCGATGGGCGAGGAGATGCCCGCGGTCCGGTTGCTGCGGGATGCACTGATGGAGATGCGGGAGTTGAGCGAGGGCGATGCGGACGGGCTCGGGGCACGAAAGCCGGCATCGTGACGCCGGCTCCGCCGCCCAGCCTCACACCCTCTCGAAAACCCCCGCCGCCCCCTGCCCCGTGCCCACGCACATGGTGAGCATCCCGTAGCGCCCGCCGCGGCGGCGCAGGCCGTGCACGACCGTGGCCGCGCGCAGCGCCCCGGTGGCGCCCAGCGGGTGGCCCAGCGCGATGGCGCCGCCCAGCGGGTTCAGCTTGGCGCGGTCGATGCCCACGCTGTCCACCACCGCCAGCGCCTGCGCCGCGAAGGCCTCGTTCAGCTCGATCCAGTCCAGGTCCGACAACTGGATGCCGGCGCGCTTCAGGGCCGCCGGGATCGCCTCGATGGGCCCGATGCCCATGATCTCCGGCGGCACGCCCTTCACCGAGAAGCTCACGAAGCGCGCCAGGGGCTGCAGGTTGAAACGCTTCACGGCCGCCTCGCTGGCGACGATCAGCGCCCCGGCGCCGTCGCTGGTCTGCGAACTGTTGCCCGCCGTCACGCTGCCCTTGGCGGCGAACACGGGTTTCAGCTTGGCCAGCGCCTCCAGGGTGGTCTCGGGGCGGGGCCCTTCGTCGGTATCGACCACGCGCGGGGTCTTGATCACCTCGCCGGTCTCCAGGTCCGGGCGGCGCTCGATGACTTCCACCGGCGTGATCTCGTCCCTGAACTCGCCGCTCTGGATGGCCGCCACGGCCTTCTGGTGCGAGGCCAGCGCGAACTCGTCCTGTGCCTGGCGACTCACCTTCCACTGCGCCGCCACCTTCTCCGCCGTCAGGCCCATGCCGTAGGCGATGCCCACGTTCTCGTCGCGCGTGAACGTCTCCGGGTTGAAGGACGGCTTGTTGCCGCCCATGGGCACCAGGCTCATGGACTCCACGCCGCCGGCGATCAGCACGTCGGCCTCGCCGACGCGGATGCGGTCCGCCGCCATCGCCAGCGCCGTCAGCCCCGAGGCGCAGAAGCGGTTGACCGTGGCGCCGCCCACCGAGGGCGGCAGCCCGGCCAGCAGCACCGCCATGCGCGCCACGTTCATGCCCTGCTCGCCTTCCGGGAAGGAGCAGCCGACGATGGCGTCCTCGATGGCCGCCGGGTCCAGCGTGGGCACCTGCTTCAACGCGCCGCGCAGGGCGGCCACCAGCAGGTCGTCGGGCCGGGTGTTGCGGAAGACGCCGCGCCCGGACTTGCCGATGGGCGTGCGCGTGGCCGCGACGATGTAGGCGTCCTGAACTTGCACCGTGCTCATGTGATGTCCTCGATCGGGTTCAGTTGCGCACGGGCTTGCCGGTCTGCAGCATGCCCATGATGCGTTCCTGGGTCTTGGGATGGCCCAGCAGGCCGCAGAAGTGCTTGCGCTCCAGCGCCATCAGGTAGCCCTCGGTCACCAGCGTGCCGGCGTCCACGTCGCCGCCGCAAACCACCTCGGCGATCATCCGGGCGATGCGGTAGTCGTGCGCGCTGATGAAGCCGCCGTCGCGCATGCCCACCAGCTGCGCCTCGATGGTGGCGATGCCGGAGCGCCCGGCCACCGGAAAGCTGCGCTTGAGCGGCGGCCGGTAGCCCGAGGCCGCCAGCGCCTTCGCTTCGTTGAGCGCGACGTAAAGCAGTTCATCCTTGTGCGGCACGATGACGTCGCTCTCCTGCAGGTAGCCGAGTTTCCTGGACTCCAGCGCGCTGGTGCCCACGGTGGCCATCGCGGCGGCGGTGAAACCGTCCTTGAGGAAGGGCAGCAGGTCCGTGTTGGGTGCGGCGGCACCCTTCTCGGCGGCGCGGCGCGCGATGTAGGTCAGGCCGCCGGCGCCTGGAATCAGGCCCACGCCCACTTCCACCAGGCCGATGTAGGTTTCCATCGCCGCCACCCGCTTGGCGCAGTGCACCGCCAGCTCGCAGCCCCCGCCCAGCGCGATGCCGCGCATGGCGGCCACCACCGGCACGCCGGCGTAGCGCACGCGCAGCATCAGTTGCTGCAGCTTCTGTTCCTCGGGTGCGATGCCGGCCGGGCCCTTGGCCATGAACACCGGCATCAGCGACTCCAGGTTCGCGCCAGCGGAGAACATCTCGTCGGGCGACCAGATCACCAGCGCCTTGAACTGCCGTTCGGCCAGCTCCACCGCCTTGGCCAGCCCGGCGGTCACGTCCGGGCTGATGAGGTGCAGCTTGGAGGTGATGCTGGCGATCAGCACTTCGCCATCCAGGGTCCACGCGCGCAGCTCCGGGCCCTTGAACAGCTCGGTGCCGGAGTGCAGCGCGTCGCGCCCCAGGCCGGCCACGCTCTCGGGGAAGAGTTGGCGCCCGTACACCGGCAACTCGCGCTGGGGCACGAAGCTGCCTTGCGCCGCGCTCCACGAGCCTTCGGCCGTGTGCACGCCGCCGCGCTCGGCCACCGGGCCTTCGAACACCCAGGCCGGCAGCGGCGCGCTGCTCAGGGCCTTGCCGGCGTCGATGTCTTCCTTGATCCACTGCGCCACCTGTGTCCAGCCCGCGGACTGCCACAGCTCGAAGGGCCCCTGCGACATGCCGAAGCCCCAGCGCAAGGCGAGGTCCACTTCGCGCGCGGAGTCGGCGATGTCCTGCAAGTGCACGGCGGCGTAGTGGAAACCGTCGCGCAGGATGGCCCACAGGAACTGCGCCTGCGGGTTGCTGGATTCGCGCAGCAGCTTCAGCCGCTCGGCGGGCGGCTTCTTGAGCATGCGGCCGATGATCTCGTCGGCCTTGGCGCCGCTGGGCACGTAGTCGCGCTTCTCGGGGTCCAGGCGCAGGATGTCCTTGCCCACCTTCCGGTAGAAGCCCGCGCCGGCCTTCTGCCCCAGCGCGCCCTGCCCGATGAGCGCCGCCAGCACCGGCGGCGTGGCGAAGTGCGCCTTGAACGGGTCTTCGGGCAGCTGCTCCTGCATGGTGCGGATCACGTGTGCCAGCGTATCCAGGCCCACCACGTCCGCGGTGCGGAAGGTACCGGAGCTCGCGCGCCCCAGCTTCTTGCCGGTGAGGTCGTCCACCACGTCGTAGGAGAGCTTGAAGCGCTCGGCCTCGACCATGGTGGCGAGCATGTTCATCACGCCCACGCGGTTGGCGATGAAGTTGGGCGTGTCCTTGGCGCGCACCACGCCCTTGCCCAGGCCCGTGGTGACGAAGGTTTCGAGCTGGTCCAGGATCTCCGGCGCCGTCTGCGGCGCGGGGATCAGCTCCACCAGCTGCATGTAGCGCGGCGGGTTGAAGAAGTGGATGCCGCAGAAGCGCGGGCGCAGCGCTTCGGGCAGCGCCTGCGCCAGTTGCGTGATCGACAGGCCCGAGGTGTTGGAGGCAACGATGGCATGCGGCGCCACGTGCGGCGCGATCTGCGCATAGAGCTGCTGCTTCCAGTCCATGCGCTCGGCGATGGCCTCGATGACGAGGTCGCACTCGGCCAGCAGCGCCAGGTCCTGCTCGTAGTTGGCCTGGCGGATCAGCCCCGCCTCCTCCGCCAGCCCCAGCGGCGCCGGCTTGAGCTTCTTGAGGTTCTCCACCGCCTTGGTGACGATGGCGTTCTTGGGCCCCTCCTTGGCCGGCAGGTCGAACAGCACCACCGGCACGCGCACGTTGATGAAGTGGGCCGCGATCTGCGCGCCCATCACGCCGGCGCCGAGCACGGCGGCCTTGCGCACCTGGAATCGACTCATGGTCCGAGCTCCTTGGAAAGATGGTCGTGTGTTGGCCGTTCGCCCTGAGCCCGTCGAAGGGCCTGCAGCTCGGCTGTGATGCAGGGCTTCGACGCGCTCAGCCCGAACGGAAAGTGGGGCTCAAAACAGCGCCTCATCCATGGCCATCAGCGGCTGCGCGCCGCTGCGCGCACGGCGGATCAGCATGGCCGTCTCGGGCAGCAGCTTGGCGAAGTAGAAGCGGATGGTGGCGAGCTTGGCGCGGTAGAAGGTGTCCTCGTCCTGCTTCTGCAGCGCGATGCGCGCCTGCAGCGTGAACAGGTAGGCGAACACCAGATGGCCGCACACGCGCAGGTAGTCCACGGCGGCGGCGCCCACTTCGTCGCGGTTCTGGAAAGCCTTGAAGCCCAGCTCCGTCGTGAGCTTGACCACCTTGTCGCCCAGGTCCGCCAGCGGGTTGACGAACTCCTGCATCGCCTCGTTGACGCCTTCCTGCTCGATGAGCTCGCGCACCTTGGCGCCGAAACGCTTCATGCGCGCGCCGTTGTCGCCCAGCACCTTGCGTCCCAGCAGGTCCAGCGCCTGGATGGTGTTGGTGCCCTCGTAGATCATGTTGATGCGCGCGTCGCGCACGAACTGCTCCATGCCCCACTCGGCGATGTAGCCGTGGCCGCCGAACACGCCCAGGCACTCGGAAGTGGCGATCCAGCCGTTGTCGGTCAGGAAAGCCTTCACGATGGGCGTGAGCAGCGCCAGCAGTTCGGCCGCTTCCTGGCGCTCCTCCTCGTCCTCGGAGGCGTGCGCCTGGTCCAGCAGCAGCGCGCTGTACATCGCCAGCGCCCGGCCGCCCTCGGCATAGGCGCGCGCGGTCAGCAGCATGCGGCGCACGTCGGGGTGCACGATGATCGGATCGGCCGGCTTGTCCGGCGCCTTGGGGCCGGAGAGCGCACGCATCTGCAAGCGGTCCTTGGCATAGGCCGCGGCGTTCTGGTAGGCCACCTCGGTCAGGCCCAGCGACTGCATCCCGACGCCCAGCCGCGCCGCGTTCATCATCACGAACATGGCCTGCAGGCCCTGGTTGGGTTCGCCCACCAGCGTGCCGTAGGCGCCTTCGAGCACCATCTGGCAGGTAGCGTTGCCGTGGATGCCCATCTTGTGCTCCAGGGCCGAGCAGAAGATGCCGTTGCGCGCGCCCAGGCTGCCGTCGCCTTGGGGCAGGAACTTGGGCACCACGAACAGCGAGATGCCCTTGCTGCCCGGGGGCGCATCGGGCAGCCGCGCCAGCACCAGGTGCACGATGTTCCCGGCCAGGTCGTGCTCGCCGGCGGAAATGAAGATCTTCTGCCCGGTGAGTTGGTAGCTGCCATCGGGCTGCGGCTCGGCCTTGGTGCGCAGCAGGCCCAGGTCGGTGCCGCAGTGCGGCTCGGTCAGGCACATGGTGCCGCTCCACTCGCCGCTGGTGAGCTTGGGCAGGTACAGCGCCTTCTGCTCCTCGGTGCCGTGCGCGTGCAGGCACTCGTAGGCGCCATGCGAGAGGCCGGGGTACATGGTCCAGGCCTGGCTGGCCGAGTTCAGCATCTCGTACAGGCACTGGTTGAGCACGATGGGCAGGCCCTGGCCGCCATGCTCGGGGTCGCAGGACAGCGCGCCCCAGCCGCCCTCCACGAACTGCTGGTACGCCGCCTTGAAGCCCGTGGGCGTGCGCACCTCGTGCGTGTCCTTGTCGAGCGTGCAACCTTCGCGGTCGCCCACGGGGTTGAGCGGCGCCACCACCCCGGCGGCGAACTTGCCAGCCTCCTCCAGCACGGCGTTGATGGTGTCCACGTCCACCTCCGCGTGCCGTGGCATGGCCTTGAATACCTCGCTGACCTGGAGCATCTCGTGCAGCACGAACTGCATGTCGCGCAGCGGGGGCGTGTACTGGGGCATGGCTACTCCTCGGGGTATGGGTAACTTCGTTCAGCCGCGAGCGGCGACAGGCTCGGCCGGGGCCGCGGTGGACCAGCGCTCGACGATGCGGTCGAAACCGTTGCGCGCGCGCTGAGGCGCGTCGCCGCGGCGCAGCAGCCGCACGTCGTGGTGCACGGCCAGGATCAACCCGTGGATCTCGAAGCGCAGTTGCGCCGGGTCGGCGTCGGCGCGCAGGTGGCCCTCGCTCACCGCCAGGCCGATGGCGCGCTCCAGCGCCGCGTGCCAGTCGTCCACCATCGCCACCAGCGCGTCGCGCACCGCGCCGGGACGGTCGTCGAACTCCACCGCGCCGCTGATGTAGATGCAGCCTGCCGCCAGCTCCTCCGTCACGCGCCGCAGCCAGTTCTCGAACAGCGCGCGCAGCCGCGGCAGCCCGCGCGGCTGGCGCAGCGCGGGCGCGAACACCTCGGCCGAGAAGCGACGGTGGTACTCGCGGATGACGGCGATCTGCAGTTCCTCGCGCGAGCCGAAGTGGGCGAACACGCCCGACTTGCTCATGTGCGCGTGCTCGGCCACCAGCCCGATGGACAGGCCCTCCAGCCCGCAGTGCAGCGCCTGCCTCAGCGCCACGTCCAGGATCGCCGCCCGCGTCACCCGGCCCTTGGCGGAAGGGCGCGTGGCGGCGTCATCGGGCGTCCTGGGCGTTGGCGTCATGAAGGCTCACTGAAAACGAACGTTCGTTCTATTTTAGGAAGCCACCACCCCCCGGATCAACCGGGGGTTTCACCTCAGAAGGCGCGCGAGTACTGCACGCCGAGGAGCCAGAGATCGCTTTCGTAGCTGCCCGTGACGCGGCCGCGCGGGGGCTGGATTGGGGACAGAGCGCTGGTGCCCTGGTCGTTGTCGATGTCGGCATCCCTGATCAGGATGCGCGCCAGGCCGAAGTCCACGCGGTCGTCGTTGGTGGGGCGCCACTGCGCGCCCAGCGTGAGCCAGGTGCGGTTGGCGTCGGGCAGCGACACCAGCGTGGTGGCGGGTCCGCGCACCGGGGTGCGGTCGTAGGCCAGGCCGCCTCTGAAGGTCCAGGCGTCGTTCCAGCGGAAGTTGGCGCCCAGGGCGACGCGCCAGGAGTTGCGGAACTTGGCCTCCAGCGTCTGCGCCGTGCCACCGGCCTGGCCCGAAGGCGTGACGGGCGCGGCCACGGCATTGCTGCGCACGAGGTTCACATCCTGGATGCTGTTCCAGCCGGTCCAGGACACGTCGCCCAGTACTTCCCACTGCGGGTTCACGCGCTGCGCCGCGGAGATGATCAGCGTCTCGGGCAGCTTGATGCGCGTGTACGCGCCGCTGTTGCCGATGGCGGCCACGATGCCCTCGGCGCCGGTAGGCGCGCCCGTGGTCAGGCTGCCGCTGACCGTGTGCTTGATGGCGGAGCGGTAGGCAATGCCCAGCCGGGTGTCGGGCGTGGGCTTGTACAGCGCGCCCACGTTCCAGCCCCAGGACCAGTCGTCGCCCTTGAAGAGCACCGTGGATTGCTGCAGCGGCACGGTCGTTGTCACTGGCACCACGGGCGGCGGCAGCGTCAGCGGCCCGATGCTGATGAGGCGCAGGTAGTCGGCGCGCAGCTTCTGGTAGTTGAGACCGGCACCCAGCGACAGCGTCTCGTTGACCTTGAAGGCCAGCGACGGGTTGATGTTGATGGTCTTGACGTCGAAGTGAATCGCGTGTGCGCCGCCGACCCAGGGGCTGTCGTACTCGGTCCTGAGCCCGAAGGGCGCGCTGATGCCCAGGCCGCCCCACAGCCGCTCGCCCAGCTTCCAGCTGAGGTAGGCGTTGGGCACGAGGGCACGCGCGCCCGCATCGCCGCCATTGCCCGCCCCGGTCAAGGCCCCGGCGCTGGAGCCGTTGTCGCGGAACTTGGCGCTCAGGTCCACCAGCGTCCCACCCAGCGAGAGCTCGCGCTCGCGCAGCTCGGTCATGCCCGCGGGGTTGAAGAAGACGGTGCTGGCGTTGTCGGCGATGGCGGCGGAGCCGGCGTAGGCGTTGCCGAGGCCACTGGCGTTTTGTTCCAGCAACTGAAAACCCGCGGCCTGCGCCAGCGAGCAGCCCAGCAGGCCCAGCAGCGCCGCGGGCAGCGTGCGCAGCCGGGGCCGGAGACTGAAAACACGGGCCTGCGTTGCGGCGGGAATGCTTGTCATGCGTTGTCTCCTGCGGAACGGAAATGGAGGCCGCCGGCCGCAGGCCGCGCGAGCGGCCGGTTTCGCCGGCAACGAGCCCAGGATGATCGTGAAGCGCGCAGGTTTCAGTCCGTAACAACGCCAGCTTGTGGCGCGGTGGCAACGACTGGGTGGAGCGGCGCCCAGAAGGGCCCCAGGCATGCGCCGGCGCTCAGTCTTCTTCGGCCGTCCAGACTCATGCGGGTGGGGCTGGAGCCACGCCCTCAAACCTCGGCCGCCGCCCCCGGCTCCGCGGGTCGCGCCCTGGCCCGTGGCCGCAGCATCTGCGCGATGCCCCACCAGCCCAGCGCCCAGGCCGCGCCGATGGCCCAGCCGGCCAGCACGTCGCTGGGCCAGTGCACGCCCAGGTACACGCGGCTGATGCCCACCAGCATCGTGAGCAGCACCGCCACCGTCATCACGTGCAGCTTCAGCCGCCGGCGCTTGAGTTGCCGCGTCACCAGCGCCGCCAGCGTCAGGTACACCAGCGCCGACAGCAGCGCGTGGCCGCTGGGGAAGCTGGGCGTGAGCACGTAGGCAGCATGCGGCACCAGGTCCGGCCGCGGGCGGCTGAAGAAATCCTTGAGCAGGTCGGACAGCACCGCGCCGCTGAGGCAGGCCGCCAGCACCGAGACTGCCGTGCGCCGCAGCCCGGCCAGCAGCAGGAAGCTCGCCACCGCCAGCAGCAGCAGGCCCAGCACGCCGTGACCGCCGAGGCCGGTGAGGTCGCGCATGAACTCTTCGAACCAGCGCGGCCCCAGCGGGTCGCTCGGATCAGCCGGGTTGCGCAGCGCCAGCAGGATCGTCCGGTCCAGCGTGTGCAGTTCGCCGTTGCCGATCGAGTCGCTCAGCATGATGAAGACCCACAGCCCGGCCGCGGCCGCAAGCAGCGCCGCCAGCACGTGCGGCACGGGACGCCGGTCCCAAAGTGTTCTCAGGTTCATTGCTCTCCTGGTGCGTGAGGGGTTGCGGCGCGCGGCACGGACAGGGCCCGCAACGCACGCACTTGGCGCGCATCGTGCCCGCGCGCCGCGGCCGGTCCGCGGCACGGGCCGGCGCCAGGAAGATGACTCCGCAGCGGCGCGGCCGTTCCCGGCATCCATCGGCGCGGCGCCGGGCCACCGCCGCACTGGTGTTACCTCCTGTGCCAATGGCAACGGCGGCGGCGCTGGACAGTCCCTGGCGCCGGGGCTAAGCCTTCACGGCGGCGGTCGAGGCCGTACCGGAAGGAGCGAGGGACATGAGCTGGGCAACTCGAATGGGAACGCTGGCGCTGGTCGCGCTCTCGGGCACGGCCGGCTGGATGCTGCACGGGTTGATGCAGCCGGCACCGCCTGCGGCCGCCGCGCCGGCACCGGCCGATCCAGCGTCGCGCGCCTCGCTGCTGGCCTTCCCTGCGGCGCCCACTGCCGACGCCGACCGGGTGGAGCTGCATCCGGACGGAAGCGCCAGCATCCAGGTGCGCCAGCGACCGCCGGCCTGGGTGCTGGGCGAGCTGTGCCGCCAAGGCGCACGCGGGCTGGCGGGCTGCGGATCCGGCGGGGTGCCCATCGCGGCGGCGCCCGCCTCCGGCACGGCGCAGACGCTCAGCCGCCTGAAGAACCCGGACGCGCAGGCCCGTCTGCAGGCGCTGATGCAGGCCCGTGACGAGGGCCAGGCGCTGCCCGAAGGGACGCTGCAGGCGCTGATGGCCTCGGACCCGTCGGAGCAGGTACGCCTGGAGGCCTTCGACAGCTACATCGAGGGCCGCTCCGGCACCATGGCCGAGATGCGTGCCGCGCTGCAGGCCGTGCTGCGCATCCCCGACGCGGCGCTGCAAGCGCGGGCGCGCGAGCAGCTCGACGAATTGGAGGACGCGTACCGTGACGATGGGGCGGTGCCGCAGTGATAAAGAAGGAGTGAAGCCCATGCCCCCCATCCAACTCGGCGACGCCACCGTCGCCTTCATCGAGCGCGAGGTCGCCATCGACCTGGGCGCGTGCGACGCGCAACAGCGTCCCAGCACCTGCCGCGGCTTCGCCTGCCGCGTGGCGCCGGACCGGCAGCGGCTGACGCTCTACGTGCGCCGCCCCGAGGCGCTGCCGCTGCTGCAGGACGTGGTGGCGCACGACCAGCTCGCGGTGGTGTTCTGCTTGCCCGAAACCGAGGTGTCGATCCAGGTCAAGGGCCGCCACGTCGGCATCGCGGCGGCCTCGGCCGAGGAGGTTGCCCACGTGCGCGAGTACTGCGCGCGCTTCGTGGACGGCATCGCGCGCCTGGGCTACGAGCGCGCCTTCGCCGAGGCCTACATGGCGATCGACCCGGCGCAGATGGTGGCGCTCAGCTTCACGGTCGAGGCGGTGTTCGACCAGACGCCCGGGCCGCAGGCCGGCCGGCACAAGGAGGAGTCGGCCGCATGAAAGAGGCTGCCGTGTGCCTCACCCCGCTGCGCAACTGCTTCGAAGGCGCCGTGCCCAGCGTGCTGGCCACCTGCTCGCCCGACGGCGTGCCCAACGTCACGTACCTCTCGCAGGTGCAGTACGTGGACGAGCGCCACGTGGCGCTGACCTTCCAGTTCTTCAACAAGACGCGCCGCAACATCCTGGCCAACCCCTGGGCCATGCTGAAGGTGGTGGACCCCTTCAGCGGCCACGGCTGGCGGTTGCGCGTGCGCTACCTGCGCACCGAGACCAGCGGCGCCCTGTTCGAGAGCATGAAGGCCAAGCTCGCGGGCATCGCCTCGCACACCGGCATGGCCGAGGTGTTCAGGCTGCTGGGCGCGGACGTGTACGAGGTACTGCAGGTCGAGGCCCTGCCCAGCCCCGCACCGGCGCCGGTGCCCGCGCTCGCGGACCACCTGCCGAGGCTGCGCCGCGCCTGCGCCCTGCTCGATGCCAGCCGCGACCTCGACGAGCTGCTGGACAACACCCTCAGCGCGCTGGAGCGGGAGTGCGGCATCGAGCACCAGATGATCCTCAAGCTCGACGAGTGCGGCGAACGCCTCTTCACCGTGGCCAGCCGCGGCTACGCGAGCTCGGGCGTGGGCTCGGAGATCCCGATGGGGCACGGCGTGATCGGCGTGGCCGCGCGCGAGCGCACGCCCATCCGCATCTCGCACATGACCAGCGAGTACGCCTACGGCAAGGCCGTGCGCGAGAGCGCCGCCGCGCAGGGGCTGCACCACCAGCTGGAAACCGCCATCCCCATGCCCGGCCTGGCGGAATGCCGCAGCCAGATGGCGGTGCCGATCCTGGCCGGCCAGGCGCTCTACGGCGTGCTCTACGTCGAAAGCCCGCTGGACCTGCGCTTCAGCTATGACGACGAGGACCTGCTGCAGGTGCTGGCGCAGCAGTTCGGCTGGATGGCACGCAGCCTCGCGGCGGAGGCGGTATGCGAGCCGGGCGCGGATGCGCCGGTGCCACCGCCATCCACCGTTTCGGCGTCCGCCGCAGCAGCGGCCTCGGCCCCGGAGAAGCCCATCGCGCCAGAGGTGGTGGCCGGGGCCGGGATGGTTGCCGAGGCACCCGCCGCGGTCCGGCCGCTGCAGGTGCGGTATTTCCGCGCCGACCACAGCGTGTTCCTGGACGAGGACTACCTCATCAAGGGACTGGCCGGCGCGATCCTGTGGCGGCTGATGCAGACGCTGCAGCACAAGGGGCGCGACCAGTTCAGCAACCGCGAGCTGCGGCTGGACCCGCAACTGGCGCTGCCCGAGGTCGCCGACAACCTGGAGGCGCGCCTGGTGCTGCTGCAGCGCCGCCTGGCCGAGCGCAGCGACTGCGTGCGCATGCGCAAGACCGGGCGCGGCCGCTTCGCGCTGGAGGTGTCGCGGCCGCTGCGGCTGGTGCTGGTGGAGTAATACGGATCCCACTTAGTTTTCGAATACTGAAAGCCCGTTCGTGCTGACCCTTCGATACCTCAGGGCGAACGGAATACGGGTTTGAAAATTCCACGGGACCCGCATAAGGCCGCCGGCCTCAAGCCGCTGCCGGCGCCTTTGTCCCCATCAGCTCCTGCACCACGGCCACCACCTGCCCCGCCTGCGGCACGAAAACCTGCTCCAGCGCGAAGCTCGCCGGCGTGGGCACATCGGCGCTGGTGACGCGGCGCACGGGGGCCTTCAGCGCGTCGAAGGCGCGTTCCGCCACCGCGCAGGCCACCTCGGCACCCACGCCGCACAGCGGCCCGGCCTCGTGCACCACCACCAGGCGGCCGGTGCGGCGCACGGAGCGCAGCACCGTATCCAGGTCCAGCGGCTTGAGCGAGCGCAGGTCGATCACCTCGGCCTCCACGCCCTCGCCCGCCAGCGCCTCGGCCGCCTGCAGGCAGGTGCCCACGCTCTTGGCATAGGACACCAGCGTCACGTCACGCCCCGCGCGGCGCACGGCCGCCTGCCCCAGCGGCACCAGCGCGGCTTCCGGTTCCTCGGCCACCTCGCCGGGCGTGAAGCCCAGCGTCATGTCGAGCAGGAACACCACCGGGTTGTCGTCGCGGATGGCGCTCTTGAGCAGCCCCTTCACGTCCGCCGGCGTGGAGGGCATCACCACCTTCAGCCCCGGGCTGTGCACGAACCACGCTTCCAGGTTGTGGCTGTGCTGCGCGCCCACGCCCCAGCCCGCGCCGGTCTGCGCCAGCGCCACCAGCGGGAAGCTGAACTGCCCGCCGGACATGTAGCGCAGCTTGCCCGCGCTGTTGACCAGCGCGTCCATGGCATAGGTGAAGAAGGGCGCGTAGAGCAGGTCGATCACCGGGCGCAGCCCCATGGCCGACGCACCCACGGCGCAGCCGGCGATGGCGGCTTCCGACAGCGGCGTGTTGCGCACGCGCTCCGCGCCGAAGGTTTCCACCAGGTCCGGGCGCAGCGTCGCCATGCCCTCGCCCATCAGCAGCACGGCGTCGTCGCGTGCCATCTCCTCGCGCAGGGCCTCGTGCAGCGCCTGTTGTGCGGTCAAGCTTTTCATGGGCCTCTCCTTCAAGCGTAGACGTCGGTGAGCAGTTGCGCGGGCTGCGGCCACGGCGCCTCTTGCGCGAAGGCCACGGCCGCGTCGATGCGCGCGCGGGCCCGGGCCTGCAGCGCCTGGGCGCCGGCCGCGTCCAGCAGGCCCTCGTGCAGCAGGTGCTGGCGCAGGCGCTGGATCGGGTCGCGCTCCAGCCAGGGCGCGCGCTCCTCGGCGGTGATGTGCGCCTCGTCGTCGCCGGAGTAGTGGCCGCGCTGGCGCCAGGTCCAGGTCTCCAGCAGGTAGGGGCCCTCGCCGGCCTCGATGCTGGCCACGGCCGCCTGCGCCGCATCCAGCACCGCGCCCACGTCGTTGCCGTCCACCGTGCGCGCGGGCATGGGGTAGCCCTTGGCCCAGTCGCTGACGTGCTCGGTCAGCATGGTCTCCTGCCGGCGCACATAGGCCTGCCACTGGTTGTTCTCGCACACGAACAGGATGGGCAGCCGCCACGCCGAGGCCAGGTTCAGCGCCTCGTGGAAGATGCCCTCGCAGGCCGCGCCGTCGCCGAAGATGCAGGCCACCACGCCGGGCTCGCGGCGCATCTTCATCGCCAGCGCCACGCCGGGCGCCATCGACAGCTCACCACCCACGATGGTGGAGGTCAGCACCACGCCCAGCTCCTTGACCGAGATGTGCAGCGAGCCGCTCTTGCCCTGGCAGTAGCCCGCGGCCTTGCCCATCACCTCGGCCAGGATGCGTCCCGGGTCCGCGCCGCGCGCCAGCAGGTGGCCGGCGCTGCGGTGGTTGGTGAGGATGCGGTCCTGCGGGCGCAGCGCCGCCATCAGCCCCACCGCGCTGGCCTCCTGGCCCTGCGAGGAACAGGTCGAAGGAAAGGGCCCCTGCTTCTGCAGCTCGGCCACGCGTTCCTCATAGGCGCGGATGAGCAGCATCCGCTCCAGCAGTTCGACGGCGTTCATGCGACCTCCTTGGCGTTGACGGCGTTGATCCAGACGTTGAGCGCGAAACAGGCGAAGGCCGCGGCCACCGCCAGCGAGCCGCCGCCGACCACCGGCTCGGCATTGGGCATCTGGTGCAGCACCATCCAGATGCCTACCGCCATCACCGGCAGGCCCAGGGCGTGCAGCCAGAAGTGCGCCCGTGCCAGCGAGCTGCGCGCCATGTGCGGGAACTGCCGGTAGCCCAGCGCCATGAGCGACATCGAGACCCAGCCCAGCAGGTTCACGTGCACGTGCACGCCCTTGTTGGTGAAGTCGTGCGACATCGACATGGCCAGCCCCATGCCGATGCCCAGCAGCGCGTAGAGCACGGCCAGGCGCAGCAAGCGCTCGTCCAGGCTCAGCGCCGACCAGCGGCGCGCCGGCACCGCGGCCGGCGAAGAGTGCGGATTCGCGTCCACGGGAACGGCGGGACGCGCGGCGGGCGTGGCGATCGACATCGTTTGTCTCCTCTCACATCGGATGCCCGGAAGCGGGCGGGTTCACGACGGAGCGGACTGTAGGAAGGCGCGCCGGGGCCGTTTCTTAAATGCTGGCTCAACAAAACATAAGGATTTCTTAACCCCTCCACGGGGGGTGCGGCGAGGCGCTCGAAGCCCCCTCCGCCGGACGAACCCGCTGCCCCGAAGGCGCCAGGCCGCCGCCTCGCCGGAGGGAGCAAGTACCTGCATCGCATGGAGGTGGCGGCGGTACTCGCGCTCGCCTACCTTGGATTCATGCGCGCCACGCGGGCCGCGCGACACGGCACAAGTTCACTTGAACCACCGCGCCGGCCGCCGCAACGCAGTGGCGCAATGACGCTGCGCCAGGCTTTGCCGCCCGGCGCGCGGGCAGCAACCGCAGCAAGGAGATGGCATGAACGCTGTGCATGGACTGGGCGCGCTGGTACTGGCGCTGGTATCGGGCGGCGTGGGCTGGATGCTGCATGCACCGGAGGCGCCGCCGCCCGCGCCCGCCACTGCCGCTGCCGAGGCAGCCGAGGCAGCCGAGGCGC
>Ga0065721_10049593_pt1 | contig 30729 bp, 31 predicted proteins | sample Mesricmetagenome_FD_59108 | JGI IMG/M metagenome (GOLD analysis project Ga0065721, IMG submission 59108) | Mesophilic microbial community from rice straw/compost enrichment Sample: eDNA_1 v2 (version 2) | ecosystem: Engineered > Solid waste > Grass > Composting > Bioreactor | place: USA: Davis...
TCGCGCAGCCGCGCCGAGTGGAGCCGCAACATCAGCCACGAAGATCGCGAGGGCTGAACGGAAGACGCGGGTGCATGGATGTACCCCGCCGCCCTCGGCGGCGGCTCCGGCAAAACCACGCTTCACCCTCGATCGCGACCGTCGTGGCAGGATGCCCTATCGGTCGCTATGAAATCGGCCGCTACAAAGTCGCTATAAAAAAGAAGGCCGCGCTTCGTAAGAGGCGCGGCCTTTGAAGTGCGCAGCCGTCAGCATGGTGTCCGATGGGTTCTCAGCGGGTGCCCCCATCGTCCTGGGGAGGTCCATGTAACGAGTTGCGCAGGGTTCGATTCAGTTGCGTCAGAACGCACGACCAGACGCGCAGGATCCTGAGTATGTTCCGTGATTCAGCTGCGCTATTCCTTCGGCGATTACGGGGTTGCACGAATCCCTGCAGATGAATTAGGCGGCATCGATCTGCAACAGCACCTCTCTGACCTTGTGAAACTCCGAAGCCTTGTCGAAGAAATGATCGGCGCCGCACTCGCGGCTCGCAATCCGGTAATCATCGGATGGATGATTCGTAACCACGATGACGGCTTCGGGCCGATTGCGGCTCGCACGGAGTTGCTTCAACACCTGGAAGCCACTACCGCCGCGCAGCTGGATGTCCAGAATGAGCACGCGAGGCCGCGACACGCGCATGCCCTCGAGCGCGGCAGCAACCGCATCGGCGCTGCCGACGACTCTGGCGTTGGGAATGTCGCCCACCGCCTCGATCAGCCGCTCCATGACCGCCGGCGAATCCTCGACGATATAAATCGTCAGTTCGGCTCCAGCAGCCATCGGCGCAGCCCCGCTTGCCGGTCCCGACTCACTCCACCAACTGGTTGCGGACGGCGTAAGCCGCGATCTCGGCATTACTGCGCATACCCATCTTCTCGAGGATGCGCGCGCGATACGTGCTGACGGTCTTGACGCTCAGGCCCAGCTCATTGGCCATCACTGCCGGCGAAACGCCACGCGCGATGCGCGTGAACACCTGCAGCTCGCGTTCGGACAGCCGGTTGTGCATCGGGCCTTCTTCATCGGCGGCGCATTCGGAGGCCAGCAACTCGGCCACCAGCGGCGTGATGTAGCGGCGCCCGGTGCCGACCGCACGTACGGCCTTCACCAGCTCCTCGGGCACGATCATCTTCGGCACGTAGCCGTTGGCGCCGGCGCGCATCAAGCGGACCGCGAAGCTGCGTTCCGGATGCATGCTCAGCACCAGGATCGCCAGCTCCGGCTGATCGCGTTTCAATTGTTTGAGCAGATCGATACCGCTCTGCCCGGGCAGGGTGATGTCGAGCACCACGACATCGACCTGCAAGCCATTTCGCAATTGTTGAAGCGCGTCCTCGGCGGACCCGGCTTCAGCGACGACCTGGAGATCCTGCTCTTCCGCCAGCATCTCGCGCACACCGGCGCGGAGGATGGCGTGGTCATCGACGATCAATACGCGAATCGGCGTATGTACGGCCTGATACGCGTCCCTGGCCTCATTCTCCCGAGAGCCTAATTCGGTTGGGTTCAACATCGCTGTGGTACCTCGGTCATTGCTTCACGGAGGTCGCCCCCCTGCAGGGTGGTGATAGCCACGTCCTGAGCGTCATTGAGGCCGGAGTCCATGGCCAGCCCTTGCGCGCGATAAGCGTTGAGGCGGTTGTACAGAGTCTTCAGACTCACCCCGAGCAACGCCGCCGCGCGGGTCTTGTTTCCCCCGCACTTCTGCAGGGTCGCGAAGATCATCCAGCGCTCCACGTCGGCGAGATTGGTGCCGACCGGAATACGCAATGCCACGGGCGCGGGCGCTAGGTTGCGCTCGCTACCCACCACTGATTCCTCGCCCGAATCCTGGTCATCGCCGGAAAAGTTGCCGTGATGATCGTTGTGGGTCGCCCTTTCGACATGATTCTCCATGCGCTCGCTCCTGACGGTCAGCTTTACACTCAATGGCCCGATGGATCACAACGGCCTCAGGGCGAGGAAAAGTTCCCCACAAAGTGAAGTTCGTACCGTCAGACGTTTCCTACGTATTGACCCCGGGCCCAAAATGGCACCGATTTGGGGCAAAACCGGCCGTCCGACGTGCTCCATCCCACTCAGGCACTCATCGCAGTCGCATTGGTCGCTGGAATGAAGGCCTCGACGATGGTGCCGGTGCCTTCATCCGGTTTCCGGATCTGGAATCGACCGCCCATCTGCCGCATTCGTTCGCGCATGCCCACGATGCCGTGCGACTTGGGCTTGCTCAGCGACTCCTCGGCGACGCCGACGCCGTCATCGATGATCCGCAGCCGGATGCCGCCGTCCTCGCGAGCCAGCGTGATGCGCACCTTGGTGGCCTGCGCGTGCTTCGCGATGTTGGTCAAGGACTCCTGCGCGATTCGGTAGAACGCAATCGACCACGCCGGATCGAGATCGTCGAAGTCCTCCTGCACGTCCACTTCGCAGGACAGGCCGGTGCGGCGCGTGAACTCGCGGCAATGCGAGCGCATGGCGAAGGCCAGGCCGAGATTGTCGAGATGACTGGGCCGCAGCCCCTCGATGACCTCGTGCTTGAGCTCGACCGTCTCGCCCAACATCTTCAGTGCCCGCTGCAGCCGTTCCTTCACCTCGCGCGCGGCCTCGGGCAGCCGGCGTTGAATCCAGTTCAAGTCCATGTTGATGGCGGTGAGATTGCTGCCCAGCGTGTCATGCAGCTCGCGCGCGAGCTTGGCCTTCTCCTCTTCGGAGACGCGGATCAGATGTTGCGACAGCTCGGTCAGCTCGGACGTGCGCTGCTCCACCTGCTCGTTCAGCGCCTGATTGGCGGCGAGCATGGCGTTCTCCGCGGTCTCGCGATCGCGGACATACCTGCGCAGCAGCTTGTTCAGGCCAATCAGCACCGCGACGGTGACGATGGTCGTGAGCAAGGCGAGCCCGCCGGCAACGAGCAAGTCGCGCAAGACGTCACGACGCAGCGCTTCGATGCGCGCGTCTTCCTCGGCCATCATGCGATCGACGATGCCCCGCACCTGATCCATGGTGGTGGTCGCAAGCTCGGTGCCCGCAACATCGGCGTTGCCATTCGGGCCCGGCTGGGGACTGCGACTGATCGTCGCCTTCAAGCGACTGATGGCGGCGGCCGTCATGCTCTCCAGCTCGGCAATATCTTTCTGCCGGGCCGGATTCTCGGCGGTGAGCGTGCGCAGCTTGTCGATTTCGCCGCGCCAGCTGCGCATCGCCACGTAGTACGGTTCGAGATATCCCGTCTGCCCGGTCAGCAGATAACCGCGCTGCCCGGACTCCGCCGCGGTGAGCACCGACTGGAACGTGCTGAGCGAGCGCTTGATCTCGTACGAACGCGCGTATTGAGCATGCGAATCCATGGTCGCGCCGACGTTGATGATCAGCAACGTGGCATTGACCATGAGCAGGGCGATCGAGATCACGATCACGATGCGCACGTGCAGCGGCACGCCGCCAGTCGCCGCCGGCGGTGTGCTCAAGGATGCATTCGGTGAATGCACACTGTGAGTAGCTTCGCCCATGGGCTCCCGCATGTTCTACAACAGTGATCAGCAACGACTGTGTGCATTTTTTGGTTCCTTCGTCAGTCGTCGCCGACGGACATTCTCCGATGCCCTTGCACGCATCGCTGGATCGCATGACATGCGCCGTAGATGGGGTCGCGCTGCGAGGTGTGCAAGTTGTACGAGGAACCTTGCATTCCATCAGCACGTTATCGACGCGAATTCCACGCGCTTCCAGGCGGATGGTCCGCCGATCGGAACGGCGGTTTCGCAGGAGGATGCTGCCGGCGGCACGTGGTTACTTAGTCAACAGACCCAATGGGTCGCAGACGAGGGTACCGAAATGACCAAGGGCAATATCTATTTGATTCTCGCCGCTGCCGGTCTGGCGCTGGCGGGCTGCAACAAGGCCGAGTCGCCAGCGCAGGTCCAGCAGGACGTCGCCAATGCGCAAGCTGAAGCGCAGCGGGATGTGACGGACGCGCAGGCCGATGCTCAGGAGAAGATGGCCGATGCGCAGAAGGACGTGGCGGACGCATACGCTGACAACGACGCGAACGACGCGGCCGATCAGGCTCGCGACGCGAGCGAGACGGCGGCTCAGGGCGACTTCAAAGTCGCGGTAGCCCGCGCCGAGGCGACCCACAAGATCGCGATCGAGAAGTGCGAAGCGCTGCAGGGCAGTGCCCAGGAGGACTGCAAGTCGCGCGCCGATGCGGACCTGGAAAATGCCAAGCGCGCGGCTGAAGCCCGTCGCGACGGCGCGGGTTGATCGGTAGAGTTCATCCATCAAGCTTTGAGGAGCGAGGGAATATGGCACGGCAAAACACGGCGGCATTGTTGTTGGCCGCAATCATGGCCTCGACCGTCGTCGCCTGCTCGTCGACCCCGACGCAGCAATCGACCGGCCAGGCCATCGACGATGGCGTCGTCACGGCCAAGGTGAAGGCCAAGCTGATCGAGGATCCGATGACCAAGGCGCATCAGATCAACGTCGAGACCTTCAAGGGCACGGTGCAGTTGAGCGGCTTCGTCGAGACCGATCAGGCCCGCACCCGGGCGCTGCAGCTGGCCCGCGACACCGACGGCGTCAAGAGCGTCAAGGACGCGATGCAGATCCGCAGTGGCGGCTAGCTTGCGCTAGTCGACATTGCGTCGAGACGAGGGGCGGGTGGCCGATCACCCGCCCCTCGTTTATTGCCGGTTCATGCCACCGGCGGCGTGAATCCGATTCTGTCCCGACTGCGTATACTCCTGCGCTTCGCCTTCGAAGCGCCCATTTTCTAGTGAGGGATGGCATCGATGACCCACGGCAAGAAACTGACTGCTCCTACGCTCGCTCTGGCCACCGCGGCCGCGGTCATGTTCAGCAGCGCGCCGCTGACTGCCGCCAATGCGGCGGATGAAGCCAAGGTGAAATGCGAAGGCGTGAACGCGTGCAAGGGCACCAGCGCCTGCGGCACGGCGGCCAATGCCTGCGCCGGCAAGAATGCCTGCAAAGGCCAGGGCTTCCTGATGCTGAGCAAGGCCGAGTGCGACGCCGCCAAGGCCAAGTTGAAGAAATAAAGCGGCGCAAGACCCGGTCTGATAGGGTCTGGGCGGCGCGGTCTTCGGTCAGCGGCCGCGCCGTTTCCCGATCGCACGAGCATTCAGTGACCCAATCCTCTCTTCATGCTGCACTCGGTTTCGGGCTCGGGGTCCGCCCGACCCATTACGACGCCCTGCTCGGTGAGCGCAAAGGCAGCGTCAGCTGGCTGGAAGCGCTGACCGAAAATTATCTGCTGCCTGGCGGCAAGCCCTTGCACTATCTGGAGCGGCTGCGCGCGGAATATCCCATCGTGCTGCATGGAGTGTCGCTGTCCATCGGCAGCACCGATCCGCTCAATGAAACCTATCTGCGCGAACTGAAGGCGCTCGCCGATCGAGTCGAGCCGGCGTGGATTTCGGACCACCTGTGCTGGACCGGCGTGGATGGCGTGAACCTGCACGACCTGATGCCGCTGCCGTTCACCGAGACGGCGCTGAAGCACGTGGTGTCGCGCATCGGCGCCGTCCAGGAACGGCTCGGCCGTCGACTGGTTCTGGAAAACGTCTCGAGCTATGTGAGCTTCACCGGTTCGGAGATGACCGAATGGGAGTTTCTGCGCGAAGTCGCCGAGCGCGCCGACTGTCACCTGCTGCTCGATGTGAACAACGTGTACGTCAGCAGCGTGAATCATGGTTTCGATCCGCTGACCTATCTGCGCGGCATTCCGGTGGAACGGGTCCAGCAGTTCCATCTCGCCGGTCATCGCAACCTGGGCAATTATCTGATCGACACGCACGATGAGCCGGTCTGCGAAGCGGTCTGGCAGCTGTTGCACGCGGCCGTCGAACGCTTCGGGCCGCTCTCGACCATGATCGAGCGCGACGACAACATTCCCGAGCTGGATGAGCTGCTCGCCGAGCTGGCTCGGGCACGCGCCATCACCGCGTCGGCGCAGAGAGCGAAGTCCGCCGCATGAGCGCCCGACCCGACACGCAATCGCTGGCCGATTTGCAGCGGGATTTTCAGCGCCACGTGATGCATGGCCATGAGCGCATCGTGGCCGCGGTCGATGGCTCGCCCACTGTGCCTGCGACGCTGCGCCTGGGAATCTATTCCGAAGCGTATCGGCTGCGTTTGACCGAGGCGCTCGCCAGCACGCTGCCCCGTCTGCAACAGCTCATGGGCAAAGAAGCGTTCGCCGCGGTGGCGCGCGAGTACATCGACTCGTACCCGTCGGGTCATGCATCCATCCGCTGGTTCGGCGACCGGATGCCGCAGCTGCTGCGCCACTCTTTTCCACAGCAACCGTGGCTTGCCGAGCTGGCCGCCTGGGAATGGTCGATCGCCGCTGCGTTCGACGGCGCCGATGCGGCACCAGTCGGCATCGAAACGCTGGCTGCGATCGCGCCCGACCGCTGGGCTGCGTTGACGTTTCGATTTCATCCCACCTTGCAGGTGCTGGGGATGCGCACCAACGCGCCGGTGATATTCAAGGCGCTGTCAGCGGACGACGCGCCGCCCGAGTGCGTCGTGCTGGATGAAGCGCAGCCCTGGCTGATCTGGCGCGAGGGACTCAAAACTCAGTACCGCTCGCTGGCGCCCGATGAGCTCGCGGCACTGGAGCTCGTGCGCAACGGCGGCTCCTTCGAGATGCTCTGCGACGCGCTGTGCGCCTGGCACGAGGCCGATGCCGTGCCCGCACAGGCGGCCGGGCTGCTCAAGCGCTGGGTGGTGGAGCAAATGATCGTCGGAGTATCCTAACGGCCCGAAACTCATCGGCCGTCAAGCTATGTCCTTCGTTTTTCCGCCGCCGGCGCCCCCCGCCGTCGCGATCGTCGGGCGCACCGAGCGCTTTCCCGTGCATCGCATTTATTGCGTGGGCCGCAATTACGCCGCGCACGCGCGCGAGATGGGCAAAGATCCGCAGCGCGAGGCACCGTTCTTTTTCACCAAGCCGGCCGATGCAATCGTGGCCAGCGGCACGCAGTTGCCGTTTCCTTCACGCACGTCCGACTTGCATCACGAGATCGAGCTGGTGGTCGCGATCGGCACCGGCGGGGCCAACATCGGCATCTCCCAGGCGCTCTCCCATGTATTCGGCTATGCGGTCGGTCTCGACCTGACGCGTCGGGACCTGCAGGCGGAGGCGAAGGACAAAGGCCGACCCTGGGACACGGCCAAAGCGTTCGACCGCTCGGCACCGATCAGCGCCATCACTCCGGCCGAGCTCGCCCGGCTCGATGACAGCAGGATCTGGCTCAAGGTCAACGGCGCGTTGCGACAGCAAGGCGCGCTCGCCGACATGATCTGGAGCGTGCCGGAGATCATTGCCGAGCTCTCCACGCTGTTCGAGCTGTGCTCCGGCGATCTCATCTATACGGGGACGCCCGCGGGGGTCGCGGCCATCAAGTCGAACGACGTGCTCCAGGGCGGCATCGACGGACTGGAAACGCTCGAGCTGACCTTGAGCTAGCCATGAAGCTGTACGACTACTTCCGCAGCTCGGCGGCGTTCCGCGTGCGCATCGCTCTGCAGCTCAAGGGCCTGCCCTACGAGCGCGTCTCCAAGGCGCTGCTCAAACAGGAGCATCGGGCTGCCGACTACCTGGCGCTCAATCCGCAAGGCTTGATTCCGGCGCTCGAAGTCGATGGCACCGTGATCTCGCAATCGCTGGCCATCATCGAATATCTCGACGACCTGCAGCCGCAGCCGCCATTGCTGCCAGCCGATCCGCTGGCGCGGGCGCAGGTACGGTCCATGGCGCTGGCGATTGCATGTGACATTCATCCTTTGAACAATCTGCGCGTGCTCAATCATTTGCGCCAGGATCTCGCACAGAATGACGAGGGCGTGAACAGCTGGTATCGGCATTGGATCAGCGCTGGCTTCCGCGGACTGGAGCTGCAAGCGGCGAAACATTCCAGCGCGCGCCGTCATTGTTTCGGCGACAGCGTGTCGCTGGCCGACATCTGCCTGGTGCCGCAGATGTATAATGCGCGCCGCTTCAACACGGATCTGTCGCCGTTCCCCACGCTGGTCGCGATCAGCACGCATCTGGAAACGATGCCGGCGTTCGACGCGGCCCGGCCGGAAGCTCAACAGGACGCGCGATAGATAACAAACAGGGACACCGCAGTGAGCAAGACAGGCAGTCTGGCATGTGTGGGCATCGGCATGACCCTCGGGTCCCATCTCACACCGCTCGCCCGCGACTTCATCGACAAAGCCGACGTAGTGTTCACCGGGCTGTCCGACGGCATCATCGAGCTGTGGATTGCCGGCATGAACCGCGACGTGCGCAGCCTTCAGTCGTTCTATCGCGAAGGCAAGTCGCGCATGCAGACCTATCGGGAAATGGTCGAGGCCATGCTCACCGAAGTGCGCGCCGGAAAGCGCGTTTGTGCCGCGTTTTATGGGCATCCCGGAGTGTTCGCCTGGCCCTCTCACAAGGCCATTGAAATGGCACGCAGCGAAGGTTATGAAGCGCACATGGAGCCCGGGGTGTCCGCGGCCGACTGCATGTATGCGGATCTGGGCTTCGATCCGGGCAAGTATGGCTGCCAGCACTACGAAGCCAGCCAGTTCATGTTCAACCGCCGGCGCGTGGATACGGCCGCGTATCTGATTCTGTGGCAGGTGGGCCTGTCCGGCGATCAGTCGCTGGCGCGCTTTTCCACCGGCTCGGCCTACCGTCAGGTGCTGGTCGATGTATTGAGCCGCGACTATCCCCTCGATCACGAGGTGATTCTGTATCGGGCGGCAACGCTGCCGACGTTTCAGCCAACCATCACCCGCCTGCCCTTGTCACAATTGCCGACCGCCGCGGCCGACATGCACTTCACCCTGGTGGTGCCACCGGCACAGGCATTGCAGCCGGACCGGGAGATTCGCGATCGACTGTCCGCGCTCGATCGCGAGCTCGGACTCGGGATGTCACCCTAGCCCCGGCGCAGCTTCGTGCGCATATTTCCAGTGGAAACGGACCGGCTGCGAATGCGCCCGTTAGCGCCGCAGGACAGCGCGCTGTACTGCCACCTCTACACCGATGAGGAAACAATGCGCTTCATTGGTGCACCGATGGCGCCGGAGCGCGCCGCGCGCAGCTTCGGCAGCGCTCTGGCGGGCATGAACCGCGACCCCATCGAGCGAATGTTTCTTACGGTCGTCGAAAAGGCTTCGCAGCAGGATGTGGGCATTTGCAGCCTGCAGAACTTCGATGCGGAACGCCGCAGCGTGCAGGCGGGCGTGATGTTCGTTGCCCGCGCGCGTGCCCAAGGTTACTCCAAGGAAGCTTTCATCGGTCTGATCCAGCAGGTGTTCGCGTACTTGCCGGTCGATGAGCTGTGGGTGCAGTTCGCGGCCGACCATATCGTTGTGGAGCGGGCTGTCATTAGCGTAGGCTTCGAGCGCCGGCGCGGGATTGCGCCGGAAAGCGGACCCCGGCGAATCAGCGTCTGGTCCGTTCGTCGTGATTCGTGGTTGCCGAAATTTCCTGCCAGGGACTAAAAGGAGTTGGCGATGTCGAACATCATCGAATTTCTGGAGAAGATTGGCCAGGACTCGCGCTTGCGCAATGCCGCGGGGCTCGAACTGCAAGCAGCGATGTCACAGGCGGGAATCGATCCCGCGGTCCACGCAGCTCTCGCTCGCGCGGACCGGCACAGCCTCGATGCACACGTGGGAGCTACGACTAACGTGTGTTGCATGGTCCATGCCGCGGAAGACGATAGTGAAGGCGATGCTTCCGTGCCGGCACCATCGGTCCGTGATGCAGCCTGATCGCTGCGCGTAACCTCCCTGCCGTGGCCCGGCGCAACCGCCGGGCCATCTCCAACCGACCTGCCTGAGAAATCTTCTCTAATTTCAGCGCGCCAACAGGCATAATTCTGTCAAATAGCTCAAGGGCGATCCGCGGCCGAACGCTCCCGTAGTCCCGCAGCGCGCCCGATGCAGTCTCCGGCTCCGGATCCTTGTTTCTGTGGAGCATTCGGTGGCGATGGCGCCATGCGTCGTCTTACGTTGCGCGTTGGACGATTTGCCGTCGATCGCAGCTCCGCCGAGCGGGATCCGACCCGTGACAGCAGAGCCGCCAGGTTTCTTGTCGTTGGCAATCTGAGGAGAGTCCATGTCGAATATCGTCGATGCTTTGGAATGCCTCGGTCGGCAGTCTCGGCTGCGCTACGCCCAGGGCGATGCGCTGCTGCAGGCACTGGCGCAAGGCGAGCTGGATGCATCGCTGCAGACAGCGATTTTCAGGCAGGACGCCGCATCCTTGCAGGCGCTGCTCGGCGTCCACGGCCCCAACATCGGGCTGGTCTACGCCCCCGAAGAAGAAGAAGAACAGCCCGAGGAACAGACCCCGCAGCGTCCCGAGCAGGTCTTCGCCAGCTCTCAACATCCGCAGCTCTGAAGATCGAGTCATGTGGCCAGCCATCAGGCGCCTGATCGCTGGTGGATGCGCGGCGTTCTGGCTGGTCGTCACGCCCTGCCACGCCGCGCTCGACGCGCAGCAGGCGAAGCGATTGCTGACTCGGGCGGACAGCATCAAAACGTCCGACCCGAAGCAGTTCGCCGAGATCCTCGCGACCTTGGCGGAACACGCCGCGAGTTCCTCCTTGGATACGCCCGAGCGGCAGCACCTGCAGTACCTGCAGGCATGGCGCAATGTTTACAGCGGCGACTACACGGCGTCGGTGCCGCTGCTGGAAACGGTCATCGAGGAAGCGGGCGACCCGGCGTTGCGCTTGCGGGCTCGCGCCACGCTGGTCAACGTGCACGCGCTCGCGACCAACTACGACGGCGCGTTTTCCCATCTGAACAGATTGCTGGATGAGCTGCCCGAGGTGACCGACCCAAGCGCGCGCCAGCTCGGCATGCAGGTCGCCGCCTATCTGTACAACAAGATCGGCGAATACGATTCGGCCCTGAGCTATGCCAAGCGGCTGATCGCCGAAAGCGGCACCGGGCGCGGCGCCTGTCTCGGCGCGCAGCTCGAGTTGCAGGCATTGTATGAAAGCCGACGCGTGCGGGCCGACAGCCCCGAATTGCAGCGAGGCGTCGCGACCTGCGTGAAGGAAGGCGAATTGCTGATCGCCAACGCGATTCGCACCTACATCGTCAACCTGCATCTGCAGCAGAAACAGTTCCAGGCAGCGATCGAGCTGCTGCTCGCACATCACGAAGAGGTGCAGCAAACACGCTATCCGCGAGGCATCGCCGAGTGGGATTCGCTGCTGGCGCAGGCCTATCATCAGTCCGGCAACGATGCCGATGCGCGCCGCTACGCTCTGCGTACCATCGAGTTTGGCGTGAAGGATCGATATACCGAGCCACTCGTCACGGCGTATCGCGTGCTGTACGAAATCGCCTCCAGGCAGGGCGACGCGGCCACGGCGCTGTCGTATCTGGAAAAATATGTGTCGGCCGACAAAGGTTACCTGGATGACGTGAGCGCGCGGCAGCTGGCCTACGAGCGTGCGAGACACGAGAACGCCTCGAACAAACTGCAGATCGACGCGCTCAACCAGGAGAACAAGCTGCTGCAATTGCAGCGCCAGCTGGCCAGCAAGGCAGCCGAAACCAGCCGGCTGTACATCGCGTTGCTGATCGTCGTGGTGCTGTTCATCACGCTCTGGGCCTATCGCACCAAACGCTCGCAGCTGCATTTCATGAAGCTCTCGCAGGTGGACAGCCTGACCGGCATTGCCAATCGGCCGCGCTTCATTCAACTGGCCGAGGCCGTGCTCGAAGCCGCACACAAGTCGCAACAGCAGGCCAGTGTGGTTCTGTGCGACCTGGATCATTTCAAATCCATCAACGATCGTTTCGGCCACGCCGCCGGCGATCATGTGCTGCGCCAGGCCGTGAGCGCCTGCCAGGGCCATCTGCGGGTCAGCGATATTTTCGGGCGCGTCGGCGGTGAAGAGTTCGGCATCGTGCTGCCCGGCTGCGGCCTGGAAGATGCCAAGCAACGCGCCGAGCGATTGCGAGTTGCCTTGAGCGCCATCGACCCCCACTACGACGGTCAACGCTGCCCGGTGTCCGGCAGCTTCGGCGTGACCTCGACCGAAGTGTCGGGCTACGAGCTGCGTCAATTGCTGGCACATGCAGACGCGGCCTTGTATCGGGCCAAAGCCGCCGGCCGCGATCGCGTCGTGCCTTACACGACCACCGGGGATGCCCCGGCCGTGCTCGACGACGAGCTGACCAACGCCGGGCGCGCCTGACTTGGTTACCGAGTGTTGCACCTCGCAGCGGCGCAACACTTGGTTACAATGTCCCCGGGCACGTTCCGACCTCATTGGTCATGATAGGAAGCGGGCCCCCGACGTGATCCCATGACCGACTCTCGCCATATCCTGATCGTCGATGACGATCGCGAAATCCGCACGCTGCTGGGCGATTACCTGCAGAAGAACGGCTATCGCACCACCGCGGTGGCCGATGGCAAAGCCATGCGCCGCGCGCTCGAGCAATCGCACGTCGACCTGATCGTGCTCGACCTGATGCTGCCCGGCGAAGACGGCCTCAAACTCACCCGCGAGCTGCGCGCGCATTCACAGATTCCCATCCTGATGCTCACCGCGCTGGGCGAAGAGATCGACCGGGTCGTGGGGCTGGAAGTCGGCGCCGACGACTATCTCTCCAAACCGTTCAGTCCGCGCGAGCTGGTGGGAAGGATCAAAGCGATCCTGCGGCGGACGGCGCACATGCCGCGCGATCCCGTTCAGAGTGCCGTGAGCGTGTATCGCTTCGGCGATTGGAAACTCGAGGTGACCGCACGCTCGCTCACGCACACCGACGGCTCTCAACACGCCCTCAGTGGCGCCGAGTTCCGCCTGCTCGCCATTCTGCTGGCGCATCCAACCAAAGTGTTGTCGCGCTCGCAGCTGATGGAGTTGCTGCGCGGTCGCGACATCGATCCGTTCGATCGCAGCGTGGACGTGCGTATCAGCCGGTTGCGCCAGGTTCTGCGCGATGACGCGCGCTCGCCGAAAATCATCAAGACGGTTTATGGCGAGGGCTATGTGATGGGCGTGCCCGTCGAGCAGGAATGATGGCTCGGCGGTTGCTGCCGGACACGCTGTTCGGACGCCTGTTCGTGGCGACGATGGCCGTGATCGGCGCGATGCTGATCGTGTTCATTCTGCTGATCGTTCGCGAGCGTCGCGAGCTCGCTTTGCTGGACAGCGGCGCGGGCAGCTCGGCGAACACGATTGCCGAAACGAGCCAGTATCTGGCGGGGCTGTCGAAGGAAGAGCGTGACGACGCTCGGCTCAAACTGCGTGAGCAACGCCTCTCGCCCGAGGACGTGCGCCCGCCTCCGCCGCGCATCCAAGACGCAGAACGAGCCGCCCTGGAACGCTCGTTCGCCGCTCATCTGCAACGTCATCTCGGTTCCGGGTACAAGGTTTCAACCGGGCCGCCGCGGGCACGCCGCTCCGAAGTCATTCCGCTGCACGCCTTGCGCCGGGAGCTTCCTGCTCCGGACAGCCCGCCAGCGCCGCTCCGCCGCGATCGAGTCTTCGATGTCACTGTGACATTGCCCGATGGCGACAAAGCCATTTTTCGCACCTTCGCGCCCCGTTCCGGTCCTCGTCTGCCGCGGCAGATTTTTCTGGAGCTGGGTTTTCTCGCGCTGGCGCTGGGCATCGTGCTCTATGCAATGACCCGTACGATCACTCGTCCGCTCGGTGATCTCGCTCGCGCCGCCGACGCGGTCGGTCGAGGCGCAACGACTACGCCGTTGCAGGAATCGGGCGCGCGCGAAATTCGCCATGCCACCCGAGCGTTCAACTCCATGCAGGAGCGTTTGCGACGCTATCTCGACAGCCGCACCCAAGTGCTGGCGGCCATGTCACATGACCTGCGCACACCGCTGACTCGTTTGCGACTGCGCGTCGAATCCATCGACGACGATCAGCTGCGTCAGCGCCTGGTCGAGGATCTGGATGAAATGTCGAGCATGATCCGGGGAGCGCTCGGCGTATTCCGCGGACTGAACGATGAAGAAACCCCGGTGCCAGTCGACATCAATGCGCTCGCGCTCGAATTGCAGCGACAGCATGCAGAACTGGGCGGCGAAGTAGACATCGTCGGCACGGCTCGCGCACCTTACGTTGCAAAGCCGCTGGCGCTGAAACGTTGTCTCGGCAATCTGGTACTGAACGCGATCCGTCATGCTACCCGCGCCACGATCCAGATCGACGATGGTCCGCAATTGATCGTGCGCGTGCTCGACGAGGGCCCCGGCATTCCCGAAGACATGCTGGAAAAAGTATTCGAGCCCTTCTTCCGCCTGGAACATTCCCGCAACCGCGACACTGGCGGCACCGGCCTGGGCCTGAGCATCGCGCGCGACATTGCCCAGGCGCATGGCGGTTCACTGTCTCTCCACAATCGTCAGAACGGCGGCCTGGAAGCCCGGCTGGTGCTGCCAAGAGAAATTACAAATCATTGATCCAGCGTCGGTTTTTGCCGATGCAGTTGGTAACAATTGATTACCGCGGTCAGTAGCGCAGCCGCTTAATCTGCAAGCGTGTTCTCGAGGACTAGCGCCGCAAGAACACTCTTTCACCCCAACGGAGACATGAGATGAAAACCAAAGTCACCCTGCTTGCGCTTGCCTGGCTTGCCAGCGGCGTGGCCTTTGCGGCCGACACCACGGCACCGACCGCTCCGCCCGCGCGAGTTGCACCTGGCCCGAACATGGATCGCCTGGCGCTGCTGCTCGACCTGGATTCGTATCAGAAGACCGAAGTCGAGAAGATCCTGAAGGAACAACGCGAGCAGATGCGCGCCGATTTCGAAGCTGCTCGTGCCTCGGGCACCCGCCCCACGCGCGATGAGATGAAAGCCAAACGTGAGCAGTCCAAGCAGGAGCTGCACACCAAGCTGAGCGCGGTGCTGAACGAGACGCAGCTGAAGAAGTTCGACGCCCTGCACGAGCGCGGCCCCGGCCCGGGTCGTGGTCACGGCAAGCGCGACTGGGGCAACAAGGACAATTCGTCCCCCAAGAGCTCGGGTAACTGACGAGCGATGCGACGGCGGTGCTGAGCACCGCCGTCGCTGTTCGAAGCAGAACTCTTACTTGACCGTAGTCTGACCCAGTGTCAGACCGCTCACACCGGCCGGCAACGCGCCCAGATCCGTGGCGCGGCCATTACTCAGATCGATCGCATACAAGCGGGTCCCCGAGCCCACCGTCAGTGCCGCGAAACCCAAGCCGGTCGCGGGTGCCGAGGACGTCGTAACGCGCACGCTCGACGGAATGTCGAAACCATTCGCTTCGCTGAAATCCAGCGGGTTGCCATTCAACGTGATGGGCTGCGGCGCCGTCAGCGTGCCATTGTTGGGCGGGTTCTGGATGAACAGCGTATTGCTGACCGCATCGATCACGTACTGCGTGGTCACACCGCCGGTGAGCGGCTGACCGAAGCTGTTCGTATAAGCGGCTGCACTCACCCCGGTTGAGCCTGCCGGCCGACCGTTGATCCCGCCGTCCGGATTGATGCGATCGCCGGTGCTCGCATTGTTGTTGCCCGGTGCGCCGTCGTCCGGATTGAGCCGGAAGTTCAAGCCAGGCCCGGTGACGACGCGAATCCGGTCGACCGTCGGATGCAGAGCTGTCGTGAATTGCAGTGTCTGGCGCGTGCGACATGCGCCTCGACGCATGCCGGTAGCTACGCTAAATTGATCCAATTGACTGGAAGGAAAGTTTCTTGAATTGGCTGGCCCATGTCTTTCTGTCCGAGCCGGAGGTCGAATTTCGTCTCGGCAACCTGCTGGCCGACATCGTCCGGGGAGAAGAGCTGCGCCGCATGAGCGCGGGCTTCCAACGCGGCGTGCAGAAACACAAGCAGATCGATGCGTTCACCGACTCGCATCCGCTGGTGAAACGCAGTCGCGCGCGAGTGAGCGCCGAATCCCGGCGTTTCAGCGGCGTGCTCGTGGATGTTTTCTACGATCACCTGCTCGCGACCCATTGGGATCGCTACTCGCCCATCGTGCTCGATGCGTTCACCGCGAAGTTCTATGCCGACATCGAGGCCAGCAAGATCGAGTTGCCGTCCTCGGCGCGCGTCACGCTCGATCGGATCATTCGTCACGACCTGCTCGGTTCGTATCGACGCATCGAAGGCGTAGAGCGCTCGCTGCGCCGGCTGTCGGCCTATCTGTCCTCGCGATGGCGCCGCGAGTTCGCTTTGGAAAAAGGCGTTGCGGACCTGGTCGCGCACCGCGCCGGTTTCGAAGCGGATTTCGCCGAGTTCTTCCCGCAATTGCAGGCCGCTGCGGCCGAGCGTGCGTAGCCCGCATTTTGCCGACGTCGAAAAAACCAACACTCGCGGCCTTCACATTGGCGCTCCCGTACATCAGGACTTCCGACCACTGACACTCCGTTTCGGTTGGATTAGCTTGGGCGCAGAGCGAACCCGCCCGCGTCGCAACGCGGCAGGGTTCCGGCATGGGGAGCAGGCGCACGGCCACCGATACTGCGCGAGTACAACGGGAAGGCGTCCGGACAAATTGAATCGCCGCGCCGTTCCACCAAGCCGCCCCTCGCAGGCGGAACCAACGAATAGAACCACAGGCAGTATCGGTGGGTGCGCCGGGCCGGGCGTTGGTGTCCCTCTGATATTCCAGCGCCCGAGCTGACCCTACTTGCGAGCCGCGCCAGGGAGGGGCAGCATGCGGATCGGAGGGATCCGCATGAGATCAAGGGACTTGCTCACTTGCGCCCGCGCGCTGCTATTCATCATGGTCTGCGGGACGACCGCCGCCTCGGCGGAAGCTCGCGCCCCCATCGACTATTCAGCTCGCGTCATCAATCCCAAGCTGACCGGCTCGCTGTACGAGCCCAACTCGCGAACGCTGCTGATCTGGGGCACGGATGGCACCATTCTGCATGCAAGCGGCGCGAGCCAGTGGCACAGTGCGGATACGCCCACTGATGCCGATCTCACACGCATCGCCTCGGATGCGGCGGGCAAAGTCCTGATCGCAGTGGGCGAGAACGGCACGATTCTTCGATCCGAAGATTCGGGTCGTCGCTGGCAGCCCGCCTCGCTGGTCGGATCTGACTTCGATCTGCGGGCCGTGATTCATCATGCACCGAGCGGAGCATGGATCGCAGCCGGCACGCGCGGCACCGTTCTGCGCTCGACAGACGGCGGGAAGACATGGTCGTCATTGACCAACGGGTTGAACCTCACGCTGGAAACATTGTTCGTCGAGCCCGGCAGTGGAGCCCTACTGGTGGGCGGAGAATCCGGCCTGATCGGACGCTCGACGGATGCGGGCGTCAGCTGGCACGTGACGCGGGTAAAAATGCAGGAGCCTGTGACTCCGGTGGCCGCATTCCATTCGCTGGACAACGAGTTGATCGCGACCAGCGCGCTGGGCCGGTTCTTGATTTCGACGGATCGCGGCGCGAGCTGGCGCCTGCTGAGCATGGGCGGCAATGCCTACTTCACCGATGCCGTGCGCGATCCGAAATTCAACTCGGTTCTGCTCGCGAGCCATACAGGCGATCTGTTTCGTCGCGAGCGCGGCGATGATGCCTGGGAAAAGATCGAGCTGCTCATCGACGGGCAGAAGCGTTACGTGAGCGCACTCCGCTACGACGCCCTCAGCGAATCGTTGATTGCCGTCGGCCATCATGGGCTCGCTGCTCGATCCACCGACGGCGGTCGGCAGTGGCAAAGGATCACGACCGGCTTCGCCACCAGCATGGAATCGCTCGCGCAGCTCGGCGACGGACGATTCGTCGGTTTCGGCGAAGGCGGCTACATCGTGAGCTCGGCAGATTCCGGCAAAAGCTGGCGGCTGGTATCGCCCGAGCTGAGTTTGAACCTGCGCGAAATCATCGTGCTGCCCGAGAGTGACGCGATCGTCGCCAGTGGTGAGCTCGGCAGCATCCTGCGCTCCTCGGACAGCGGCCAGACCTGGGAAAGTATCGATGTTGCCTATCCCAACATGAACACTCCGCCGAATCTGCGGTCGCTGATTGTCGAGCCCTCGCGCAAGGGGCTCGTCGCGGCCGGCGCGCCGGGTACGATCATCCGCTCGGAGGATGGCGGAATCAAATGGCAGATCGCGCATTGGACGCCGCTGGAGAAGCAGGAAGCATTCCCTTGGATTCTCAGCGATCCGAAACAGCGGTCACTTGCCGTCGTCGAAGCAAACGGCTTCATCTATTCGTCCCAGGATGCTGGGCGTAGCTGGCAACTGTCGAAGCTCGCGACCGACCGCGAGCTCTGGCAAGGAATGGTGGCAACAAACAAAGCCATGCTCATTGCCGGCCAGCGTGGCGTCGCTGCGCGCAGCATCGACGGCGGTCGCAAGTGGACGCTCGTCGAGACGGGCGCAGCAGAGGATCTGTTTGGCAGCTACGCGGACGAGAGCACGAGCACGATGTTTCTGCTCGGCGCCAAAGGCGCGCTGTTGCGTTCGACCGACATTGGCCTGACGTGGCGCCGCGTTGCATCCGGCACCGATCATGCACTCCGGCGCATGCTTCGCGACCCGAAGACCAACACGCTGCTGGCATTCGGCGAGCATGGCAGCATCGTTCGTTCCATGGACGAGGGCGAGTCTTGGCAAGCCGTCGCCAGCGACACCGGAGCGGAGCTGCGCAAAGGACTGGTCGAGCCCGACAGCGGCGCCCTGGTGATCGTCGGTCAGCACGGCACGATCCTGCGCTCGGTTGATGCAGGCAAAAGCTGGCAACGAATTCCCAGCCACACTCGTCGCCACTTTCGTAGCGCTGTCTTCAACTCACGCAACGGCGATCTCATCCTGGTCGGCGAGCGCATCGTGCGCCTGTCCCGGACGACACCGGCTACTTTGCATTGATCCGCTGCTGCAAGCGGCTCAGCTCGCGAGCGAACTCGGTCGCTTCGTAGTTCTTGAGTTGCGTGTACTGCGCCTGCGAGAGCGACGGCGCCACGTCCGAGAGGAAATCGTCCATGTACTGCTTGAGCGCCTCGGCCGCTTTGGCATGGGCGTAGGCGCGCTCCTCGGTCGACAGGCTTTCTCGATCCAGCCCGACATCTCGCATCAGCGCGGCATAGCGTTGTTTCTGGCGCAATTTGGCATCCAGCACGAGACGTTCCTGCCGCTCGTCCAGCGGCGCGACATTGCTGATGCCGCCGGTGTATTCGGCCAGGTGATGTTGTTCGAGGTCGGAATCTTTCAGCGACTCGTAGTAGGCAAAGCTTTGTGCCGGCAGGAGCCTGCCGATACCCGCATCGATGCGGGCACGCGAACCGAGGTTTATCTCGGACTCGCGCTCCAGCAGCCGTCGCCGCAGCTCGTCGACATGCTCCTCTTCGACGTCGGCAATCAGAAATCGGTACTTGCGCTCGACCTGAGCGAGAAAGGCGGCGTCGGGCGCATCGTCTGTCGGTGCCAGCGAGCGCTGCTGTTCCGGCACCAAGGGGGAAACCAGGGGAGCCTGCTTCGCGGAAGCCCGTTCGTTCTGCGACTCGGCCGAGACCGCGCTCTCGCGTGCCTCGTGATTCTTCACGACCATTGTCACGGCCGTGGCGAGCGCGGCCAGAATCGCCACGCTCGAAATGCTTCTTCGATCCATGAATCTGATCATTGGCGTCCTTGTTCAGCAACACAGTGGCCGGGGGCACCTCGCCCCCGGCCACTCGTTCCGACCCTCCGGTCGAATCAGTAGCTAGTATTACCCGATTGGGTGCAGCTCGCCCATGGCCCGATGCAAACCGTGCCCGCATCGTGCAGCCGGCTGTTGGTCAGGCTCGCCGTGCTGCTGGAGCTGTCGGTGCGGAACACGCCCTCGTTCATCGAATTGATGTCGCAGCGGTTGAAGCTGACGTTGATCCGGTAGGTCGTGCCGCCGTTCTGGCGCAGCGCCTTGCCGGCCCGATGAATGATGCAGTTGGTCACGTTCAGCGTCGATGCGGCATTGACCTGGAAGAACTTGTCGTCGGCATCGTAGCCTTCGATGTTGCTCACCGTGGTCGTGCCCGAGGACTTGATGGTCATCGCATCCTCGCCGACATTCATCCAATGGATATTATCCAGGACGGCGCCATTGTAGGTGTGAATTCCGTCAGCGCCATTGGTGCCGATCACGACATTGCGCAAAGTGGCGCCATTTTCGACACGGAATATCGGATCCTGGCCTTCCGACTGGCTGCCGTCGCCCAGCTCCGAGCCCGCATTGAAACGCTGGCAACCCCCGTCATAGGTGCCGCTGGTCACCCGAATCGTTTCGTGCACAGTGGTCTGCGGACCGCTGGTCGAACACGAAGAGCCCGTGATCGAGCCGGTCGGCGGCGGAGTCGTGCCACCGCCGGACGGCGTGGCGGATGCGACATTGGAGTTCGTGACTACTCCATTGGCGGTGTTCTTGATCGTGTAGTAGTACGTGGTTCCGTTGGTCAAACCGCTGTCGGTATAGCTGCGCGTGCTGGAGCTGACGCTGGCGATGCGCACCCGTCCATTCGGATCGGCGTCGAGGTCGCGATAGATTTCCTGCGTCGCTCCCGAACCGCTCGAATACGACCAGCTCAGCGACACCGTGCCGTTCCCCGCCGATGCGCTCAGGCTGATGCTCGAACCCGTCGGAGGTGGCGTCGTGCCGCCGCCCGAGGGCACCGAGCACTCCTTCACTTGTTTCTCCGGGATGGGATCGGAGCCGAAGGTGGCGACGGTACAGCTGAACGTGCCATTCAAGACTTTGTAAACGAACTTGCCGGAGGCGCCGAAGGCCACGTTGGTGCTGCTGCTCACCGAGCATGTCTCGTTGATCTTGCAGATGGTCACGTAGCCTTCGGGCCGGTTGGTCGCGCTCCAGGCGGTGGCGGCCGCCGCCAGTAACAATCCCCCTACACACAATTTGCGAAGCATAGTTATCTCCTGTCCGTTGGATGTTTCCTATGATCTTCAGTGCTCTGTTCGACCGGGCGTCGCTGCGGGCCGTGAGCGAGGCGCAAGGACACGGCTGCGTCACCGTCCACGGCGCGCATCTGCCCGGTTCCCCCTACCTTGAATTGACACCGGTGGCAAAATTGGATCGATTCGTGACACCGGTGTCAGCGACCGTACAAGCAGCCTCGGCCCGGCGCCTATACGTACAAGGGGAAAGAGCGAAAGGTCTCTGATCCGTATGGCTTTTCTGCGGTCGTCCCGCCCGCGGACCGGTACTAAGACGGCCGGCGGCGATCGCTCACCCGTTTCGCCTTGCCCGCCGACCGCTCCAGGGAGCTGGCGGGATGAACGATCACGGTGGTCGTCACGCCGATGTATGACTTGATCGACTGGACCAGCTCGCCCGCGACCCGCCCGTGAGGATCTTCGGCTCCGGCTTGCAGCTCGACATTGACGGTGAGCGAGTCCAGATGTCCCTCGCGGAAGATTTCCAGATGATAGTGAGGCGCCAGCGCCGGCTGTTGCAGGATCAGTTCTTCGATCTGCGTTGGAAACACATTGACGCCGCGGATGATCAGCATGTCGTCGGTCCGGCCGGAGATGCGGGCCATTCGCCGCATCGTGCGCGCCGTCGGCGGCAGCAACCGAGTGCGATCGCGCGTGCGATACCGAATCACCGGCAGCGCTTCTTTGCTCACCGACGTGAGCACCAGCTCGCCCTCTTCGCCGTCGGGCAACACTCGCCCGGTGTCGGGGTCGATGATCTCGGGATAGAAATGGTCTTCCCAGATCACCGGCCCGTCCTTGCTCGAAACACATTCCATCGCCACGCCCGGCCCCATCACTTCGGACAGACCATAAATGTCGACCGCGTCGATACCCATGCGCGATTCGATCTCGGTGCGCATGGCATTGGTCCAGGGCTCGGCGCCGAAGATGCCGATCTGCAGCGAGCACGACGCCGGATCGGTGCCTTGACGCGCGAACTCTTCGGCGATCGCGAGCATGTACGAAGGCGTGACCATGATGACGCGCGGCTCGAGATCGCGAATGAGCTGCACTTGTTTCTCGGTCTGTCCGCCCGACATGGGCACAACGGTGCAGCCCAGTCTTTCGGCACCGTAGTGCGCGCCGAGTCCGCCGGTGAACAAACCGTAGCCATAGGCGACGTGCACGAGATCTCCCGGCCGCGCGCCGCCGGCGAAGATGGATCGCGCCATCAGCTCCGCCCATACATCGATGTCGTTGCGCGTGTATGCGACGACCGTGGGCTTGCCGGTCGTGCCGCTGGAAGCATGCAAACGAATTGCCTGTTGCCGGGGCACTGCCAGCAGCCCGAAGGGATATTGATCGCGAAAGTCCTGCTTCACGAGGAACGGGAACCGGCTCAAATCCTCCAGCGCCCGCAGGTCGTCTGGATGTGCGCCAGCGGCGTCGAACGCTCTTTTATAATGAGGAACGTTGTCATAAGCGTGCCGCAGCGACCACTGCAAGCGCTGCAACTGCAGCGCCTTCAGCTCATCGACGCTGGCGCGCTCGATGGCGTGATACGTTTCTTTGTCCGGCGACATGCGCTCCTCCTGCTAGCTGCATTCGAGAGTGCTTCAGCCTTGATGCTCGCGAACCTGGTGGGAGCGACCGCGGAACAGCGCGATCGTCTCGCCATGCTGATTGGTGACCGTCACTTCATATACACCGTTGCGCCTGGAGCGCCAGCGCTCGACCGCGACGGCAGTCAGCTCATCGCCGCCTCGTGCGGGCGCAAGAAAATCGATCGACGCAGCGGCCGCTACGACGACGCCGCCGTGCGAATTGCAGGAGAACGCGAACGCGCTGTCCGCGAGCGAAAAGATCAGGCCGCCGTGACATGACGAGTGACCATTCAGCATGTCCTCGCGCACCTGCATCGCGAGCTTGGCGTAGCCCGGTCGCACTTCGAGGATGCGCATGCCCAAAGCTTGCGAGGCACGATCACTGGCGTACATCGCCTCGGCGGAACGCTCGGCGAGCAATTGAGCATCATCGGAAGACACGCGCGACTCCGCGGCAAAAGGTGCGTCGTAAAATGACACACCATTTTGCGCAGCTCAACCTTTAGCGTGTCAGGTCGGCCGGGTCGGTTGCATCGGTGAGCGCGGCCAACGGCTTGGGCTCGACCGCGTGATCGTGGCCTTCCTGCGTCTGACCGCGACGCCAGTACGCTTTGACGCGCTCGGTGAAGCCGTAGATGTAGGTGTACAGCACCGGCACGATGAGCAGCGTCAGCAGGGTTGAAGTGATCACACCACCGATGACCGCGCGCCCCATCGGTGCGAGCAGCTCGCCGCCGGCGCCCACGCCGATGGCCATGGGCAGCATGCCGAAGATCATCGCCAGTGTCGTCATCAGGATCGGACGCAGACGCACCTGGCCCGCTTCGAAGATGGCTTCTCGCAGAGGCATGCCATTGCGAATGGCCTGATTGGTGAAGTCCACCAGCAGAATGGCGTTCTTGGTCACCAGGCCCATCAACATGATGAAGCCGATGATGGAGAAGATGTTCAGCGTCGTGCCCGTGAAGGCCAGTGCCAGCAACACACCGATCAGCGACAGCGGCAGCGACGCCATGATCGCCACTGGCTGCAGGAAGCTGCCGAACTGCGAAGCCAGCACCAGGTAAATGAAGATCACCGCGAGGCCGAGCGCGGCGGCGGCCGCCGCCGAGGTATCGTCCATCTCCTGCTGCGCACCGCCGACATCGAAGCGATAGCCCGGCGGCAGCTGCATGGCCTGAACGATCTTCTTGGCATCGGTGCCAACGTCACCCGACGGCCGCCCCTGCGCATTGCCGTAGATCGTGATGCGTCGTTGCAGGTTGAGCCGCTTGATCTGCTGCGGACTGGTGGTTTCGACGAAATCCGCAATCTGGCGGATCGGCACCAGCAACGGCGCGCCGTTCGCATCGGTGCGCGTGCTGCTCACATAGAGATCGCCCAGATCGGACACGATCTCGCGACGCTCCTTGGGCAGTTGCACGATCACGTCGTAATCCTGACCGTCCGGCCCGAGCCAGGTGCTGATCTGATCGCCCGCGATCAGCGGACGCAGCGCATTGCCGATGCTCGCCGTGGTCAGGCCGAGATCGCTCGCGAGCTCGTTCTTGATGCGCACCGCGATGGTCGGATTGGCGCCGCGCTCGCTGCTCTCCAGGTCGGCGATGCCGGGAATCTTCGACAGCCGCGCCATCAGCTCCTGCGACAGCTCGGTCAGCTTGCTGTTCTCGGGGCCGAGGATCGAGATCACGACCGGCTGGTTCTGGCCCTGCACCGTCAGGCTCAAGCCGGCCATGTTCGACAGCCGCTTGCGAATCTGCTCCTCGATCTGCTTCTGCGGCGGACGATCGAACTGCGTCTTGTCCTTCAACAGAATGCGCACGCGCGCATAGTTGCGGCCTTCGTCGGTGCCGACCGTGGTCACGATGCTGTCGACGCCGTCGATCTCGCGAATGGCGTCTTCGGCATCGCGAATCTTGGCGTCCGTATATTCGAGGCTGGAGCCGATGGGCGTGTTCATGCGCATGAACATGATGCCCTCGTCCTGCTGCGGCACGAACTCGGTGCCCACCAGCGGCACGATCGGGAAGCTGCCGAAGAACGAGACAGCGGCGATCACCAGCATCAGCGCACGCGGGCTCAAGCTCACCCGGCGCGAAATGCCGTAGCGCCGTCCGCTCAACGTCCAGCGCAGCAGACGATCATAGACCCGGTGCGCGTAGTCGATCACCGATTCGACACGCTCCATCACCTTGCCCAGCCACGGCACGCGGCGGAAACGCCCTTCGCTCGGATCCGGCCAGACCGACGACAGCATCGGATCGAGCGTGAAGCTCACGAACAACGACACGAGCACCGCGACCGCCACGGTGATGCCGAACGGCAGGAAGAACTTGCCGATGATGCCGCTCATGAAAGCGACCGGAATGAACACGGCGAGGATCGCGAAGGTCGTCGCCATCACCGCCAGGCCGATTTCGCTGGTGCCTTCGAGCGCGGCGACGCGATGGCTCTTGCCCATTTCGGCATGGCGCACGATGTTCTCGCGCACCACGATGGCGTCGTCGATCAACAGACCGATGCACAACGACAACGCCATCAGGGTCATGAAGTTGAGCGTGAAGCCGAACGCATGCAGCGCCGTGAAAGTCGCGATCACCGAAATCGGCAGCGTCAGCCCGGTGATGACGGTGGAACGCCACGAATGCAGGAACAGGAACACGATCAGGATCGTGAGCAGGGCGCCCTCGATGATGGTTTCCTTGACCCGATCCAGCGAGCCTTCGATGAACTTGGCATCGGACCACAAGGTGCGGATGACGATGTCCGCCGGCAGGCGCGAGGTGAGCTCGGCGACCGCTTCGTCGACGCCCTTGCCGACTTCGACCATGTTGGCCTGCTGCACCTTGTAAACGTCCAGCGACACCGAGCGCATGCCGTTCATGCGCGAGATGGATTGCTCTTCCGCCTCGCCGTCGACGATGTCGGCGACCTGGTGCAGATACACCGGCGCGCCGCCCTGATTCGCCACGATGATGCGCTCGAAGTCGCGCGGATCCTTCATCTTGCCTTCGACGCGGACCAGCTGTTCCTGGGCGCCGCGAGAGATCATGCCGGCCGGCAGATCCTGGTTCGCCGCCCGCACCGCTTCCATCACCTGATCCACACCGACCCGGAAGCTCTGCAGCTGCTCCGGCCGCAGGAAGATCTGCACTTGCCGCTCGACGGCGCCGCCGGTGGAAACATTGCCCACGCCGTAGGAATTCTGCAGCCGCTTGACGATCTGCTGATCCACGATGGTGGAGACTTCACGCAGACTGCGCGTCGTGGAATAAACGACCAGGCTGACCACCGGCTCGGTGGAGCTGTCGTTGGTGGCTCGCGAAATGGTGGGCTCGCGCACGTCGCGGGGCAGCGACGAACGGATCTGGGCCACCTTGTCGCGCACTTCCTGGGTGGCGGCGACGCTGTCGACTTCCATCCGGAAGTCGATCATCAGGAAAGCATTACCTTCGCGCGCCGTGCCGTAGATGTTCTTCACGCCCTCGACGCTGTTGATGACGTTCTCGAGCGGCTTGATGACGTCGTTCTCGATGGCCTCGGGCGACGCGCCGGGGTAGGCGACCGTTATATAGGCCTGCGGTACGTTGATCTCGGGCATCTGCTCGACCGGCAGCAGACGGTACGAGTACAGGCCGAGCACGACCAGGGCCAGCATGACCATGGTCGCGAACACGGGCTGATTGACGCTGGTGCGTGTGATCCACATGTGAGCCAGCCAGCCGCTTAGTTGCGGGCGATTTCAGTCTTGGCGGTCGTTTCGATCTTGCGTACGCGCGCGACGGCGCCGGCCTTGTCATCGCCGATCTCGGCAACGATGACCTGATCGCCGGCGCTCAGGCCGTCGCGAACCTCGACGAATGCTTCACCTTCGCTACGCGGGCCAACCTTCACTGGGGTGCGCACGATCTTGTCGTCGCGCAGCACGTATACATATGAAACACCCGCATCATCACGCACCGCGCGCTGCGACACCGCGAGCACCGGCTGGGTCGAGTTGAGCATCAGCGAGCCTTGCGCGAACATGCCGCCCTTGAGCGCGCTGTCCGGATTCGGCACGGCGATGTAAATCATGATGGCGCGCGAATTGTCGGCCGTGACCGGATTGATCCGCTGCACTTCGCCTTCGAAAACGCGATCGCCGAAACCACTGACGCGAAAACGCACCTTCTGACCGACGCGCACCGACGGAATCTCCGCGGCCGGCACGGCCGCTTCCAGCACCATCTGTTTCAGATCGACCAGGGTCACGATGGCCGAGTCGGGCGACACCTTTTCGCCCGGTTGCACCAGGCGTTTCGCGATCGTTCCGGAGAACGGCGCGCGAATCACGGCATCGTCCAGATTGATCTTGGCGACGCGAGCCTGGGCCTCGGCGAGCTTGAAGCTCGCGACGCTGCCGGCGTAAGCGCTCTCGGTCTGCTCGAACGTGTTCTGCGAAATGAACTTCTGTTCCAGCAGCTGACGATTCTTGTCACGGTTGAGCCGGGCCAGCTCGAGATCGGCACGCGCCTTTTCCACCGCCGCCGCTTCGCGGTCGTATTGAGCCTGCAAATTGCGAGTGTCGACGCGGGCGATCACCTCGCCTTCACGCACATCCTGACCTTCACGCAGCTTCAATTGCTCGACTTCACCGCCGACTTTGGATTTCAAGGTCGCCTGTACGAACGGCGCGATGCTGCCGGACAGCGGCAAGGCACGGTTCAGGATTCGCGTTTCGACCGTAGAAATATCCACTGTCGCGAGCTCGACGGGAGCCGCAGCGGGCGCGGGCGCCGCAGCCGCGGGCGCTGCCGGATTGCGTGCAAGGACCCATGCACCGACGCCGATGACCGCCAGCACCGCCGCAGCAATCGACGCTTTCATCGGATCGATCCGGGTGAAGGAGCCGCCGCCCTGATGTCCATCAGCCGCTCCCCCCGTCGACGCCGCGTCCTGGGCCGGCGCGGCTTGCCGGGATTCCGCCGGACGCGTTGGAAAGGGCGTGACCGCCGCCCCCGCTTCGTAGCGCATCGAAGACTGATTGGCACTGCTGTTCATTGCTGGTTCCACGAGCGGGGTTCCCGATATCCTTGGTCGGCGCGAGTCAGCTTAGAACACCGCACTCGCGCTTCAGTTGCACCCCTCGCCCCAAAGGCCAGGGGGCGCGGTTCCAGATTGGACGGCGCGAAATCCCAAAAGGTTACAGGGCACGCAAAATTCTTTCTGCGACCGCCGTCCCCATCACACCTGCTGCTGTTTCCACCGCCCCCGCCTGAACAGCACCAGACTCCACAGCGCCAGCGCCGAAAAGCCGATGGGGACGGCAATGAATACACCCAGCGGCCCCATGGCGAAGAAATCCGCCAGCAGCCAGGCGAGTGGAATCTGTCCAAGCCAGAAACAATAGAAATTCAGCCGCGTCGGCGTCCAGGTGTCGCCCGCACCATTGAAGGCCGCTTCCAGGCACATGCCGGCTGCATACAACGGGAACGCCAGACTGACGATCCACAGCGAGCGGATGCCGTGCTCCAGCACGGGCGGATCGTCAGTAAACAACCGAACCAGCGGCCCCGCTCCGAGCACGAACGCCAGGCCGACGATCCCCAGAAAGATCACATTGAACCGGGTCGCGATCCAGATGGCTTGCTCGGCGCGGTCCGGTTTGCCTGCGCCGAGGTTCTGTCCCACCAGGGTCGCACCGGCATTCGCCAGCCCCCAGGCGGGCATCAAGGCAAACATGACTATGCGCATCGCGATCGTATAACCGGCCAGCGCCGCGCTGCCGAAGGCAGCCAGGATCTTGAACAGACCGACCCAGCTGGTCGTGCCGATCAGCAGTTGCGCAATGCCCGTGCTCGCGGTGCCCATGATGGCGCGCAGGTCCACGAACACGGGCTTCAGATGCCGCAGGCGGACCTGTACGCGACTGTGGAACCCCGCCAGGTGCCACAATTGATACAGCACGCCGACACCGCGACCGATGTTGGTCGCGACTGCCGCGCCGGTCACGCCCAGCTCCGGAAACGGTCCCCAGCCGAAAATGAACAAGGGACCGAGCACGATATTCAAAGCATTCGCCAGCCACAGCGTGCGCATGGCCAGCACCGCATCGCCGGCGCCGCGAAAAATCGCGTTGATCAAAAAGATCATGAACACCGTCACATTGCAGCCGAGCATGATGCGAGCGAAGTCGGTGCCCAGCGACACGATGCTCTCGCTGGCGCCCATCAGCCGGAGAATGTCCGACGCGAAGTAACTCAGCACCAGGCCGATGGCCGCCGAGACCGTGACTCCGATCAGGAGGATCTGACCGGCGGCTTGCGCGGCGCGCTCCGGATCCTTCTCACCGATGCGCCGGGCAACGATCGCGGTCGCTGCAATGGCGATGCCGATCGCCACGGCGTAGATCAGCGTCATCACCGACTCGGTCAGGCCCACCACTGCAATCGCATCCGAGCCGAGTCGCGACACCCAGAACACGTCAACGACGGCGAACAGCGACTCCATGATCATTTCCAGCACCATGGGCACGGCCAGCAGCAGCACCGCACGCTGCAACGGCACCGCGGTGTAATCGAGGTGCCGGCCTTGCAACGACAACCGCACGATCTGCCAGAAGGAGAGGTCGGGCTGCGCGGCGGCACTCTCGGCGCCGGCCTGCTCTTGAATGGATGTCGGCATGGGGGGCGCGATTGTACCGGGCCGGACGCACTTTGCCGCACGCGACCGCCGACTCAACCAGGGAAAAACTCACATTCGCAAGCGCTGCAAATCGGTTACCTTTGCACATCGAATCAACATTAACTAAAGGCACCATCTACAGCGATGCCACCCACTTTCCGCTGCCGTCATGGGCTGTTCGCCGCTGCCACCCTGCTGTTCACTTCGCTGTGCTGGTCCCAGCCGCTGCCCTCCGGCAAGCTGCAGATCAAATCCGCGTCCGTGCTGATCATGGACGAGGGCGACGCGACGGTGCTGTATTCCAAGGACGCCCAGAAGGTGCGGCCGATCGCCTCCATCACCAAGCTGATGACGGCGCTGGTGGTGCTCGAAGACGAGCAGCCGCTGGACGAGGTGTTGACCATCCTGCAGGTCGACCGTGAGAAGACCAAGGGATCCGCCTCGCGCCTGGCGGTGGGCACCAAGCTCACCCGTGGCGAGCTGCTGCATCTGGCATTGATGTCCTCGGAGAATCGTGCGGCACAGGCCGTGTGCCGTGCCCATACCGGCGGCCTCGCGGCCTGCCTGAAGGCCATGAATGCCAAGGCACGTCAGCTGGGGATGAAGAGCTCCCACTTCGTCGATCCCACCGGTCTGTCGAGCGGCAACGTCGCCACTGCCTCGGACCTGGTCAAGCTCGTCATGGCGGCGTCGCGCGAGCCCTTGATCCAGGAGTACTCCACCAGTGAAAAGCTGACCGTGCCCGTGGGGCGTCAGTTGCTCGAGTTCCACAACACCAACTCGCTGACCTCCAAGGACGACTGGGACATTTCCGTCCAGAAGACCGGCTTCACCCAGGATGCGGGGCAATGCCTGGTGATGCGGGCGACGATCCAGGATCGCCCTACCGTCATGGTGCTGCTCAACTCGTTCGGCAAGCTCACCCGCGTGGCCGATGCCCGACGCGTACGTCGCTGGATCGAAGGCGGCGCCAGCACCCAGATGGCACGCGCCGGCAAATAACAATGTGTGAGCCGAATCACACGGCCTTGATGTTTGCTGAATCCGCGGTGTAAGCCCCGGATCCAATAAGAACTGTACTGGCCCCTGGCGTCGCCCGGACCGAATCCGGGTGGCGAGGCGCAGCGCTTCTCCCCTGTTTATCCGTCTTCACCGGTAACCAGCCGCGGTTCACCGGCGGCGCGATTTTTTTCCTCGCCGCCGCTGCAACCCTTTCTGAAAAGCTCGCGTCAGAAGCTACGAACACCGCAACGATGCGGATTTGGAAACAAACCCACCAGGAGCAATGTCATGTACGCAGTCAGCCAAGCCACTCAGACCACTCAGCGCGCCGTTTGCATGGCTCTGTCGGTCGCGATCGTCACTCTGTCGCTCACCTTCGGTGCCTTCGGTGTCGAGTCCATGGAACACGTCGGTTACAGCGTGACCGTGACGCAGCTGCAGTGATTGGAGCGCCGATCATGCGCTCATCGAGCTCGACTCCGCGGCTCGTCCGCCACATCGGCGG
>Ga0065721_10004692_pt1 | contig 30700 bp, 40 predicted proteins | sample Mesricmetagenome_FD_59108 | JGI IMG/M metagenome (GOLD analysis project Ga0065721, IMG submission 59108) | Mesophilic microbial community from rice straw/compost enrichment Sample: eDNA_1 v2 (version 2) | ecosystem: Engineered > Solid waste > Grass > Composting > Bioreactor | place: USA: Davis...
TTAATTCTAACAATTTCTTGTCTTCCTGAAATATTTACAACTATCCACATTGTTTGGTTATTATATATAATTTGGGTTTTCCGAGATTCGAACTAGGGACCTTACCCTTATCAAGGGTATGCTCTGACCAACTAAGCTAAAAACCCAAATACAATTGTTTTATTTTCTTTGATATTTTTTAGAAGTTTTTTTGTCTTATTATTTTTACCAAAAGTAACCCCTAAATAATATGTATTATATAAATATATGATTTTTAAAATAATGACTCTTAAGAATGAAAATATAGAATTACCTTCAAACTGCATTAAATCTTCTACATAATTCTGTCCTTTAAAAAGGAAAACTTTAAAAATACTACTTTTCCAAAAACCTTTTGAAAATAAATCATCATATAGTTTTAAATAGTAATTTTTATCATTTATATCTTTTATTATAAAGAATTTTACAGATATGAATAACACAAGGATTATTATGTAAACAGCAGCGAAAAATTTATATGAAGAAAACTTATTTTTAATTTTACCTCTAAAGAAATTTAGTCGAGAAGATAAAGTCTTAAGACACGTTTTTCTTCTAGTTCTATTGTGGAATAATTTCTTATAAATACGAGCAAAAGGTAATCCTATAAAATGATTACCATTAAATTTTCCTCTAAATACAAAAGAAAATAAACTTTCGCAACGTATTTTACTTACCAATGTTATTAAACGTATATAAGGTTCTAGTAAATTATATCTTAAAATTGTGACGTAATCAACAAGTTCTCCAACATTTGCATTTCGATGTTGTTTGTTAAATCCTTCATTGTTTCTTGCATAACTTGATATTGTGTTTAAAATATCCTTGCATTTATTTATAAAAAGTTTACCAAATTTCATACAAATTAGATCGTTTTTATTTTTAACATTAATTTCACCAAAATTTTATATATTAAATTAAAAGCTGTATTTGAAAATTCTGAACCACCTTTTATGTGTTTTATTAATTTCTTAATATCTATCTGAAATTCTTTATTATCTTTTTGATAACCAATAATGTCTTTTATTTTGTGTTTCTCAATTAAAACAATTTTTAGTTGTTGATTTTTTTTTATCATTATTATTCTTTTCATAATCAAATAAATCGTATATTTGTAATAAATTGTTTTATATATAGATCTAAATTGAAAAAAATATCAATTTTTTGTGCAGCGTTTTTAATAAAATCATTCTTACTAACAATACTCATTAATAATACAACTTTAATAAAAGAAAGAATTATTAAAAATGAATTAAAGAAATAGTATTTATAGAATGATTTAAAATATATTTTTCCGCTTTTTCTACCACTTCGTAATAAGATAAATTTTCTGAAGAATAGAAATTGAAATAATTTATTTACATTTTTAATTGTATTTAATTGTTTTGAAATAAGATTTAAATATTTAGAAAACACATTAAATTTACTTAAAATATATTCTGTGATTTTTTTAGCATAATTTATTTTTTTATTTTTTTCAAATACACGAAGTACAAGAACTAAATTGTGTAAAATAAATTTAATATTTGATAGAACCGAAACTAATTTATTGCTTAAATTATTAGTAAAGATAAAAGTATTATTTTCAATTTCTAAAAATTTAACAAAATCTTCCGAAACATGTAATCTAGCTGATCTAAGATCTTTGTTAATTCTTTTTTTTATTCGAACCTTTCGTGTAAACATATATTTATGTCCTTTTTTTAATTTTCTTTTTCTTTTATTTTCAATAAATTTAATTATAAATTTTTTAAAACTTTCTTTTCTTATTAACTTTATTCTCGATTTTCTTAATCTAGGATCAACACCTTCTTTTCGTTTATTAAGTAAATTTCTCAATATTGAAATTTGTTTAAAATATAATATCCTAGATGAAAGATTCTGTATTTTTAATCTAAAAATTTTAATTCTAATAAATTTGTTAAAAAATAAATTAATTACAATTTTTATTATAACTGATAATGTTAATAAAATTAAAAATATAAATTTCTCAATAGCCAAATATATTTTATGTATAATATATTTTATAAAAAAACTGAAATATAATGTAATTAGCCTTAATATTTTATTATTAGTTAAATTTGATATATTTAATGCTTGATAAGACGTATCTTTATTTCTTATATTACTTTTTAATATTGAAATTGCAAATGTTTTTAATTTTTCCGTATTTTCCATATTTAAAGTTAAATTTTTATTTTTAATTGGTAGCATTTTTGTTGACATAAGCTTACATGTTCTAAAAAAAGAAAAACATTTCCCTCACTTTGTTGGCAATATTATACTATTATACTATATATAAGTATAATTAAATAGGTATTCCTGTAGTTTTTATACAAGACATGTTTGAACTATAACAATATGAAATCTTCACCAATATTAAAGCTGATGGTTTAACGTTTTATCTTTCATATTTTATACAACGGAAAATGAAGCCCTAATTAAACAGTATCAAAAATAATAAGGATTTATTAGTATATCTCGGCTAAATTTATTACTAAACTTACACCTGATACCTATCAAACAACTAGTCTCGTTGTAATCCAAAAATACTAATCTTGAACATAGCTTCTCGCTTAGATGCTTTCAGCGATTATCTAATCATACGTAGCTACCCAGCGTTTACTTTTGGAAAAATAACTGGTACACCATTGGTATGTTTTTCTCGGTCCTCTCGTACTAGAGAAAAATGCTCTCAATATTTTCACGCTCACACCGGATATGGACCGAACTGTCTCACGACGTTCTGAACCCAGCTCACGTACCACTTTAATGGGCGAACAGCCCAACCCTTGGAACCTTCTACAGCTCCAGGATGTGATGAGCCGACATCGAGGTGCCAAACCTCCCCGGCGATAAGAACTCTTGGGGGAGATCAGCCTGTTATCCCTAGAGTAACTTTTATCCGTTAAGTGACGACCTTTCCTTTTAGTATCGTCAGATCACTAAGACCGACTTACGTCCTTGTTCGACTTGTAAGTCTCACAATCAAGCTTTCTTATGCCTTTGCACTCTACAAACGGTTTCTGTCCGTTCTGAGAAAACCTTTGTACACCTCCGTTACTTTTTAGGAGGTGACCGCCCCAGTCAAACTGCCCAGCAAGGAATGTCTTTATTATATAAATTAGACTTCTATAATTCTAAGAGTGGTATTTCACTGTCGGTTTTCACCTCCCACATATTCTACACATAAAATTATATTAGCCAATCCTAACATGCAGTAAAGCTTCATAGGGTCTCGCTGTCCTTGTGCAAGTAGTCCGCATCTTCACAGACATTTCTTTTTCACCGAGTCCCTCTTTGAGACAGTGCCCAAATCGTTACGCCTTTCATGCGGGTCGGAATTTACCCGACAAGGAATTTCGCTACCTTAGGACCGTTATAGTTACAGCCGCCGTTCACCGAGGCTTAATTCTCAAGCAACAATAAGGTACTTTATATTATTACAAGATCTTTTAACTTTTCGGCACTGGGCAGGCGTCAGCCCCCTTACATCGTTTTTCAACTTAGCGGAGACTTATGTTTTTGTTAAACAGTCGTTTGGGCCATTTATTGAAACCATAAAATGGTACCTCTTCTCCCGAAGTTACGAGGTCAATTTGCCGAGTTCCTTAAAGAGAGTTATCTCGCGCTCCATAGTATTCTCTACTCATCTACCTGTGTCAGTTTTAGTACAGACTCTATATCTTTAGCTTGTAATAGGACTTTTCTAGTGAGTATAATATTTACTTTTGTCTACACATAAGATAAACAAACAAAAACATTTTGATAAAATGTTTTCACCATTTTCATTTATGTTTTTGTATGAAACATTCCAAAATTTCACAAGTATAATTTTCTCAGTCATCCTTACAAAAAAATATAAAGGTATAGTAATATTAAACTATTAACCATCGGCTACGCTAAAAGCCTCACCTTAGATTGTGACTAACCCGTCGCGGACGAACCTTCCGACGGAAACCTTAGATTATAGGAGTATTTGATTCTCACAAATATTTTCGTTACTCAAGCCAGCATTCTCACTACTAAAAAATCCACTTTTATTTTCATTAAAGCTTCTACTCTTTTAGTACGCCCCCCTACCAATTAATGTATATAACGTCAAATATAGAAATTATATTTTTTATGAGTTATATTATTAATTCCACAGCTTCGGCAAAATACTTAGTCTCGCAAATTATCAGCGCAAAAAAACTATTCCAGTGAGCTTTTACGCACTCTTTAAAGGATTGCTGCTTCTAAGCGAACCTCCTGGATGTCTGAGTAATTTTACTTCTTTAAAAACACTTAGTATTTATTTTAAGGCCTTATCTAGTGGTCTGGGCTGTTTCCCTCTCGACTTTACGGCTTGTCCCATAAAGTCTAACTAGAAAGCATTTATGTTATATTCAGATTTTGCATTAAATCAGTACTTCGTTAGAAGCCATCATTAAAACAGAGCTTTACCATAACATAATTTTAACTTTCCGCTGTGCCTACACACATTTCGGGGAGAACCAGCTATCTCCGAATTCGATTGGCATTTCACCACTAACCTCAAATCATCCGTTGGTTTTTCAACACCAAACAGTTCGGACCTCCACCATGGTTTAACATAGATTCATCCTGTTCAAGGTTAGATCATCCGGTTTCGGGTCTATATGTAACAACAAACGCTTTTTTTAGCTCGCTTTCACTAAGGCTCCGGTATTTTTTTACCTTAACCAAGCTGCCACAAATAACTCGCTGGCTCATTCTTCAACAGGCACGAATATAGAAAATTAATTTTCTACATTCAGCTTGTAAACTTGTAATTTCAGGTTCTATTTCACTCCCAACTACGGGTTCTTTTCACCTTTCCTTCACAGTACTATTCACTATCGGAACTTCATTAATATTTAGCCTTACGAGAAGGTCCTCGCAGATTCACACGGAATTTCACGTGTTCCATGTTACTTGGGGTTTTCCTTTTTGAAAAATGTTATTCAAAATACAAGACTATCACTTTCTATGGTGCATTTTTCCAAAATGCTTCTTTTAAATAACTACGAAATATGTTTTCGATAAACAAATAGAATTATTTTTCATATAAACAGGAAACCCCGCTACCCTAAATTATATTTAGTTTAGGCTACTCCCTTTTCACTCACCATTACTTGGGGAATCATTTTTATTTTCTTTTCCTCTCAATAATAAGATGTTTCAGTTCTTGAGGTTTTTCTTTATTTTCTAATATGAAATTTAACAAAGAAATATGAAGTCCTAGGCATCCATTACAAGTTATTAATTACTTTTGACAAACCCACCCACCAACCCTATTTGATATATAGAAAAACCAGGCCTAGCAGGAATCGAACCTACATTTGAAACTTAGAAGGTTTCTGTTTTTATCCATTAAACTATAGACCTGGTTGGACAAAATTGGATTTGAACCAATGACCTCTTGCTTGTAAGGCAAGCACTCTACCAGCTGAGTTATTTGTCCAGCCGACAGTGAGATTTGAACTCACAACCCTTTGTTTACAAAACAAAAGCTCAACCATTTGAGCTATGTCGGCTAAAAATTTTTAAAATAAATCTTTAATCAAAATCGAATAAAGTATTCTACGATTTAACATTATATGTTGTCGCTTTAAACTAGATATTAATAAATTATATTTTAACCCTAAGTTTTTTAAATTAGTATTTATAAATTTTATCCATTTACTACGAAAGTTTCTTTTATTTATTTTTCGTGAAATAAATTGATTGCTCAACTTTTTCAAAAACTTTTGTTTAGCAATTTTATAAATATTAGAATTTCTAGAATTCTTAATCTCTTTAAAAATTCTTTTATGTTTATTTCTTTTATTCGTTACTTTATTCATAATTTAAAAGTTAAAAAAATATAATACTGATTTTTTTAATCTACGTTTTCTTGATGGTCGCTTTTTAGAAAGCAAATGCCTAAAGTTTCTTTTTTTTCTCAAAACAACTTTTTTTTTTACTTTTATTCGTTTTAGAAAAGAAGATTTCATAAAAATTATATAAGAGGAAGTGGGATTCGAACCCACGAAATTTTTCAATTTTTCTGATTTCAAGTCAGATGCAATAGACCACTCTGCCATTCCTCTTAAAAAACAAAATGTACATGTGCAGGAAACGGACTCGAACCGCTGACCTCCGGGCTATGAAACCGACGAGCTACCTCTGCTCTATCCTGCGCAGTGAATAACGCGAATTGAACGCGCGGCCTTAACTTTGGCAAAGTTATGTTCTACCACTGAACTATATTCACTGGCATTATAAATAAAATTCAAAAGCACTTTGTATGAGTTTTAATATTTGTAAATTTATAAAATTAGGTTTTTGTAACTTTAAAGTAATGTTTTCAATGTTATCAACGATAATTGCATTAAAAAAAACACGTCCCATTAAATAATATTTAATATTTTCTTTTGCAACTTTTGATTTAGTTAAAATAATATCACCTACCTTGCAACTAAAACTTGGATGTTTTTCTTTTTTAGAATTTACATAAACCTGTCCATGATTTATCAATTGTCTAGCCTGCAAAATTGTTTTAGCTAAATGTATGTTATAAAGTATAAAATCTAAACGAGAATGCAGAATGTTGTATAAACCAAGGAAAGGATTATTTGTTATATGAGATAAAGTATATTTAATATAATTTTTCAATTGTCGTTCGTTTAAACAAAAATTTAGTTTTAATTTTTGTTTATCATGAAGCCTATCAAGAAAGGACTTTTTAACAGAGGTTTTTTTAGATGCAAAAAAAGGATGTTCACCTGGTTTATTTTGTCTTTGGTTTATTCTTTTATTAGTTAAACCAGGAAAGGTGTTTTTAAATTTTCTTATATATCGTAGTTTTTTTTTTTTAAACATAATAAAAATTAAATTATATACAAAGGTGAACGACGAGATTTGAACTCGCGAATAAAGGATCCACAAACCTTTTCCTTAACCACTTGGATACATTCACCACTAATCAAATTCTGGAAAGGAAGGATTCGAACCTCCGATCAAGAGTCCAAAGCCCTTTGTCTTACCACTTGACTACTTCCCAAAATAAAGATTATAAAAAAGAGAGGGTTTGGCGGGACTCGAACCCACGACATTATGGTCCGTAGCCATAAACTCTAATCCACTGAGTTACAAACCCAAATATAATTTATTATTTACCAACTACTTTTAATGATGCCTGGTAGTTGTTCGTTTTTTGCAAATTCTTTAATAGACTGACGACTTAAATTAAAAAATTTATAAAAACCTTTTGTTCGCTTCGTATGAAAACAAAAATTAACACGTTTATTTTTTTTATATAATTTTTTGTGAAATAAAAAATAAAATTTTAAATCATTTGGAGTTAATATTTTATTATCTACCGTTATATCTTTAATTTCATTTAACATATATCGTTAAGCGATTTTTTCTATGATAACACTACCACCCGCTGATTCTATTTGTGTTTTTAATTCATTAGCCTCTTCTAAAAAAATATCTTGTTTAATTATAGATGGTGTTTGCTCAACTAAATCTTTAGATTCTTTTAGACCCAAGCCTAATAAAAGTTTAACTGTTTTTAGTACTGAAATTTTCTTATCAGATTTAACAGAAGATAATATTACTTTAAATTTTGGTTTACTTGCAACCTCTGTTGCATTTTCAGTTGTATTTAAATTTGTTTCTTCCAAATCAACATTGAAATCAAATTTATTTTTTAATTCTATTGTTAATTTGTTTAAATCAAAAATCGATATTTTATCAATGTAATTATTAAAATCAAAATTGCACATAAGAATGCGAAAATATATTTACAAAATTGAAAATTTTTAAAATTTATGCGGACATTATAATTTTATATATAGAGTATATATACTGAGAATATTTGAATATATTGTAGTATATCTGAATATACGAGAGTATATACGAAGTATATACGAATGTATATGAAGATATACGAAAATATATGAAGATATACGAAGATATATATACGATGTATATAAAATTATAATTTTTTAGTTTTTTTTTAAAACTCCGCTAATAATTTTAAAAACTTCTTGTGTAGTGTTCTTAAATGTCCAACCGCTTAGCACTAAGGTTGTTAAAACGTGAAAAACTTTTACTGAAGGATATTTCTCAAGAAAATCAAAATATGGTTTTCTTAATGCTTTATAATAGTCTAAAACGTTCATAAATTATAAACTGAATGTATAAGAAATTTTAACATCAGGTAAATATTTAAAAATTAATTCAATTATAGAACCTGATTTGATAACACTGTTATCTTTTTTTTCAGACTTCTCTTTTTTGTTAACGTGTTCTTCGTTTATTGTATTTTTTAAAAATAAACATTCATTATCAATATTAGTTACCTTAATGTTTTTTAAAATAGCTAATAAGGTATTTGTTTCAATTTTTAAATTAAATTTTTTTATTAGCTCAATTAATAATATAATTGAGTTGATTATTAGAATAAAGTTAATCATAATAACAAAATATACCTGTAGTTTAAATCGGTAAAATAAAGATCTCCAAAATCTTAGTTGAAGGTTCAAGTCCTTCTAGGTATGAAGAACAACCCCCATATTTTGTGCGGTACCTAAAATCATTTTTTTAAGACTTTCATCATCTAAATGTGGAAAGTCGTTTTTTTTTACCTTTAATATAGATGAAAATTCATCTGTATTCATTTTGTATATAGTTTCTTTACTTTTAGATGAACCTTTTTCTAATTTTAATTCATCTAAAATTACCCTAGAAGTAGGTGCACCAAATATTTTATATTCAAATGTTTTATCTGCAAAAATATAAATAAGTACTTGTCGTAATCCTTTTTCTTTTGAAGTTTTTTCATTAAAATCTTTTATAAAGAGATTAGGATTAATGTTGTATGCAGTAAGTAAGGGTCCTAAAGGTGGAGCAGCGTTAGCCTTACCAGCTTCTAATTGAAATTTCATAACTCTTATAATTTCTTTCATAACTATCTTTATTTAGATGATATAGCCAAAATAGCTCAATGGTAGAGTAAAGGACTGAAGATCCTCTGGTTCCCAGTTCGATTCTGGGTTTTGGCAAAAATAACTTTTATAGTGTAAAAATCAGAGTGTGGATATCTGCCTCTACTTTTATATTCTTCATAACATTTGAAACTCCTCGAGTTTTAGCTATAAAATCAACAAGAGGTGTTTCAAAATATTGTTCTAAAGATCGTGCTACCTGGCGCGCACCAAATGATAAATTAAAACCCTTTTTTAAAAGAAAGCGAAAAGCATTTTGTGTAATAACTAAATTAATATTTAGACTATTTTCTAATAATTCTTTTCGTTCTTCTAATTGTTTAGTTAGTATTTTTTCTATAACACTTAATACAAGAGGCTGAAAAATAACAACTTGGTCTAATCTATTTATAAATTCAGGTCTAAAACGTTCTAATAGTTCCTTCATAATATTATTGTTCATATGATTTTTATCACTATCAGTAAGTGATATTTTATTTTTCATAAAATCAAAAATAAATGAAGCACCTATATTAGAAGTCAGTATAATTATTGAATCTAAAAAGGAAATTAAATTATCTTTTGAGTCTCGTAAATATCCTTCGTCTAAAACTTGAAGGAATAAATCCATAACTTGTTTATCTGATTTTTCTATTTCATCAAATAATAAAACACATTTTGGATTTTCACGCATTCTTTCTGTTAACACACCTTCACGATCATAACCGATAAATCCAGGAGTTGTTCCGATCATTTTGCTGATAGAAAATTTGTCCATGTATTCTGACATATCAAATCTAACTAAAGCTTCTGGCTTTTCGTATAAATTTTTAGCTAGGGTTTTCGCCATTTCTGTTTTACCAACACCAGTAGGTCCACAGAAAATAAAAGAACCTATGGGTTTTTTTTTTATATTTAAACCAACAATAGATCTTTTTATTGCACCAGAAACACTTCGTATTGCTTCTTCTTGTCCAATTAATCGTTTTTGTATATCACTTTCAAATTTAAATAATTTTGATAAATCAAGAGTATTTTCTTGATTTTCAACAACCGGAGCTATTTCCTCAAAAAATTGATTTAAATTTGATTTTTGGTCCTCGTCAAATAAAAAAAACATATTATATTCTAGTAATTTCAACAGAAATATTATTAGTAATTCTAAAAGATAATTTTTTGAAAAAAGTTTTCAAAAATTTTAGTAAATTTTCATCAGTTGAAAATGTAGAATAAAAAGTAACTGAATACAAATTCAATTCAAAATGATCTCTACTATCCTTATTCACAAATGGAGATCTCAATACACAGAAAACATTTTTTTTTTCTGGTAAAAAAACAGGACCATAAAAATAATCATCAAGATTTTCTTTTGAAAAAGCGTGAATAAATGCCTTTAGTATTGATTCATTATAAGAATGTATAGTTAACTTTATTTTGTTTCGAACTGAAGGTTTTTCCATAAGACTTTAAATAAGTTTTGATATAACACCAGCCCCTACAGTTTTACCCCCTTCACGGATAGCAAAACGCATGCCTTCTTCAATAGCAACTGAATGAATTAATTCTACCTCTAATTTAACTTTGTCACCAGGAAGAACCATTTCAACATTTTCGTTTTGATCTGATAAAATTCTATTTACTTTTCCAGTAACATCTAACGTCCTTACAAAAAATTGAGGTCTATATCCTACAAAAAATGGTGTATGTCTACCACCTTCTTCTTTTTTTAAAATGTATACTTCTGCTTCAAATTTATTATATGATTTAATTGAAGATGTTTTTGAAAGAACCATACCTCGCATAACTTCTGATTTTTGAAGACCACGTAAAAGTATACCTACATTATCACCAGCTTCTGCTATATCTAATGTTTTTTGAAACATTTCAATACCTGTAATTGTAGTTTGTCGTGTTTTTAGTATACCTACAATATCAACGTTGTCACCAACCTTCGCAACACCACGTTCTACTCGGCCAGTAGCTACTGTACCTCTACCTGAAATTGAAAAGACATCTTCAATTGACATTAAAAAAGGCTTTTCTACTTCTCTAACAGGAACTTCTACATATTCATCAACTTTTGTTAAAAGTTCAAAAATTTTATCCACCCAAATGTTATCACCTTTCTTTACAGTAGGATTTTCTTGTACTTCTGTTAATGCTTTCAATGCAGAACCAGAAACAATTGGAGCATTTTCTCCATCAAATTCAAATTTTGATAAAAGCTCTCTAACTTCCAATTCCACAACTTCTAAAAGTTCTTTGTCATCCATTTGGTCTTCTTTATTTAAGAAAACAACAATTTTCGGAACACCTACTTGTTTTGCTAATAACAAGTGTTCTCTTGTTTGTGGCATAGGCCCATCAACAGCTGAAACGACTAATATAGCTGCATCCATTTGTGCAGCACCTGTAATCATATTTTTAATATAATCAGCGTGTCCTGGACAATCCACGTGAGCATAATGTCTATTTTCTGTTTCATATTCAACGTGAGATGTATTGATTGTAATTCCACGAGTTTTTTCTTCAGGAGCATCATCAATTTCCTCATATTTTGTTAATTGTGAACCCCCCACAGTTGAAAGTACAGCAGTTATTGCTGCAGTTAGTGTTGTTTTACCATGATCTACATGACCAATGGTACCTATATTAATATTAGGTTTATTTTTTTCAAATTTTTCTTTTGCCATAAGACATTTAAGTTATGTAATAATAGAAAATTTTATTCTTCTTTTTTTATCAAACATTTTTGCTGTATTTTTCATAATATCACGTTCTATTTCCATTTTTTTATGATATGAAAAACTTTTCTTATAAAAAGACAAAATAATTTCATTTGCTAATTTTGAAGAAAATGATCTACCTTTGTTCTTTTTGTAATTTTCCACAAGCATATTTAATCCTTGTACAAATGAATCGTATTTTGTTAATAACTTTTTTATTTTCACAATCTTTTTTGTATCTGGATTGATTTTATTTATAAAACTAATTCTTGGTGATATATTATATAAGGCAATCAAAAAAATTAAATAAGCATTATAATTTTCTTTTGACTTGATAATTTCGAATGTTTCATTAATTAACTGTTTAGATCGATTATACACGCCATCGCGCAAAAATTTTCTTGTTAAAACAGATAAAATAAAATCATGTGGTATAGATTTGTATTTAGTGTATTTTTTATCAATTTTATATAACCTAGACATATTTTTTTAATGGTTTTTTAACACCATATTTAGAACGTGAAGTTGTACGTTTCAATGCTCCTATAGCATCTAGCGCTCCGCGTATTACTTTATATTTTAAACCAGGTAAATCTTTTGTACGACCACCACGTATCAATAAAGAAGAATGTTCTACTATTGAATGTGACTCTCCTGGAATATACGCTGTTACCTCTTTTTCTGTTGTCAAACGCACACGAGCTACTTTTCGTTTAGCAGAATTGGGTTTTTTAGGATTTATAACAAAAGTTCTTATACAAATACCACGAGATTGAGGATTATTTTTCAGAGCAGGAGTTTTTTTTCTTATTTTTCTTTTTTTTCTAAAATTTTTTAATAATTGATTTCTAGTAAGCATAATTTAATAATTATCTATTTGCCCCATTTTTCAATTTTGACATTTGTTTTACTAAAAACAAATTTAAATAAATATTTGTTATTATAAACAACATTAATTTTATAATTTTTAATTTTATATTTATTTTTCATAGATAATTATCTTTTATGATATTGTGATGCTTTTCTAGCTTTTTTTAAACCAAATTTTTTACGTTCTTTTTTCCTTAAATCAAGTGATTTGAAATCAGATGACAATGAACGCACAAATTCCGGTCCTATAATTTTAAAATTGCTATAAAAGGCACGTTTTATAGCTAAATCAATAGCTTTTGCTTTGTTGACTATTCCTCCCCCATGGATGAAAATAAAGACGCAAAAAAAGCATCTTTTATATAAGTCAGACATAATCAGAGAATTCATTACGCGCAATTTCTCATTCTTCGGAAAGTAATCATCTACAAATTTATTATTTACAAAGATATTATTTCCTAGTTCTATTTTATTTTTTTCTTTAAAAAAAACAAACATCTTCAACGAAGTTTCCTTCTTATTTAGTTTGTAGATAAAGAAATTGCATAGATTTAATTTTCTTAATTCCCTAATACATATCATATAAAGTAATTTTTAATTACAAATTAGAAATGTTCATCAGGTGAACTTATATCGTTAATTAATTCATATTGAGCACCTTCATATTCATAGCCATCATTGTTGTTATTTGAATCATCACTACCATCATAATAATAAGAATCATCAAATCTATGTATATTGGCGTCAAATTGAGAACCACCATCATCAGAATCGTAAGGATCGCTTGGTGAACGGCTTTCATACTTATTTACAAAAGTTTTGTTAGTTTCGTGATTATTTTTTTCATTGCAATTATTTAAATCGCAATTATTTCCTTTTTTACAACCATAATCACAAAGGTTGCTATTTTTTGATTTATTTTTTGTTTCTTCCTCATAATGGACAGCATTACTCATGCTTCTCATTAGATAAGAAAACAATTCTTTTGCTATTTGAATAAAAGGGGTAAACATATTCATGAAAACATTATCAAAGGCTTCCGCTGATATTCTAGTTGGCGTGCGGTTTGAAAATTGTTTTTTAGGGAAGCCTTGTAACACACCAACAGATTCTTTTGCTTCTTTTTCTGGTTTAATTGTTTCTTTTACAATTTTTTTATTTTCATTTTTAAACATTGACATAATTATTTTTTTTGCAAGTGACTTTAAAATTTGTGTTGCTGAAAATTTTTGTTTAGTTTTAATAATTTCTTTTAATTCCATAATTAACGTATTAAAGATGTAAAAACAGATGATAGAATCTTATTTGCTTCTAAAAAGGCACGAATTGGAGTAATGCTACCGTTTGTCCATATTTCTAAAATCAAAGATTCTACCATTTTATTAGGGAAGCTATATGATTCTTCCAACAATACTTTGTAATTTACCTTTGTAACAGGAGAAAAATTAGCATCAATTATTTTCGTTGTGGGATTCTCAATAAAATTTGTATAATTCTCATTATAAAATTTATAACCAAAACCTTGCTCTATTTTTAATCCCAAATCAAAAGTTGTATCATTTACTATTGTAAATAAATACTGCTGTGGATTAACAATAATTAAATGTTTTGGCACTATCAAGTCACCTGCTGTTACAACGGCAGGTCCTTTAATAACTATTTTTGCATCACAAGATTCTGATTTTGATGCTCTTAGTGATATTTTTTTTATATTATTAATTATATCAAAAAAGTCTTCCCGAACTGATTCCAAGAAAATAGAATCATTTTCTGGTTTATTGACTTTTAAATTTACTACCGCAGTACCCATCACACAACCTAATAAAATTCTTCTTAAAGAATTTCCAATTGTTATAGCAAGACCTGGGATTGTTAAATAATCATTAACTATTTTTAAAGATGTAAAATTTTTGTCAGATTCTATTATTTTGTAATCAAAATTTAATAAAGCATTCATAATTTACGCCTTTTTTGTGGTCGACACCCATTAAAAGGTATCATTGTTAGATCTTCCATTTCAATAACTTTAATATTATATAACGAAATATATTTTAATAATGCTTTTCGTATTGCGTTAAAACCTCTTATTTTTAACTTAAAATTTTTATTTTCAAAACCTTTAATTTTTTCGAAAAGATTGAACGATAGAAGTTTTGCAGCTAATGGACTTGTTTTTCTAAATCCACGCAATCCTATTGAACCAGAGGATAACCAGCCAATAACTTCGCCTTTAGGATTTGTTAGAGTAATTATAATATTATTGTGTTGTACGTGTATATAAATTGTTGTTTCTTCTTTTATTGTGGAAGGATCAAATTTGTTAAGTTTTCTTTTGTAAACTTTATTCATAGTTATTTACTCCTCTTTTTATTTCCCGACTTTGAAAATTACCTTCTAAGTATATATTGAAACATTTGCAATATCTAGGCCCTTGTTTCAATATATACTTAGAAGGTAGTGAGCCAGCGTGCGGGAAACACTGGCCCAGATATATATATATAAAATACGAGAAAATATTAATAGTTTTTAAACTTGAAAAAGTTATTATGTAACTTCTAGTAAAACTAAACGTTTTTTAGCCGTTTTACTATTAGTGCGCGTACGTTGACCTCTTACAGGAACTTTATTTTTATACCTACTACCTTTATAAGTTTTTAATGCTATTTCTCTTTTAAAATTATTGTTAACTGATCTTTTCAATGCATTACCTAAACTTTTTTCTTTCGTTAATATAAAAGTCTTTAATTCTTCTTTTTTTTCATCCGTTAACTGTGTAAAAGTTAACAGATGATTTATTTGTAAAGAATCCAATATATTTTTTGATCTATTAAATCCTATTCCATAAATTTTTGTTAATTCTTTTAATATAGTTTTGTTTTCATCAAGTGTTACATTTAATAATCTCATAATAAAATTATTGGTGTCCTTTATGTTTTCTAATTAAACATAAACGATACAATTTTTTATTTCTATATATAATTCGACAGTACTTACATATTTTTTTTAAAGAATTGATAATTTTCATACAATTTTAGTTTCTTTTATTCTATCTATAAAATCAAAAAAAGCATAAATATTATTCATAACATTTTTTGATTTGATACGTTTTACTAATAAATGATCAAACCCTGCTAATTTAGCTAAAACAAAAAACAATTTACTAGCACGGATACCAGTTTTTTTTGAATTTGGTTTAAATAAAATTAATGTCTTTTTCATTTTTATCAGAATATTAACAGGAATTGTTTTTTCTTCATTTTCTGTAAAATAGTGTTTAACAAAAACTAAATTTTTATATGAACTCTCAATTGCTTTTTTCCTAGCTATTGCTAAATTAATATCTTTACCGATACCTAACCCTATTAAATTTTTAGAATTACCAGTAGCAACAACAACTTTAAATCTTATTACTTTTCCTTTTTCTAATATTTTAGTAACTTTACTTATATGTAATATTTCACTTTTTAGAGATTTTTTAAACAACATACTACTTGCTTTTTTTATATACTTTTGGTATAAATTTTTCATTGTTAAATTTAATTCCTCTAAGCTTATATCTATTAAGAGGTTTGACCTTTTTAACTATCGATGCAAATGAGGCAACAGTGTCTTTATTATTTGAATAGATATTTAAATAAGTGGGATCTAATTTTTTTATATAAACATTTTCAGGTAGAAAAAGTTTTTTACTTTCATTAAAACCCGCATGGACTTCTAATATATTATTTTTAGAGGGGTATTCATCAATAACATTAAATTTGAAGCCCGTACCATGTATTTCAATAATTTTTTCATGTGGTTTTACAATTCCTAAAATCATATTATATAAAAGTTTTATTTCTGTTAAAGCTAACCTATAATCCCCTTTATTTAATTTGAAAATAATACCACAAATATCATTCTTTTTATTTACGTTAAATTTCGCAGAAACTTGTTCAGGCAGTTTATATTTAAAATGTCTAAGGCGTTTTAAACTAGACCTCCAATAAGAAACCATTATTGAATTATTAATAATAATTATCTCAAGTCCAGGAAACTTCTGGTAAATTTTTTCAAAAACTCTAACAAGGTGATTTTTATAAAAATTTATATTATTTTCATTTATATTCAGCATATTCTCTTATTAAAATTTACTTTTTACTTTTGTAAAATTTTCAATAGTTTTAAAAAAATCAATCTATCTATTTGATTTTTTTTTTGTTCTTTAAATACTAAGTTAATATTTAGTCCAAATGGTTTTAAATTAAACGAAAAACCAATCTCTGGAAAAATTAAATGTTCATCAATACCAAAACTAAAATTATATTGTTTGTCAAATTTTGTTTTTGGATCACTATTTTTCCAATTTTCAATCTGAGGAATGATAAAAAATATTAATTTGGTTACAAAAAGATTAACTTTTTTAGATCTTAACGTAGAGATCAATGCAATTTTATCCCCTTCTTTTAATTTGAAATTAGAAACTGATTTTTTTGCTTGAATAATTTTTGGTTTTTGTAATGTTATATTTTCAAAAACATTAATAGAACTTGATAAAAGTTTTTCATTTTTATCTAATTCGGTTCCCAAATTAGTATTTATTTTAACAGTATTTAATTTAGGTAATTCATGTATATTTTTGTATTTTAGTGAAGAAATTAAAAATTTTTTAATTTTTTTTTCTATTATTTTTTTAATATTCAAAACCATAAATTTAAATTAAAAAATTAAACAAAATTATTAGTCAGAGTAGTTACTTTTTTATATTTGGTTTTTATTTCATATGGTATTGGACCAAAAACATGTGTACCTTTTGGTGATAATGTTTTATCAACAATTAATACACAATTATCACTAAAACGTAATGTACTACCATCTAAACGCAATATGGGTTTTTTTGTCTTAATTAAAATTGCTGTAACAATCGAAGATTTTTTATATGTAGAAGATGTTGTTTTTTGTATTGATCCTATAATAATATCACCTACTGTTAATGTTTTTTTTCTTTTTAAAGTTCCTATAAATCTTATTTTATTTATGCCTGTATTATCACTAACTTTTAATATACATCCTAATTTTATCATATACCAAATTTTCCGTTATTTTAATAAAATCCTTGTTATTATGTTATTTTTAGTTTTACTTAAAGGTCGTGTTTGTTGTATTTCAACAATATCTCCAATTTCTATTGGAAGTGAATTTGTTTCTACACGTAATTTTTTAATTTTAAAATAATTTATTTTATATTTTTTCTGTTTTCTCAATTCTTTTATAAATACTGTTGCTGTATTAAATTTTGATTTATTTAAAATTACTCCAATTTTTTTCATATAAAATAGTTTTTACTGGCAATTTAAAACCCACTTGAGTAAGTGCTTTTTTTGCAATTTCATCAGGTATATTTTTCAATTCAAATAGAACCCTACCTTTTCGTATAGGCATAACCCAATATGCAACAGAACCTTTCCCCGTACCCATACGAGCACCTTCTGTTTTTTTACTAATAGGCTTATCAGGTAATATGTTGCTATAAATTTTCCCGGTACGTTTACTATATCTCAATATTGTTTTTCTACACGCTTCCATTTGTGAATATGAAAACCAGAAATTATCTAGGGCAACAACCCCTATAAAACCTTTGTGGAAATTTGATTTTTGTGCAGTTCTAAAAGATCTACGTTGTTGTTTTTTAAATTTAGTTTTTCGTGGTTTTTGCAATATCATCTTAAATTATATATAAAATTTATATTTACTATACCATCTTTTGTAGTTAGTGCTTTTGTTAAAAAACCAATTTTTGAACCAATTTTTTGTAAATTAATTACCCCAAAGTCCTCTTTTAACACCCTAGCCTTTTCACTACCATTGATTCTTCCCTTAACTATAACTTTAGCCCCTAATATTCTATTTATTTTTTTAAGTGATAAAATAAAATTTGACATTAGAAGTTTAACAGCTGTTTGTTGTTTCATTCTTTTAGCTAAATTATTAAATTTATTAATTACAAGTTGATGTTCTTTGCCATTCAGTACTTGTAAGTGTACGTTGGCATTATTATTATAAAAGTTTTTTTGTAGTAAGTGTTTTAAATAAACTATTTTTTCAAATATTTTTTTTGACTTAAGTTTCGATAAATAAATAACCAAGTACAAGGCAGCTTGTTGTGTTGCTATTGAGGTTTGTTTTCTAAAAATATAAATTGAATTAATTTCTGTCTCTTCTTTAGCAAAAAAATTATATATGAATTTCCTTAGAAAATAATCATCTTTTATAAATCCGCTGTAAGTTTTATCATCACCTACCCAATTTGATTTTTTGTATTTATATTTTGATCTAAATATTAATGGATTGATTTTTCTTCCCATATTATTTGATTTTATTAATTATTTTATAATTTTTAGATATAGATAAAGACTCATTTTTATTATCTAAATCATCTTTTTTATTTAAAATTAATGTAATAAAAGTATTTCGTTTTTCAATTACATCTGCTCGACCTTTGGCTCTATAATTTATTCTCTTTAATTTTTTAGATGGCGAGAATAATATGGAATAAATATAAATTTTTTCAATTAAATTTTCCGATACAGAATCTTTTGCAGCCATTCTTTTTATTTCAAATAGAAAAATGTTTAATTTTTTAACCACAACATTTAAATTAGGATTATTTTCTTTAACTAGTGAATTTAAAAAAAATAATAAACCCTTCCTTTTAAAAGACGATAATTTTTTCAATTTTTTAACTGATGATTTAATAAAAATTTTAATTTTATACATAATTTTTTATTTTTTGTTTTTTTTCTTATTTTTTATATTTTTATCTTTGACAGGATGTTTTGGATATTTTCGTGTTAAAGAAAATTCGCCAAGTTTTCTATTTATCATTTTATTTGTAATTAAAATATTTACAAACTGTTTACCATTATATACAGAAAAAACTGTCCCTACTAATGCGTAGGTAATCAAAATCGAACGTTTCCATGTTTTGATAGGGCCTTTGTTTTCATTATTTTTAATTATTTTTTTTATTACGGGTAAATTTAAATATATCATACACTTAATTTCTACGTATTATTAGATCGCTTGAAAGTTTTTTTTCTGTACGTGTTTTTTTACCTAAAGCGTGTTTACCCCAAGGTGTTAAGGGAAATTTTCTTCCTATTGGCGCTTTACCCTCACCACCACCGTGTGGATGATCAACAGCATTCATAGCAGAACCACGAACTGTGGGTCTTATACCTAATCTTCTAGAATAGCCTGCTTTCTGAGAAAAAACAGACTCTTTTCTCTTTTCTGGTACACCAATAAAAGCCACGCATTCTTTATTGAATAAACGTATTTCCTTAGAAGGCAAAAGAAGGATTTTATATTTTCCAGAATCACCTAATACAACGGCACAAGATTCTCCTGAACACGCTACTTTTGATTTTGAAAAAGGATAAAATTCAACATTATAAATTTTAGTACCTATATTAATATTTTCTAAAAATGTTGAATTGCCAGGGTTCTTGTTAATATTTTCCGAAAATATAATTCTATCACCTATATTCAACCCTTTAGGCTTTATTATATAATGTTTTATTCCATTTTCATAAAAAATAACAGAAAGATATGCATTTCGATTTGGATCATATTCTTGATACTTAACAATACCAACAACGTTTTTTAAACTTCTAGAGGATTTTAATATTCTAATTAAACGTTTTGATCCCCCTCCTCTATGTCGTACTGTTATTGTTCCTGTGTTATTTCTACCCTGTCGTTTTGTTTTTTTATAAATACAATGTTTCAATATCATATTTAGTAATTTAAGCGATAAATATTTCTATTTTTTACATTATTATTAAAAGTTATAATATAAATACGTTTATTTTTTTTATAACATTTATTAACTTTTTTTATTTTTTTATTGAAAAGAAAACCAAAATCAAGTTTTGTCAAAATAACTTCTGATTCTACACGTATTTTTTTGTTATCTTTAATTGCTTTTTCACTTAAAATAATTTTGAACATAATTAACTAAGAATTAAACGCTTCAACAATTTAAATAAATTTTCTTTTTCTATCAATATATATTGAGATCTCAGTACATCAAATGAATTCACAATATTCAAAGGTTTCAAATTAATATTTTTATAATTTGAATATTTTAAATACAATTTATTTTGTTCATTAAAAATATTATCTGTTAAAACTAAAACATTATTTTTTGAAAGGCTTTCAATATCAGCCTTATCTAATAGATCTAATAATAATAGGTTTTTTAATTTCAAAACCACAGAAGCAAAAAATAATTTTTTACTTAATTTTTTATTAATTTTTATCGTTTTTACGGATCCTGTTGGACCAAAAACAACTCCACCGCCCCTAAATAATGGTGATTTTTTACTTCCTGCACGGGCTCTACCAGTCCCTTTTTGTTTCCATAGTTTTCTATTACTAAATGAGACTAAAGATCTGTTTTTTGTTTTATTGGTTGTTCTTGTAATAGCGTATTTTTTTGTTATCAAACTTAAATGTTTAGATAAAATATTAAAATTATCTTTTTCAATGTTAGAAACAAAAGGATTAACGTCTTTTGGATCAAACATTAATATTAATTTGATCAGATTATCTAAAAGGTTTAGTAGACTTAATCTAGTTTTTAGTGTAATATTTTTTAATAACAATTGTTTATTTAAAAACGTAAACAAATATGTAAATTCAATAATTTTGTTTTTCATTAGTTCATTATTTTCATTAAGTTTAAAATTTTTGTCCATAAATTTTTTTAATAAAAATTAATATTTAATAACAATAAAGACATCACCACCAACTGTTCCAGGAACAGCACCTTGTACTATAAGGGTATAATTAGTTTTTGCTAAAACGTGAAGGTTTTTAACTGTTATTTTATTATTACCCAAATGCCCTGCCATTCTTTTATTCTCTAACACTCTTCCTGGTGTTGTACCAGCACCAATAGAACCTGGTCGTCTATAACTTTTTGAACCGTGAGTTTTTGGTCCTTGTTTAAAATGAAAACGTTTTATAGTGCCAGTAAAACCACGTCCTTTTGTATTAGCTATAATATCAACAGATTCGCAAACTAACTTGTCTATACGTAAAAATCGCAGCAAATTATATTTTTTATGTAATATATTATTTTCAACTAATTTTTGTATTGTTGATATATTAATTTTACTTCTAATAATTTTTTGCATTGGCAATAAATGTTTTCTTTCAAATTGACTTAACCTAGATTTAGTTAATTTATTTTTTCTAAGGGAAAATGCTTTAGAACATAGGTATAAATCAATTAATTCACCGTTATTTTTTAAATCAAAAAAATAATGAGGATATAAATTTAACACCGTTGCTGCTACCACTTCTCCATTGTTTTTTGTAAAACTTATCATTTTGTGTTTTTCAGCTAATAGTTTTATAAAATTATTCATACTAAAATTGTGAAGTTTGCATCTGATTGGATTCGAACCAATGATTATAGATTATGAGTCTACTGTCATGACCACTTAACGACAGATGCTGAAAAAACTTAGATAATACACAAATCCTTTAACTGCTTGTAGTTAGCTAAATTAAAAGTTTGTATAAAATTTTCATGTGCAACTTTTCTTTTTATTTTAATTGTTTTTTTGTTTTTTTTTGAATGTCCGACAAGGTCACCAATAACTATTTGAGGTTTTTTAGATAATTTTTCGTTTATGTATTCAATTTTAATTTTAATAGGTTTTCTATGTTTCATATTCCATTAATATTTTTGCGTATATTCATATTACATTTGTAGTCGAGACTAACGGGACTTGAACCCGCGACCAACGCTTCGACAAAGCGCTATTCTACCACTGAACTATAGTCTCTTTTACATATTTTGTTTATGTAAAAATAGAGGAGAAGGGATTCGAACCCTTGATATGTATTAAATATAATAGATTAGCAATCTACCGTCTTAAGCCACTCGACCACTCCTCTATGGTTGTGATTAGATTCGAACTAATAACCAAAGGTTTATGATTCCTTTACTCTAACCTGTTGAGCTACACAACCTTGAGTCGAATTGGATTTGAACCAATGTTGCAATAAATGCAGTGGATTTACAGTCCACTCTCTTAAACCACTCGAGCATCGACTCTTGCGAATAATGAGATTCGAACTCATAAATTTGGTTTGGAAAACCAATATTTTACCGTTAAATTATATTCGCTGGGTTATTAACTCAATGGTAGAGTTTTCGGCTTTTAATCGAAAAGTTCTGGGTTCGAATCCCAGATAACCCAATACATACTCTCAAGGGAAATCGAATCCCTGTTTCTTCCTTGAAAAAGAAGCGTCCTAACCACTAGACGATGAGAGCATAACTCGAGAAGACAGGACTTGAACCTGTGACTTTTGGTTCCCAAAACCAACACGCTACCAACTGCGTCACATCTCGTACTAATTAAAATAATTATTTTTTAACATTAAGTTTTTTGTTGAAAAATAAATATCTGTTATATCTTTTAAATTACTCCCTATTCTTATTTTTTGACCTAAAATTAAATTAGATTTTGTAGATGTTAACCAATCCTTTGACCCAAACAGAGTACGTTTAGTTAAGTCATTTAAGGTATCCTTAAAAGATAATGAACTTAATACACGATCACTTGTTTTAACACTTTTTGATATACCATCTATAATAGGTAAACCTATAAGAGGTAATTTTTTTAAACGTGTTGTCGTTTGTAATATTTTTAAATAAATTTTAAAATTTATTGTTTCATCATGTAAAAAAGGATTGTACAAAGGATTTATAATTAAAATACGAGAAAACATTACATTTATAACACTTTCAAAAATTTTTCTTGCTACAGTTATGTTTTGTTCCTTATATATTCGCTGTAAACTATTAACAATAAAAGACTTAAATTTTAATCTATTATAAAGTAATGTTTTTTCTAAATTAAATCTACTATTTAGTGTTGCAAAATGAAACCAACAAGAAACTTCTGGGTCTTTTCTTTCTTTAGAATTATATTTCGGAATTAACACTTTTGGCTCAGCATTACAATTAATGAAATGTGTATCAAAAGATGTTATAAATACATTTTTCTTGTTTTGAATCGGAACACCTAAAGAAAAATCTATATAGTTATAAGATGCAGGTTCAATAGAAGATTCTAATAAAGATTCTAACTTTGGTAGACCCTGTACAATATCATTCCCACTAACTTCAAATATTTTAACATATGAAAGAAAACCCTTAGAATCTATTATTTTTGAAGATAAATTATTTTTGACTTTAATTTTGGAGAGTCTTTTATAAAATATATCTTTAAACGTAAAATTCAGGGGTTTATTATTTTTTAAAAAGAATGTTTTATAGGTTGCCGACTTATCAATAGAAAAAATATTAGTAGTAAAAAATCCTTTTTTTCGTTCTACATTACTTGTATTAATAGGAAATTTTATTCTTGTAAAGTTTGAATAAACTCGTGCATTATTAATTTTTTTATACATAATTCTAATTTATTTTAAAACTATTAAAAATATAATAAATTAAATACCAAAATTTAATTATGTTATTTATCTCAACATAATTATTATTAAAACTAAAGGAATTCCAATCAACGTTATTTAACTGTAAATTGAAACAATATAATGTTTCACTATATATTTGATTATTATATTTAAACAAATTAATTTTGTTTAAATTTTTCGAAAGAACAATAATATAAATAGGTAAGAGATTGGAATTTTCTATATTAGTGTTTTGTGTTGGTGAAAACATATTTGTATTTTTTATTTTATTCATTAGAATTTTTTCTCGTTTATTCTCCCAATTTATTAGATTAACTTTTTTTTCGTAAATTTCAACAAAACCCGAAGCGTTTAATTTAAAATTTGTAGTCTGTTTTTGCGTTAATACACCCCCAGTATGGAACGTTCTCATAGTCAACTGTGTACTTGGTTCACTTATGCTATGGGCGGACAAAATACCAATATTTTCACCTAAAGAAACAATATTTCTAGTAGCATAATTCAATCCAAAACATTTTTGACATAGATTGTTATCAAATTGACAACTTAAAACAGAATTTTTGAAAATTACAACTTTTCTCGGTTTCAAAGAAACTTTTTTTCTATAAGATAAAGTAGGTTTATTAGAACATTTAGTTGAAATAACTTTAATTTCATATGATGACTCTATTAGACGGCGAGTTAAGTAACCAGAATCAGCTGTTTTTAAAGCTGTATCAATAATTCCTTTCCTAGCACCAAAAGAAGATAGAAGATATTCAAAAATGCTTAAACCATCAATAAATGAACTTTTTATAGGATATGGCACAATATTACCCGACTGATCAACCATCAAAGAACGCAATCCTATCAATTGATGTATTTGCTCTTTAGATCCTCTTGCACCAGACTCTAGTACAATTAACAATTGATTATTAGGGTCGTTTGTTCTAAGATATGATAAAATATATGTTTTAAGTAAATTGTTTGTATTATTCCAAACATCATTTATTTTTTGTATATTATATGAACTATTTTTTAATTCATTAAATTTCAGGCGCTCAACAATATTTAACAAAGACCTTATTTTTTTTTCTTTATTGATTATTCTTAAATCACTTAAAGACAAAGATAACCCAGCCTTCGTTGAAAAAATTGACCCAAGTAATTTTAATGACTCTAGTATTTGTATAGTTTTTGTAGAATTATAATTATCAAAAATATAACTAAAAACTTTATCAAAATTTTTTTTTGTTAATTGCTTATTTAATATTAAATTCATAATGTTAAATTGTTTTTTCTGACAATATTTTGTTTATAATTAATTGTCCAGGAGTTATTCTAACATAATCTTTTTGTAAAGAGTAAGTTTGGAACTGGTTGTTTTTTAATAAATTGCTTTTAAACCAAATAGGATCAGAAAGTTTTAGTTTTTTTTGCATAAAACTTGAAAAAAATTCATTATAATCATTGAAGTAGTTACCAAAACCAAAAGATTTTAATAAATAATTCTGTTGTCCTAAGTAATTTAAACCAAGAATTAATTCTTGTGTGGGTTTCATTTTTAAACTAGAATTACCAAACACAAATAAATCTTTAGTTGACTTCAATATTAAATTTAATTCAACTTGTGAAATCTTTGTTAGTGGTAAATATATAGCCATTTGATCACCATCAAAGTCGGCATTATATGCAGCGCAAACAAGTGGGTGTAATTGTATAGCATCTGTCATGGTCATTACAATATTAAAAGCCTGAATACCTAATTTATGTAATGTTGGTGCACGATTTAACATTACAATTTCATGTTTTATTAACTTTTTAAGTATTTCCAAATAAATACTATCAAAATTTTTAACTTTAGAAAGTACGACAGGTTTCAATTTGTTTAAAATTTTCGTAACTTTAAAAGATAATAAATTTTTCAATATCTTAAAAGGAATACCACAATGTGTAATATTTAAAAGAGGGTTTACAACGATAACCGTTCTAGCAGAGAAATTAATGCGTTTACCTAAAATACTCTTTCTGAAGCGCCCCTCTTTTCCTCTTATTACATCTACCAAGGATGGTGTTGGTCTATCACTTACTGATTGATTTTTATTTAATTTTTGATTATTAATTAAAAAATCTACAGTTTCTTGTAATGATTTTATTTCATTTGCTAATAAAAACTTTTTATTATCTATGTCTAATAAATTAATATAACGTAATTTTTCGTTAATAGTTAATATATTTTGATAAAGATAATTCATCTTTGATGATGTTGACCCATCTATATCCTCTGGATCAAAAGGTCTAAAATTAGGGGGCGTAACGGGAAAAGCTTTGAACATTATGGAAGAAATATTTGTTTTTGTTTTATAAAAATTTTCTAATAATCTTAACTTTCGTGATATTGTTGTATAGAATGACGACGTAATTTTTAAATTATTAAATTCTTTATTTATAAAACGCAACTCTTTTAAAATGTCAAACTTTTTGAAAAAATCAAAAATGGTCTCGCTAAAATAATGTGATAAATCAACTCCATTTTCACTTTTTCTAAATAAGAAAAGATATTTTTTTAAAGAAGACTGTATATTTTTATTATCTAAAATACTATTTAAAGAAAAACTAAATCTAGTAAGTTTTCTATCTATTTCACCAGTTTCATCAACATGTTGTACCTGACCATGAGATGCACGAATAGCGGAATTCATTATCTTTAACAAATCATTTAATTTTTTGAAATAATAAAATTGATTTTCTTTAGGTACAGTTAAATATATTAACTCTCTTAGGACGTTTTCTTGAGTACCAAAAAATATTTTTAATAAATTAAAATTACTTGACAAAAATAATGGATTAAAAACAGGTGCAGCTAAAGGTATATAACCCATACGATAATCACGTATAGTATTTAATGTAAGTGAAACATTGCAAACATTGCAATCTCGAAATAGCATTATTTTTTGATTAATTCTATAACACAAACATTTAAAATTAAAAATAGGACCAAAAATAACTTCGCTAAATAATCCTTCGTTGTGAAATTCGATAAGTTTAGGAGTTTTTCGAAAAAATAGTGGAGAAGTCACTTCACCAAAAAATGTTTGTTTACGTTTGTATTTTGTATTTGATCTAAATGTAGATATTTCAAATTCTAGAACTTGTTCACGTTTAGCCCAATTCTGTATTTTTTCAGAAGAAGCTATATTTATTTTTAACCTATTAATTTTATTTAAATTAAACGATTTTTTATTTTTTTCCATAATAAGGATAAATATCTGTTAACATTTTCATAGCAGTCATGAAAATATCTTGTTTTTTAAATTCATTTAAAATATCACTAGAATGTACTTTATTATCAACAAAATTATCTGAATTTAAATTTAAATCAAACCCTAATGATTTCAAATCTAGATCTAATATAAACAGTGCTTTTGAATAATTTAATTGGTCAATTAAAGAATCTGTTTCTAAAACCTTTGAAAGTTTTTCGTTCATGAAAATATCATCTGATTTTAAGTTTAACATTTCATTCAACGTATAAGCTGCACCGTAAGCTTCTAAAGCCCAAACCTCCATCTCACCAAAACGTTGTCCACCTTTCAATTTTTTACCTTTTAATGGTTGACCAGTTATTAAACTATTAGGACCTATTGTTCTTGATGTAATTTTATCTTGGGCTAAATGAAACAGTTTTAAAATATATGTTCTACCAACAAGTACAGGATTATCCATAATTTCTCCTGAGCGACCGTCAACAACATAATTTTTATCACTATTATCATTTATAAATGAATAAGTTTTTTTTAATTTTAATTTATTTTCTTTTAACTTTTGGTTAATTAATATTTTACTTGCGTATTTTCCAAAACATTCATCAAAAGACAACAACTTATATCGTTTGTGAAGATTTGTACCTATAAAACCTAGCAAAGTTTCAAAGATTTGGCCAACATTCATTCTTGAGGGTATTCCTAACGGGTTTAACAATATATCAACAGGAGTTCCATCAAGTAAAAATGGCATATCAATTTCAGGTATGATTCGCGAAATAACCCCTTTGTTACCAAAGCGTCCAGAAAGTTTATCACCAACATGTATTTTTCGTATCTGTAATACATCTATTTTGAAGAATTTACTGTGATATTCAATTTTTAAATTTTCTGTTGTTTCGGCCTCAGGAATTTTAATTTCTACATTAGCAATATAGCCATCAAAATCACTTTCAACAAAAATAAGTCTTTTATCCTTTAAAATTGAATTTTCATCACTTTTTTCTTCTTTGACAAGAATAATATCTCCTGTTTTTATATTTCTATTTTTATTTATTAGACCTACGGTTTTTAATTTATTAGTTTTTATATGAGGTAAAATAAGGTCATTAACAAAAAGTATTTGCTCATTATCTGTTATTTCAATAGAAATACTTTTAGAATGAAGAGATGTTAATTTATCATTTTTAAGCAGACGATCACTTATAACAATGGCATCTTCAAAGTTGAAACCATCCCAATTCATATACGCAACAGTTAAATTTGTACCAAGCGTTAATTCGGAATTAGTAATAGAAAACCCATCAGCTAAAATTTGTCCAAATGTAACTGATTCGCCTGGCCAGACGGCGCTTACTGTATTAATTACAGTTTCATTAAAGGTTGCTTTAATCTTATCTAAAAAATAAATCAATTTTTTATTATTATTTGTTTGAATTATTATTTTACTTGAGTCTGAATAAATTACATTACCACAAGATAATGACTTTAATACACTAGAAGCCGATGCTATATTTTCTTCTATACCAGAACTAACAATTGTTTTTTGTGGGAATAACAGAGGTACAGCCTGTTTTTGCATATTAGCACCCATTAAAATTCTATTACCATCATTATGTTCTAAAAAGGGGATATTTGAACATGCAATAGAAAATATTTGTAAATATGTTAGAAAGCTAGAATTCACATTATTTACTTTGATTTCAGAAAAATCTTTGTCAATTTTTATATTTTTGATAGTATTATTTGAAAAAAAATCTATCTGATCGCTAGAGAATTGTACACATTTTAATTCTTCAATATTATTATCAAAGTATTGTATTTTCTCATTGATAATTTCTTTACCGTTTTTAATAAAAAATAACGGAGTTTCCAATAAACCGTATTTGTTAGATAAAGAAAGCGTTGTTAAACTCGTTATTAAACCAGCACTACCTCCTTCTGGTGTATCAATTGGACATAATCGGCCAAAATTAGAAGAATGGATACTTCTTATGTCTAAGGAAATATTATCATTTCCTTCTTGTTTTTTTAAATTTAAAAATTTTCGTTGTTGTGCTAATGTTGTTAAAGGATTTGTTTGTTCTATTGGTAATGATACATCGCTGTTTGAAAATAATTCATCTATTTCATATGATATATTACTTTGTTTTATTTTATTTATTAGTCGAAAAACGGTAGATTGTTCTTCAACATTAAGTTTTTCTTTATCTTCGATGAAACTTAAATTATAATAAATTATATTTGTAAAATAATCATTTAAATATTTGATAGTTTTATTTTCTAGGTCATCTAAATCTGGAATTAGCTTTTCGTAATTTTTTAGTTTTAAGATTAACTCTTTAATTTTCGAAATGTCGATCTTTGTTAGAAACAATGTATTATCAGGAAGTGTAAGATTAAATTTTTTATTTAATTTATATCGAACTTTTTTTGAAATTTTAAAATAATCTAAAAAATCCAACTTCATTAGAAGATTAGATAAAATTGGTTTTTTACCTTCTAAAAAAAATTCAAGTAAAGCTTTGCTTTCACTATATTCAAGATTATTTAAATTTATGTTATTATTATTGTCTAAAGAGATTTGCAAAGTCCTGTCTTGTTTTTCATCATATAGAATAGCTTGTATGTCAGTTAAATTCTTTGGATCTATAAAAATTACTGGATCAAAAGCTAATTGCTGGTGCACTATTTTTGGTGTTCCATTTATCCAAAATGTATCATCATTAAGTAAAAGGGGAAAATTGCAAATAAATAAATTAAATTTTTTGATGAAACCCGTTTTTTTATTAAGTATTTCTACTGGAACATATAATGAAATATTAATTGTTTCTTCATTAAATGTTTTATAACTTTTATTTGGGAATTTGAAAAAATATTCATCCGCATATATATGTAACAATTCATATGAATTGGGTGCAATATTTGCGAAATTTTTTAATATTTTTCGAATACTTTCATTTATAAAATAATAAATATCAATTTTTTTGTCTTCATTTAAGTCAAAAAAATTAAGGGTTTCTATATATTTGTTTAAATTATTTTGCATAATTTATTTATACACGAAGATTTTTCTTCGTTAATGGGAATAGAGGGACTCGAACCCTCATGACTTTTGGCCAACGGATTTTAAGTCCGATACGTCTACCAAATTCCGCCATATTCCCAAGGTAACTAAAAAAGATGATACTCAGACTCGAACTGAGGTAGTCAAAGTTTTGCAAACTTCCGCCTTACCACTTGGCTATATCATCTAAATAAAGATAGTTATGAAAGAAATTATAAGAGTTATGAAATTTCAATTAGAAGCTGGTAAGGCTAACGCTGCTCCACCTTTAGGACCCTTACTTACTGCATACAACATTAATCC
>Ga0065721_10001385_pt1 | contig 30696 bp, 30 predicted proteins | sample Mesricmetagenome_FD_59108 | JGI IMG/M metagenome (GOLD analysis project Ga0065721, IMG submission 59108) | Mesophilic microbial community from rice straw/compost enrichment Sample: eDNA_1 v2 (version 2) | ecosystem: Engineered > Solid waste > Grass > Composting > Bioreactor | place: USA: Davis...
GCAGCTTTTCGATGATCAGATCCAGCACGCTGGCGTTACGGTAAAAACTTTCACCGAAGTCCAGCACGGCATAGTTTTTCAGCATGATCCAGAAACGCTCATGGGCTGGCTTATCGAACCCGTACATCACCTGGATGCGTTCGACGATCTCCGGTGGAAGGCCACGGGCGGAGTAGTCTTCTGACTGGCCACCAGCGATATTGGCATGCTGCATCCGATAGATCATCTGTTCTACCGGGCCGCCGGGAGCGGCCTGCACAATAGCGAAGTTGATCAGCAATATGCCGAAAAGCGTTGGCAGCATCAGTGCCAGTCGGCGAAGAATGTAGTTGCCCATGGTTGCCTTTATAAGACGTTTATCTACTTTTTGCGGGCACTAATGCGCTTGGCTTTTTCCGGATCTACCCACCAGGTGAGTATACCGGTGCTGAAAGTCCGGTCGAACGCCGGAGCAATGTCCGGTTGTCCAAATTTATCCCAGTAAACCAGACGGTGTTCGATCAGATTCCAGTGAGGCACAACATAATGATGGTGGAGCAGGGCACGATCAAGGGCGCGCGTACGGACGACAAGCTCTTCACGATCAGGGGCATTGATGACCAGCTCAATCAAGGCATCAATAGCCGGGTTTTTAATTCCCATGTAGTTGCTTGATCCCTGGATATCAGCAGCACTTGAGGACCAGTAATCCCGTTGTTCGTTACCGGGAGACTGTGACTGACCGATAGCCAGCGTGGTCATGTCAAAGTCATGGCCCTGCACGCGGTTGATGTACTGCGAGGTGTCAACCATACGAATGTTCATCTCTATTCCCAGCCGCTTTAAGCTCTGGGCAAAGGGGTTCAGTATCCGCTCAAAAGATGGATCCCGCTCAAGAAATTCAATGACGACGGGCTTTTGTGTGGCAGGATCAATCAATTTGCCGTTAACAATTTTATATCCCGCTTCACTGAGCAGCTGCTGGGCTTTACGCAGGTTGGTCCGATTGTTACCGCTGCCGTCAGTGGTGGGGTTGGTATAGGGTTCAGTGAAGACGCTTGCGGGTAAGTCTTTTTTGTATGCTGAAAGAATCTCCAGCTCACGCCCTTCGGGGAGGCCACTCGATGCCAGATCAGAGTTAAAGAAATAGCTGTTGGTCCGGGTATAGGAGTCGTAAAAGAGGTTGCGGTTGGCCCACTCAAAATCGAAAGCATAATTGAGCGCCTGGCGGAATTTAATATTGTTAAAAGGTGACCGGCGCAGGTTCATAAAGAAAGCCTGCATACCGCGAGGGCTGTAGTCGCGAATGCTTTGCTTTTTCAAAAAGCCATCCTTTGCCGCAGGGATGTCATAGCTGGTATGCCAGGACTTTGCGATACGCTCAGGACGAAAATCCAAGTGACCCGCCTTCAATGCTTCAATTGCAACGGTGTCATCACGGTAGTAATCGATAATGATCTCATCAAAGTTGTAATGCCCAACGTTAACTGCAAGATCTTTCGCCCAGTAGTCGGCGACTCGTTCATAAATAATTGAACGTCCTGCATCTACTCGTTTGACTTTGTAAGGACCGCTGCCCAAAGGAACATCCAGGCTGCTTTGATCAAAGTTTTTTTCTTTCCAGTAATGCGCTGGTAAAACCGGCAACTGACCGATGATCAGAGCCAGCTCCTTGTTGGTAGTACTGGAGAAATTAAATCTTACCCGCTGTTTATCGAGCGCAACGGCCTCTTTGATGTCGGCGTAATAGTACGCGTAAAGAGGCGCTCCCTTGGTGGTGAGTGTGGTGAAAGAAAAGACGACGTCATCGGCCGTAATCTGTTTACCATCATGGAAGCGCGCATTGGGATTCAGGTGATAAATCACCCAGCTGCGGTCCTCAGGATACTCAATCTTTTCAGCTACCAGACCGTATTGGGTGAAAGGCTCATCCATGGAGGATGTCGTCAAGGTATCGTAGATCAGCGAAAGATTGCTGGCCGGTGTTCCTTTGGTGATAAACGGGTTAAGGCTATCAAAGGTGCCCAAGGCGTGCTCTTTCAGGCTGCCGCCTTTCAGCGCTTTGGGTGAGGCATATTCGAAGTGCTTGAAGTCCGCGGGATACTTCGGCTGGCCATGCATCGAGATTGCATGGCTAACCAGCGTTTTTGCAGGGGCTTCAGCTTGCTTTGCCGCTGTATCAGCGGTTGCGACAGTGCTGGATATTAACAGGAAGCAGGATGAAATATAGTTGACAAAACGAAGGTTGAACAACCGGATGTAGTTCATACATGCTCCAATAAGTTTCTATTCCCGCTTAATTGATGTGCTGTTCATTCACATACAAGGTCAGCGATTGTCCCGGATGAATATAGCTGGCATCTTTCACGGAGTTCCAGCTCAGAATGTCCTTGGTAGATAAACGAAATCTGTTGGCAATGCTGTACAGGGTATCGCCGCGTTGAATCTGATAAACGAGTTTTTGTAGACCGTTTTCAGCTACAACAGTTTTATCAACAACGACATTGGCTTTGTTCGATACCAGAAGTTTCTGGCCCGGTTTCAGCAGGGCTTTAGTACTGATGTTGTTCAGTCGCGCAATCGTATTGACGCTGGTGTCGTAACGGCGGGCGATTGTCCAGAGATTATCTCCCGAACGCACGGTGTGATATTGCGCGCCGCTGCCCGGCTTTTTCTTGCCATAACCATACATCAGGTCTTCGGACGTTGTGTATTCCGGCATGGTGATGGCAGCACTGGGAACCAGCAATACCTGCCCAATGCGGATGTTGTTGTTCTTCAAACGGTTGACTGACTTGATTGCGTCCACTGTCGTTTTGTAGCGGCGAGCGATGCTGCCCAGCACATCGCCCTTGGCGACCGTATGCTCGCTCCAGCTGATGGGGGGCAGCTTAGGCATGTTGTCGAGCTGACTGGTAAAGCTTTCGGCGTTTGCTACCGGCACCAGGAGCACGTGTTCACCGGAAGGTGCGGTAAGCCAGCGGTTGTAGCCGGCGTTGAGATGCTGGAGCTCCGTCAGATCAATGTCCGCCAGACGCGCGGCCTGCATCAGGTCAATCTGGGAATCGAGACTGATTTTAATGAAGTACGGATCATTGGGGATATCGTGGAGGCTGACGCTATAGGCCTCGGGCGTTCGGACAATCTGCGCCAGGGCGAGCAGGTGTGGCACGTAGGACCGGGTCTCTTTCGGCAGCTGGAGCGACCAGAAGTCGGTTGGCTTGCCAGCGCTGCGGTTCTTCTCAATAGCGCGGCGTACACGACCTTCACCTGAGTTATACGCTGCCAGCGCCAGCAGCCAGTCGTTATCAAACATATTGTACAGGCGCTGGAGGTAGCGGATAGCTGCGTCGGTAGAGGCAACCACGTCACGGCGACCGTCGTACCACCAGTCCTGCCGGAGGCCGAAGTTTTTGCCGGTGCCCGATACAAATTGCCAGAGTCCTGCCGCCTTGGCACGGGAATAGGCAAATGGATCGTAAGAGCTTTCAATCATTGGCAGCAGCGCCAGCTCCAGGGGCATGTCGTTGTTTTCGAGCTCGGATACCACGTAATGTAGATATCGCTGGCTGCGTTCTGTCACCCGGTCGAGGTGAGCCTGGTGGTTGGAGTACCATTTGAGGTGAGCATCGACCTGGGCGTTGCTGATGACCGGCAGCCCGTAACCGTTACGGATGCGGGCCCAGATATCTTCATATTCAAATTCCGGAACTTTGCTGACTTCTTCGACGATCTTGTCTTCAAGATGCGCTCGCTGTTCGGAGTCGAGCTGGTAGTCCGGGTCCGGCAATCCGTTGTCAGCGGATTGGGGCTGAAGCATATTACAGGCAGACAGGGATGCGAGAGACAGCGATAAGGCAAAAAATCGCAAGCGTGGGTGGCGGTTGAACATCATCATTAGTCACGTTGATTTCTGGATTTATTGGCGCCGACCTCCCTGGAATCGACTGGTTGAGGCGATTCTATGTGCAACGTCCTACGTGGTCAATGAAGCATCACTTATGCTGAGAGGCAAGTAACAGCTTCAGGACTGGTCTTTCCAACGACGGACAGCTGCAAAGACGGCCGCGTCTGTCGCCAGCGAATCTTTGGCGTACCATTCAGCAGCTGCTTTTACGGTAGGCAGGTGACAGCGTAAAAAGGGGTTAGTCTTCAGCTCCAGCCCAATGGTGGAGGGAAGGGTAATGAGGTGCTGTTCACGGAGTTGCCGTGTCTGTTGCAGGCGGGCTTGTAAATCCGCATTATCCGGTTCAACGTTGGCGGCAAACTGGAGGTTGGCGAGGGTGTATTCGTGTGAACAGTAGATCAGTGTGTCATCGGGCAGGGCAGCGAGCCTGTTGAGCGACCCCAGCATCTGCTCAGGCTGTCCCTCAAACATTCTCCCGCAGCCACCAGCGAACAAGGCATCGCCACAGAAAAGCTTGGCCGGGCCGTTTTCATCTCGATAAACATAAGCCAGATGATCAAGGGTATGCCCCGGCACTGCCAGAACCTCGAGCTGGAGGTCCGGCAAGCTGATGGTGTCACTGTCTTTCAATGTGTGGGTGACCTGAGGTATGCGCTGAGAGGCGGGGCCATGAACAGGCACAGGAAAACGGGCCAGGAGATCATCAATCCCGTCTGTGTGATCCCAATGGTGATGTGTGACGATGATACCGGCCAGTTGTAACTGGTGGTGCTGCAGGAACTCCAGAACCGGCCGGGCGTCGCCCGGGTCAAGAATATAGACGTCAGGCTTGGCTGGGTCAGGCTGAAGAAGCCAGAAATAATTGCTCTCAAGGGCCGGGATGGGGTAAACAGTTAACACATCAATATCGCTCTTACTGGGGATAACTCAACGCAGGGGACAAGCCTAGCCTTCCCGGAGTTCAAAATAAACCCGTTACCGGAGCTTCTTATGTCACATCAGTCATTGCGTCAGTTCTGGCAAAAGCATTTCGGTGTTCTGCCTGAAGAAGAGGCCATCCGGGACATGGCCGGATGGTTTGAGACGCCCCTGGGCAAAGCGTTGCTGGTGGAAGAAGGGCAGTCCATAGAGCAGGCGCTGCAATGCCTGTTTGGTTACCACCTGTTGCAGATGAGCGTCAGTCCGCGTCTTGATCTGGGTAATTCCAGCAGGATCACCCACCGCTTCGCGCTGAATCCGGTGTTGGACAAAAACCCCGGGCTCTCCGCCCTGAGCGACTTCACTGACCTGCCGCTGCCGGAAGAGTCCATTGATGTTGTTCTGCTGCACCATGTATTGGATTACAGCCAAAGTCCTCATCAGCTGTTACGGGAATCCGCGCGGGTACTTATCCCTCGCGGCCATCTGGTAATCCTCGGTTTTAATCCCTGGAGTGTGTTCGGGACTTGCCGGTGGTTCGCACGGTTCTTCAGCCGTAAACCGCGCTGGCGCCATCAATCATTGCGTCTGGGGCGGATCCTGGACTGGCTGACCCTGCTGGATTTTGAGCCAGTGGAGGTTCAGCAGGGTTTTTACCGCTTGCCGATCCAGCATCCGGGGGCCATTAAACATTTGCATTGGCTGGAGCGCTGGGGTAAAAGGCTGCGCCTGCCTTGGGGTGGCTACTACCTCATTGTGGCCCGTAAAGACCGTATAGCATTGACGCCATTAAAGCCGGCGTGGAGCAGCCTCAAGCCGGTGCCAGGGCTGGGTATTACCAAGCTTCATGGACGGGTGAAAAGTCCGCCGATCAAGGTGGCGAAGATTAATCGGAACAATGGGGTAGAGTGAGTTTGAAGAAAGTTGAGATATTTACCGACGGCGCCTGCCGCGGTAATCCGGGCCCCGGAGGCTGGGGCGCCTTGCTGCGTTATGGCGAGATCGAAAGGTCCCTTCACGGAGGGGAGAAGCTCACCACCAATAATCGAATGGAGCTTCTGGCCGCAATTGAGGGGCTCGCAGCATTGAAAGAACCCTGCGAGGTTGTGATCACCACCGATTCTCAATACGTGCGTAAAGGGATCACCGAATGGCTCGCTGGCTGGAAGCGAAATGGCTGGCGCACTGCCAGCAAACAACCGGTAAAAAATGCTGATCTCTGGCAAAGACTGGACGAGCTCAACCAGCGTCACACAGTGGAATGGCGTTGGGTAAAAGGCCACAGTGGTCATCGCGAAAACGAGATGGCCGATCTGCTGGCAAATCGCGGCATTGATGAATTCTCACACTGATAGAGGTAAGCATGCGTCAGGTAGTACTGGATACCGAAACCACCGGTCTGGAGACAGCTCAGGATCACCGGATCATTGAAATCGGTTGTGTTGAGCTGGTGAATCGCCGTCTGACGGGACGGCATTACCATCAGTACATCAATCCGGAGCGTGCAGTGGATGCCGGGGCTTTCGAAGTGCATGGCATCAGTAACGAGATGCTTGCCGATAAACCTGTCTTTGCACAGATCGCCGAGGATTTCCTCGCATTTATCGGCGATGCCGAACTCATCATTCATAACGCTCCCTTTGATATCGGCTTTATTGACCATGAGCTGCGTAAACTCAATCCGGCTCATCAATCCATCACTCAGCGCTGCAGCGTCATCGACAGTCTACTGCTGGCGCGGAGCAAACATCCGGGCCAGAAAAACAATCTGGACGCNCTGTGTAAACGCTATGGCGTAGATAACTCACAACGGGAGCTCCACGGCGCTTTGCTCGACGCCGAGATCCTGGCCGANGTTTACCTGGCCATGACCGGTGGCCAGACCGCGCTGTCGNTGGGCGGCAATCAGGCCAAGGGGGATACGGGTTCCAACGTAAGCGAAATCCGTCGTCTCAGTCCAAACCGTCGCCCGCTGCCCGTCATCCAGGCGAGTTCAGAAGAACTGCAGGCGCATCAGGAAAAACTCACGGCTATTGATAAAAGCAGCGGTGGCAACTGTATCTGGCTACAGATTGCTGACGCCTGATTTGCGAAATAATTAGCAATAATGACAATGACTTAGCGGCTTTTTATAAAATTCATATTAAAAGTGGCGTGACCTGGTATACATTGCTGCCATCATTCATCAAGCGTGATTAAGCAGTGCCTATAATCTTGCGCTAAGCTAATCAGGCTTGGCGCAGTTGTTTATCGCGCCGTTATCTTGTCTGTTAAGGAAGTACTTGTGAGCAATAGCGAAACTCTCAATCTAGCCTCCCTGAAGATGGTCCAGGATGAATTGGTTGCCACTATTGAGCAGTCCGCCGTCGGATTGGAACAGTTCGCCAGCGACCGTAACAATGGGGAGCTGCTGCAGAGCTGTATCGACGGCATCAGGCAGATCCGTGGGACCTTGAGCCTGATACAGCTCAAAGGCGTTGATCTGCTGGCAGAGGAGCTGGTAGAACATATTACTGAAATCACCTTGGGTGAAGACCCCAAGACAGATCGGAAGTTGGAATTGTTGACCTCCGCGTTCTTCATCCTGCCCCGTTACCTCGAATACTGCACCCAGACTTCCCGCAGCATGGCTGTGCTGTTGATTCCCTATATTAATGAGCTGCGCCAGGCCCGTCGGGCACCGCTTGTTCCCGACAGTTATTTCTATCAATACGAACCGCTGACGAATATCACCCGCCCCGCAACGGGGGCGCCCTTAAATGAGGATTTGCTGGCGCTGGTTCGCCGTCTGCGCCATATGTACCAGACCGGGTTGCTGAAGGTCCTTCAGGGGGCACAGGTCAAGCCCTCGCTGGGGATGATGTGTCGGGCGATGGATCGTCTGACAGCGGCCAGCGGTGCTGAACCGCTGGGTAATCTGTGGTGGGTGGCTTCCGCCGTTTTTACTGCCATCGCGGAAAAAGATATGCAGCTCACTAAAGGTCGCAAGCTGCTGTTCAGTGCGCTGGATCGAGAGATCAAACGCCTGCAAACCGAAGGCAAGCAATCTCTTGCACGCCAGCCCGATAAAAATCTGATCAAAGACCTGCTGTACATCCTGGCGCTATCACGGGCGACTGATCCCAAGGTCAAGGCGGTGATGACCGCTTACGCCGTTGCTCCTGTGCGCTATACCGATGCCGAACTTGCTCGGGAAATGGAATTCCTCAAAGGCCCCAGCGCCAATACACTGAGTTCCATGGCCGCTGTGTTAAGTGATGAGCTGCGCAGCACCAAAAATATCCTGGAAAGGGCGGCGCAGGGCGGTGCTGAGCTACTGAATGAAACTCCCGAACTTGTGGATACCTTGAAAAAGGTGGCCGATATTCTCGGTGTGGTTGGTCTGGTCGCGCCCAGTACCAGCCTGAAACAGGAAATCGAAAAAATCGTTCATTGGCAGAGCACCAAAAAGCCGGTGAGCCCTGAAGAATTGCTGGGTGTGGCGGACACTCTGCTGTATGTGGAAAGTACGATATCCGGCCTCGGTAAAGTCAATCTTTCCGATGAGAAGCTGGCCCAGATCAATGCGCTGTCACGCGATGACGCCATGGCGCACAGCCAGATCGCTGAAGCAGAACAGCTGGTGATTGAAGAAGCGGAATCCGGGCTTGCGCTGGTTAAGCGGGCGCTGAGTTCGTTTGTGGAATCCAACTACGACAAAGGCCATATCCATAATATCGTCGGTACCCTGGATACTGTGCGCGGGGGGATGTTTGTCTTAGGGTTGTCCCGTGCTGCGAAAGTACTGGCGAAGTGCATCGAGTTTATCGAAGTGTCTTTGCTGCGCAACGAGCAGATGGCCGCCGTACAGCACATGCTGGAAACCTTTGCTGATGCCATCATCAGCCTCGAATACTACCTCGACAGTATCAAGCTGGATAAAAACGCTGATACCAGCGTGCTGGAGATTGCTGAGGAGAGTCTGGAGGCCCTGGGTTATCCGGTGTAGTCATGGTCTTCGTTCCTGCCACTCAACCGTCCAAGGTCGCCGCGGCGACCTGCTATATCCCCATTGCAGGCGGCCAGTTACTGATTCCGGTGCAGGGGGCGTGGCGGCCCTGTTCCGAAGGTGAATTTGTCGCGGCCCAGATGCCCATTCGAAGCCAACACTTCATCGGGTATTTTAATGAGCAGGCCTGCTGGACGGTGGATACGGACCCATCAGTGAGTCTTCCCGGGTGGCAGTGGCAGGGCCTGCGAAGTCTGTTGGGGCTCGTCAGTGAAGAACAATTTTTGCTCGCCGGGCGTGCGTTACAGATAGTGCAGTGGCATCTGGATCACCAGTTCTGTGGCCGCTGCGGCCGACCCACGGTGAGTAATGACGATGAGCAGGCTAAAGTCTGCCATCACTGTGAACTCCACGTATATCCCCGCCTGTCTCCCTGCGCTATTGTCCTGGTTACACGTGGTAGCGAATGCCTTCTGGCCCACCACCTTCGATCCAAAAACCCTGTCTATACCGCACTCGCCGGTTTTGTAGAAGCGGGGGAGCGGGTAGAGGACACAATTCACCGCGAAATAATGGAAGAGGTGGGTATTGCCGTCCATTCACCTCGTTATTTCCAGAGCCAGCCCTGGCCGTTTCCCCACCAGTTGATGCTTGGCTTTCATGCCGAATATGCCTCCGGCGATATTCAGATCGATAAATCCGAGATTCTCGATGCCCGCTGGTGGCGGTACGATCAGTTGCCTCAGGTGCCGCCAGTCGCTACTCTAGCGGGCCAGTTAATCGCGCATTTCGTCCAACAGCAGACTACTCGATAGCCCGACGGGAGCAACATGCTATACACCCTCATTGCCATAGTGGTGATTACCATCGGCGGCCTTATTGCCTACAAAGCCTTGCGTATCCTGCTGCGCGGCAGCTGGATTCTGGGCTGGCTGCGAGGGATGTCAGGTCTGCTGCTGCTTGTCGTTGCGCTGGCCCTGGGCCTTATTGCCTACGATATCTTTCGTTACAAGCAGATCATGCAGGAGCAGATTATTGCGACGATTAACTTTGAGAAAATTGAGGATCAGCACTTTGATGCGGTGCTGGTGGACAGCAAGGGCAATGAATACCATTACATCCTGCGCGGTGATCAGTGGCAGCTGGATGCACGGGTGATCAAATGGAAAGGTTATCTGGGAACCTTTGGGTTGCGCCCGGCTTATCGGCTGGATCGCATCAGTGGTCGCTACTATGATCTGGACCAGGAGCGCACAGCTCCGCGCACCGTGTACGCCCTAAACGAAAGTCTATATAACCTGGATGTGTGGAGCTGGATAAACAAATATCCGGAATGGGTACCGGTGGTGGATGCGATCTATGGCAGCGCGACCTATTTGCCAATGGCTGACGGTGCACTCTATGAAGTTTCACTGTCTAACACAGGTTTACTCGCTCGCCCGCTCAATGCACCTGCTGAAGATGCCATAGGTGCATGGCGCTAATTCGCTGAAAGCGGATACCAGTGATAATTAATAAGATAACGAGGTAATCAGTTGGAATTTTTAACGGAATACGGTTTGTTTCTCGCCAAGACTGTCACCATTGTCGTGGCTATCGGTATCATCATCGGTTTGATTTTTTCAGCTGGCCATCGTCAAAAGAAGACCGAAAAAGGGCATATTGAAGTCAATAAACTGAATGAAAAATTCGAGCACATGCGCGACGTGCTTAAAGAGGCTACGCTGGATCCTGAGCAGCTTAAACTGCTGATGAAAGAAGAGAAGAAACGCGAAAAAGCTGAGCGTGCCGAAAAGAAAAAGGCAGCCAAGCTGGCTGTAAAAGAGGTCAAAGATAAAAAGGATAGTTCCGGCAGTGAGTCTACCGCTGTAGACGTCGATGAACTGGCGGCGCAGAAAAAACGACTATTTGTGCTCGACTTTCACGGCGATATCAAAGCCTCCGCCTGCGATAATCTGCGTGAAGAAATCAGTGCAGTACTCAGTCTCGCCACCGAAGCCGACGAAGTTGTCGTGAAGCTGGAGAGTGGCGGCGGTATGGTGCACAGCTATGGTCTGGCCGCCAGTCAGCTGGCGCGCATCAGCAATAAGAAAATACCGCTGACGGTCTGTGTGGATAAAGTCGCGGCCAGCGGTGGCTATATGATGGCCTGCGTGGCAGACAAGATTGTTGCTGCACCTTTTGCGGTACTCGGTTCTATCGGTGTGGTTGCGCAACTGCCTAATTTTCATAAGTTGCTCAAGAAAAATCACATCGATTATGAGATGTTCACTGCAGGCGAATACAAGCGGACCGTAACCATGTTTGGTGAAAATACGGATAAAGACCGCGAGAAATTCAAAGAAGACCTGGAGGATACGCACGTATTGTTCAAAGAGTTTGTCAGCGAGCATCGTCCCCAGGTTGATATTGCGAAGGTTGCCACAGGCGAAGTCTGGTTTGGGCGGCGAGCAATGGAGGTCAATCTGGTAGACAGTCTGCTGACCAGCGATGAATACCTGCTGTCCCAAGCCGATCAGGCAGATATCTATGAAGTGAGTTACAGCGTTAAAAAGTCTTTACCGGAAAAGCTGGGCATTGCAGCTCAGACGGCGGTGGATCGTCTGCTGCTGACCTGGTGGGAACGACTGAATCACAATCGCTGGTTTTAACACAGGCATCGCGCCAGCAGAACAGCGCGATGTACTCGCTGCTCCGAGTCCGATTACGGAGGCCGTCATGCTTTACGATTCTTTTAAAACCCGGATGTCCCAGTCCCGAACAGGCACTGCCGGGTCGCGCTCAGCCATTGCTTATTAAAAACAGCCACTATGTCCATGGCCGCCCCATACAGCCGCCGTTCCCGGAAAATATGCAGCAAATCATTCTGGGGCTGGGCTGTTTCTGGGGTGCAGAACGTTGTTTCTGGCGTTTGGATGGTGTGTATACGACAGCCGTAGGCTACTCCGCCGGCTACACCCCCAATCCCACCTACGAAGAAGTCTGCAGTGGCCGGACGGGACACAATGAAGTGGTGCTGGTGGTCTTTGATCCGTCGCTTATCAGTCTGGAGAAGATACTGTCAGTGTTCTGGGAATCTCACGATCCAACCCAGGGGATGCGCCAGGGGAATGATCGAGGGACCCAGTATCGTTCCGGCATTTATACCCTTGATGAAACACAGAAACACATCGCAGAAGCCAGTCGAGAGGCGTATCAACACGCGTTGAGAGAAGCGGGTTACGGAGAAATTACTACGGAAATCCTCAGCGCTACAGCGTTTTATCACGCCGAAGACTACCATCAGCAATACCTCGCCAAAAACCCCGACGGTTATTGCGGTCTCGGCGGCACTGGCGTGACCTGTGCAGTCAGATAACAGGACTCCCTCAACTCGCAGGTTGGGTAGAACCCTCTCAATTCCTGGATCGGATTTGCTTTTGTACCTCGGAATGTGTCGGATTACGTTGCACTAATCCGACCTACGTAAATATCGTGGGTCGAAGAGGGTTTTCAACTCCTGGGGAATTAGGCTGGGACGTCGGAGCGTGTTGGATTACGTTGCACTAATCCGACCTACATGAAACAGCGTAGGTCGGATTGGTCGCCCTGCGACGTAATCCGACATCTTACCCAGCGGAATACTCAAACTGCTGCCCTGAAACCCCCACAGAATCATCACTCATCAGATACAGATAAGCTGGCATTAAATCTTCCGGTGCTTTAACGCTGGAGGGATTTTCCGCAGGGTAGGCGGCAGCGCGCAGGCGGGTTCGTGTGGCACCGGGATTGAAACTGTTAACGCGGATGCGCGAAGTTTCCTGCAGTTCATCTGCCAGTGTCTGCATCAGATTCTCCGCGGCGGCTTTGGATGCTGCATAGCCTCCCCAAAAAGCACGACCCTGAAGACCAACACTTGATCCGGTAAACAGAATTGACGCATTCGGGGCCTGATCCAGCAACGGCAGCAGGGCCCGTGTCAGCATAAAGGGGGCGTTTACGTTGACTTGCATGGCGCGCATCCAGGCGCCGGTACTGTAGTTGCTGATTGGCGTACGTTCGCCCAGCTCAGCAGCGTTATGCAGGATGCCGTCGGCACGTCCGAAGGCTTCGTGGATCGCATTGGACAAGTCGCTGTAATCTTTTTCTACGGCTCCTTCCAGATTGATCGGGTAGATTGCCGGTTGCGGATGTCCCGCCGCCTCAATCTCGTCGTATACCATTTCCAGCTTCGCCATGGTGCGACCCAGGAGGACGACAGTTGCCCCGTGAGCCGCAAAGGTTTTAGCGGCGACTCGGCCGATACCGTCGCCGGCACCGGTGACAAGTATCACTTTATCCTGCAGCGAATCAGCTGCAGCAACGTAACCCTGTGGTATGTGTATCATAAAGATTCTTCCTGAGGATCAGTTTTCCATATTGCCTGCAAATTCTGGAACCTCTTCGGTGCAGATCATTTGCTTTGAGGCAATCATCAAGCGTTCGAGGATGGGCCAGATTTCGTCGGCATGGTGGACACAGTAATCCGCCTGCCAGGTGGCAATGTCATCGTCCGCTTCAATGTAACCGTAGGCGGCAGCGATGGTGATTGAGCCCGCACCCCTGCCGCAGTCAATATCGCGCTTGTGGTCGCCCACATAGACGATTTCATCCGGCCGACAACCGATATGTTGGCCGGCCAGAAACATGGACTCTGGGTGCGGTTTGCGTTCTTTTACATCTTCGGGGCAGATGATNCTGGCGGGAGCCGGTTGTATCTGCAGGGCTTTCAGCAGTTGATGCGTATAGGNGGANGGTTTGTTGGTAGCAATACCCCAGGCGATATTGTGTTCTTGCAGTTTGTGCAGCAACTCGCTGATACCGGGAAACAGTTGTGTATGTACGGCGATGTGCAGCGCGTAGAGTTCGAGCAGGCGCACCCGCAGCCGTTCAAATTCAGGATCCTGGTCATCAATGCCAAACCCCAGGCTGACCAGCGCTCGGGCACCATTGGATACCGACGCACGAATTAAGTCTGCGGGCAGGGCAGGACGCNGGTTNTCTTCCAAGAGCTGGTTCAAAACCACCACAAAATCGGGTGCAGTATCGAGCAGGGTACCGTCGAGATCGAACATGACGGCACGGATGGGTTTGATGGCTGACATAGGAAATTCCTGAATTGTCTTTAACGCTGAATTTTTTTTGCGTGGAGTAAGTAGTTGACGCTGACATCCTGAGGATCAAGCTTGTAGCTGCGGGTCAGCGGGTTATAGGTCATGCCGGTAATGTGCTGCAGCTCCAGATCGTTCTGGCGTAACCATTTGGCCAGTTCAGACGGGCGGATAAATTTGCCGTACTCGTGGGTGCCCTTGGGCAGCAGTTTCAGTAAATATTCCGCTCCAAGGATCGCAAAGGCATAAGCCTTAGGGTTGCGATTGATCGTGGAGAAATACACATCGCCACCGGGTTTTACCAGTTGCGCACAGGCTTTGACGATGGAGCTGGGATCAGGTACGTGTTCCAGCATCTCAAGGCAGGTACACAATATCAAACTGGCCCGCTGCCTCGGCCGCCAGCTCTTCAGCAGCAATCTTCCGGTATTCCATGCTGACGCCGCTTTCCAGTGCATGCAATCGGGCTACCGATAAGGGAGCTTCGCCCATATCAATCCCGGTCACCTCAGCACCGCGCTGTGCCATGGCCTCGGCCAGAATCCCACCACCGCAGCCAACATCCAGCAGTTTGCGCTGCGCGACGGGAGAGCGCTGGTCAATGTAATTGGCCCGCAGCGGGTTGATATCATGAAGGGGCTTGAATTCGCTGTTCCGGTCCCACCAGCGACTGGCAAGTGCTTCAAATTTGGCGATTTCGGCGGCGTCTACGTTGCTCATATATAGCTCTCGTTGAGATGTTCGCAGCTTAGGATACTCGATTGAATCTTGTCGTTTGGCGGACCAGAAGGCGCGTGTTCGATCTATTTACTGATCTGCTGGCGCCACCAGCGAGCTTTACCGATAAGTTCGCGCTCATTAAGGGTCTGAAGCTGCCGGCTGAGCAGCAGCGCCCGTCCGCCAACCCATACGTGACTGACCCGATGGCTGCAGCTGGTGTAAATCAATTGAGACACCGGGTTGTATAATGGCTGTGCCTCCAGCTCCCCCAGGTCAATGGCTGCAATGTCTGCCGCCTTGCCTGCTTCCAGACTCCCAATCCGATCTTCCAGACCCAGTGCTCGGGCACCATTGATGGTTGCCATGCGCAACGCTTGATGGGCATCCAGAGCAGAGGCGTCCTCGGCAACGGCTTTCGCCAGCAGCGCTGCAGTCTTAACTTCTGACAGAAGATTGAGGTCATTGTTACTGGCCGCGCCATCGGTGCCAAGGGCGACATTGACGCCAGCCTGCGACAGGCGATGGACAGGGCAGAACCCGCTGGCCAGTTTGAGATTGGACTCCGGGCAGTGAATGACATGAGCTCCGGTTTCAAGCAGCAGTTCCATATCACTGTCATCAACCTGGGTCATATGCACACACTGCGTAAGGGGCGAGAGCACTCCCAGGTCCATTAAACGCTGGATAGGTCGCTTGAGGTGCTTCTTAAGCGATTCCTCCACTTCGAAGCGGGTTTCATGGAGGTGGATATGGATAGGGGCGTCCATCTCCTGAGCAAGGACCGCGACCTTCTCCAGAACATCATCAGAGACGGTATAGGGTGCGTGGGGCCCAAATCCTACATTCACCAGATGGCTCGAACGGAAGTCGTCGTGCAGAGCAAGGCCTTTAGCAAAGTAATCCTCCGGCCCCTGGCCCCAGGCTGACGGAAAATCGAAGATAGGAAAGGCAATCTGGGCGCGCATATGGGCTTGCTGGGCAACCTGTGCGGCCTGTTCAGGGTAAAAATACATGTCGGCAAAGCAGGTGGTGCCGCTCTTGATCATCTCTGCCATGGCCAGCTCGGTGCCGTCACGGACAAACTCCTCGCTGACCCACTGATCTTCGGTTGGCCAGATGTGATTTTTCAGCCATTCCTGCAGGGGCTGATCATCAGCGAAGCCGCGCAGCAGGCTCATGGCAGCGTGGCCATGCGCATTGACGAGGCCGGGTATTATCAGGTGGTTGGTCAGATTGATGGTCTGCTCAGGGATGAAGCGTTTGTCGGCTTCGTCCTGGGGGACAATGGCCAGGATGGTACCGTTGTGGATGGCCAGGGCGCAGTTTTCAAGGACTCGGTTTTCCGGCACGACCGGGACAATCCACCGCGCTTTGATCAATAAACGGATACGTTCTGGTGCGGACATGCTCATTCCTGGGGTAAACCTTCCCAACTTTGAAAGCCGCGCAGTATACCCGAAAGCGCCTGACGGGGCAGCGACCGACCGCGCAGTCCAGCGCAGCTGGATAATGAACGGACAGTAACCCCGCAAACTGGCCTAATAAATGCCTATGGACTTGATTTTGTGGTAGTATTCCCGCCTTTCTGTGGCAGCCAAACCCGTTTCCATCAAAGCTGACCTTGTGGGTCGATAAAGCGGGCTGGAACCTTGCCAGCGATAAACTAATGGTCGTTTAACCCACGCAGTCACCATAATAAGGAACGCTGTATCCATGGGCGAATTTGCAAAAGAAGTACTACCCGTAAATATCGAAGACGAGCTCAAGCAGTCCTACCTCGATTACGCCATGAGCGTAATTGTTGGCCGCGCCTTGCCAGATGTACGCGATGGTCTCAAGCCAGTGCATCGCCGGGTGCTCTTTGCCATGAGCGAGTTGAACAACGATTGGAACAAGCCCTATAAAAAGTCAGCACGTGTTGTGGGTGACGTTATCGGTAAATACCACCCCCACGGTGATTCAGCGGTGTATGACACCATTGTGCGCATGGCTCAGCCTTTCTCGCTGCGCTACATGCTGGTTGATGGTCAGGGGAACTTCGGTTCCATTGACGGTGACAGCGCTGCGGCGATGCGTTATACCGAAATCCGTATGGCCAAGCTGGCCCATGATCTCCTGGCGGATCTCGATAAAGAAACTGTGGACTTCGGGCCCAACTATGATGGCTCCGAACAGATTCCCGTCGTACTGCCCACCCGCATTCCCAACCTGCTGGTCAATGGTTCCTCCGGTATCGCCGTAGGTATGGCGACCAATATCCCGCCCCATAACCTCAAAGAAGTGGTGCAGGGCTGTCTGGCGATGATTGATAACCCAGATATCACCGTCGACGAATTGATGGAATATATTCCCGGGCCGGATTTCCCCACCGGTGCGATTATTAATGGTCGTGCGGGTATCGTTGAAGCCTATCGTACCGGTCGTGGTCGTATTTACGTCCGCGCCAAGGCTGATATTGAGGTTGATGAAAAAACCGGCCGGGAAGCGATCATCATTACCGAGATTCCGTATCAGCTGAACAAAGCGCGTCTGATTGAGCGCATCGCTGAGCTGGTGAAGGAAAAGAAAATCGAAGGTATCTCCGAGCTGCGTGATGAATCGGACAAAGATGGCCTGCGGGTCGTTATCGAGGTTAAACGGAACGAGTCAGCGGAGGTTCTGCTGAACAACCTTTATGCTCAGACCCAGCTGCAGAACGTGTTTGGTATCAACATGGTGGCGCTGGACGATGGCCAGCCCAAGATCCTCAACCTGAGGGATCTGATTGATGCCTTTATCCGTCACCGTCGCGAGGTGGTAACACGCCGTACCATCTATCTGCTGCGCAAGGCGCGCGAGCGCGGCCACATTCTGGAAGGCCTGGCCGTTGCTATTGCCAATATTGATGAAGTCATCGACCTGATCAAACGTTCACCTACCCCGGCAGAAGCAAAAGACGGGTTGATGGCGCGTGGATGGGACGCCCGTGAAATGGCTCCTTTCCTGGAGCGTGCCGGTGAAGATGCCTGCCGCCCGGAAGATCTGGGACCGGAATTTGGCGTGCGTGACGGTAAATATTATCTTTCCGCCGCACAGGCCCAGGCGATCCTCGAACTGCGCCTGCACCGTCTGACAGGTATGGAGCACGACAAACTGCTCGCTGAGTATGATGAAAAACTGGTCCAGATTGCCGGCTACCTGGAAATTCTGGGCAATGCTGTACGCTTGATGGAAGTTATCCGCGAGGAACTCGAGCAGGTTATCGTCGATTATGGTGATGCCCGCCGCACAGAAATTGTTGCATCCACCCTGGATTTGACCACCGAAGATCTGATTGCTGAAGAAGATCGCGTCGTGACCATCTCTCACGGCGGCTATGCCAAGAGTCAGCCGCTTGATGATTATCAGGCGCAGCGTCGTGGCGGGATGGGTAAATCCGCTACCGCTGTGAAAGATGAAGACTTTGTTGAGCATCTGCTGATTGCGAGCACGCACGATACCATCCTGTGCTTTACCAACGCCGGTAAGGTTTACTGGCTCAAGGTCTACATGATCCCGGTGGCGGGACGCCAGTCGCGGGGCCGTCCGGTGGTGAACCTCTTGCCGCTGGAAGAGGGCGAGCGCATTACCTCAATCCTGCCGGTTAAAACCTACGATGATGATCACTTTATCTTCATGGCAACTGCCAATGGTACGGTGAAGAAAACAGTACTTAGCCAGTTCTCCCGCCCGCGTAGCGTCGGTCTGCGCGCAATTGAGCTGGACGAAGGCGATACGCTGGTAGGAACTGCAATTACCAATGGCTCCTGTGACGTGATTCTGTTCTCCAGCAGCGGTAAAGCCGCTCGCTTCCGCGAAGAACAGGTCCGACCAATGGGCCGTACGTCCCGCGGTGTGCGTGGTATCCGTCTGGCCGAAGGCCAGCGTGTGGTAGGCATGGTCATCCCGATGGAGAACGGCCAGGTGCTGACCGTAAGCGAGCATGGTTACGGCAAGCGCACGGACGTCAGCGAGTTCCCGGCAAAAGGTCGTGGCTCCCAGGGCGTTATTGGTATGCAGACCACCGAGCGTAATGGTCAGCTGGTTGGCGCTGTGCAGGTATTCGATGGCGAAGAGATCATGCTGATCTCCGATCAGGGCACAATGGTGCGTACGCGGGTTGATGAGGTTTCACTGCTGAGCCGCAATACCCAGGGCGTTCGCCTGATCAAGCTCAAGACCGGTGAACGTATGCAGGGTCTAGAGCGCATCGAGGAAAGCGCGGACGAGAGCGCCAATCGCGCACCGGCTACCGCGGCTTCATCCGGGGATGAAGAGCTGCCGGATGATGCACAGGCCGACGACAATGCAGCAGATGCGCCGGACAACGATGAATAAAAACAGTGCACCCCGAATTCCGGGGTGCGTTTTTATTTATCTCCAAATTCACTTCAACACGCTGTAGTTAAATCATGTCAGCTGAACAAACCGAAGAGCAAAAACTGTTAGCTTTGCGTAACGAGATTGATGCGATCGATGATGAGATCGGTCGCCTGATCTCGGCGCGCGCGAAGTGTGCGCAAGAAGTGGCCGAAGTTAAGAAGGCTACATTGCCACCGGAGGCTCAGGTCCTCTTCTATCGCCCTGAACGTGAAGCGCAGGTGCTGCGTAAGGCGATGGAGCGGAATACCGGCCCGTTGAGCAACGAAGAAATGGCGCGGCTGTTTCGCGAGATCATGTCCGCCTGCCTTGCGCTGGAAAATCCTATCAAGGTGGCTTATCTGGGGCCGGAAGGGACCTTTACCCAACAGGCCGCGCTGAAGCATTTCGGACACTCGGCGGTAGTTCTGCCGTTCTCTGCGATCGATGAAGTGTTTCGCGAGGTGGAAGCCGGAGCTGTAAATTATGGCGTGGTCCCGGTCGAGAACTCGACCGAAGGCGTGGTGAACCATACTCTCGACAACTTCATGGGTTCAAACCTGAAGATCTGTGGTGAAGTCGAACTGCGTATCCACCACAACCTGCTGGTTTCGGATGTAACCAATGTCAGCAGCATCAGCCGCATTTATTCCCACTCCCAGTCGCTCGCCCAGTGCCGCAAATGGCTGGATGCCCATTACCCCAAAGCTGAGCGTGTTGCGGTAAACAGCAATGCTGAAGCTGCTAAACGCCTGAAAGGGGAATGGAACGCAGCGGCGATTGCAGGCAGCATGGCCGCAGAACTGTATGGCTTGAAGATACTGGCGGAGAAGATTGAAGATCAGCCGGATAACTCCACCCGCTTCCTGATCATCGGTACCCAGGCTGTTCCTGCCAGCGGTGTAGATAAGACATCCATTGTAGTGGCTATGCGCAATGAGCCGGGTGCTCTGCACAATCTGCTGGAACCCTTCCACCGTCACAGTATTGATCTCACCCGGGTAGAAACCCGCCCATCACGCACAGGCGCATGGACCTACGTGTTTTTTATCGATTTTGTCGGACACGTTGACGATCCCCTGATCAGCAAGGTGCTCAAAGAAGTTGCCCAGCGCGCTGCAGATTTGAAGTTGCTGGGCTCATACCCTAAAGCGGTTCTTTAATTTCTCATGACTGTTTCCTCCACTTCTAACAGCTGGCAAGGCATTAACCGACTCGTCGTGATCGGCATTGGCCTGATTGGCGGCAGCCTGGCAACAGGTCTCAAGGCTCGCGGCCGCTGTCGGGAAGTCATTGGGATTGCGCGGCGTGAATCGATCTGTGCAGAAGCCGTAGCGCTGGGNGTTGTTGACCGTGCCTACGTGGATCTTGCGGAGGTTGCCAGNGAGCTGNGTGAGGGGGATGTGATCTTCATCGCGGTTCCCACGCTCTCCGTTGCCAAGGTTCTNCAGGCAATCAAGGATAAGGTATCGCCATTGGTAACCGTCACTGACGGGGCCAGTGTGAAGGGCAGTGTTCAGCAGGCAGCTGAGGCGGTTTATGGCTGTGTGCCACCGCAACTGGTCCTGGGACATCCTATTGCCGGTTCAGAGAAGAGCGGCGTTACGGCAGCGAACCCCGATTTGTATGAAAACCACCGGGTTATTCTCACGCCTCTTGCCGATACTGATGCGCAGCACCTCGAGAGTGTCACGCGGATGTGGCAGGCCGTAGGTGCGGAAGTGCTCAGTATGTCGGTGGCGGAGCACGATGAAGTGCTGGCAGCTACCAGCCATCTTCCCCACGCTATTGCATATTCCCTGGTGGACACTTTGGCGCAGGATATCGGCAACCCCAATATCTTTCGCTACGCCGCTGGTGGTTTCCGCGATTTCACCCGGATTGCCTCCAGCGACCCGGTTATGTGGCACGACATCATGCGCGCCAACAAAAGCAGTGTGCTGCACGCGCTGGATCTATTTATCGACAATCTGATGCGGTTACGCAGCGGCATTGAACAGGAAAACAGTGAATACCTGCTGCAGGTATTTACCCGCGCTAAGACAGCGCGTGATCACTTCACCAGGCTGCTGGCAGAAAAAGCCGACGCTGATCATCTGCAGAAGGATGATCCGGCATAAGCATAGAAGTAATTAATCATTAGCAATTGGCAGAGGGTTATCTATAATTCGCGCCCAGCGAATCGCTGCCGTTCAGTCATCAATTTTACTTGGTAGTCTTAATGTCCAACTACAACCTGACTCACTTGAAACAACTGGAAGCGGAAAGCATCCACATCATTCGTGAAGTAGCTGCGGAATTTGATAAGCCAGTAATGCTTTATTCCGTGGGTAAAGATTCAGCGGTGATGATGCATCTCACCATGAAAGCCTTCCACCCCGGCAAACCGCCGTTTCCGTTGATGCACGTTGATACCACCTGGAAGTTCCGCGAGATGATCGAATTCCGGGATAAACGTGTAAAGGAGTTGGGCTGGGATTTGATTGTGCATATCAATCAGGAAGGTGTTGATATGGGCATCAATCCGTTTATCCACGGCAGCGCCAAGCACACAGACATCATGAAAACCCAGAGCCTTAAGCAGGCCCTGAACAAACACGGTTTTGATGCGGCATTCGGCGGTGCTCGCCGCGACGAGGAAAAGTCCCGTGCGAAAGAACGTGTTTATTCTTTCCGTGTATAAGAACCACCGCTGGGATCCGAAAAACCAGCGTCCTGAATTNTGGAATATTTACAACGGCCGGGTTGATAAAGGTGAAAGCATCCGGGTCTTCCCGTTATCCAACTGGACCGAGCTGGATATCTGGCAATACATTCATCTCGAGAATATTCCGATTGTTCCGCTTTACTATGCAGCCAAGCGTCCCGTGGTAAAACGCGACGGAACCCTGATCATGGTGGATGACGAGCGCATGCCGATCGGCCCCGATGAAAAAGTCGAAGAGAAGATGGTTCGCTTCCGTACCCTCGGCTGTTATCCGCTGACTGGTGCTGTGGAATCCGAAGCTGCCACACTGCCGGAAATTATTCAGGAGATGCTGCTCACGACGACCTCTGAACGTCAGGGCCGCGTCATAGACCATGACAGCGCCGGGTCAATGGAAAAGAAAAAGCAGGAAGGTTACTTCTAGTCGCATGGGCGAACCAGCAGGCCTGCAAGGCGGAGGAGTTCGCTCTATATGTCACCGGAACTAAACCATTGCTAGTTATTCAAGACTAGGAACAGAGACTGACTATGTCACACCAATCAGATTTAATCGCAACCGACATCGACGCATATCTTGCGCAACATGAAAAGAAAGAACTGCTGCGTTTTCTTACCTGCGGCAGCGTGGATGACGGTAAAAGTACGTTGATCGGCCGTCTGTTGCACGACTCCAAGATGATCTATGAAGACCAGCTGGAGGCAGTGCGCTCCGACAGTACCAAACACGGTACCACCGGCGAAAAAATCGATCTGGCGTTGCTGGTTGACGGCCTGCAGGCTGAGCGGGAGCAGGGCATTACCATCGACGTGGCCTACCGTTATTTTTCTACCGCTAAACGCAAGTTCATTATCGCTGACACACCCGGTCACGAGCAGTACACACGCAACATGGCGACCGGTGCATCCACCTGTGACCTGGCGATCATTCTGATCGATGCGCGCCACGGGGTGATGACACAAACCCGTCGTCACAGCTACATCGCCTCCTTGCTGGGCATTCGCCATATTGTGGTTGCTATCAACAAGATGGATCTGCTGGATTTCAGCGAATCCGTATTTGAAAAAATCAAGACAGACTATCTGGCGTTTGCACAGAAGCTGGACATGAAAGACATCAGCTTCGTGCCCATCTCCGCACTGGATGGTGACAACGTCGTTAACCGCTCTGAAAGATCGCCCTGGTACAAAGGGCAGACCTTGATGGAAATTCTGGAGTCTAGTTCCGGTTGCTGCGGATAAAAACTTTGATGATTTCCGCTTCCCGGTGCAGTTTGTAAATCGTCCGAACCTCAACTTCCGTGGTTTCTGTGGCAATGTTGCTTCAGGGGTGGTGCGTGTTGGTGACGAAATCAAAGTGTTGCCATCGGAGAAGACCAGTAAGGTTAAAGCGATTGTCACCTACGACGGCGACCTGCCGGAAGCCTTTGCCGGTCAGGCCATTACCCTGACGCTGGAAGACGAGATTGATATCAGCCGTGGCGATATGGTCGTGCTGGCTAAAGATGATGTACCGGAAACTAATCATCTGAAAGCCCACGTGGTATGGATGAACGAAAAAACCTGCCGGACTCATACCGAATACCTGTTCAAATTCGCCAGCAAAGTGGTCAGCGGCAGTATCGAAAAGATTGATTACCGGGTCGATGTCAACACGCAGGAACACACCTATGTGGACAGTCTGCAGCTGAATGATATCGCGGTGGTAGAGGTGGGATTGAATCAATCCGTTGTTGTGGATCCCTATCGCGCTAACAGAGCAACCGGCGCATTCATCGTGATTGACCGGCTGACCAACCTGACTGTCGGTGCCGGCATGGTGATCGAGCGTCTTGAGGCTACGGCTACAGCGGCGGCTGGTTACAGTGAATTTGAGCTGGAACTGAACGCATTGATCCGTAAGCATTTTCCGCACTGGGAAGCGCGCGATCTGAGTAAGTTGTTGCGTTGATAACAATTTGGCGAATCGCCTCTGCGGCATACCCGCAGTGGCGATAGCCTCTCAATTTGTGGGATATTTCCTACAGCATTTTCCGTTATTTCCTCTGGCTTCTTCCCGCCTCGCTTTATAATCTTTGCGCCGCATATGGAACTCCATGCGCAATGAAATTTCATCCACATACCGAAAAGGACTTTTCTTATGAAAGCAATATTTCGTATTTTTGCTGNCGCCCTCATCCTGNTTTCCTCCTCNGTTTCACTGGCGGTAGAAAATAAATCCGCTCAAGACCAGCCAGCCGTTTCTCAGGTTCAACAGGTAGTCAACATCAACACGGCTGATGCTGAAACCTTAACGAACCTCAAAGGTGTTGGTATCAAAAAGGCGGAAGCTATCATCGCCTGGCGTGAAGCTAACGGTGGTTTCACCTCGGTGGAACAGCTGCTGGAAGTGAAGGGAATCGGTGTTGCGATTCTGGATGAAAACCGTAACAGCCTGCGGATTGAGTGATACCCGGCAGCGAAATAGCTGCGAAAATCCCCAGGATTTGTTTTAATGACGGCCCGACTCCGTAAGGATCGGGCTTTTTTTATGGCATGAGCGAGGTGGGTGATGATAGCAGTGCAGGGGCCGCGGATAATTGTCGCGATGGACTTTGATAACACCAATGATTGTCTGGCATTAGCCCGGCGTTTATCCCCCCAGGACTGTCGCCTTAAAGTCGGTAAGGAGCTGTTCACCAGTGCCGGCCCCCGTGTTGTTGAAGAGCTGATGATGCTCGGCTTTGAAGTCTTCCTCGATCTTAAATTCCACGATATTCCCAATACCACCGCCAAGGCTGTTAAAGCAGCTGCCAATCTCGGGGTATGGATGGTGAATGTGCATGCTTCCGGTGGGGAGCGTATGATGATTGCCGCCCGGGAGATCCTGGAGCAAAGCCCCGGCAGACGGCCGCTATTGATCGCTGTCACAGTATTNACCAGTCTCGAAGATGCTGATCTNCAGGCTGTCGGTTTCCAGNACTCAGCCCAGCAGCAGGTTGCGCGTCTGGCGCAGTTAACCCGGCATTGTGGACTGGATGGGATTGTCTGCTCTGCACAGGAGGCACGGGATTTGCGTAATCTTCTGGGGCAGGATTTTTGTCTGGTGACACCGGGTATCCGCTTGCCGGATTCGCCGAAGGATGACCAGCGCCGCACTCTTACGCCGGTTGAAGCCGTCCAAGCGGGCAGTAGCTATCTGGTCATTGGCCGTCCTATCACCCAGGCGGAAGATCCTGTCGCTGTATGTAGATCGATCAATCGCACATTGAATATTTAATTGGATGCCAAACTTACTTAATAAATTGTAAGGAATTTGCTTTTGACTACCACTGATACACCAACGGTCATCACAGTCGATGGCCCCAGCGGTTCCGGCAAAGGAACCTTGAGTCAGCTTCTTGCAAAAAAAATTGGCTATCACCTGCTCGATAGTGGAGCACTTTACCGACTGGTTGCACTGGCAACACTCAAGCAGCGTATTGATATACAGGATCAGCAGGCGGTAGAGAAAGTTGCTGCACAGCTTGATGTTCATTTTGATACAGCGGGTGACCAGACTCGCGTCCTGTTAAGTAGTGAGGATGTCACCAACGCTATTCGCAGCGAAACGATCAGCAAGAGTGCATCGGTTGTTGCGGCCTATCCTGGCGTGCGCGCAGCATTGTTGAAACGGCAACGGGATTTTCGTCAGCTGCCCGGTCTGGTGGCCGATGGCCGTGATATGGGTACCACTGTTTTTCCCGATGCAGATCTGAAAATATTTTTAACGGCCAGTGCCGAGGCGCGAGCGCAGCGTCGTTACAGACAGCTCACCGAAAAGGGGGAGACTGTGGATCTGGAAGGGCTGATTAAAGATATTCAGGAACGGGATGAACGTGATAGCAACCGCACAGTTTCACCATTAAAACCGGCGCCTGATGCGGTACTGTTGGACAGCACACAGATGACAATTCAGGAAGTATTGGAAGCTATGCTGAATTTGGTGAAAGGCATTCATCATCAATAGACAGGCATGGGTTTGTCAGCAGACTGATGTCACTAAATGGTAAGAATGCACGGCTAAGTTGCTCCGCAGATCAATAAAATGTCGGCAATGATTTCTGCCGATGAACTGTTTCAATGTTAAGAATGGAAAAATCGACATGACATTAACATGCTTTAAAGCTTATGACATTCGCGGCAAGCTGGGGGAAGAGTTAAACGAGGATATCGTCTACCGCATCGGCCGCGCTTATGCGGTTTTTTTGCGCCCCAAGACCGTTGTGGTGGGTGGCGATGTTCGCCTTACCAGTAATACATTGAAAGAAGCGCTGAGTAATGGTCTGCGTGATGAAGGGGTAGATGTTATCGACATCGGTATGTGTGGGACCGAAGAGATCTACTTCGCTACCAGTCATCTTAAGGTAGATGGTGGTGTTGTCATCACTGCCAGCCACAACCCCATTGATTACAACGGGATGAAGATGGTGCGCGAGCAGTCCAAGCCCATCAGTAACGACACAGGCCTGAGCGATATCAAGCGTCTGGCCGAAGCCAACGACTTTGCAGCAGTCGATCCTGCAAAGCGGGGCAGCTATCGTCAGGAGAGCACTCTGGAAGCCTACGTTCAGCACCTGCTCACATACGTTGACACAGCTCAGCTGAAACCTTTAAAGCTGGTGGTCAATGCCGGGAATGGCGCAGCTGGCCATGTGATCGACGCTATCGAAAAATACCTCCCTTTCGAATTCATCAAGATTCACCACGAGCCGGATGGCAACTTCCCTAACGGTATCCCCAATCCTTTGCTTCCAGAAAATCGCCCCGTCACCAGTGAAGCGGTTCTCAAGCATGGCGCCGACATGGGTATTGCCTGGGATGGAGATTTTGACCGCTGCTTCCTGTTTGACGAGAAAGGCCAGTTTACCGAAGGCTATTACATCGTTGGATTGCTGGCTGAAGCCTTTCTGATCAAAAGCCCCGGAGAGAAGGTGATCCATGATCCACGCCTGGTGTGGAACACCATCGACGTCGCCCAGCGCAATGGCGGCACCGCCATCCAGTCCAAAACCGGGCACTCCTTTATTAAAGAGCGCATGCGCGAGGAAGATGCCATTTACGGTGGTGAGATGAGCGCCCACCATTACTTCCGCGATTTCTTCTACTGTGACAGCGGCATGATTCCGTGGCTGCTGGTGGCAGAGCTGTTGTGCCGTAAGGATCAGCCACTGTCTGCTCTGCTGGAAGACTGCATCGCGCGCTTCCCGTCACCGGGAGAAATCAACAGTCACGTGGAAAATCCCAAAGAGGCGATTGAGCGCGTTCTTGCACACTACGGTGATCAGCCCAAATCAGTCGATCGCACCGACGGCATCAGCCTGGAGTTTGATGACTGGCGATTTAACCTGCGCATGTCCAACACGGAGCCTGTAGTGCGCTTGAACGTTGAAAGCCGTGGTGACGCAGAGTTGGTTAAGCGTAAGACAGAAGAAGTCCTGGCATTACTCGCATAATGGTCGCGCACTGACAATGATCGTGTGAGAGAAAGCCACACTAAAATAACCAAGGAGTTTTGAATGCAAATTAAAAAAGCGGTAATTCCAGTTGCGGGCCTGGGGACTCGTATGTTGCCAGCAACCAAGGCAATCCCTAAAGAGATGTTGCCGGTGGTTGATAAACCGCTGATTCAATATGTGATTGAAGAAGCTGCCGCTGCGGGCATCAAGGAAATCGTCCTCGTAACCCATGCCAGTAAAAATGCCATCGAAAACCATTTCGACACCAGCTTCGAGCTGGAAGCCCAGCTGGAAGCGCGTCTGAAGCGCTCTCTGTTGCAGGAAATCCGTTCTATTACGCCGCCGGGACTGACGGTTATCTCGGTGCGTCAGGCTGAAGCCAGAGGGTTGGGGCACGCGATCCTGTGCGCACAGCCAGTGGTCGGTGATGAGCCTTTTGCCGTGCTTCTGCCCGACGTCTTGATTGACCGTGCCGAATGTAATCTGCGGCAGGATAACCTGGCAGGCATGACCAAACGGTTTAACGAAACCGGTTATAGCCAGGTACTGGTTGAACGTGTACCCCGTGACCAGATCGACAAGTATGGTGTGGTGGATTGTGACGGCGTTGAGATCAAACCGGGGGAGTGTGCTGCTATCAAAGCGATGGTTGAAAAGCCCCCCGTTGATGAAGCGCCCTCAGACATGGCTATCGTAGGTCGTTACGTGCTGTCGAAGAAAACCTGGGAGCTGCTGGCCAAGACACTGCCGGGTGCCGGCGGTGAAATCCAGCTGACCGATGCGATGGACGAGTTGCTGGAGCAGGAAACCATGGAAGCCTATCAGCTGATCGGCCGCAGTCACGACTGTGGTACCAAGCTGGGTTACATGATGGCCAACGTCATCTATGGCGAGCGTCACGATGCCATTGGTAAAGAGTTTCAGGAATTTATCCGTCAGCGTTACTGCAAGTAAACGTTATCCTATGCCGTCTCCTGGTGGTCAGGAGTAACCTCGGGTGACGGCTCACCTCGTTTAACAGATTAATGGAGAGATCCCTTGATTATCCCCGTCATCATGGCCGGAGGTTCCGGTACCCGCCTGTGGCCTCTTTCCCGTCAGCACTATCCGAAACAACTGCTCAAGCTGTTCGGTGACAAAACCATGCTGCAACAGACCCTGTTGCGTCTGGTTGGCCTGCCGGACGTTGCAGCACCTATTGTTGTCTGCAATGAAGAGCATCGTTTCATGGTGGCAGAGCAGCTGCAGGAAATAGATCAGCGCGATGCTGTGATTATTCTTGAGCCCGTTGCCCGCAATACCGCACCGGCTATTGCGCTGGCGGCTTTGCAGGCGCGTACGATGGAAGCCAACCCCACGCTGCTGGTGCTGGCGGCGGATCATATGATCCGTGATGTGAGCGAGTTTCAGCGGGTGGTTAATCTGGCGGTTGAGGCAGCGGCAGAAGGGCGTATCGCCACCTTTGGTGTACAGCCGACTCATCCTGAAACCGGCTATGGTTACATCAAGACCGAGACTGGCTCGGCGACCAAGGGGAATACCTACTTTGCCGTTGAACAGTTTGTCGAGAAGCCTGATCTGGCGACAGCAGAGCAATACCTTGCGGCCGGCTGCTATTACTGGAACAGCGGTATGTTTGTATTCAACACCGATGTCTTCCTGAGCGAGATGGAGCATTACAGTCCGGATGTAATTGCAGCTGCCGAGGAAGCCCGGACCCAGGCGGTTCACGATCTTGATTTTATCCGTATCAATCGCGATGCCTTCGCCAAGGCGCCTAACATCTCCATCGATTATGCACTGATGGAGAAAAGTCAGAAGGTGGTCTGTGTTCCCCTGAATGCTGGCTGGAGCGATGTGGGGGACTGGAAATCCTTCTCCGATCTGTCCGACAAAGACAGCGCCAATAACAGCTTCATCGGCGATACCATCGATATCGGCTCCAGCGATACCCTGGTGTTTTCTAAAGATAAGCTGGTGGCGACTGTCGGGGTGAAGAACCTGATGATCATCAACACGCCGGATGCGGTGCTGGTAGCAGATAAATCGCAGGCTCAGCAGGTGAAGGCGGTGATCTCCCAGATCGTGCAGCAGAAGCGCAGTGAACATTTGCAGCACCGCGAAATTTACCGTCCCTGGGGCTGCTACGACGCTATTGATACCGGCGAGAGATACCAGGTCAATCGCATTCGCGTTAAGCCGGGTGCAAGTCTGTCGTTACAGCTCCACCATCATCGTGCGGAACACTGGATTGTGGTGAAAGGTACAGCGCTGGTACAGAAGGGCGACGAAGTGACTCTGTTGTCAGAAAATGAATCCACGTTTATCCCAATTGGGACCAGGCACCGTTTGAGCAATCCGGGCAAGATTCCGCTGGAGATTGTTGAGGTGCAGTCGGGCCCGTATCTGCAGGACGACGACGTTATTCGTTACGAAGACAGTTACGGACGTTCCTGATAAAACAAGGCCGGATTGTGTAAGCAATCCGGCCTTGTTTTATTTCTTGATGTTATCTCCGTGGAGGCCACATTCTTTTTTGGTGGCTTCCTCCCACCACCAGCGGCCCTCACGCTCGTGCTGCCCCGGCCCTACAGGCTTGGTGCAGGGCTCACATCCGATAGAGATAAAGCCACGATCATGCAGCTCGTTGTAGGGCAGGTTATTGCCGCGGATGTAATCCCACACATCCTGAGAGCTCCAGTTAGCCAATGGATTAAATTTGGTCAGGGTGGCACCGGGACGGGCGAAGGTGGTGTCGTTTTGAACGACGGGTATTCCCGCACGGGTTCCCGGGCTTTGATCTTTGCGCTGACCGGTTATCCAGGCGTCTAGGGTATGCAGTTTGCGCCGCAGCGGCTCGATCTTGCGAATGCCACAGCATTCCTGATGGCCGTCCTGATAAAAGCTGAATAACCCTTTCTCTCCAACGAACCGTCGCAAGGTTTCACCGTCAGGCGAGAGGATATCGATCTTGATGCCATAGTGTTCGCGAACTTTTTCGATAAAGCGATAAGTCTCTGCGTGCAGGCGGCCGGTATCCAGGGTGAAGACCTGTATATCCGGCTTCATGCTGACAGCCATATCTACTAACACCACGTCTTCGGCACCGCTGAAGGAGATTGCAATATTGTCGAAGTGGGCGAGGGCGTGTTTCAGAATCTTACGGGGTGACTGGGTCTGCAGTTCAGCATCCAGATCAACCACATTGATCAGTTCACTGGCCATAAATTCATTTCTCTTTGGACTGTTCGGCTAATAAACGGTGGGCTTTTTGAAATTCCCAGCCGCCACACGGGCTGCGCAGAATAACAGAGGCGGGTTTAACTTCATAATCCATAGGGGGCTGTGGTGGGAATCAGCAGGGTGCGTGTGTCGTGAAACAATGATTTAAAAATAATCGTTCAGCTCTAATAATACACACCATATTGCGCTTCGGGGTTCGGAAAATAACTAGATGATGATTTTTGTTTAGTAAAATCAAACAATTGGCTCAGGTA